>MDSW01109377.1_pt1 | contig 57405 bp, 32 predicted proteins | sample 811171 | NCBI WGS metagenome assembly MDSW01 (sample SAMN05326641, study PRJNA326480) | marine metagenome | isolation source: seawater | place: Atlantic Ocean: North West | collected 2012
CTATGCACTGGTCCCCATACGACCGCGTTCGCGTGGTGAACGCCGTTTCTTAAGGACTTTTCCCGGCGCATCTCTCCGCCCACCTCTCGCTTTCAATCCCCGTCCTCGACGCCTTTCAACGCCAACTGACGCCTTTCAACTCCACCCCGACGATCCAGTCGAACCAGTCGCAGACGCGGCAGATGCTCGTGCAGAACCCGCAGCTCACGTTCGCGCTGTTTCAGGCGCAGCTCACGCTCGGGATGGCGAAGCCGCCCGTCGGACCGGGGCACGACTTCAGCGCGAGGCAGGCGATGGCGCATCCGCAGGCGCCCGGGATGCGTCCGGGACCGCCGGGGCCGCCGCCGGGGCCGCCGGGGATGCGTCCCGGCGGGATCGCGCCTCTGCCGCCTCCGGGCCCTCCGGGGATGATGCATCAGCAGCAGTACGGCGTGCCTCCGCCTCCGCCGCAAGGGTACGGCGGCCAGGGGCCGGGGATGATGCCCCCCGGGCCGCCGCCGGGCGCCGGGCCGCCGCCGCCGCCGCCGGGACCGGGCGGGATGGGGATGGGGATGGGGATGGGGATGGGGATGGGGATGGGGATGGGACCGGCGGGAACGGACGCGGGCGGCGGCGTCGATCAGCAGCAGGCGCTGCTGCAGCAGGTGATGTCCATGACCCCGGATCAAGTCGCGCTTCTGCCGCCGGATCAGAGGCAGCAGGTGGAGATGTTGAGGCAGCTCGCGGGGGCGCAATGAGCGAGGGCGGTGATCGTGAAAGGTGCGCGCGCGGGTGCACGCGGTTGGTTTCGTTTTTTTTCAGTTTCTTTTCGCGCGCGACGCGATGGAGGTTGATGAAAACAACAGACAATATTGCACAAGCTCCATATTATCTACGGACGTGATTTGTTTGTTTAAACTCTGACTCTGCTCGACGCCACGTGCTCGCGTGCGTCACCTCACACGCGCGAAACGCTGACGTTTTCCTCTCAACCTCACGCAGGCGGAACGTGTCTGTGTTGAAATCTCGAATTCGTTCGTTCATAAAACGCTCCTCTACGCTAATACGCGACGACGCTTCATCGTCTCTCACAACATCAAATGTTCGAGCACGAAATTCTCAGACACGAGCAAGCGACCCAGCCGCGCAGAGACCACGAGCTTTCGACCGCCTTCCAACCGCACCGGTTGAACGACATACCCCGGCCAAAGACTCGCCCCTCCCCCCCCCGGCTCGCAGCATTTTTCTTCTCCTTTTCGGGGGTGCTCCTCGTACTCGACAATGACGTACGTCCCCGCTGGGTACTCGCCGTAAACGTCGACGAAGCGACAGGGAACATGCATGTACCGCCCCCTGAGCGTCTTGCCGCCCGGAATCTCCCCGCGCATCTCCCATTCCAGCCGTCCGTCGTCGTCGGTCTCGTCCCTCGGCGGCGGGCGCTCGTCCCTCCGTTCCTCGCGAGTAGTCTTCGTCCCTCCGAACGTGGCGTCGAACGCCGCGGCTTGGCGCTTCTTCCGGCGCAGAATCCGGCCCGCGTCCGCGTACCTCTCTCCCTCGACCGCCGCGCGTTCCGGTCGACGCGCCCGCACCACCACGGGAACGTCTAAATCCGGGCGCGTGAAGTACGGGTGCTTCAACGCCCGTCGCGCGGTGATCCTCTTGGACGGATCCAACGCCATGAGCCGCCACAACAGATCCGCGGCGCACGCGCCGATGTTCGGAAACACCGTGCTCAACGGCGCGGGCGTCCACTTCGGATACGCGTCCGGGGACCACCCTCGGTACGACATCGCGTCCGGCCACGTCTCCTCCGTCGGCGTCCCGAACAATTTGAACACGCACAGGAGCTGGTCTAGCGTCTGCGCGCCGTCCGCGTAGGCAAACTTATTGAACAGCGAGTGGCCCAGGAGTAACTCCGCGAAGACGCACCCGGCGGCCCACACGTCGACGCCGGTCCCGTACTTCGCCCCGCGGCGATCGTCGACGACGTTACCGTCCTCGTCCTCGAGCTCGTCCTCGTCCTCGTCCGCGTCTCGGTGGAGGAGGCCCTCGGGGGCGACGTAATACGGCACCGTGCACGTCCGCAGCGGCGACTGGTTCCCGACCGGCCACTGGTTCTTTCGCGAGGACGCCCAGGACGCGATGACCGCTCGCCCCTCGCCGTCATTCGCGCGCGGGTCGAGGAGCACGTGTCCAGCGTGGAGGTTTCGGTGGCAGATCCCTCGGGAGTGCGCGTAGTCGAGCCCCTCCAAGACTTGCCTGAACACGCTCCGCGCGCGTTCGGGTAACAATCGGCCATCCGTCTGGTCGATCCACTCCACGGGCGGGCGGCAGCTCGCCGCGTGCTCGGCGTCGCACGATCGCGTCCACTGCGCGCGCATGTTTACAGGGTAGTACGGGTGCACGAGCAGCAGCTTCGCGGCCTCGTCTTCTCTCTTCCGGCGCTCGCGCTCCTCGTCGGAGTCGTTCTCCCAGTTTTCGTTTTCGTCGTTTTCGTCGTCGCGCGGGAACAGAAGTTTCCCGGTGACCGTCACCGCCTTCGTCAGCGGCGTCACCGCGGTCCCTCCCTCGAGCGCTTTCAAGTTCGATACCTCTCGCAACTTCCTGCACATGAACCCCTCGTCCGGGCTCTCCTGGAACGGCAGCACCTTCACGGCGACGTCTTCGAAGGCGAGGACGTCGCGACAAAACCACATCCTCGACCGATGCGTCCTCCGCGGCTCGCACACCTCCCTCGCGTCGAAGGACGTGTAGTCCGCCATGTCCGCGTGGTTCGTCAGCTTCTGCCCTTTCGTTAACGACGGGTACGAGAACCCGCCGTACACCGGAAGCCCGGGCGAATCGTTGTCGCACACGTTCAGACCGAGCGTCGGCAGCGGCGATATGAATTTGTACCTTCGAAGCGGGTCGTCGCGGAGTTTCACGAACGTCCCCATGCCATGGTCGTCGTCCGCGCCCTCCTTGTCGAGCGCGTTCACGACGTCAGGGTCGGGCTCGAGACGGAGGGATAGCGCGCGGAACACCGTTCGCGACGCGCCCGCGCGCGCGAGGGCTTTGCACGCGCGCATCGCGCGCGCGATGTCCGCCGGCGCTAACAAACTCAAGATTCGCGAGTGACAGCCCTCGTCCAAGTCCAGGAATGTCGTCCTCGGCACGGGCGGAGGAGGAGCCGCGCTCGTGGCCCAGCCGGAGAGCCGCCCGGAGCGCGTGCGCGTGCGCTTCCGCGGGCGCTCATCCTCGATCGAGCTCATCCCTGCGACCGACGCCGGGGAGATCTGGGGAGAGGCGCGCCTGAATTTCATATTTGACTCGCGTTTCCCGCCCAGCCAGCCAGCCCTTCACTGACGACCTGATACCTGACGGCCCGTGTCTGCCGACGACGCCCCGATCCGGGCCGCATTAGCCACAGCGCGACGGTCGAAGCGCGTGAACGAGCGGCGCGCGGGCGTGTAAGACGCGACAGGTTCGCGGCGTGATCTCCTCCGCGCGCGGTCGGTCGGGTTCCTCCGCGAGCGTCACCGCGTCGCCGCCGTCGTCGCGCGAGGACTTCGGCGGGGACTCGGTGGATCGATCGATCGCCTCCAGTCCGCAGGGTTTCGCGCCGCAGCGCCCGCCCCCGGAGGATGAGCGGGATGGAAGTCGCCGGGCCGACGTCGGCGCTGACGGAGACGGTACGTCGACGTCCTCTGTCAACAAGCAGGATCGACGCGGGTCGCGGCGGGGGCGCGTCCTTCGCTCCGTCGCGCCCGACGCGCGTTCGATCGCGCTTCTCCGCGCGTCGTCGTCGCGCCCCCGATCCTCCGCCGACTTTCCAATCCGATCGATCATTTTTCGCACCGCGGCGCCCCCGTCCTCCCTCCCGTCTCATCGTCCTCGCCCCCTCCTTTGACTTCCCCTCCTCGCCCAGGGCGTCGATGCTCGGTCCGTGAACGTCGCCGGGACGACGAAGATCGAGCTCGAGACGCAGACGCACGCGGTCGGGATCATCCAACCGCCCCCGGACGTCAAGGCGATCGTGGACAAGACCGCGCAGTTTGTCGCGCGGAACGGCCCGGAGTTCGAGCAGAGAATCTTAGGCAGCGAGAAGAACAACGCGAAGTTTAACTTCCTGTTACCGAACGACCCGTACAACGCGTTTTATAAATCTCGAATCGCGGCGTTCAAGGAGGAAGCCGCGGGCGGAGACGCGGCGTCCGTCGCGGCGAAAGCCGAGGCGGCGGCGAAAGAGGCGCAGGAGAAGAGCGGCGTCGCCGTCGTCGCGGGCACGGGGGCGGCCGCGCCGAAGGTGTTGGTCGCCCCGAAGAAGGAGGAGTACACCGTGCACGTCCCGCTCGGGATCACGAGCTTGGACTTGGACGTCATCAAGCTCACGGCGCAGTTCGTGGCGAGGAACGGGAAGAGCTTCTTGACCGGGCTGACGTCGCGCGAGCACTCGAACCCGCAGTTTAACTTTTTGAAGCCGACGCACTCGATGTTCACGTTCTTCACGTCCCTCGCGGACGCGTACTCGAAGGTGCTCATGCCGCCGACGCACGTCGCGGAGCAGCTGAGCAAGGACGAGGACAAGAGCGCGCTGTTAGAACGCGCGTTGCAACGGTTGGAGTGGGAGCGGTCGCGCGACGCGGCCAAGGCGGCGGCGGACGACGAGATCGAGAAGGAACGCGAGGCGATGGCGTTGATCGACTGGCACGAGTTCGTCGTCGTGGAGACGATCGATTTCGACGACGACGAGGACGAGGACCTCCCGATGCCGCTCACGGTGACGGAGATCATGTCTCAGCTCCGGGACGCGGATCTCGGCGGCGGCGTCGACGGCGGCGACGGCGACGTCGGCGTCTCCGGCGCGGAGGACGCGGGCGACGGCGAGACGATGGACATGGACGAGGACGAGAAGGCGATGATCGCGGAGGGCGTCGCCGCAGGCGCGGCGACCGCCGCCGCCGCGCCTACGGTCGGGTTATCCGCCCCGGAGCCGTCGATGAAGATCGTGAGGAACTACAAAAAACCCGAGGTGCTCGCCGCGGAGGCGAAGGCGCGAGGGACGGGCGCCGGCGCGGACGCGACGAAGTTCGCGGTGTCGCCCATCACGGGCGAGCTCGTCGCCGTGGAGGACATGGCGGAGCACATGAGGATATCCCTCATCGATCCGAAGTGGAAGACGCAGAAAGAGGCGATGCTCGCGAAGTTGAGGGACAGCACGATGGCGAACGACGAGGAAGTCGCGACGAACATTTTGATGCTCGCGCGGACGCGGCCGGACGTCTTCGGAACGACGGACGAGGAGGTTTCCAACGCCATCAAGGACAGCATCGACGCGAAGAAGAAGGCCGTCCCCAAGGTGCCCGCGGCGGGGGCTCTGAAGGCTGCGGGAGGCGGCGGCGGCGGCGGCGGCGCGCTGCCGGCGGTGCCTCCTCCCCCGCCGCCGCCCGCGTTCGCGGTCCCGCCGCCGCCGGCGATCCCGGCCGCCGCGGCGGCGCCGCCGCCTCCCGCGCCGACGGGCCCGTCGCTGAAACCCGCGCCCGCGGGTCTTCCCCCCGCGCCGACGATCGTGCCGCAGGTGCCGGTGCCGATGCCCGCGCCCGCGGGAGCGCTGCGGCCGCTCGGGGCGCCGCCGCCGCCGGTCGCGCCCGCGCCCATGGCGCCCGTGGCGCCTCCGGCGCCGCCGCCCATCGCCGACGCCGAAGAGGAGCCCGCGACGAAGAAGAGGAAAATCGGCGAGGTCGAGCTCGACGCGGAGGAGGACTTCCTCGCGGCGAACCCCGGCGGCGGCGTCGTCAACGTGAAGCTCCCGTCCGTGGACGGGGACGAGCACTTGAACGGGAACGTCATCGCGCTCACCGTGGACGCGCTGTCGATGCCGCTGTCCGAGTTTAAGAAGCTCATCAAGGAAGCGGTCGGGGGGCTCGCGGCGAATAAGCAGAAGATCAGCGCCCCGGGGTTGGGGTTCTTGACGGATAAAAACTCTCTCGCGTATTACAACGTCAAGGCAGGCTCGACGCTGACGCTCGCGTTGAAGGAGCGCGGCGGGAGGAAGAAGTGAGTGAAGCGCGGCGACGTCGGTCTCTTTGAAACAAAAAACAATCTATGTAGAGACGCGAAACATCTCTCGCGCGCGCAAAAGACGTCGTCAAAACGCGGTGCCGCTTTTCCCGCGGTTGTCGAACTGCCGCATTCCCGGCCTCGCGAACCCGGGGAAGCCGTCGCCGCCGAAATCGCCGCACCGTTCCCTCATCTCCGCCTCTTTCTCTTTCGCCTCTTTCTGAACGTGCTGCATCTTCATCGCGTCTCGCAGAGCTTCGGACGCGGCGATCACGACGCTCGAGCCTCGGCGCGCGCGCTCGACGACGGCTCGGAAGTCGCCCGCGGCGCCCGCGGCGTCCTCGAGCGCGAGCTTGCACCGTCCGCGCGCGAGGACAACGTCGAGCGCGCGGAGCTCCGTCCGCGTCTGTTCGCTTCCTGTCGCTGGAGGGGGATGTGAATCGTCACCATCGGTCGCCCCGATCGCGTCCAGCAACTCCGCGGCGGAGGAGTAATCGTCGATCGCGTCGCGTAAGGAGCCGATCTGCGTCAGCGCCCTCGCGCGCGCGGCGTGCGTCGTCGCCCTCGAGCGTTCGTTCTCGGACCGCTCTCCGTACAAATCCAGCGCGCGCGTGAACCATCTCGAAGCGTCCGCGTGCTCGCCACGCGTCGCGCACGCCTCGCCGGCATCGTGCGCTTCCTCGGCGTTGAGAATAACGCTCGTGTCGAGGGTGTTAATGCTCGCGTCCTCGATCGCCATGACGTCGTCCGCGGGCGCGGGGAGCGACTTGGCGTGGAACCACGGCAGCTTCACCGCGAGCTTCCCTTCCCGCTGTTTGATGAGCTGCCGTCGCAGCGCGGCGAGGTCGGGAGGCGCGCGGTTCGCGTCCTCGTCGCGGGCGTCTCCGATCTTCGCGCGATCGACGTCTTCGGGCGCGCGCAGGGACGTCCACGGCCCGCGCCGGTGGCGCGGTTTCGCGAGAATCACGCGCGCGACGTCGCCGTCGACGCGCACGACGCAGTTCTCCGCGTCCACGTCGTTCGCGAGGCGCATGGTCAGCACCCACGTCTCGCCTTTCACCGTTCCGGTTCCGCGATCGACCGCCGGAGGTATCTCCAGCGTGAAGCGCCGCGGGTCGTCGCCGGCGAGAGACGGGGACGTCAGCGCCGCGCGCGAGACGTCGCCGCCCCGGACGTCTCTTCCGCGGACGTCCACGCGCGCGACGTCGCCGTCGTCGCGCCACGCGTACGTCTCGACGCTCCGCTTGATCTTCTTCGCTGACGTGGTCTCTTCGCTCGCGGCGTTCAGGAGGAGCGCGGGCTCGGTGACGCGCTGCGGCGGGGTGCGGATCACGCCACGCGCGCAGTCCAGACGCGCGCGCCGGTTGTGTAAATCTGGATCCGCGCGCGTCAGCTCGTTCTGCACGAGGTCGATCGCGCCCTGCGTCATGTGGTTCCCCACGAAGTTCGTCGTCGCGCCGGTGTCGGGCTTCTCGTACCCCGCGTCGACTTCCTTGTTCGTCCCGTCGGGTTTCTGCTCCAGCGCGTCGTACCCGAGGCTAGCGCCCGGTCCCGTGGAGATCTTGTACGCGCCACCGTGCGCGCCTTTGGTCCAGACGCGTTGGCCAATCTGGCCGTACTTCTTGTGTTTCTCTTCGTTCTCGAGCGTCACGGCCTCTTCCTCCGCGGCCGCGGCTTCTCTTAGGGTCCCGTCCGGGTCCCCCGCGGTGCCGTGCTCTTTGAATTCCTTCCATTGCTGCGGAGGGCGAGTCGCGAGACGGGAAGCACGTCACGTCGGGAGATGAGCGAGTTCCGTGAAAAACCATTTCGCGAGATCTGAAGGGGACGCGACGCACCTTCGCGTGTATCGCCCCGGCGGATACGTGATCGATCGTGGGATTGTACTGCGTAGGGTCCGACGTCGCCATGACGTTCGCGGGAACGAGCGTGCGCGCGCGCGTGCTCGTGTGCGCGATGCTGACGAGACGCGACGTTTACATTTTCCACTTTCCGAGAATGGGAGACGAAAAGCCACAACGCGACGAGACTGGCGAGACGAGACGCAACAGCCAGCGGGGGTTTTCATCGAGTGTATTTATCGACACCCGACCGTAGCAAATTTTGGCTAGAGGCGTTGAATAATGATACTAACTCCCTCATTCGATTTTCTTGCTCTTCGAACCGAGGCGAATCATGCGCACGCTCCGCAGGTGGCGGCGGTAGTACGCCCGCGCGAACGTCGTGCACGCGTACACGCACAACGTGCTCAAGGCGAAGTAGACGTGCGACCCCGCCGGGGGCGGGAGATCGACGAAACGCCCGCCGTAACTCGCCCAGTGAATCGCGTATACTAACGCGTGATGCAGGAACACCAGCGCGGCGATATCGACCCGGATCGCGGACATGGGCGCGTTCTCCGCGTGAGTGACCGACAGGACGGTCACGTTCACGGCGTGAAGGATGGTGAAGAGGTAGTACTTGTGCAATTCCGCGCACCCGAGTTCGCCGCCCGAGGCGCCGATCAGACAGTTACCCAGCATGAGCATGAACACCTGCAGCCGACCAACAAATACCCTCGTTTCACGGCTCCAACGTGTCATCGCGTCGTACCACGACGGGGAGTATTCCGCCGCGAGGAACATCGTCGCGATCACGAGCGAAGGGAACTGCGCGGCGAACACAGTTCCCGGGGTGACGTCCCACCCTGATCTGTTCTGGAAGCACCTCGCCGCGAACAGGGGGACGACGGTCCAGACAATCTTCGAGCTCGTGATGTGCACGTAGACCCCCGTCCTCGCGTCCATCGGCAGAGGCTCGTCGTCCGAGAACACCGGGGCGTTGTCGCGGCATCGTTCCGCCGCGCGTTTCGTCTCGCGTTTCACCGCCTTCTCGTGCTCCTCTTGATCGTCTATCTCGTCGAGGACGTCGCGCAAGAGCGCGGAGATCGCGGGGATGTGCGACGCGTGGACCATCGAGGTCAACAAGCTCGCGATATTCCTCGTCGTCGCGCGCGCGGACGGGGTGTACAACTGCCGCCGGTGACGCGCGCCGAGGAGCCACCCGAAATCCGCGAGGAACAACTCAAACGACGACGAGTCGTAGAAGCACTCGATCGGCTCGAGGATCGATTCGAACGCGTCCGAGCTGGCGCCGGTGCCTCTCTGCAGCGCGTCGAGCTCGTCCGCGACGTCGTCGTCGTCGACGATGAGCACGCGAATGAATTCCGAACCGGACGCGGAGCGCCCGGGCTTCAACACTTGGACGGACACGAACCCGGCGCCGCAATCCACCTCGTCCACGGGAATATCGATCCGCAACCGCCCTTCGCCGCAGTTCTGCGGGACGACGATCGAAAGCGGCGCTAAGCCTTGCCCGAACACGTGCACGCGATCGTTCCCGTGCAGCCCTTCGACGTACAGAGGCTCGCCGAGTCGCACGATCGGGGAAACTTTCACCCTGCGCGGGATCAAAGTCATCGGCTTCGTCCCGCGCGACAGCGGCGTGAGCGTGCTCGTGTCCATCGTGATCGTGTCCCCGCCTGGGACCTCGTACTGGTCGTCGTTTTCCTTCCACCCCACTCCGATCTGCCCCGCGCACTGCGCGCTGACGGTGACGATGGACGACCCTATGACGCCGTCGCGCGGCAGCGACGTCGCGACGTCCGCCGCGGACGGCGCCTCGCGCGCGAACCCGCCGAGATCGCGAATAGGCGCGTCCACGGACATCACCAAACGCGTGCTCCCGGGGAGCATATCGCACGTCACGTTCGCGAGGAGGTTATCGAAATCATCGTGGTTGATCGACCGCCCCTCGGTCGCGGCGGCGCCGCCGGAGAACCAGCTCGGGACGGCGTCGTTGTCGAACCCCAACAGACTCCGCGTGCTCCTCGCGTCGTTCACGCTGAGGGAGTCGAAGCTCCTGTCCCCGGAGTGTTGAGGCTCGCTCCCGCCGAACGCTTCTCCGTCGTCGGTCACGACGTCGGCGACGCTTTCGTTCCCGAACGTGCTCTTCATCGTGTTCTGCACGAACGACCACACCGGCATCTTCGCCGCGTTGATCGGGTGCGCGTCCACGGAGAACTCCATCTTCACGCCGCTCGTGGACGGCACCCAGCGGCCCTCGTTCACGGAGAGGTGCTCCTCCGCGCTCAGGGAGAGGCACGACTTGACGGACGACGACTTCTTCGCCGCGCGGATGTTCGACGCCGCTTTCTTGACGATCGCCTTCGCGACGCCGCCCGGTCCGGACATCGCGCTCGCGCTCGCGGGGGGCGACTGCGATTTCGACTTGACCCGGCCCTTGAACGACGGCCCTCTTCGCACGCCTCGCTCGCACGTCGAGAGCTTACGCGACTCGCCGATGATGCTGTTCGCGAACATGTGAAGCTCGTGCACTTTTTTGCAGAAGCAGCACCAGCGCACTGGGGACGCGCTCGCGGCGACGACGACCCCGGACGTGTCGCGTCGATGCAACGGGCAGAGCACGATCTCGCCTTGGGTGCGATTCAACACGCGCGCTTGGCACCCTTCCGCGTCGCACAACCGAGGCGGCCTCGGGCTGCTCGCGGGGCGCTTCGACTTCGCGGCCTTCCCCTGCCGTCCCGATGCCGAGTCGCCGCTGACGCTCGCGCATCCGCTCCTGCTGCCGAGGCTCCCGTCGTCGCTGTCCGTGGGCGTGGAGCGATCGTCGACGGCGTCCGCGCGGTAGCCTCCGCGCGCGGGGACCGCGGGACCGCACGTCACGACCGCGTCGTCGTGCGTGACATCGAACGTGTCGGGGGTGAGGGCCCACTCGGAGGTCTTCCACGCGAACCCGGACGTCACCGTCGTCATCGCGTCGCGCGGCGGGGACTCCGCGGTCGAGGGTTTCGGGAAAGCAGATAGATGTAGGCAGCCGGCGCTGCGCGCGAGCCTCGCGTTTTGCGTCTCGGTTTGAAACGATCTTTCATCGGAATCAGTTCACCGCGTGAAACTGCGTTTGACCGGTGAGAAGATATTATTTTCAGACTAGTAGGCCCTATGTAGAAGACTGACTGTATGTGTATTTAGTCACAAAAAAACCCCAATTTCCGGCTTCAAATTTACCCTCCTGTCAATGCCAGATACCAGAAGATACTGTACGCTCCGCATAATTTAGGGCTGTACCGAAACCGGAACCGACAAGCGTACCTTCGGCGGGGCACTTCTTCGGCGGCGAGCGCGGTCGCGACCGCCGCGCGGGCGGGGGACTGTCTAACTCGCGCGTTTCGTCGGGCTATCGTCTTTCCGTTCGTGCATGAGTGCGGCGACGCCGACGCTCACCGGCTGCGCGCGAGCGGAGACGACGACGAAATCGTCGGTTGAGGCGAACGACGACGCCACCGCCGGCGTCGAAGGTTTACGACGCAGGTCCGCGTCGAGCCCGCTCGAACAGGCTCCGTCGACGACGTCGGTGGATCCGGACGCGATTTCAGGGGATGACGAGCGCTTGGACGGCGCGCAGGGGGGAGCGCCTCCGCAGCGCGCGTTCTTGAGCGCGTTAGAAGGTGAAAAAGGGGCGCCATCGCGAGGGGACCGCGACGACGCCGGGATGACGGACTGCAACATCTGCTTCGAGGTCGCGTGCGACCCGGTCGTGACGCAGTGCGGACACCTGTATTGCTGGTCGTGCATATACAAGTGCGTCCGGACTTTTTTCCCGCGCATTCGTCGTCCCCCCGCGGAAGATACCCCGGCCGCCGCGTGTCATATCTTTCTCCTCGACGCTGACGAATCATTCTGTCGATCATCGAACGCCGCCTCCCTCGCCCCGTTCGCAGGTGGTTGCAAGTTTTCAACGAGGCGCAGTTGTGCCCGGTGTGCAAGGCGGGGGTGTGCGAGGAGCTGGTGCGTGTCGCCGCGCCGCGCGAATCCTCTTCCGACCGACGCGCTTCTTCGCCGTCGCACCCTACCGCGCGCGCCGGGCGAATCGTTCGGATTCTCGCCGACCTCTCATTTCATTTTTCTTTCCCCCGCCCCGCCTCACGCAGGTTATCCCGCTGTACGGAAGAGGGACGTCCGGGGAGGACCCTAGGCATAAGAAACTAGACGTCCCTATGCGCCCGAGCGGGTTGCGACTCTCCGCGCAGGCGCCTAGGTCGCCTCTGCGCGGCGACTACGCGGGCGGGCCGAACACCACGCCGTTTATGTTTCGCCTCGAGTCCTTGCTCGGCCTCGGGACGCAGTTCGCGACCGGGGTGAGGTCCACGTGGCGCAGGCAGATTTTGTCCCCGGAGCAAGAGCAGCAGTCGTTCTTATCGCGTCTGTTGCTCTTGCTCGGGACGTTCGTGATCATGTGTTTGCTCGTGTTTTAAACCCGAGCTCCGTAGTTCTCTAGCCTTTTTACGACCGAGTGACGTCGTGTTCACGAGCGCGTCCACGAGCGTCGCGAACGAGAACCCCGCGCGAGCGACTACGACGCGTTCTACAGTACAACTACTACATTACAGCGATAGCCTACTTCGCCGCCTCCGCGGGCGTCTTGGTCTTCAGCGACAGCGCGTGCACGCCGTCTTTGATCTCTTCGTCCAGGAGCGCGTACACCATCCGATGCCTCGCGACGGGGAGCTTCCCGCTGAACGCCTCGGACACGACCTCGACGTTGAAGTGCGTCTCCGCGTCCGGATCCCCGGATGGGTTCCCGGAGTGCCCGGCGTGCTGGAAGCTCTCGTCCTGCTTGGGAGTCGCGCGGGTAGGGTCGGTCGGGGACGACGCGCGTCAGCGGGCGATCGTCGACGGGATCTGGCTGGACGCGCGGTGCGAACGAGGGCGACGGACGACGGCGACGCACCTTGATGACGAGCGTAGCCGGCTGCAGCGCGTCCGTGAGCTTGGACTGTATCCTCCCGTATATCGGCCTCATCGCTGTGGACATCGCTCGACGAAGCATGAGCCGCGCGGGACGCAGTGAGAGCTCGTCGTCACTTCTTCTGTTACAACGAAAGAGTATTTGGTTTCGTCGCGAAGACCAGACGTCGTTCGCGCCACAGTCGATGGCGAGCGCGCTCGCGCTGACGTCCGTCCGCGGGGTCGTCCCCCCGCGCGCGAACGATGCGAACGCGCGATCGCATCGCGCGCTGTCGCGCCGACCGCGGCATCGCGCGTGGAGCGTGAGCGTCCACGCCGCGAGCGCGGGCGAGGGTTCGTCCGCGGATTCCTCCTCGCGCGCGTCCGACCCTCCCGGTCCCCCGCGCGGACGCGGACGGTCCGTCTCTCGCGGTCGACGCGGCGGCGGCGGCCGGGGCGGCAGCCGCGGTCGTGGAAGCGCCCGCGGCGGCCGCGCCCGCGGCGGAGGCCGCGGTGGACGCGGACGAGGCGAGCGCGGACGCGGCGCGGGGAGGAAAAGCGTCGACGGCGCGTCGGCGATCGCGAGCGCGGTCGAGCTCGCGACGCGTCTACGTCTCTCTCGCGGCGTGGAGTCGCTCCCGAGCGCGAGGGACGTCGGGCGCTGCCTCGCGGACTGCAAAGACGTCAGGAGCGAGGAAGCGTCCGACGCCGCGTGGGAGCTGTACGTCGCCGCGCGCGACGCGGGCGTCGTCGGTCGATTCAACATCAGGGATCACAACTTCGCGTTGGGCGCAGTGTCGCAAGGCGTCGACGGTCCCTCGCGCGTGACGTCGATATGGGACGCGATCACGCGCGCGGCGGTGCCCCCGAACGGCGTCACGATGGCACTCCTCGCGCGCGGGCTGTGTCGGTCCTCCGCGGACGTCGCGTCCACGCTCGCGGTGTTGCGCGAAGGGATCGTCCGCGGCGCCGCCGTGGACGCGTACGTGTTAAACGTGCTCCTCAACTCGTGCTTACGAGACGTCTCCCGGCGCGGAAAAGAGGCGATCGAGGACGAGTCGAACGTCACCGCGGTGGATCTCGGGAAGATAAAAGAAGCCGCGCTGCTCGTGTGGGACGCGGGGAAGGACATGCACAACGAGCGGACTCTGACGAGCGTCGTGAAAGTCTTGGGCGACTGCGGCGATCACGCCTCCGCGGTGCGCACGTTCGACGAAGCGTGGGCGAAAGGCACGCCCGTGGACGTCGACTGCCTCGCGACCGCGCTGCGCGTGATGTCGTCGGCGCCCGCGGAGCTGTACACGTCCCGCGACGTCCTCGCGCTGTACAGAAGAGCGCAGAAAGAGCGCGGCATACGCCCGAACACGTTTTGCGCCAACGTCGTCCTCGCCGCGTGCAGCCGGGACGGAAACTGGAACTCCGCGCTGTCGCTGTGGCGGCACATGCTCCGAAGGTCCGCCCCGGCGCCGGACAAGGCGTCGCTCGCGAGCGTGATACTCGCCTGCGGCAGAGTCGGGAGAGGCGAGCTCGCGTTGAGGGCGTTCGAGGAAGGGAAGAGCGCCGGCGTCGAGTGCGACGTCGTCATCGTCAACGTGCTGTTGGACGCGTGCGCAAAGTCGGACCGCCCCCCAGGGGAGGCGCTGGACATCTTGATGGACGCTATCGAGAGCCGCATAGCCGTGGACGCGTGCACGATATCGTCCCTTCTCACGGCGTACTGCAGCGGGTCGAGCGTCGCGGAGCCCGGGATGCTCGACCAGGCGTTCGCGATCGTCGAGCTCGGAAGGTTCTTGCGCGTGGAGCCGACGCCGGCGGTGATAAACTCGCTCCTTCGCGCGTGCGTCGCCGCGGGGGATTTACCTCGCGCAGTGCGCGCGTTCGAAGAGGCCGCGGTCGTCGGCGCGGGACCGGATGACATCGCGGTCGCGGACAGCTCGAGCGTGAGCGTGCTCGTGGAAGGGTACGCCGCGACCGGGGACGTCGCCGCCGCGGCTTCGATGCTCGACCTCGGTCGCGACCTCGGGATCGAGATCGCGGAATCCACGGTGGTGCTGTTGATCAAGTCGTTAGTCAACGCCGGGGACGTCGAGGCGGCGACGCGCGCGTACGACGACGCGGTGAAGACACACGAGATGACGCCGACGCTTCCGATGATAAACGCGCTGCTCGCGGGTTTAGCGAGGAGCGGGAGTTGGCGCGAGGCGATTCGTCTCGTCTCCGACGACGTCATCGGCAGCGCGTCCGTCGCCGCGGACAATAAGCTCATCGCGCTGTTCACGGAAGCGTTTGAGGTTGGAGGCGAAGAGGAGCAAGCGAAGGTCGCGGCGCAGATGGGGCTGTGGCTGACCGGGTCGGACGACGCGCTCGTCGCGCACTTGATCGCTGAGGACGAGCGAGTCGGGGAGCGAGTGTAGCGCGGTGCGTTTTTTGACTGGAAATGTTCGCGAGACCAGAGATTCCAGCGATCGCGATCGAATGAATTGCGCGCCGTAGCCGCCGTTCGTCCTCTCACCGTCATAACGTCGAGCGCGCGCATCATGGCCGCGGACGATTCCGGGAAGCGGGATCGCGACGAGGAGGACGCCGCGCCCGCGGTGGGTCCCGCCCCCCCCGCGCCCGGGGACGCGGGCGATGACGAGCCCGTCGACGTCGGCCCCGCGCTACCGCCGCCGAAGAAGGCGAAGACGCTGCCGTTCGAGTCCGTGTACCTCGACTCGCTCCCATGCGCTGCGATGTACGAGAAGAGCTACATGCACCGCGACTTCGTCACCTTCGTCGCGGTCACCCCCGGGACGGACTTCTTCATCACCGCGTCGCACGACGGCCACCTGAAGATCTGGGCGAAGCGCTACGAAGGCATCGAGTTCGTGAAGCACTTTCGATCGCACATGGGACCGATACTCGGCCTGTCCGTCTCCGCTGACGGCCTGTACTGCGCGACCGTGGGTCAGGACAAGTCCGTGAAGGTGTACGACGTCGTGAACTTCGACATGACGCTCATGATCAAGCTGCCGTACATGCCGACGACGTGCGAGTTCGTGTACAGAAAGGGCGAGGCGAAGCAAAAGATCGCGGTCGCGGATCAGACTGGGAAGATCTACGTGTACGACACCCTGTCCTCGGAACAGACCCCGGTGAAGGTGCTCGAGCTCCACCGCGCGGCGGTCAGATGCATGAAGTACAACGCCGCGAGAGGGATCGTGATATCCGCGGACGACAAGGGCGTGATCGACTACTGGTCCCCGTCCACGTACGAGTTCCCGACGGACGGCGTCGACTTTCGGTTCAAGCTCGACACGGACTTGTACTCCCTCGCGAAGGCGAAGACGAAAGCGCTGACGTTGGAGGTGAGCCAGGACGGCGAGCAGTTCTCCACGACGGGGCCGGATCGCAGGGTGAGGGTGTTCCGGTTCGCGACCGGGAAGTTACGGCACGTCATCGACGAGTCGTTGGAGTTCGCGAATGACGTGCAGCGGAGCGGGAACGAAAATTACCAGCTCGAGGACATCGACTTCGGGAGGCGCCTGGCGAAAGATCGCGAGATGGAGAGCGACGGGGAGGTCGGGTACCCGAACGCGATCTTCGACGAGAGCGGAAATTTCATCCTGTACGCGACGCTGTTGGGGATCAAGGTCGTGAACTTGGTCACGAGTCGGTGCGCGCGGATCGTCGGGAAGGTTGAAAACACCGAGCGGTTCATGCAGCTCGCGATGTTCCAGGGCGTTCCGAAGAAGGACAAGCGATCGAGAGGCTCGGGGAAGGACACGAAGACGACCACGGAGAAGGACCCGACGATCGTGTGCTCCGCGTTCCAAAAGACGCGTCTGTATCTCTTCACGCGCAGGGAGCCCGAGGACGGGGACGACGCCGTCGGCGGTCGAGACGTCTTCAACGAGAAACCCCTCGCGGACGAGATGGTCGCCGCGGCTTCGCTCGCGGCGACGGCGTCCACGTCCCTCGCGAGGTCCGCGGTCATACACACGACGCTCGGGGACATCCACGTGAAGCTCTTCCCGGACGAGACCCCGAAGACGTGCGAAAACTTTACGACGCACGCGAAGAACGGGTACTACGACGGTCTCTTGTTCCACCGCGTCATCAAAGGGTTCATGCTGCAGACCGGGGACCCGCTCGGGGACGGGACCGGGGGCGTGTCCATATGGGGCGGCGAGTTCGAGGACGAGATCACCAGGGACTTACGTCACGATCGGCCGTACACGGTGTCCATGGCGAACGCGGGACCGAACACGAACGGGTCGCAGTTTTTCATAACCACGGTCGCGACGCCTTGGCTGGACGGGAAGCACACGGTGTTCGGCAGGGTCGTGAAGGGCGCGGACGTCGTGCATAGCATCGAGAAGCTGAAGACGGACAAGGGGGATAAGCCGTTGATCGACGTGAAGATGGCGAACATCACGTTGTCGTTTAATTGAATAGCAAAGCGTTCAACAACTGGTCTGGTGCGTGCGACTTCATTCAGAAGGTCCTACGATGATCACCCTCGATCGAATCAACACTCGGGAATCACTTCAGGTCGTTGATGAAGTTCCCGATCGCGTTCTTCATCCGCCGCGCGTCCTGCTTCACCTGGAAACCCACCTTGGACATGAGCTCCGCGGCGGTCAGGTCCACGTTGTCCCGTCCGCGTCCGTCGCCGTAGTAATCCGCGCTCGAGATCGACGAGGAGTTACTGAACCTCGCCATGTTGCGGTCGCCGCCGTTACCACCCATCCCCCGCGAGCCGCCTCCGCCGCCGCCTCCACCTCCGAACGACGCGGACGAGATCGACTTCGCGCCGCCGAAGCGCGCCTGCGCGGAATCGTCCCTCGCCGGCTCTGGCTTCGGCTGCGATCGCGGGTCCGCCTTTTGCGACATCGACCGGAACCCGCCCGCGCCGCCCGCCCCTCCCCGGGGAAGCTCCTTCATCGGCTCTTCCCACTTCTCCTCGTCTTCTTCCTCCTTCTCCCCGAACCCGTCGACCTGGTACGAGAACCGTCCTTGCGTCGGCGGCGCGACGTGGAACCCCCCCGCGGCGCCCTTCGGGGATTTCGGCGACGGCGCCTTCGGCGACTTCTCCGGCGACTTCGGCGCTTGCTCGAACAAGCGATCGTCGACGGCGACGGTGAGCTTCTTCGCGCCGAGCGAGAGCTTCTTCGGCTTCGACGCCATCGACCTCGCTCTTCCTCCGAGCACCGAGGACTTCACCGGCGCCGCGCGCGGGACGGACGCTTTCGCGACGACGGGCGTGGGCGCGACGGGCTTCGCGATCGAGGGCTTGACCACGGGCGGCGCGACCGCGATCGTCTCGAACTCCTTCTCGTGATCGTCGAAGAAGTTCGGCTCCCCGGGCGTGTTCGCCGCGTTCGGCGACGTCGGGGGCGACAGCGCGCTGTTCTTCGCCGCGATCTCTCGCGCGAGGAACTGCTTGTACAACCCCGCGGCTCGCGAGGTGTACTTTTGTGAGATCTGCCCGCGCTCGCTCGAGCCCCACCCGTGCTGCGCGAAGAACGTCCGCGCTTTCTGGTTCCCGCCGCTGACGCGGAACAGATCGAGCTCCTCCTTGCTCCATCGGTCCATGTTCGCGGACTTGACCTGGGATATGTGCACGCCGAGCGAGCGATGGATTCCGCTGCAGTCCAAGCACACGAACACGCCAAAGTTTTTCGACGTCCACTTCGGGTTCGGCGTCGTGCAGTCGAAGCACATCTTGTTGTCCTTCTTCGCGAGCAGCCTCCCGAAAAGGAGGTCTCGGTCCTCCTGATGCGCCATCTCGATGACAAGTGCCGCGTGCGCCGACGCGTCCGCGCGCGTTGCAGTGCGTTCGGAGACGCGATCGCGACCGACTCGGGCTCGCGAGTCTAGACGCGCCTCGACCGCTCGAATCCAGCGGAAATACCCCATAACCTAGCATATCCAAAGACAGCAAATTTGAAGCGGCTGCTGAACGGAAACAAAGCGCACCCACGTCGTGGTCACATCGACGAGCGCGCGTCGGAGGTGGACGACTCGCATCGTCCATTTTCACGGCGTCAACGCGAGTCACAGACGAGGTCGACCGTCTCGCGCGGGGCGACACGAAGCGCGTCTCTCGCGAACGCGCCGCACGGTGGGCGTGACTCGGATTGAGAACTCGCTCGAGGAAAAACTCCCACCATGACCGCGGCGACGGAGGAGAAAACCGAGCGCGAGTACGCCGCGATGGCGGAGGGGCTCGGGAAGAAGCTCAAGACCGCGATCAGCGGCGGGAAAGCGCCGCTCTTGAAGATTCTGCAGGTGCGCGTCCGCGCGAAATCGTCCCTCGCGCCGCCATCGTCCAACCGCGTGAACAACGACTGACGACGCCCTTTTTTTGAACCTCGCGCGAATCACAGGACGCGTCCGACGCGCTTTCGAGGGTAGGCCAAGGCGAAGAAGGCGGCGAGATCAAGGAGCTCCCGAAGAACCTCGTCCTTAAAGGACTTCTGAAGAACAAAGACCAGGTTCGCGCCCGCGACCGAGCGTATCCACCCCGAATCTGGGTCGCGCGACCGCGTATTCTTTCTTCGAACGTCGTCGACTGACCAGATCCTCGCGCTCGTCTCGCAGGAAGTTCGCCTGTACACCGCGCTGTGCCTCAGCGACGTGCTGCGGATCTTCGCCCCCGAGGAGCCGTTTCAGAACGACGAGACGCTCAAGGTGCGCGCCGCATTCGTCGACGCCTCCCTCGCGACCGGACGCCTCTCTCGCGCGGATACGAGCGCCCGGGGCCCCGCGACGACGCCGCTAACGCGAATTCGTTTTCCCCAACCGATGCGTCCGTCGTTCACAGGACATCTACAGCGCGTTCCTCGAAGCGCTGAAACACCTCGAGGACCCGACGAAAGTCGCCTTCCAGTGCGCGCAGTCGCTCTTACAGAACATCGCGACGATCGGTCTGTGCGTCCCGATGCTCGACCTCGAGTGCGAGGGCGCGGGCGCGCTCGTCGTGAAGCTGTTTCAAGTCTTGCTCGACGCGGTGAACCCGATGAACGCGTCGCTCGTGGAGGAAGACGCGACGAAGGTGCTGTGGACGATGCTCGAGGAGTCCGAGGACGTCGGTCCGGAGATTCTGAGCGCGATCATGGAGAGGCTCGTGCAGCCGTGTAAGACGGACAACTCCGCCGCGCACGCGTTGGCGTGCGAGCTGATTCGTAAAAACGACAGCAACTTGCAGCTCGCGGTGCAACACTTCTTGATCGACGCGCTGAAGAACAAAGGGAACGGCGAGCACGCCATGAGCAAGCGGTTCGTGGACGTCCTCGAGGCGATCGCGGTCGTGGACTCCACGTCACTCGTCACCGTGTGGCCGGTGCTCATGGACGAGCTTCACTGCGACGACGAGGATGCGCGGATGCGCGCGGTGAAGGTTTTCGGCCGCGTCCTCGCTGCGCCGGGGAGCACGGTAGCGAAGGACTTCGCGCACTACCTCACGCAGTTCCTGAGACGGTTTCAAGATAAGAAGCCGGAGGTGAGAGTCGAGATGCTGAAGTGGGCGTCCGCGTTCGTCCTGAACAGCGAGTGCGACGACGCCGCGATCGAGAACGAAGTCGTGTCGCACTTTAAAGAGCGCCTGTACGACTTCGAAGAGAAAGTGCGCGTCGCCGCCGTCGCCGCGGTGAGCGACATCGCGGAGGTGAAGCCGAACGCGATCGACGGCGAAATGTTACGGTCCCTAGGCGAGCGCATGAGGGACAAGCGCGCGAGCGTGAGACATCCGGTAATGAAGCGTCTCGGCGCGGTGTACCGAGCGTTCGCTGGTCGACACGCCGACGCGGAGACGCCCGCCGCGGAGGCGGCGCGGTTCGATTGGATCCCGAGCACGCTGCTGAAAGGGTGCGCGCAGGCGGACGTCATGCACCACGGCGTCGAGCCCGTGATCGTGGATCTGTTCCCCGCGCGCGTCTCCGTCGAGCGCCGGTCCATGTTCTGGCTCTCCGCGCTGTGCAAGCAAGACGAGCACGCGAGCAAGGCGCTGTGCTGCATCTTGCGGAACAAGACCTACGCGCAGCGGGACGTGCGAGCGTATTTGGACCTTCGAACGAAGTCCCGGGCGTCGCAGATGTCCCAGGGCACCGGGGAGGAGCTCGCGGACGTCTCCGCGGACGACTTCACGCGGGCGATTCACGCGATCGCGTGCCATTTCCCGGATCAAACGAAAGCGGTCGCGAGCATGGAGAAGGTTCACGCGATGAAGGATGGGAACATCTTCCGCGGGTTCTCTTCGCTTTTAAAGCCGGAGTTGTCCGCGGCGGAGTGCACTTCGATCACGGACGACGTCCTGAAGCGCATCGGGAGCAAGAGCGCGACGTACGAGTTCGCGAAGCTGCTCATGATCAAGATCGCGCAGCAGCCGTTCGGTCGCGAGCACGTCAGAAAGGTGCTCGACATCATCGCCGCCGCGGCGAAGCACAAAAACGCGACCGGATCGATGACCGCCGCGCTCGAGCACCTCGTGCAGCTCGCCGGGAGCGCGCCGCACATCTTCCAGGGCGTCGCGAAGGAGCTCTCGAGCTTGATCTTCCACGCGGACGCCTCCGTCGTCACCGCGGCGTGCAAAATCACCGCGGACGCGCCGAACTGCCTCGCCGGCGCGGGGTCGCGCCAGGCGAAGATTTGCGAGAGGCTCAAGCTGTTGTGCGTCGAGGGGACGCGCACGCAGGCGATGCACGCGGCGGCGACGCTCGCGAAGCTCGCGGCGATCGGCGAGAGAAACAGCGAACACGCGAACGACCTCTTCGTCGCCGTCGTCGAAGCCGCGCAGGAGGACGAGCTCCTGGACAGCAACCTCCCCGCGGTGCTCGCAACGGTGCAAGTCGTCGCGTCGAACGCGCCCGGGTTGTTTTTACGTCACCTCGAAGGCGTGGAGAGGTTCATCGTGAACGACGTCCTGAAGCGCGAGCTGCCTCGCGGTAAGAAATCTCGCGCGGCGGTGAGCTCCGTCGCGGAACTGCGCGGGTGGGGGATCGAGGCGTTAGCGAACGGCTGCTGTCGCGCGGCGTCGCTCACGGGGGAGCAGGCTGCGAGCGACGAGAGAAGAGGGTTCATCGCGCGCGTCGTGGACGTCTTGCGCGCGACGCTCTCGGAGCCGATCTCCGGGACGGAGGCGGACGCCGCGCACGTTAAGATCGCCGCGGTGAAGGCGACGCTCTTGATCGCGCGCACGGAGAACGCGTCGATCCCGGCTGACGTGTTCATCGCCGCGATGTACGCGTCGAGGTACGCCCCGGACGACGTCATCGACATGATACAGCATGGCGTCGCGAAGGAGGGGCTGCCCCACGTGTACGCGTCCGCGCTCGCGGTCCTCGCGGTGGAGTGCCGCGGGGACACGCGGAAGTTCGCGTCCGACGCGCTTCTCGCGGTCGTGGACCGCGTCCGCGCCAAGTCGGAAGCCTCCGTCGCGAGGTTGAGCCGCGTCATGAAGGACGAAGAGAAGCTCTCGCGGACGCTGCTCACGTACACGCCGGAGTACGCGCTGACGACGCTCGTGTACCTCCTCGCGCACCACCCTTCGCTCCCGAGCAAAGAAGACGGCGCGGCGAACGACGGGATCGCGTACCGCCCGTTTCAGCAGATGATCAGCGTCGCGGTGAACGCGCTCGTTCACGGCACGAACGGGGAGACGATCCCCGCGGCGTACGCGATGATGCGAGGGTTGAAACGCGCGAAGGACGCGAACGAGGAGGACGCGAACGACCACGGGATTTACGTCCTCGCGGACATCGCGCTGTTCGTGCTCAAGGACGTCGCGTCCACGAAAGGGTGGGACACCGGTCCGTACCCTGGCAAGGTGGCGTACGATCGCAAGCTGTACGTCGTCGGTCAGAGCGGGACCGCGCGAAACGACCCGCTCACGGAGGGCGGACGCCCGAGGGTCGGGGACTTTTCCCACCTCCCCGTCGGGTTCTCGCTGAAGAGCGGCAAAGCGGCCGCGGGCGGGGCGAGGACGAAACCGTCGGGAGGGAGGAACAACGAGAACGCCCTGGCGCTCGCGATGACCCCCGCGGCGAAACCCACGGCGGCGCCGTCGCGGATGATGCCGGAACGCGCCGCGAGGAAAGCCGCGATCGTGGACGACGCGGACGCGAGCGTCGAAGACGAGGACGACATCCTCCCCGAGTCGAACGACGCGGACGTCGTGAACCTGGGGCGGTATGGTATGGAGGTGATCGCGCCGCCGCTAGAGCTTCCCGCGCCGGGCGGATGGGACGACGCGCAGACGTTGGTCGGGAGCGACGAAGCCGCGACGGCGACGGAGGCGCCGACGACGGCGCCGAAAACCGCGCCGCGGCCGGCGCCGAGAAGCGCGGAGAAGTCCGACGCCGGCGGGTCTTCGCACAAGAAAAAGTTCTTGAGGCCCCTGAGCGACAAGAAGAACACGGATAACAAGCCGTCGCCGCTGACGGCGAAGACTCCGGTCGCGAAAGTCGCGAGCCCGGTGACGGCTCTGCGCAGGACGCGCAGGAGGCAGGAGAACGTGGACGAGTATGATTTTTCCCCGGAGCTCGACGTCGCGGAGGCGCCGGTGCGGGTGAGCAAGAAAGCGAAGGGAAAACGGTGAGGGGTTTCGATGGACGACGGACGCGACGATACGACGTAGTCGACGACGGGGACGCGACGACGAAGGAGACGAACGACGGACGACGACTCGACGGACGACGAATAGCACACTTGTAAACGAAACGAGGAGACGACGAAAACCCGCCAGCCTCTGCTCCACCTGCGCCATCGCATTTGACTCGACTCGAACACTTGAAAAGGCAAGTAGACGCGTCCCGTTCGGTCAGTGTAGGGCAGCGGGCGCGTGTGGACCCCGCGTGATACGCTCGTTGAGGAAAGGTGAGATGGCGGACGACGGCCACTTCCCGAGGGTGACTACGGACGACACCGCCGCGGCGACGGACACGGAGGCGTTCTTGAAGGTGCGCGACCCACCGGCACGATCGAACGTTCGCGAACAAATACGCGTCGTTTCAGCGCTCGCGTCAACCGCGGGAGGCGGGAGTTAGTTCGTCGATCGCGCTCTGCTCTGACATCTCACGCGCTCGCTCATCCGATCTCCGTCGTTGTCACATCGCAGGCGTTGAAAGTGCAAGAGGGGAAGACGGGCGAGGAGGGAAAGGACGAGCTCTCGCTCGTCACTTCCAAGGGGGCGATAAAGATTATTCTTCTCGGGGACTCAGCGGTCGGGAAGTCTAAGTTAGTAGAGCGTTTCCTCATGGACGGGTATCAACCGCAGCAGCTGTCGACGTTCGCGCTCACGCTGTTCCGGTACAACTTCAACCACCCCGACGGCCGTGTCGTCGCGGTGGATTTCTGGGACACCGCTGGGCAGGAACGGTTCAACAACTTGCACCCGTCGTACTTTTACCGCGCGCACGCGTGCATCTTAGCGTTTGACGTGACGCGGAAGGTGACGTACAAAAACTTGGACAGGTGGTACAGAGAGCTAGAAGAGTACTGCCCGGGGATTCCCACGATCGTGGTGGCGAATAAAATAGATGTGGATTATAGGGTGACCGAGCGCACGTTTGCGTTTCCGGAGCGGCGAAACTTGCCATTCGCGTTTGTGTCCGCAAGCGACGGCACGAACGTCGTGAAGACGTTTCAGCAGGCGATAATGATGGGAATTAAGCAGAAGGAGAACCCGAGTGATGATTTTTTGACGATGGCGCTGGAGCTGTTGGCGGAGTGAGCGACTTAGGAGTTCATATTAAACGACTTTTTCGCGATCGAATCTCCCACGGTGCGAGTTCCCACGTTCTTCTCAGAACCCCCACTTGTTCGTCTGCGGCTTGTCGTCGTCGCAAACCTGAGGAGGTCGTAAACGCGGCGGATCGATTCGTCAATAAGTCATGATATCTACCTGGTACTTGCTTTCTAGTACAAGACGCTGGCTGATGAACTATGAAGCCTGCCGAGTTTATCACTGCGAAGAAGTGATAAACTCGACAACCTTCCCCAAAAGCCCGGAGCCGACGTAAACGACGCCGAAAACTAAGAGGGGGTAGATCGCTTGGCTAAGAAGACCTCCTCCCCCTTCCCCGGTGCTCACCTTTGCTTCCTCGAGCGCCTCCGCCGGCGGCGTCGGGACGTACTTCACGCTGACGCTATTCACGCAGTGCCTTTCCATCGTTGGCGTCAAACCCTCGTTCTCGAAGACGTGGCCGAGATGCCCATCGCACGCCGCGCAGAGGATCTCGATGCGCTTCATCCCAAACGTCATGTCCGTCTCTGTCTTCACGCCGCCTTTGTAGCACTTGTCGAACGCGGGCCACCCGCAGCCGCTGTTGAACTTTGAATCCGCGGAGTAGAGAGGGTTGCCGCAACCTTTGCACACGAAGTGCCCTTCGTCCGGGTAGAACTTGTCGTACTCGCCGGTGCCCGCGGGTTCGGTCCCTTTCCTCCTGAGCACCTGGAACGAGGTCGGATCGAGCTCTTCTTTCCACTGCGTTTCGCTCTTCTCCACTCTCGCGGGAGTCATCGCCATCGCGATCGTGTTGCGACGAGATCCGCTTCCGGCGGCGGGGTTCACGCGAGCGGCGGGAGACGCGAGCTTGCGCAGGTGCGCGTTCGTGCTCGCGCGACTAGTGGTGCTAAGAGTCCGCGCAGTGGCGTTGACACACGATGCTGCGGCCATCGTCGCGCGTCTTGGAGAGTGCGCGTTCGGTCGATCTTGAAGATATTCAGATAACGGAATTGGCGAGATTTCCCGATTACCCGAGGAAGCTCAAGTCGAAAAATCGAGAAAATCATTTTTTTTTCAAACTATTTTTTTTGGCTAAAACTTCAACAGACGCAGTTTCTTCGGCGAAGGCGACATCGAATAGCTGTACGCCGGAGTCCTTAGGATCGAATCGAGGAACACGAGCCATCCAGTGACGAAATCGAGCACAAAGGTCCACACCGAGTTGAAGAGTTCTGGTTGAAGAGCGGCGAGGTGTTTCGTCGCGCGCTTGTGAAGCACTTTCAGCGATTTTTCGTGTCCCGACTGCGAGCTCACCGTCCTCAAAACCGCTTCCCGGCTGCACCCAGGCTGGAACGGAAGCTCCAAAACTTCTCCACCGGAACCGAGCGTCACGTGCATATGATACGCGATTTCTAAAACCGCCCCGAACTCCTTCTCGGCGAGTACGGATGCGTACTCGTGGCACGCCTTGGAACGAGCTTCCAGCGCGGCTTTCAGGAACTCATCAAGTTTAGAAACACGAGCGGAGCGCTCTTGTAAAATTTCCTCGAGCGTGCAGAAGTTAACAAGCCGGAGTCGAATGCTCTTCTTCGAATCCAAATCCGCGGCGCGATTAATCGCGCGGAAAACGACGTCTAATAACTTTGCGCACGCGTTATCGATCGCTATTTGTTTCGCCGTCGTTTTCTCGTCGACCGTCAACTCGCTCATAAAACCTTCGAAACGGTCGATAAGCGAAGGAAGAGCGCTGACTTCATTTAACACGGCGACATCGGATTTCGCGAGAACAAAAGCTTCCGCCATCGTGCGCCCACTGCCGTCCTGAGACTTAATTTCCTCCTTTGAAAAGTTTCTTTCCAGGTATTCGAACAAGTGGCGCTGAATTTTATCCTGGCACGAGATCAAAGCGTCACGCAGGGGATCATCTTGTCTCTCGCCAACACGTTCGAGCGTCCAGCCAATTTCACCGAGCATCGAAATACATCGCATGGGGTTCGAAGTTACGACCCAGTCCGCAATCCTATTTAAATCGAGCTCAACACCTTCAAGAAGCTGCTGCATCTCAGGGATATGAACGCTACGAAACCGCGCAGCAACTTCATTTTTCCTCTTAGAAATCACGCCGTCTCCCCCAAAATCCTCATCGAACACGTACGTTGCCATATAAAAGCTAGATTCGTTCACCTAATCGACGAAAATGGAGGCTCAAAAACATATGTTGTCGAGAAAATAAGAAAACTTACCACTAAATTCACGAAGTATTGGAGTACGAGGGCGTAACCTTCCTCCGGCGATGTCCCGATTGACGACGATTGCTCCCCTTCTTTGAATAACGCGCGCACAATTGCGATCATGTCTCTTAATTGATGCCGCAAAAGACCATTTGAGACTGAACAATGCATGCGCAATAAGTTTCTTTGAATAAAGACGCAATCAAGAAATCAGAACGTTTCAGAACTTTAGCAAATAATAAGAAGAACATTCAACATGGGGAATTCAACGCGTGTAGCTCTTGAATCACGCTCCTTACCCTGTACTTTTACCGTGTAGACGATGCATAGCGCGCATTAAATTTCCATTTTGATTCACGAGAACGTGAATGCGTTCCCAGGTTGGAGCACAAGGCATTCCTTTCGCATCGCTCTTGATTCCCAAGTCGAGCTCGCGCTCGACCGCTCCTTCGAGAAGCGATTTCAAGTGATAAGTTGATTTCCCGATAAGCTCGTCGCACAGGTTCATGCATTTCGCTTCTTGAACGGCGACGGAACGTATCCTGCGATATATTTTCATTTCGTCTTCCTCGAAACGTTTCCTGAACGCACAGACTTCGTCGATGGCTTTTACCACGTCCGCTATGTCGTCGTCTGTTTCAAACGCGGAGTTATGAATTTTTTCTTCGAGCCCTTCCGGGACTGTTATCTTCTCTATCAGCTCCGTCATAACTTTCGTCAAGACTTCGTTTTTACGCGGGCCCTTTTCCTCGTCTTTCAGGCTCAGCAAGTCCTCTATCACGCGAGCGTCTTCTTTCATGCTCAGGAGTTTCACACTGAACGTGTCCAACCACGCTTCGACGTCTTCGAGGTTCCTTTCGACCGCGTCTAGTTCCTCTTTGATCGGGCCAGCTTGTTTTGACCGTTCCATTAAGTCCCAAACCGTCGCATGATCTAGGTTTGAAAATTCGTCTCGAACCCTGGTTTCAAAGGCTTTCGCGTGGTCTCCCATTTCGATTCTGTGAGTTTCGAGGTATTTCCGCAAGTCTTCCTCTTCCAGATCTTCTTCACCGATCCTTGATTTCGGCGAATTTTCTTCCTCTTTTTTTCCATCAGTTTCGTCGATTAGTGAAAACTTTGCCCCACCTCCGCTGTTGATAGACTTGGCTTTATATGCCGAGGCCCACTCCTCGATGACTGAAGTGTCTTCTCCGACAACGGTTAAGGATTTTCGAAGCGTCTCTTTCGACGACGACGCGAGACATCCGACGAAGTTGCTCAGCTCTGCCGCGTCGTCGCACGCCCAGTGTTGCGTCTTGCCTTCAAAATACGTCACGAGTTCTCGCTCCGCAGTCGGCTTCTCCACGCACGGTTTCATCTCAACCCGAGAAAGCTGGGAGAGTTTAAAGGTATCACACATCTGCAGCTCATTAGATCCTTTTAGGACGTGCAATTTGACAATCAAACTTCTCGATTCCTGCGCGGACGAGACGTTCGTGGATGGATGACTTCAGCGGCGTACGATTTGACTCTTTATCGTTTTCGTAAACCGAGCAAACGACGCTATCGGATACACGTCGCGAAATATGCAAGATACGCGCGAGGGTCGCGCGAGCCTCACCACATGACGGAGCACGGTCACGGCTAGGACCCGAGACTTGTCGGACTCCCTTATTTTCACCCTCGCCTGCGAAGATGACGAGATCCCGTCAGTACGCATGCCCCTACGAGTCGCGGCGACCGCCTGGAGGAGGCTCTCGACGCGCACGGGCGAGCGAACGGAGAAGAAAAAAAAAAACGGGATGAACTCACCAGCTTTGCGACACTGGTTCCTACCCCGCTCATGACTTTCTTCCCGGTCGAAAGCTTCGACACCTTGACGTAGGGACGGCGGCGACGCGGCGACGTAAATAAACGATGTTGGTTTTGTTTTGATTTGTGCTTCAAGCGAGGAGAGGGCACGAGTGGGTTCGCGCGTCGGTCTCGGCGTTCGCGCGAGGTCGCGGATTGATCTGAACGGTCCTCACCTGAAGGAAAGCCACCAGCGCATCCTCGCTCCGAGCGAAGGCGCGCTCCTGCACGGGGAGAGTCGGTGTCACGTCAGCGTTGTGCAGCGATAGTTGTGGATGAGTCGACGCGAGGCGAGGAGGGTCGCGCGAGTCCCCGGTGCTCGAGCGCTGGGTGCGATCAGCGCGAATATGCGGATACCGCGTCGTACCAGCTGAGCAGCCACGTTCATCGCGCCCACCCGGCGAGGCTCGTTGTGTCTTCCAGGTGCAGCCCCTGCGGTGCCCACCTTCGTTCTGTCGGGCAGCGGAGCAGCGCAGCGCGCGAAAAATTTCAGCTCGCGAGCGGTCGGACATTCAGTGTTACAAGCGGCGCTCGAGTCATAGCGACGCGCGCAGGTCTCACCGCGGATGCGCTGTCAACGTGGCCCGACAGCGAGCAGACCATCGCGATGAAGTGCGCCGGGCGGAGGAGGGTGCTATCGGTCGCCGTGTTGCTCGCGGTCGCGACGTTCTCGATCGCTTACCGGTACCGGAAGTCTCTCGATCTCGCGTATCGTCACCCGACGCCGTTTCGGTCTCGAGCCGTGAACGAGGACGCCCGGTCGGGGACGACAATCGTCGCCGCTCCCGTCGTCGGCGGCGTGGTCGCCGATGCGCCCGTCGCGTCGGCACCCGAAGTCGATAGCACGCCCGCGCTTCTGCGAACGCGAGCGAGACGGTGCGACGTGCAGATCGACGACGTGTTGAAACACAGCAGATCGCAACTCTTCGAAGACCAAGTGATCTCGCGCGCGTTCTTCGCCGGGTTTTGCGGAGGCTCGTACGTCGAGATCGGCGGGCTCGACGGCGTGACATACTCGAACACGCACATGTATCATCACGGTCTGCAGTGGCACGGGATACTAATAGAGCCGTCCCCGAGGAGTTTCGAGTTGTTGGAGGCGAACCGGCCGCGAGACGAGACGTTCAACGCCGCGGTGTGCGCGACGGACAACGTCTATCAATTCATCCAGAACGCGCGCATTCCAGCGGTGAACGGGATCGAAGAGTTCATGATGGAGTCGTTTAAGAAAAAATATCACGCGGAGCTCCGGGCCAGCGACACGACGAGAACGCCGATCAAGTGTCGGCCGCTGAGCGACATCCTGTACGAGAGTAAAACGCTGGGCGGGAGGGTCCACGTGGACTTGTTCAGCCTTGACGTGGAGGGCGGGGAGCTTGAGGTTCTGAAGACTGTCGATTTCAGTAAGCATCAGTTTGGGGTGATCGTATACGAAGCCGACGGTCACAATCGGAGCAAGGACGAGACGATGAAGAAGGAACTGGAGAAGAACGGGTACGTGTTCGTCGGGAGCGCGGTGAACAGTAACTTTCACGCGAACAAAAATTGGAAAGCGATCTACGGCGTCGACCACATGGACGGCGCAGGATTCGCAGCCCTCGGGCGTGAGGTTACGGAGAGGATAAAAAAACGACGTTATCAAGAAGCGTCGAGTAGCGCCGATGCGCGAGCGAACGCCAGGGCACCGATGGGTGCTGCTGCTGGAGCTAAACTACGATCGACGGAAGTCGCCGCCAGGACGGGTGCCGCGGCGGTCGCCGCGGCGGCTCCGATGAGTGATGAAACGCCATCTGACGTGACCGGTCCTGAGAAACCCTCGAAGAGTACCCCCGACAACGCGACGAAAGCGTCGAACGCGACGAAAGCGGCGAACGCGACGACGCTCGCGACGTCGACGGCGAAATCAACAGAAGTGGAGGACGGCGTCCTCACGCCCGAGCTCGTGAAGAAACACGCGATCGACAACGTCGTGATGGTCACGTGGGCGAACGATCATTACTACGACTTCGTCCGAAATTGGGTACTGAACGTGCGCAAGTGTAACGTATCCAACTTCATGGTCGGCGCCATGGATGACGACCTCCTAAAAAAACTGAAGGACGACGACGTCCCGACGTTCTCGATGCGAAGTGGTTTAACCACGGCGGACTTCGGCTGGGGCACGGAGAACTTCCACAAGATGGGACGAAAGAAGATCGATCTGATCAAAGTCTTCACGAACATGGGGTTCGATATCTTAGTCTCGGACGTGGACACGGTGTGGATGAAGAATCCGATGCCTTACGTGATGAAATATCCGGACGCGGACGTCCTCACGTCGAGCGATCATCTCGCAAGCACGGCGACCGGGGACGGCTTGGAGGATCCCCTCCGCGCGCAGTCCGCGGCGAACATCGGGATCATGCTCATACGGCACACCGCGAAAGAACTCGCGGAGGAGTGGGTGAACGTTCTCGATAAAGACGCGAAAGTGTGGGACCAGAACGCGTTTAACGATCTCATGAGGCGTGGCCGCGCCGCCGCGGGCGGCGACGACAAACTCTTTCTCGGGTACGACGGCAAACTCAAGTTCGGGATCCTCCCCGTGAGCACGTTCGCGAGCGGGCACACGTTCTTCGTGCAGCGGATGCACGAGAAACACGACGCGGATCCGTACGTCGTGCACGCGACGTTTCAGTTCTCCGGCACGGAAGGGAAGAGGCACCGAATGCGCGAGGCGAAGCTCTGGGTCGACGACGCGTCGTATTACGACCCCACCGAAGGTTTGCTCGCCTTCGCGCCGGACATCCCTTCCGAGCTCATGAACGCGTCGTGCACGACGAGGGACGAGGCGTGCGTCGCCCGACACTTCGAGCTCGTGAATCACCAGATCGTGCAAATACGAAACGCGCTCGCGATCGCGCAGAAACTCGGCCGCGTGCTCGTGATGCCGCCGCTTTACTGTCTCTTCGACCGGTGGTGGGCTCCGCACGCGGGGACGATACCCGGGTCAGAGACGCTCCTGCCGGTGCAGTGCCCGATGGACCACGTCTTCGAGGTCGAGACGTGGTCGAGCGACATGCCGCCCTCGGTCGCGGGACCGGGGATCGCGTTCAGGGAGCACAGCTTCTTCGAGAATCCAAACGTGCCCGCGTCGGTCGCGGCGTCGACCGTCGAGGTGACGTTCGTTCCGTCGTGCGGCGGCGGCGGCGGCGGCGGCGGCGGCGAGAAGTGCACGCAGGCAGAGGGCGAACCCGCGCCGAGCGGGGTGAAACGCGTCGTCGCGCCGGGGAACGCGACGGACGTCGAGATCGCGAACTTGCTCTCGAACCACGCGGGAGTCAAGGTGTTAAACTTCACGTCCACGCTCGGCGCCTTCGGCAGGCACGCGGACGCCGCGGACGCGAAAAAGTTTTCCACGCGCGTGAAACGCTACGCGGGGTTGTGGTGCTGCGTCTTCGACGCGGTTCCGGGACACATTTGGTACGACATGGAGTTCGACGTCGTGCCGCACACGGACAGGCACAACCGGGTGTGGGACACCGCGTGGGAGCCGAAGACGGGGCCTTAGGAGACGATAGACTATTCAGTCTAGGTACGAGTCGAAAAGCCACTTTTCGCTGGTCTGTTGTGAGACCGTTTAAAATAAATGCCCGCGTGCGTCGCGCCGGTAGACATCGACCCGCGCGCGGCGGGACCTGGAACGCACGCTCCCCCTCGTGCGCGAACGAAAATGGCCGACCGTTAGCATGGACGCGGACGCTCTAGACGCCGCGGTCGCGGCCGCGGACGTTAGGGTGGAGCAGCTCTTCGCGGATCTGAGACGGCAGGCGGACGGGCGGAATCCGGCGGTCCGACGCGCGTGGGACGCGGAGACCGCGGCGTCGAGTTGGCTGCGGCCGAAGCCGAGGCCGACTCCGGCGCCGCCGCCGGCGGATCGCGACGACTGGTGGTACGATCATCTGTTCGGCGACGGGAACGGCGAGCCGAGCGACTCGGACGCGGACGCGCCGGAGCCGCGACAGCCCTCGGTCGCGACGCCGGCGCCGAGGGTGCGAGGCTCGGTGAATCTCCTGACGCCGTCGCCCTGGCTGTTCAACAGCTTCGGCGGCGGCGACGTCGAGGTCGCGACGCGCTTCCAGCTGTCCGAAGGCGTCACCGCGGTCACGGATCACGTCCTCGGGAGCTCGACGCCCTCGCGCGGGAACGAGAGACGCGCGGGGACGGTTCGACGGGAAGACGACGCGGGAAGGTCGACGCGAACGCCGCGCCGACTCGCCCGGGTGAACCAATCGCTGCGACGCGCGATCGACGACATCGTCGGAGGCGAGATCGAACGACGCGACAGCGGCTTCGACGCGAGCACGCCGCGCGAGGAGCGCGACGACGTCGACGAAATGCTCGAACGAGAAAGGAGGGTGACGGAAAACTTGAGAGACGGCGTCGCGGCGCTGCGCGCGACGGAGCGTCGACGAGCGAGCGCGGACGCGAACGCGCGCGTCGAGGCGCGAAGGGCGAAGGAGAAGAAACAGCGCGCGAGCGAAGCGGATCGAATTATGCGCGCGGAGGCGAAGAAACCCGACCCGCCGGTGCCGCGCGCGCGCGTGGTGTTCCACCGCGCGTCGCAGACGGAGTTTTCACACCGCCGGCGCCCGGCGTCGACGCAGACTGTGTACATCCACCCGTCGCTGATCGAATCGTTCGAGAAGAGGCCGCCGTGGGGCGGCGGCGCGGGCGGGAGCAGACGTTGGCAGGTCCGGAACCAGGTCGCGGCGGTCGCGCCGAGACCGACGTTGAAACCGACGGTCGCGCGCGTCTCGGTTGGCGTCGGGTCGGACGCGCCGCCGTCGAAGTCGCCGCGGCGGGTGAAGTTCTCCCCCGAGGTTTTCCACGAGGGAGGCGGCGCGTCGGAGCTCGCCGCGGAGAGCGACGCGGTGATCGAACCGATACGCGACGCCGCGCCGTTGTCCGGGTTCGAGGAGCGATGCGCGGTCGCGATCAGCACGTACCTCGTGTCCCTCGACGCTCGGCGACGCGCGTTCGTCCTAAACGACTGGGGCGCGAGCGACGGTCGGTTCGACGGCGCGGAGCTGTGCGTCCGCGTCGACGTCCAGCCGTCCGCGGACGGCGGCATTCTCGTGCAAACGTCGAAGCACGCGCCGCCGGAGCGGTTCGTCCCGATCGATCCGCAGCCGTTGCGCGCGCTGCGTCTGTGCCTGAGCACGCCGCTGAGCAAACGACGCGGCGACGCGAACGTCGCGCCGACGTCGTTGGCGTGGATCAGGATCGATCACGACGAACACGGAGCGATGGACCTGCCGAAGCTGTGCGCGAGCATGCTGTACCGGGAGCGCGCGAAGGATGACGACGAGGGTAAATCGCTTCCGCGCGGGTATTTCGTGAACTTTTCGTTCAAAGAGCACGCGCGCGTGTTCCGCCACGCTGTGTACCTGGCTGAGCTTCGTTTGAAAGCGGCGAAGGACGCGGGGAAACCGAGCGGCGAGTGAATCGAATCGTTCGTCGACGTCTTCGTCTCGCGTGCTATTTCTTAGTCTAGTGAAACTATGTGTAGTCTAGTAGTGAGCAGCGTTCGACCTCACTCGATCATCCTCTTGTTCTCGTCCACGTCGTTTTCGTCGTCGCCGTCGTCGTCGTCCTCCCTTCCAGGGGGTCCGATCGCCGGAGGCAACATCAACCGAGGCGTCGCGTGCATCATCGGCATCGCGTGCGCGGCCAAGGACACGCGCTTCAAGATCGCCTGCTTCCTCAAATCCGACCGCGGGGATACCTCCCCGGACGGCGACGGCGGCAAGAACGCCGGCGCGCCTGCGGCGGCGGCGTCGCGGCTCTCCGCGCCGCCGCCGCCGAAAAAACCACGCGAAGACCCCACCGTCCCCGGCGGCAGTCCCTCGGGCAAACACGACGCTTCGCGTAACTGCTGCGACAGCGCCGATCTCCTTCGCGCGATCGACTCCGGGAGCACCAGCCTCGAGTGAGGCGACGGCGAGAACGCGTCCACGGACATCACGCTCACGACGCTCCCGGGCGCGGCGTCCGCGTCGTTCGCGTCGTCGAACGCGTCCTTCTCCGTGCTCATCGGCGACGCGTCGTTCCACGTCGTCAAGCGACCGTCCGCCGCCGCCGCCGCCCCGGGGCTGACCACGCCGAACGAAGACGCCCACGGGGAGGCGTCCGCGTCGATTCCTTCCCAGCTCGCCCTGGGGGTGACCGCGTGCGGCTGCGTCGTCGCCCACGCGGAGGCGGACGCGGCGGCGCCGCCGTCGAACGAATTTCGCTCGCGCACGCGCAAATCGCGCTCTCCCGCGCCGGCGGCCGCGGCGGGGGAGACGTTCAGTCGCTGGAGATCCTTCGCCATCATCTCGGAGAGCGCGCGCTTCGTCCCGGGCGACGCGCCGAACAGTCGCGTCGGCTGCACGTCGTCGTCGGACAGGTGGCTGGACGACCGCGGGCGTTTCAGCCGCGTGGACATCGACGCGCCCCCCGGTCCGAGCTCCGCGGGCTCCGCGAAGCCGTACGGGCTCCAGCGCGACCCCGCGCCGCCTCCGCCGCTTCTGGGGACGCTCCGGAACGGCGGCGAACTCACGCCGTCGTCGCGGTCGTTATCGAACGACATCCTCGACGCGGACGACGCCTTGCCGCCTCCGCCTTGCGAGTCGAAGGACATTCGCGACGTCGCGTTCGCCGGCGTCGACGACGGCTCTTGCGTCGCGGGCACGGCGTCCACGCCGACGGGCCTCCGCGGTGTCGCGAGCGGGCTCGCCCCCAGGGAGGAGAGCCCCGCGATCCCGTGGGAATCCTGCCACGCCATCATAGGCGCGGCGGAGGAGTGACCTTCGAATCCTTTCGGCGACGCGAACGCGAACAACGACCTGACCGTGACCGGCGCGGTCGGAACGCGGCGTATTGGAAATATATTTGTACTTGTCGCGGTTTTAGCGTTTCATTGGACGTTCCGATGAAGTCCGGGGTCAACAGCCTTCAAGTCTCGTTGGTGTAGTTGGTTATCACGTTCGCTTTACACGCGAAAGGTCGGCGGTTCGATCCCGTCATGAGACAGAATCGTTTTTTTGGCGTTCTCTTGCATGCGGTCATCGTCCACATGATGTGAGGAACCTCTCCACAAATTTTCAGGTCAATCGAAGCAGTTTTGAGGCGGCGACGGTCGCTCATCGACGAGCATGGTGGAGTGCACGTTTCGGAGAAAAAAGCTGAAAAAAAGTTCCGATGAAACTGAAGCCGAATCATCGATTAAAATCGAAAGCGGGAAAAATTCGAAACAACGAGCTTCTCGCCGCCGATCCCGCGCGCAGAAGAGCAGCGCGCAGCGGCCGCCTCGGTGAGCAGCGGTTCGTCTGAAGGTGGACGCGCGCGCGACACTCTCGAATTTAACGCGCGCGTCGTTCGATCGCGCGAGTCTTCCCGATGGGTCGCCCCGGACGCGCCGCGGCGAAGCGGTACGCGTTCCACACGGAGCAGAAATCGCTCGAGCGCACGTTTGAAAACATCGAGCCGTCCATCATCGCGGAGGTGCTCGCGTCGCACAACGGGAACCTGGACGCCGCGGCGACGGACTTGGTATCCATGGACTTGACCGGATACGCGCTCGCGGCGAGCGCGGGCGCGAACGGCTCGGGGAAATCGTCCCCCGACGGAGGCAGCCCGTCCGACGCCGACGGATCGAAGAAGGCACCCGGGGACGCGTCGTTCTGGAACGACGTCCTCGGCGACGACGAGACGCTCGCGGAGGGCGACGTCGACGAGGACGACGCGCCGTGCGCGACCGCGGTCGCGATCGACGGCGTCACGCCGTACGCGTCCTGGTCGCCGACGCAGTGGAGCGCACTGTCGAGCGACGCGCCAGATCTGAGTCGCGACGTCGAGAAACTCGTCGGATGGCGATTCGCCTCCTCCTCCTCCTCCTCCTCCGACGCCGCGCGCGGCGCGCCGAGCAAGAAGGCGAAGACGTCGAAGCGAACGCCGACGAAGGAGAAGGAAGACGCCGCCGACGCGACCGACGTCGTCGACGGCGACGACGTCGAGATCCTCGTGAAGTGGAGAGGACGCGCAGCGGCGCGCTGCGCGTGGGTCCCCCTCGCCGCGTTGACGTCGTCGCTCGCGCTCGCGTCGCAACGCGTCGCGAAGTTTTGGCAGAGCTACCCGCGCGCGAACGGCCCGGTCGTCGCGGTGACGCGGGAGAGCATGACGTACGACAGAGTGATCGCCGTGCGCGCGTACGAGATCGAGCCCGCGGAGGGCGCGGACGCGGACGCGTCCGCGCCGGCGGCGGAGAAGAACTACGCGCTCGTGAAATGGGGCGGGGGGTTGGGCTACGAGGAGGCGACGTGGGAGCCGGAGGACGACGTCCGCGCGGCGACCGCGTTAGGGGGCGCGGCCGCGCTGGAGAAGTACGCGGAGATTTTCTCCAGGAGAGACGCGAAGACGACCGCGCGAACCGCGACCGTGATCGAGACGAAGACGATCGGCGACGACGTCGAGTGCGCGCGCGCGTGGTACGGCGGCGAAGGCGACGTCTTGCGCGGGTACCAACGCGAGGGCGCGCGGTGGATGGCGCACAACGTCGTCGTCGCTCGGCGCGGGTGCATCCTCGCGGACGAGATGGGTTTGGGGAAGACCGCGCAGTCGCTCGCGCTCGTGGATTACATCCTGCGTTGCGAGCGCGCGACGCCGAACCCGCGCGTGGCCCCGCGCGGCCCCGCGCTCGTCGTCGTCCCGCTGAGCACGCTCGTGAACTGGGAACGCGAAGCGGCGCGGTGGGCCCCGGGCGCGTACGTCGTGTCGTACGTCGGCCCTCCCGCGGCGCGCGCGCTGGTGCGCGCGCACGAGCTGACGTACGACGACGACGAAGTCACCGAAGACGCCGAAGACGTCATTAGCGGCGCGACGTACAAGGCGGACGTCGTGTTGACGACGTACGAGATGGTGCAGGCGGATCGAAGCGCGCTGTCGAAAATACCGTGGAGCTGCCTCGTCGTGGACGAGGCGCACAGGCTCAAGAACAGCGGCGGGCGCGCGGCGAGGGATCTTCGCACGCTCGACTTCGCGGGCAGGGTCGTCCTCTTGACCGGGACGCCGCTGCAGAACGATACCGCGGAGCTGTGGAGCCTCCTGAACTTTGTCGACGCTCAGCGGTTCGCTTCGAAGGAGGATTTCGAGAAGAAGTTTGGCGCCGTGAAAGCCGCGGGTCAGGTCGAAGCGCTGCACAAGGTCTTGGCGCCTTATCTCCTTCGCCGTCTAAAGTGCGACGTCGAGCACAAACTCCCGCCGCGCGTGGAGACGCTCATCGAGTGCGAGCTCGCGCCGTTGCAGAAGAAGTGCTACCGTGCGCTGTTCGAGCGAAACTTTTCGTTTTTACGTCAAGGCTGCGGCGATGCCCGCGCGCTCGCGAACTTTACCAACCTCATGATGGAAGTCCGCAAGTGCTGCCAGCACCCGTTCCTGCTCGACGGCGTCGAGGAAGCGTTCGCGACGCAGCAAGCCGCGCGACTCGCGAAGCCGAGGACGACCGCGACCGCGGCGCAGCTCGTGAACTGCTCGGGGAAGCTCCAGCTCTTGGATAAGCTGCTCCCGCGGCTGAAAGCGGGCGGGCACCGAGCGCTCATTTTCAGCCAGATGACGCGCGTCCTGGACGTCCTCGAGGATTACTGCCGCAGCCGGAAACACTCGTACGAGCGATTGGACGGCGGTGTCACCGGACGCGCGCGCCAGGCTGCGATCGACCGGTTCTGCGACGGCGGCGGCGGCGACGGCGGCGGCGAAAACGCCGCCGGAGCCGGAGACGACGACGGCGCGTTTCTGTTCCTCCTGTCCACCAGAGCGGGCGGGCAAGGGATCAACCTCGTCGCCGCGGACACCGTCATCGTGTTTGACTCGGACTGGAATCCGCAGAACGACGCGCAAGCGCTCGCGCGCGCGCACAGGATCGGGCAAACGAAACCCGTGCAAGTGTACCGCCTCGTCATGCGCGCGACGTACGAGAGAGAGATGCTCGACCGCGCGGCCATGAAGCTCGGTTTAGAGCAAGCGATCTTTGGCATGGGCGGCGGCGATAACGGTAAGGGCGAGGACGCGAGAGACGCCGCGGGCGCGCGCGCGGAGATCGAGCGGCTCCTGAGACACGGCGCGTACGGCGCCCTGGGCGAGGACGCCGCGGAGGGCGAGAGACGAACGAACGAGTGGAACGCCGGCGGCATCGACGACATCCTCGCGAGATCCGAAAGAAGAGTCGTGGAAGCGTCCGAGGTGAGCGCGAACGCGGACGCGGACAAGAGCCTCTTCGCGACTGCGACGTTCGGCGGCGACGGCGATGAGATCGAGCTCGACGACCCGGACTTTTGGACGAAGCTCATGCCGGAGGCCGCGGCGAAGGCGGAGCGAGACGCCGCGCTCGAGGCGATTCGCGCCGCGGAGGAGGAGAAGTCCTCGAAGGAGGTTCGTAAACCCCGCGTCGTCGTGAAGAAGTTCGAGTGGTCGTGGCCGGAACGCAAACGCGTGATCCAGACGCTGTCGACCTACGGCTTCGGGCAGTGGGAGTCCGTGCGGAACGCGGCGAAGGACAAGCTCAACGCGGACAAGACGATCGCGCACGTCGCCGCGTTTTGCCGTCGGTACGCGCTCGAAGCTGCGCGGACGTTACCGGACGACGCGTGCCCTTTCCTCCTCGCCGCGGCGATGAAACCCGCGGGTTTGGACGAGACTTCGCTCCCGAACGACCGCGGCGGCGAGGAGATGCTGAACAACGTCTTCGCGGAGGTGCTGTTCGCGTCGCACGTTCGCGGTCGCGCGGCAGAGGACGTCGCGCGACTCGAGACGCTGCAGCCGCTCTCGGACGCGGTCGCGGACGCGGGGGGGATCGCGAGCGCGCTGAAGTCGACGTCGTGGCTGACGCGCAGAGCGGAGGTGAGGGAGATGTACGGTCCGCACGCGCCCGAGCCTCCGGCGGCGTGGTGGAACGAGACGTGCGATCGCGCGCTGCTCCTCGGGACGCTGAAGCACGGGTACGGAAAATTCGATTTGATTCGCGCGGACGAGACGCTCGGCCTGGGCGCGATCTGCGACGCCGCGATCGCGGCCGCGGAGGGACCGTCGACGCCGGAGAGCGAACCGATGGAGGAGGACGTCTCCCCCGGAGGGACGCGTCGGTCGAAGCGGAAGCGCGCGCCGATCGACGCGGACGCGAAGGAGAACGCGAAGGATGGAAACCAAATCCCGACCGACGACGACGGCGACGACGCAGGGAAACTGGTCGAAGACGCGCCGACGACGGTCGCGGAGTGGCCGCTCTCGCGCGTCCTGAGCCTGCGCGTGCGGCGCATGTGCTCAGCCCTCGGCGGAAAACAAGTCGCGGTGCCTCCCGCGCCGAAGCTTCCGAAGCCCCCGCGCGCGCCCAAGACGGGCGGCGGCGGGGGCGCGCGCGGCGGCGGTCCGCGCGCCAACGCGGGCGGCTCGGTCGATAAGATCGCGCGCGCGAAGGCACAGGTCGACGCGCTTCCGCGCTCTCGCGACGGCGTCGTGATCATGCCCGTCGGCCCCATTCACGGCGTCACCGTGGAATCACTCGGGGAAGTCCAGCCCCCTGATTCCGCGGGGTTCCACTCCGCGGCGTACATCCTCCCGGTCGGGTACAAGACGTCGCGGTCGTACATGCGGTGCGACGACCCGAACGGCGAGCGGACGCGGTGGACGCAGGAGATCGTCCACGGCGTCGACGGCGCGGACGGTCCTTGGTTCAAGCTGACCGCGGACGAGGGCATGGACGAGCCGATCCTCGCGAAGAGCGCGACCGCGGCGTGGGCCGAGGTCTTAAAGCGCGTCACTGCGGCGAGGGAGGCGCTGGGGGAGACGGCGAAGAAGACGGCGATCAGCGGGCCGGAATTTTTTGGGTACTCGCTCCCGCACGTCCGGCTGCTCATCGAGGAGCTTCCCGGGGCGAGCGAGTGCGCGGAGTACATGCCGCTGCTCGAACGCGCGGCGACGGTGGAGGCGGCGGGGGATGGCGCGGCCGCGGCGGTCGTGGACGAACCCGCGGCGTGACGCAACGAACGAATAAAATGTTTTGAATAATGAATGTTCTTTCGACCTCATCAGGCTACGAGTTTGACCGATTAATACGTATCCCCTCCCCCCCTACGCGAACCTAGGCGATCGCGAAGTTCGGTTCTTCCAGCGCGAGCTGCCACCACTCGTGAGCGTACTCCTCGATCCCCGCGCCATCGCGATCGGTCTGCATGCTGTCGTCGTCGCTGAGCCGGTCGTCGTCGCGCGAGTCGAAGTCGCTCGCGTCCGAGAACGCGCGCGCGGCGACCTGCTCCGACTTGGCGTTCTTCGCCGCTATCTTCTTGTTCACGAGCACCTCCGCGTGTCGTTTCTTGTAGATCGTCTGTCTGATCTTTAAGATGTGATCCGGCCACGCTTTCTTGCCGTTGTAGAAGCTGTTCAGGAGGCTCAGGTCGGACTCGAGGAGCGCGGCGTAGGTTTTGATCTCTTCCATCATGGCGCGCGCGCGCTCTTCCATGTCGATGTCGTTCCCGTCCAGCGCGCGCTTCAAGTGGACGGTGAGGTCGTAGTACAGGTTCTTGAGCGACATGAGCTTGCGGTACGGCCATCGCGCGATCCCGAGGGTGCGGCATCTGTTCGACGCGGGGTGAGCGGCGCGGCGTCGTGAGTCAGCGGGTCAGAAGACGAGTGACGCGAAAAAGACTGTGTTTTTTTCATCCAGAATCATGCACACGTGTCTCAAGCTGACGCGTTTTTGCGCGGTCGGTCTTCAACAAACACGTCGAAAGCGGTAAAGGGGTTTTGAAGGAAAAAAACCCGTTCGGGACGCGCACCTGGCCTTGAAGCGCGTCGTTCCCATGTTGAACGCGCGCGCGGCTTCGGCCTCGGTCAGCAGCGCGACGGACGCGAGGCTCGTTTTCGTCATCGTCTGCGAAAAAAACGCGGTCGCGGGGCGCGATATCGGTCAGGTTCGGACGCGCGGAGGGCGGAAAAAAGAATGCGCGGAATAGGAATTAGGTAAAGCATCCGCAAAAGCGGCGCGCGAGGGGCGAGCGACCGTCGCGCGCGCGCACCTTGCGGCCGTGTTCGGACCGATCGCACGTCTCGAGGTCGACCTCGCGGTCGCGCTTGAGCGCGCCGCCGCGGTCGCGCGCGCGTTCGTCGGCGTTCGTCGACCTGTCGTCTTCGTGGCCGCGGTAGCGGTCGGTAGAGGCCTCTTCCGATCCAGATGATGTCGTCCGCGAGATGAGAGAGCCGCTGACGTCGGACATCGTTCAGTTCTCGAGGGTTCGGCGGCGGGAGGGGCGGGGGCGGGGGAGGTTTCTTCGTGCCGAGGGGTTCGGCGTGCGCGCGCGCGTGCGTGCGTGCGTGCGGGCGTGCGCGCGGGTGTACCAGGGGCGCACCAAACTCGGTATTCCACTTTAGGCCGTAGGATTTTTCAGGAAATTTATTGGCGGCGCGTCTGAAGTCGCGCGTCAGCCAATCACGAGCCGCGGTCGGCATCCACGCTGTCTATTACGTGTCCCAGATACGCGGTTTACAGGATATTTGTGGTGGATATTTGATACTTTTACAGGATGTAAAGCACATGCCGCCGGCGCGGGGAGCGCCCGCCTGCTGACGATGACGCGTGCGTCCCAGCGCGCCGCCTCCATCCCGCGCGCGTTCGTCGCGATTCCCTCGCTCGCCGCGTCTTCGTCCGCCGCCGACGGCGGCGTCTCCGCGCGCTTCGCGTCGTCATCGCGCGCGTCGCCCAGATCCACGAAATCATTACTAACCAATTCTCGCGTCCGTCCCCCCGCGCAGCGACGATATCGTCGACGACGAGCGCATCGCGCGGCGACACCCTCGGAAGCGCGTGCGCGCGAGGCGCGGACGAGCGCGAGCGTCATCGCGCGATGCCCGCGACGCGCGCTCGCGACGGGCGTCCCGATCAGCCGCCCGCGACGACGTTCCTCGCCGACGCGAAACCGGGAAAAAAAGATCGAGTTCGGTTCGCCGAGCTCGTTCGCCTCGAATCCGCGACGATCCGCGGCGGCGCGCGCGACGACGGGTGCGTGACGTCCCCGCGGCGCTTCGACGAGCGTCGCGATCGCGACCCGGCGAAGGATTCCCCTCGCGTCGTCGCGGCCGCGGCCGGCGACGACGACGCCGCCGACGCCGTCGCGACCGTGGCGGCGGCGGCGACTGAAGGCGCGGAACCCAAAGACGCCGCCGGGGGAAAGAAACCCGTCGGCGTCTTCTCCGCGTGTAAGAAGTTCGTCACGAAGACCGCGTCGTACGCTGGGGAGAAGGACCGCGACGCGCCGCGAGCGAGCAGCATCGCGGTCCCGGCGACGCCGTCCGCGAAGAAGGCGACGACGTCGCGACGCGCGGCGGCGCGTCTCCTCGCGTGCGCGTCGGAGACGCTACCCGGCGGTCCGAGCCGCGGCGCGCGCGCGGGGTCGCCGCCGCCCCCCGCGCGGCGACGCCCGCGCCGCGCGTCGGAGAGCGTCGGCGGTGCCGTCTCCGGGGGTCCGTCGCGGGCGTCCACGCGTCCGACCCTCCGCCCCGCCGCGGCGGCGGTAGTCGACGTCGCCGCGGAGGAGGAGGAGGAGGAGGAGGAGGAGGGCGACGGGTCAGGTTTCGGACCCGAAGCCCCTCCGTGGGTCGAGCGCGACGGCGCAGACGCCGTGAACTTGTACGTCTCCGGCGCGACGAGCATCAGCGCGGCTTTGCTCGCGATCGACGAGACGCACCGAACGCCGGCGCGGACGCGAGAGTCGAAAACCGGCCGCCGCGCCGCGCCGCTAAGCAAGCAGTCGTCCTCGGAAGCGCTCGCGCCGCGCGACGATACTTCGGCACGGAAGAGCCCGCCGTCGCTGCTGACGCCGAGGACCCCTGGCGACCACCCCGCCGGTGACGTGAAATCGTCGATGCCGACGTGGACATCCGACGCGGCGGCGCCGGCGCGCCGCGTCGACGACGGCGCCGGCGGCGCGCGCGCCGAGCGCGCGACGCCGCCGCCCCCGCCCCCGGCTCCGGCCGAGGACGACCTCGATATCGGCGTCGCCGCGGGCGGGATGCACGACGACCGCGACTTCCTGCGCATCCTGATGGAAAACGAAATCATCGAAAACGAGAGCGAGGACAGCGGGTCGGACTTGAGGGACACCGCGCCGCCGTTCGATACCCTGGAAGACGTCGTCGCGGACGTCGACGTCGGCGGGTATTTCGCGACGCGCGACGTCGTCTTCGACCCGCCGGGGTACGACTTCGCGATGATGCACCTGCTCGAGACTGCGGCGATGAGCTGACGCACCGTGCCGCGCGCGAGGCGACGCGAGTGCATGTATACGTGTAGATGATCGTGTTGGTCAACGGGCGAGCGCCCCCGCTTGCAGCCTGCTTTTTTTTTATTTTCACCTTTCTCATGAAAAGTTTTTACTCGTACAGTGTTCGATGTTCATACAAACAAACGCGCCTCGTCTCCCTCCGCGCGCGCGTCTCCCACCTCCCCACAACCCCCACGACATCACATCACATCGCATCACTCGTCCTCTTCGAGCGCGATCAGATCCAGATCCAACGCGGAACCGAACGTGTTCTCGCCGCTGTACGCGATGTACAAAAACCCGTCGTCGTCTCTGTGATCGTCGTACACCGCCGACATCAGCGCCGCCGTGGGGGGAAGGACGTTGTTCACGAACACGAAGATCGCCTTCTCGGGCGAGAGCTTGATTCGCTTGCGGATGACGTACACGAACTGTCCGACGGTGAGGTCCGCGGGGACGAGGTACCTGGGACGGGGAGGGAGCGAAAGGAGCGGACGCGTCGACGGCGAGGAAAAGGGAATATGCCAAACCAAACACGCGCGGAACGGAACGCGCGCGCGGGCGGGGCGCGCACTTCTTCTTGTCCAGGTCGGGGATGTCGCTCTTCTCAGCCTTCTCGACGATGACCTGTTCGCGAGAAAGGTAGGCGGACGAGTGAGCGCGACGTGCGGGAGAGACGACGGGCGCGACGCGACGCGGGCGGCGCCGTTATCCGCCGCCGGATAAAAAAGCACGCGTCGCGACGACGTGACGCGGCCGACGAACGTTCAAATGGTTTGAAAGGGGACGCGCGCACCGGGATCCGGTCCGGATACTTGTCCCGGATGCGCTGCGCCTCGGCCTGGCGCTTGTCTGCGAGAGCGAGAGAAGAGGCGGGGACGCGCGCGCGTCAGGAAGGCGGACGCGGCGGGTCCGGACGCGACGCGCCGCGCGGGATGAGGGGAAGGGCGCGACGACGCGCGGCTCGAATCTATCTTCTGACTCCGTCTCGCGCGCGTCTCCTCGTCCGACGAGCGCGCGCGCGTCGCGGCGTCGCGCGCGCGCCGACGACGCGGATCTGACCAGACTCCGCGCGCGGCGCGCGAACGCGATGGTCTTCTCGCGAACGATGCGGGAGGGTACGACGCGCGCGCGCGTCCGCGCGGCTGGCGCGGCGCGAGCGCGCGCGACGTCCCCTCGGAACGCGCGACGGGGAGGACGAATGAACGGGGGACCTCCGCGGGGACGCGCGCGTCGACGAAAAACGACTCGCGAAGCGGGCGCGCACCGAGCGCGTGCTCCTGCTTGAACGTGGACCGAGCCGACATCGCGGGGTTCGTTCGTTCTCTTCGCTCGCGGGGGAGGCGTCGCGTCCGTCGTCGCGCGCGCTCGTCGTTGTGACGCGCGGGACGCGCGAGTCGTTGTCGTTTTTCGAGTTGACGTCGGCGATCTTCGCGCCAAATCGACGAGTTTTTCGCGCTCCTGATGACCGGTCGTCTGCCGTTCTCATCGATGGCGCGACGCGGTGATGAGAAACCAACGGCTTTATTTCTCGATCGATGGCATCGCGGCGCTGCACTCTCTGCGAAGTCGAGCGAATCGTCGCTGCCAGTCGTCCGTCAGTTTCGCTCGCGCGCGCCGCACGTCGTCGCTCGCGATGGACGACGAGTTCGCGCTCTTCGCGGCGGAGATCGGGCAGCTCGAGGAGAAGGCGAAGGATGAGCCCCCCGCGCCCGTCCCCGCGCCCGCGCCCGTCCCCGCGCCCGCGACCGCGACCGCGACCGCGACCGCCAGCGCGACGACGCGCGCCGCCCCCGCGCGAGCGACGATCGCGCGAGCGCCCGAGCACGTCCCCGCGGGCCCGTCCGCGCGCCCCGCGCACGACGCCGCCGCCCCGCCGCCGTCGCGCTCGATCCCCCCGCCGCCGTCGCACCTCGGCGGGGTCGACCCGCACGCGGCGCAGGCGTTCCATCGTCTTCTTCATCATTCGAACCCTCCGCCGCACCACGGGGGGATCCCGCCGCCGCCGCCGACGCAGCACGAGCTGAAGCGCGCGGACGGCGACGCCACCCCGCGGTCGATGATGCCCGCGAAGAAGATCGGGAAGCCGGTGTATAGATCCGCGGCCGGGGACCGGTGGCAGGATAAGACGTTAGGGGACTGGCCGGAGAACGATTACAGAATCTTCGTCGGCGACTTGGGCACGGAGGTGAGCGACGACCATCTCGCGAGGGCGTTCGGGAAGTACGCGAGCTTTCAAAAGGCCAGAGTGGTGAAAGATAAGACGACGCAGAAGAGCCGAGGGTTCGGGTTCGTGTCGTTCATGGACAGCGCGGACTACTCCAGCGCGATGCGAGAGATGAACGGCAAGTACATCGGGAACCGCCCGTGTAAGCTGAAGAAGAGCGACTGGGCGCAGCGGAACGACACGAGGGCGGTGAAGAACCGCGTCGTCCCGAAGAAGAAGCCGTACGATAAGAGGAAACACATCGCGATAGGCCCGAGCATCGGCCCGCCGCAGAAGCGGTGAGCGGTCGCGCAGTAGTCGAATAGCAGCGCGTCGCGTGCATTAGAGGGTGGAGTACTTAGACTACTCGTAATCGGCGACTCCGCCGCGTAGTCTACTAACTTTGGGATGTCTTCGTTCACTCCGCGGCGGCGGCGCCGACGGACTTCGCCGCCTCCTTCACCCCCGCGGAGGGGACCGCCTTCTCGAGGTTCGCCGCCGCTCTCTCGAGCTGCGCCGCGGCGACCCTGAGTGCAGCCTTCTCCGCGTCGAGCGCCGCGCGTTCCTCCCGCAGCTTCCGACGCTCCTCCTCCGCGGCGGCGGCGGCGGCTTTCGCCGCGCGCGCCTCCGCCAGCCTCGCCGCGGCGGCGGCGGCTTTCGAGCTCTCCTCGAGCGGCTTCGCGACGCTCGAGGCGCGCGGCGGTTTCGCGGTCCCCCCGCCGTTCGCGTTCGCGGCGTTCACCAGCCCGGTCACCACGTCGGACAGGTGATCGAACCGCGTCGTCAACGCGCGCAACGCGTCCGTCGTCTCCGAGACGAACACCCCGACGCGGTCCAACACCGTCGCCTGCGCCGCCGCGAGGAGCTCGATCTGCGCGCGCACGTCGCCGCGACTCGCGTCGCCGGACGCGGACGGGGGGTTCAGCGTGCTCTTCCAGTCCGCGTGTTTCCGCATCGCGGCGTTCGCGACGGACGCGACGTCCGTCAGCGGGTCGACGTTTTCGCCGCCGCCGCCGCCGCCGTCGTCCAACCTCGACGCGAGCGCGACCCACGCCGGGGTCTCGTCCTCGTTCAGCTCGAAATCGTCGCGCGCCCCGCTCGGTCGCCGTCGCGGCGGCGCTCTTGGCGGGCGCGCGGGAGGGGTCAACACCGGCGGCGACGACGCGCGCGTGGACGCTTCCGGCCCGGACGGATCCTCCGAGACGCTCCCTCTCGCGACGTCGACGCTTCGGACGTCAGCAGCGTCGGAGGACCCTTTTTGCTTTTCATCCTCCTCTTCCTTTTCGCCGTCCCCGTCCCCGTCCCCGTCCCCGTCCCCGTCCCCGCCGCCGCCCGCGTCCTCTGGTTCCCCCTTCTTCGGCGGCGGCGCGGGCGTCTCCACGCCCGCGACCGCGCCGACGCCGTCTACGTCCGACGCCTTCGGCGCCGGCGTGACGACCGGCCCGTTCGTGAACGGCGGCGGCGGCGCGCCTTTGTCGGGCGCGAACACGACGTCCTCCTTCTTTTGCGCCTCTAAAAACGCCTCCGATAACTCCCCTTTCCCCCGCGGCGCGCTCCCTCTCGCCCTTCCCCCCGCGGCCCCGCGCATCTGCACCGTGCCTAACGCCCCGCGCAACGCTTGCCCGCCGCCGTTCTCGATGTCCCCCGCGAGCGCGCCGACGCCGTCGCCAACCTTATGCCGCACCCACGCGCGCCAACGCGCGACGTCGTGTTTGGGACCCTCGTACGTCGTCAGCTCTCGCGCCACCGCGGTCGCCTCCGCGACCGCGTCTCTCGCGGGTTTCACCTTGTCGAACTTCGCCGCGCTCAGCGCGCGGGATATGTGACCCATGAGAGGCACGTCCTCGATCGCGATGTCCATCGTCGGGCCCATGTGGTACATCAACGCCACGAGCGCGTCCGCGGTTTCTTTCCTCGCGTGCCAATCTTCGGATTCAAACTGCGACAACAGCCTCGCGTCCGCGAACGCTCCCGCGCGTCCCCCCTCGCCGTCCGCATCCTTCGGGATCCCTAAAATTTCCGGCAGCTGCGGCGCCATCGCGGGCGCGGCGGCGGCGAACAGACTCCCAATCGCCCGGATGAGCCCCGGCGCGGCGTGAAACGTCTTCGACTCGAGATGCCGAATCAGCCGCACGCCGAGCTTCCCCGGTCCGCCGGAAGACCCCCGACCCGCGCCCGGATCGCCGTTGTACCAGTTCACGCCCACGGGGACGCACGCGCCGCCGACGCCGGGCCCGCACCTGCGAAAAACCCTCGCGAGCGCCCTGCACGCGACGTCCTGCGGCCCGCGCGAGTTGCAGTCGCCGACGGCGTCGAGCAGCGGTCGGACGAAGAGCGGGCCCATCGCCTCCGGGCCGGCCATGACGTTCACGTTCCCCAGGTGCACGCCCGGGCGGCATCGAACCGCGAAGTGCGCGAGCGCGCCGATGGCGTCCACGCACGCGTCCTGGACCGCGGTGTCGATATCTCTGAACCGACGCGTGCACGCGGTGAGCATGCGAGGGAGGTAATACAGCGCGTGTTCGCCCTGGGTGGTGGCGACGAGCTCGAACAATCGGAGCACCTCCGCGCGCGCGATCGGCTTCGGCGACGACGACGCGTCGTCCACGAGGCACGCGACGATGATGCCGAGGTCTTCCGCGGCGACGCTCGTTATCGCGCGATTGAGCTCCTTCGCCGCGACGGCGAGCGTGTCGCGGTCCGCGAGGCGAGTCAACGAGTTCAGGACGCGGTTCTTAAGCAGCGCGGGATCCGCGCGGCGCTTGCCCGCCATGGCGTCGAACGGAGCGACGCCGACGCCGCGAGAGGCCGCGAGGGGGTTATCAGGGGTAGGCCGGAGACGCGCGCGAAGCTCTCGTCCTCCGCCGACGCCGCGGCGCTCGCGGCTGTGACGAGGGCGCGTTTGAATCGAAGCATCTCGGCTGTTCCTAGACTTTTTTTTTTGTCCCGGTCGAATAACAGAACGTTCGATCGAGTCGACGGATCCGGCGGGCACTCCTCCGCGCACGCCACACGCTGATCATGTTCGCCCGCCGCGCCCTGCGCGCGCTCGCGAAGGCCGCGTCCACCGCGCGCGCGGCCGCGACCGCGGAATCCCACGTCCTCGCGAGCGCGGCGCGAGCTTCCGCGACCGCGCGATCTTCCGCTTCTTCAGGGAGGACGATCGCGACGTCGGCAGCCTCCGCGCTCGGGTTCGCCGCCGCGGCGTTCGCGCCGACGGCGACCGCGTTCTGCGCGGACGGCGCTCCTGTTGCGGAAGCGCCCGCCGCGGAAGGGGGCCCTCCCGTGGCGGCGGCGTCGAGCGCGGCGCACCCCTCCGTCGTCTTCGTCCTCGGCGGCCCCGGAAGCGGGAAGGGCACGCAGTGCGCGAACATCATCAACGACTTCGGGTTCGAGCACCTCAGCGCGGGCGACCTCCTTCGCGCGCACATGAAGTCCGGCTCGAAGGACGGGAACATGGTCGCGGAGATGATCAAGGCTGGGCAGATCGTCCCGAGCGAGGTCACGGTGAACCTCCTGCTCGACGCGATGCGGGCGAGCCCGAGGGACAAGTTCTTGATCGACGGATTCCCGCGGAACCAGGAGAACCGCGACGCGTGGGAGAGAACCGCGGGGTACGACTGCGACTTCGTGCTCTTCTTCGACTGCCCCGAAGAAGTCATGGAGAAGCGACTGCTGAGCCGCGGGGAGACGTCCGGGAGGACGGACGACAACATCGAGAGCATCAAGAAGCGGTTCAAGACGTTCGTGGAGTCCTCCGTGCCGGTGGTGGATTACTACCGCGGCCTGAGCAAAGTTCGCGAGGTGATGAGCGATTTGCCGCCGGAGGAAGTGTACGCGCAGACGAAGGCGCACTTCGCGCACTTCGCGTGATGAGCGCGTGTGATTATTACGGCTAATCTTAATATTTCTCGCGTTGAAAAAATGAATTTTATTCATGCTGGTACAGTGCTTGCGAACGAGATTACGTCGTGCTTCTCGTTTCTCGTGTCTTCTTCTCCACTTCTCCCGGGGATGGGATGGATCATCTCGTCGCTCACGCGACGCGCTCCTCCGCGTCCTCGGACTTCTTCGAACCCCACAACCCCGCGGCCCTGGGGTTGATGAGCAGCCGGTTCTTCATCTGGCGCTCGTGCTCCGGGTCCCAGTCGCGCTTGACCGCGTTGTTCTCGGGCCTCCCGCGCTTCGGCTTGGGCCGGTCGATCTTCTTCACGTCCCCGTGAAGCGGCGCGCCGAGGCCGACGGCGTCGAGCTCTAAGATTTCGTTCGTCCCGATCCCTCTCTCGATCCGCGGCCCGGTGGCCACGAACCCTCTCAGCTGCGACGACGACACGAACGCGGAGGTCAACATCCTCCCCGCGGATAATCCGTCCGAGAGTTCAACCTCCGCGCTGCAATCCGCGCGGCACTGCGCGTCCACCGTCTCGGCGAGCGCTCCGAGGTCCGAGGAGACGATCTCGAAGCGAGCCTTCCACAGCGTCGTCGTGAAGTTCGCGGCTTCGAGCGCTCTTCTCAGCGCCGCGGCGTCCCTCTGCGCGGCGTACACCTGCGCGTCCGCGGCGGCGTTGATCGCCGCGACTTCGCGTTCCACCGCGCTTCTCACGAGGTGCTCGCCGTCGGACGCGACGCGAAGCGCCGACGTCTCCTCGACAATCTTGATCTTCTCCTCCGCGGTCGCGCGCGCTTCCTCCGCGGCCTTCTCCGCAGCCTTGACCCTCGCCTGCAGCTGCGCGACGGCGGCGGTCGCGCGGCCCTCCCACATCACGGCCGCCTCTTGCTGCGTCGCCGCCTCCTCTCGCAGGAGTTCGATCTCCTTCTTCTTCGCGATGTGGTCTTGCTGGAGCGTGACGATCTTCGCATCCGCGGCTTCCTTCTGCGCAGCAATCTCCGCCATCTGATCGAGCAGATCACTCTGGTTCTTCAGCGTGCTCTCGTGGTGCGTCGCCTTCGCTTCCGCAGCCTCTTTCGCGGCGACGAGCGCGTCGCGGCTCTCTTTGAGCTCCGCGAGCTCCCTCGCCCTCTTCTCGAGCACCGCGCTCGTGGCGGTGTACTTCCCTTCCCACTCAGTCGTCCTCTCGACCGCGATCGCGATTTCTTCGGTCAGCGCCACGATCTCGCGCTCCTTCACCGCGAGCTTATCGGTCAACTGCGTCACTTTCAAGTCCACGGCTTCTTTCTGCGTCGCGACGTCGATCATCTCGTCGAGCTTCGCGTTCGTCTTTTCCAAGTTTGTCTCGGCGGCGACCGCTCTCAACTCCGCGGCTTCCTTCTCCTTCTTATACATCTTCGCGTCCTTCTTCGCTTGTTCCTCCGTCTCCGTTTTCACCTTCTCCGCGGCCTCGACGCACGCGGCCGCGGCTTTCAGGGTGTCCTTCACCCTGTCCTCGACCTTGATCTCCGCCGCCTCGGCGAGCGCGGTGGCTTCGTCCCTCGCCTCCGCGGCGGCTTTATACCGCGCCCGGAGCTCCTCGCCCTCCTTCGTCAGCGCCGCGATCGCCTCCTCCTTCTCCACGAGCGTCTGCTGCGCCGCGCCCTCGCTCGCGACGAGCGCCTCGAGCTTCGCGAGGATCTCGTCTTGCGCCCGCAGCTGCTGCTCCGCGGAGGCGGCTCTCGCGAGCGCGTGCTCCTTCGCCGCGTTTGCCTTCTCCGCATCCGTCTGCGCGGCGTTCAAGAGCGCGCGCGCGGCGACGTCCGCGTCCTCCGCGAAGGACTCCCTCGCGACGAGATCGAGCTGCTTCGCGGTCTCGAGGACGGCGTTCGCCTCGCGCGCGGATCTCTCCGCCTCCGCGCGCTTCTTCTTCGTCGTCGCGTCTCGCTCGATTTTGATCGCCGCGACGAGCCGCTTTTCGATCTTTCTCTCGAGCGCGACGGCGGAGTTGGCGTACTCCTTCTTCAGCTTCTCCGTCTCCATCTTCGCCTCCTCGAGCGCGACGCGGCTCGCGAACTCCGCCTCCGCGACGGTCTGGTTGAGCGACAGGCGGTGCGCGTCCGAGAGGCGGATCGCCTCTTCTTTCTGCTCCGCGAGCGCGAGCTCGAGCGACTTGTTCTTCGCCACCGACTCGTCCAGGAGCTTCGCGATCGACATGAGCTTCTCCTTGAGATCCCTGGTCGCCTCCGTGAGCGCGACGACCTCGGCGTGTTGGTCCGCGGGGCACTCTTCCGCGAGCGGCTCCGCGGACGCGATGGACGGCGCCTGGAGCGTGTCAACGTCCTCCTCGCTGCCGGTCGCGGGCGGGGAATCGTTTGAGACGGAGTCCATCCGAGCGACCGATCGCCGCTTATTCGCGAAGGGTTTGCGCGCGGTCGCGAGAAGACGCGGGCCGGGGGCGGCGACGGCGGGCCTCGCGCGCGCGCGCGAGGGGCCGTGGCCGAGCGTCGCCGCGCGGGCGGGCGCGGCCATGGCGCGAACCGCGTGCTGCATCTAACGAAGCGAGACGCGACGACGCTTCGACGCCGATATTATTTTTTGTTACTTCTCGCGCGCGGCGATGCGCGGGAGCGGTCGCGGCGGCGCGGAGCTGCGGGGGACGACGGAGACGGCGTGGGGGGGATCGGTCAGGATTGAATTCGCGCGAACGGGGCGAACGCGCGCTCGCGGCGCGGCGCGGGAGGCGAGAATCCAAAGTAGGTTACCGCCCCTGCGGGGCGAAAAAAGCCCACGGAAAAAAGCCCACGCCTGGAAAGATACGACGGCGCGACGATTCGAGCTCGCCGATCGCGGCGCGCGCGGGGACGACGCGCGGGAAGACGCACCGCGAGCGCGCGGCGAGTCGCGGCTGAGGTCTTTTTAAACGTTCGCGACGCGCGTGCGCGAGACGACGTGCGTGCGTGAGTGTCCCTCGGGGGGGATCGCGACGCGGCGGCAACGTGTCGTTTTTCGCTAACCTCGTCAGCGCCATCAAGTGGCATCCGCGCTGCCAGGTGTCCGTCGCTTTTTAAACCGTCGTTTTTGGGTCAAAGTCTCTGCTCCGACTTTCGGGCAGCAGCCCGGCTAAAATCAGCAGTAAAATCTAGGAAAAACCCGCAGAGGGGTGCAAAAAATTCGGCAAAAAATGCAAAAAAAATCAAACATAAAAAGAATTTGACTCAAAAAGCACGGTTTAAAAGTTTCGTTCCGGTCCGAAAAAAGCGGCCGGTGCACCGGCACGAGACGAGACCTATCAAACGTCGTCGTCGCCGGCGCTGCACTTCAGCCCTGCACTGCGCTCCTGCACTGCACCGCGCGATGGGGGCGTCGCCGGACGACGCGTCCGCGTCGTCGCCGCGGCCGTCGCTGCTCGTGCTGTACGGGTCCGAGACCGGGAACGCGCAGGTGCGCGCCGTCGCGGCGATCTCCCGTCGTCTCCCCCCGCGCGTCTCCCCCGGCGACGCGCGCGGCGGCAGAGTGCCTACCGCCGAGCGAGACGAGACGAGACGAGATCTTCATTCACCTCGCCCGTCGTCGTCGTCGTCGTCGTCGTCGCGTCTTCTCCCCGCTCACCCCGACCCCGACGCTCGTCCTCTCTTCCCTCGTCCGCCCGCCAGGACGCCGCGGAGCGGATCGCGAGGGACGCGAACCGGCGCCACTACCGATGCGACGTCCTCGCGATGGACGACTACGAGGTCACCGAGCTCCCGCGCGCGTCGACGGCGCTGTTCGTGACGAGCACGATGGGCCAGGGCGACCCGCCGGCGAACATGAAGCGCTTCTGGCGGTTCCTCCTGCGCAAGTCTCTCCCCGCCGCCTCGCTCGCGGGCGTCGACTTCGCGGTGTTCGGCCTGGGGGACTCGCACTATCAAAAGTACAACGTCGCCGCGAAGAGGCTTCACAAGCGGCTGCTGAGGTGCGTTCTATCTCGCACTGGTTCCCATACGATCGCGTTGGCGTGGTGAACGCCGATCGTTAAGGACTTTTCCCGGCGCATCTCTCCGCCCACGCCTCGCTTTCAATCCCGACACACCTCGGCGCCTTTCAACTCCATCTGACGCCTTTGAACTCCACCCCGACGTTCGCTCGTACGGAACGACCCTCATTAGCCTGGGCGCGAATCCGATCGCGCCGCTGGGCCTCGGCGACGACCAGCACCCGACCGGACACGAAGCCGCGCTCGATCCGTGGCTCCGGGACGTGTGGACCTCGTTGCGCGCGAAGTATCCCCTACGCGACGGCGAGCGCGACCCCGCGGACGGGGAGGAGGCGACGGCGCTCGAGCGGTGCCGGTACTCGGTGGAGGTGGTCGACGACGCTGACGCCGCGGACGGAGTAGATAAGCGAGGTAATAAGGGGAAGTGGTGGCGGAAGCACGTCGCCAGCGAGATGCCGACGACGCCAGAGCTGTGCGCGGCGGCGGCGTTGATGGACCGCGTCGCGCGCGCGGCGGCGCGCGTGGACCCGAGAATATTGCGACGCGGCGGCGGCGGCGACGACGGCGCGTCGACGGACGACGCGCGCGCGTCGACGCGACGTTTCGGTCCGGAGAACCCGTGCTTCGAGACGACGATCTTGATGAACGCGCCGCTGACGTCGAAGGAGTCGTCGCACGAGGTTCGGCACGTCGTCATCGACGCGTCGGGGATGGGGGACGCGGGGACGACGACGACGACGACGACGGGAGGAGGAGAAGGAGGGGGGCGCTCCCCGAAAGGGTGTTTGTACTCCCCCGGGGACTCGGTCGCGGTGCTGCCGACGCCCGGGACGTCGACGGGGGGGCAAAAAGCGTGCGCGGCGGCCGCGGAGGAGCTCCTGCGGCGCGCGGGCGTTCCCTCGGACGCGTGGATCACGGTGCGACCGAACGTCGACGGGGGCGGCGACGCGCTCGAACCGGCGATGCCGGCGATGACGCTCATCATGGGGGCGTTAGATCTCACCTCCGCGTCCCCGCGACGGTACTTCTTCGAAGTCGCCGCGCACTTCGCGTCGGACGCCGCGGAGAAGGAACGCCTGACGTACTTCGCCTCCGCGGAGGGCAGAGACGATTTGTACCGGTACAACGAGAGAGAACGCCGCAGCGTGATCGAGTTCTTGGACGACTTCAAGTCCGTCAACCTGCCGTTGCCGTGGGCGTTTCGAGTCGCCCCGAGACTCCGCGCGCGTCTCTTCTCGCTGTCGTCGTCGCCGTCGTCGCACGCGAACGAACTCCACTGCACCGTGTCGCTCGTGAAGTGGAAGACGCACTACGGACGCGCACGGGAAGGCTTGTGCTCAAACTACCTCGCGAGGTTAGCCCCCGGCGCGAGCGTCGCGACGTGGATCGTCCCCGGGACGCTGCGACTACCCCCGGACGCGTCCACGCCGATGATCGTGGTGTGCACCGGCAGCGGCGTCGCGCCGTTCCGTTCCTTCGCGCACGAGCGCGCGGCGATGCGAGCGCGCGGCGATAAACTCGCGCCGACGCTGGTGTTCTTCGGGTGCCGACACCGCGAGCACGATTGCCTGTACGAGCGCGAGTGGGCGGTGTTCGACGAGCCTCGCGGCGTCCTCGCCGGCGACGTCGACGTCCCCGGCGCGGCGCCCCCCGCGGACGCGCCCGCCGACGGACCCCGCTGGTTCGTCCCCGCGTTCTCGCGCGACGCGCCGGACGGGTCGAAAGACTACGTCACGCATCGAATTATCGCGCACGGCGCGCGGGTGTGGGCGATGATCGCCGCCGGCGCGAGCGTGTACGTCGCGGGGAGCACCGGGCGGATGCCGGAGGACGTGTCGGACGCGTTCGAGGCGGTGGCGGTACGACACGGCGGGCTCGACGCCGCCGCCGCGCGCGCGCACTTCGCGAGGATGGACGCGACGGGGAAATATTCCGTGGAGGCGTGGTGAGCGCGGCGCGACGTGCTGATGGACGGGTGGATGGATTTTAGCGCGTGGTGCTGTCTTCTGTACTGTCACGCTCGATAGCCGCGGCGAAAGAACCGCCGACAGGAAGAGAACTCATCAAGCCGTCTCTTCGTTGCCTCCCGTCGCGCGCGCGCGCGCGAAGTCAAAACGCGCGTCGACGTCCGAACGCTCGCGTCGACGCCGCGCACTTCGCACGCGCGCGAGCGGCACGTCGACACCTCGACGCGCGGGTTCGCATCGCACGCGCGCGAACGACGCCGACCGCGTCGCGCGACGCCGCCGCTCTCGCCCGCGCGCGTCGAGCGCGCCGCGTCGAGGCGCGTCCGAGAACGGAACGAGGGATTGTCTCAGACACTTCGAGTCATCGAACAGTCCGCGCGCGACGGACGCGATGGCCGCGGACGCGACGAGCGACGAGCCGGTCACGAACGAGCCCAAGGGTGCGCCGCTCCTCCTCGCGCGCCCCCCCGCGTCCGCGCCGCGCGTCGACGCGACCGCCGCCTCGCTTCGCGCGCGCGATCGCCGACCCGACGCCGACGCGCCGTCCGTCCCTTCTCCCTCCCTCCTCCGCGCCTCGCGCGTCGACCGACAGGCTCCAAGTTTACCCAGCAGGATCTCCCGGCGTGGCGACCGATCCTCACGCCGAAATGGGTGCGTCTCTCCGCTCGACGCCTCTCCGCGACCCGCGCGCGAGCGCGCGCGCGACGCCGTTCCCCGCGCGGTCAACCCCGCGCGATTGTCGACGCGTCCCTCCGTTCCCCGAAATGTTTTTCTTTGGTAACCTTATTTTTTTCTCGCGGCGGTCTCGCACCGGCGACGCCGCCCCGCGCGCCCGCGCGAACGCGCGACTCAACCCCATCCCCACCCCGCTCGCGACCCCTCCCTCCACCCCAGATCGCGTGCATCCTGTTCGCGCTCGGGGCGCTGTTCATCCCCCTAGGGGTGATTTGCTACGTCGCGAGCGACGGCGTCGTGGAAGTGAGCGCTCGATACGACGACGTCGCGAGCTGTACGTCGGGGTTCTTCTCCTCGGACGTCGAGCTCGCGACGTCGCAGCAGACGTTGGGCGCGGGGACGACGTGCACGGTGACGCTGACCGCGCCCGCGAAGATGACCGCGCCGATATACGTATACTACGAGCTCGAGAACTTTTACGCGAACCATCGTCGGTACGTAAACTCGAGGAGCGACGAGCAGATGAGCGGCGACGCTCGCGTCGACGACTTTTGCAAGCCGCAACTCTACGACGCGTCCGGGGATGAGATCACGCCGTGCGGGCTCGTCGCGTGGTCGTACTTCAACGACACGTTCGCGCTGACGGACGGCAGCGGCGCCGCGATCGCGGTGTCGGAGACGGACATCGCGTGGGACGCGGACGTGGACCTGAGGTTCGGCGAGGTGCGTTCTATCTCGCACTGGTCCCCATACGACCGCGTCGGCGTGGTGAACGCCGATCCTTAAGGACTTTTCCCGGCGCATCTCTCCGCCCAC
>MDSW01164226.1_pt1 | contig 57399 bp, 50 predicted proteins | sample 811171 | NCBI WGS metagenome assembly MDSW01 (sample SAMN05326641, study PRJNA326480) | marine metagenome | isolation source: seawater | place: Atlantic Ocean: North West | collected 2012
ATACCATCTTCTTTTACTTCAATGGCTTTTGCATAATATTCAAGTGCTTTATCGTAGTTTTTTAAATCATTTTGATAAATATTCGCCATATTATTATATAAGGCTGAATCCTCTTCAAATTTTTCAGAATATTGCATGTAGGTTGATAATGCATTTTCAAATTGCTTTAATTCATTATACGCATATGCGACTCTAAATAAATAGTCAGAATCATCAGGATCTAATTCGACAGCTTTTTTATAATCTTTTAAAGCAGCTTCGTTGTTACCTTCTCCCTCATAATAACCTCCTCTTAAGTAATGATAGTATGCATTACTTGGTTCTAGTTCAATAGCTTTATTAAAATCAGCTAGTGCTTTTTCGTTATCATCTAAATAATCGTAATATAATTCTCCCCTATTTCCGTAATAAAGAGCAACTTCTTTTACTTCAATGGCTTTTGAATAATATTCAAGTGCTTTATCGTAGTTTTTTAAATCATATAGATAAATATTCGCCATATTATTATATAAGGCTGAATCCTCTTCAAATTTTTCAGAATATTGTATGTAGGTTGATAATGCATTTTCAAATTGCTCTAATTCATTATACACATAAGCTACTCTAAATAAATATTCAGGATTATCAGGATTTAATTCAACTGCTTTTTTATAATCTTTTAAAGCAGCTTCGTTGTTACCTTCTCTCTCATAAGAACTCCCTCTTATGTAATGATTGAATGCATTACTTGGTTCTAGTTTAATAGCTTTATTAAAATCAGCTAGTGCTTTTTCGTTATCATCTAAATAATCGTAATATAATTCTCCCCGATTTGTGTAGCTAAGATCATCTTCTTTTACTTCAATGGCTTTTGAATAATATTCAAGTGCTTTATCGTAGTTTTTTAAATTATTTTGATAAATAAGTGCCATATTATTATATACAAAATCACTATCTCCAAATTTTTCAGAATGTTGTATGTAGGTTGATAATGCATTTTCAAATTGCTCTAATTCATGATACGCATATGCGACTCTAAATAAATAGTCAGGATTATCAGGATCTAATTCGACAGCTTTTTTATAATCTTCTAGTGCAGCTTCGTAGTTACCTTCTTCCTCATAATAACTACCTCTTATGTAATGACATAATTCATTACTTGGTTCTAGTTCAATAGCTTTATTAAAATCAGCTAGTGCTTTTTCGTTATCATCTAAACGGTAGTAAGAACTCCCCCGAAATGAATAAATTTCGGAATCTTCTCCCAATTCTAAAGCTGCATTCCAAAACTCAATGGATTTATCATATTCTTCTAATTTGTCATAAATTTTAGCAGTTTTAATTAAAGCTTCTTTATCATTAGGTCTATTATTTAATATATAAGTAACTATTTCTAGAGCTTCAAAATAATCACCCTCTTCGTCTAATATTTTTTCAATGTTTTTAAACTCATCTTTATAATTAGAAACAGTAAAATAGAATTGACCTTCTAATTGGTCATACTCCATCGGTATCTGTCTTTCACCAGACTCATTTCTAATGGTAGTTCTTACATTTCTAAAAACATCAACTAATCTGACATTTTCTTTTTTCATATTTTCAACTAGAGTAAGGCAATAAAGAGAATTTAATCCAGCCCCATCAGATGCTGTGTCTCCTGGGCTAGTTGAAAATGCAATTATAGAACCCGCAGGAGGAGCAATTTCTGCTAATCCCTTAGGGGATTTATCTCCAAAAGATCTACTAAGTTCCTCGTTACAAGGTTTTTCAAATGGGTTATCCCTACAGGCATCTAGTATAATAACATTAGCTTTATTTGATGCAGAAGTAAAATGTTTCATCATATCAGAAACCGGAACTCCGTAGTATTTTACATCATCAATACAATTAAATTTTTCTTTAGTCGGTAACAAATAGTTTTCTCCGTTAACCTGGACCCCATGGCCAGCATAATAAACAAATCCAACATCGTAATTATCAATTTCTCTACCGTATTCTTGTATTTTCTCTATAAGGTCTCTTTGACTTTCTGTATTAATAGCTAGAATTACTTCAAAATTTAATTCAAGGAGAGTACTTTGGATTAATAATGCATCGTTTTCTGGATTTTTTAATTCTCCATCATCATAATTTGCATTACCGATAACAAGCGCTAATCTTTTTTCATCCTGTGAAAAAAAATCAATCGAAAAAAAAAGAAAAAAGATTATTAATAATTTTATTCTCATTATCTAATTAATAAATTCCCCTCTTTCAAAATTTCCTTCCTGTACCGAATCATCCCACAATGTGAGCTTACCTCTTCCGTGCCATAACATATATTTCAATTCTCCTTCATATTCAAACCAATCTGTAGTCTGTTTTCCCTTGATTGGCCAACCATCTTTAAAATCTCCTTTTACTTCCCATTCATATTGATTATGCTTCATGACTCCGTATCCGTTGTAATTTCCATCAGAAAAATTTCCACTGTATGAATATCCATTTCTTCTGTCTCCCCAAAGTATTGCATAGTGATTACCAAGATTAACAATTTCTTCAACATTTCCTTTAAGAAACTTTCCATCTTTAAATTCTCCTTCTCTGTAGCTACTTATATCACCCCAAAGATCGTACATTAATAATTTACCGTTTCCATCAAAAAACCCGTTTTTAAAGTTTCCTTCATAAATATATTTGTTATTTAAATTTATCTTACCAAATCCATTTAACAGATTGTTAGATAAAGTTCCTTCTATAATTAAATTATTTGGTAATATTACTCTTCCTTTTTTAACATCCTTTTCGTCTAATTTTTCAATAGCCATTGCGGTAAATAAAAACCAATTGGAATCAAGATCAGAGCCAAAATCTTTTGTTTTATCAATTATTTCTATATCTGGATAATTGAAGGTATATTTTATTTCTTCGTCAAACATAGTTTTGGCCTTCTTGTCAACAGATTGAATTTCTTCAGCTAATCTAGCAAAGACATCATACGGAATCCATACTTTACCATTATTATGAGAATCTATACCCCAACTATTTTGAATTAGAAAAGATCCAAAATATTTATTGTCATCATATGCTATTAATGTCATTGCATGACCTGAATAATAATCTTCAGGTTTATGCCTATCGCACATGCCAGAGGGGTTAGAATTTTTTGCATAACAATAATCCTCTCCATCATTAGTATTAATTAGTTCATTACACCATGTTTCATCATCATCAGACCATACATCTTTTGATCGACTAAAAGTGTCATAAATATTCATTCCAAAAAGAATAGGTCTTTCTTTTACTATTTCTTGTTTGATCAAATTTATAAGTTCTTTTCTTCCTTCTTTACTTTCAATATCATCAACATAAATAGTGTTAATTTGATCAAATTTTTCTGATTTTATGTATTTATTTTGAAGATTTGTGTATGAGGGAGTAGAAAAATCCCATAATTGCTTTTCGGTAAATGGAAAATAGTGTGGGTATTCAATTTCTTTAATTTTTGCATAGCCATATTCATTTAGTTTATTAAAATACATATTAAGACCACCGTCAAAACTTTCATTTGTAACACTTTTATATTTTGTATAAATATAATAAGGAGAATAAGCCTCAGCTGAAATTTTATTTTTATCACTTAATTTATTATTTCTGGCATAGATCATCGTTCTAGCTAGAGCCAAAGAATAGGCTGCGCACATATCAGAATTTCCCTGGTCAAATACGTGAGGAGTGTATTGCTCTAAGGAGTAACTAGGTGGTAAATTTATTGACCTTGACTTTTGAACTCTTGGATTTTTTTTGATTAAATCTGAAGCTTTTGAATCTTTTATTAATCCTTGTCCTATAGCTGATGAGCTAATTAAAACGGTTAGTATTAAGATAAAATATTTTCTCATAATTTTATTTATTTAATTAAATATAATGAATATCTATTTAATTCATTTCTAGTCACTTACATCAACCTTTGGCCATGATAAAACAGATACTCCATTTGAGTAGTGAAAACCTTCTATATTATCTGTATTTAATATTAGGTCATTAAATTGATAATTAATTTTTAGTTCTACTAAATCTATTTTTTGTAATGGCCATTCTTTATGATAAATATCAAATCTGTAAATTTTTAAATTATCTACATAAAATAAACAGTACCTTTCAAGGAGCCATATATCTAAATCAGTTTTTAAAACTTTGGTTTTTTGTAGATTATATCGAATTTTCAATTCAAATTTTTTGCTGTAGTTATAAGAGATATAAGAATTATTTTCTCTTTTTATTTGTGATGCTTCATAAGGTAGTTTAGATAGAATTCGAGCAATATAAGCTGATATTTTTTTTTCAGCTTCAATATTTAAGAAATAAACCCCATGATGATTATTTTTTTTAACATAAGTTCTAATATTTATTTCATGAAAATCAGAAATAAAACCGATTGGAAATAAATTTTTAGGATGTAATTCATTCATAGTGAATGCAACTAATGAAACATAATAGTTATTATTAAAACTATCTAATTCTAATCCCTTTGGAATTAAAGGTTTTAAAATATTATATGGAATTTTAAAATGAAGAAAAATAGCGTTATTCCATTCTTGGTAATAATTCCATTTTTTTTTATTTAAATTACCTGAATAATCTGAAAGTAATAGATCAATTTTTTTCATATATTAACAAAATTACAAGATAAATAATATAATTAAAGATAATTTTTAAATGTGTTAACAAATCAATTCACTTTAAATATGTAAAATGAAAAAAATCCTCTCAATTTTATTAATATTCTTTTTACTTACGTGTTCACAAAAAACAAAAAAAAATGCTTCTCATATTGAGAAAGATGAAAAATTAATATCTCAAAAATATTTTAAAAATAACCAAAGAAATGAATGGTTAAAAAGTTTAGATAGTACTCAGCTCACATACCCAAAAGAGGTGATAGAATTTATCTTTACTGAGTATAGTAAAATGAAAAATGTAAATAATCCAATTATTGCTACATATCAAGGTTATGAATTACATGATTATTTTTATTTTACTTTTAAAGGTGAAGATGGAAGATTTTATGATTTTGGTAACGGAGATAATAATCTGGGAGACATTCCTTTTTTTAAAGAATCTGAAACAAATTCTACATTGATTGGGAAAAAATTTAAAATTTATTGGGGATGGAAACCTACAAGTTTTAATTGTTGTGAAGGTAGTATGGATTTATATTACTCAGACTTACCTAGTATATTAAGAATTGAATATTATTAATATAATTATTGTAAATTGGGCAAAACTTAAATTAAACTAAGATGAAGAGAATAACAATTTTACTGATCACAATACTTTTTACAGCATGTTCTAACAATATAGATTCAGCTGATAAAAAATCTGTTAATGTACAGCATCCTGATTTTGAAATGAATAAGGAAATTGCAAAAAAGTTTATTGACTTACATTACACTGAAGACTGGGAAGCTCAAGCTGAGCTTATTCATGAGGATCTAGATTGGTCACCTCCTGTTTATGGATCTGAAAATTATGGAAGATCAGAGCATATAGAGTCTATGAAAATGTATCAACAGATGTTTGATAGTATTAGATTTAATGCAGACTATTGGTTGCCAGGGGTTGATCCTGAAACTGGTATGAGAGATGGTAGCGTTAGAACTTACGGTACATGGACAGGGATTCATACAGAGTCTGGTAAGGAGTGGGAACTTAAATCATACCATCCAATGGCATTTAAAGATGGAAAAATTATTGGTGGTGGAGATTACTTTGATTTTGGAGGATTTATGGCTTCTTTTCAAGAATAAAATACATAAAATCTGTTAAAATTAAAAAAATAACGATTTTAGTTTTAGCAGATTTTAAAGCTTAAAATAAAAAATTGTACTTTTGCATTTAAATATATATATAATTAAATCATAAAACGATGAAAAAATTTTTAACATTACTAGTTGTGTTAGGATTGGTATCATGTGAGCCAACTAACAAAAAAACTGCTGAAGATGCAAGTGCACCTGTAGAAGAGGTGGTTGAAGAAGCTGTAGCTGAAGAAGTTAATGATTCAATCGTAGCAGATGATGCTGCAGAAGAATCTTCTGAAGAAGTAGCTGAAGAGCCAGCTGAAGAGCCAGTTCAATAATAATAAAATTTATTTTTATTTTACAAAAAAGCACCTTTTTAAGGTGCTTTTTTAATTACAGATTTAAATTTTTTTATTTAAATCTAGATATTATTTGACCTGAAAGTTTTAAAAAATATAATTCAGAAATTTTAGCTTGATATCTAAAAATATTTTCTCTTAGTTGTGCATTTAACAAGTTGAGTTGTGCATTTCTAAATTCTATTGAGCTTATTGAACCAATTTTGTATTTTTCTTTATTTCTTTCAAAATTATCTTTATTTACTTCTAAATTTTTTCCCTGTGCTTCTAGAATGTAAATATTATTTAAATGAGTCTGATATGCATTTTTAAATTCACTTTCTAATTCTAGCTTTATTTTTTCTTTTGTTATTTCTGTATTTTCATAATAAATCTTAGAATTTTTGTTTGCTGTAATTCTTTTACCACCACTAAATAAATTCCATCTAACACTAAGACCAGCAGTGAATCCATTCGAGAAACTTTTATTATAAAACGCATATGGATTGTCATTTATACTTTCATTCCATCCATATGATCCGATTAAACCAATTGTTGGTAAGTATGAAAATCTGGTAGCTTTATCTTCTAAATTTGAAATGATTATATCTTTTTCACTAATCAAAAATTTAGTATTACCTATAATTCCTTTGCTATAAGCGTCAATTAATATTGCTTTTTCTGTAAAATTAATAGAATTTTCTATTTCAAAATTATTGTCAAGATTTACATTCATTATTAGATTTAAATCTCTTTTTACATTAGATAACTCCTTTGAAGTATTTAAAAGATTTATACTATCTGAATTAACATCAACTTCGGCATTTAAAATCTCTAATTTATTTGTTTGCCCATATTCAAACTGAACTAATTTTCTCTTATATCTTTCTTTAGAAATTTGCAAAGTATTTTGTAAAATATTTTTTTCCTCTGTTAGTCTACCAACTTCAAAAAATATAGAAAATAATTGCATTAAAGTATTTTCTATAATTTCTTTTACTTCTAGTTTCGATTTAGAATAGAGTTCCTTAGATTTTTTATAATTAAATCTTCTACCTGATGCATCAATTATATTATAATTCAAAGAAATGGTAGAATTATTATTATCAATTTTTGAATTATCTAATTGTCCGGAAAATCCATCAGGAGTTTCAATTTCAATATTTTGAATATTTGTATTTAAATCAGTTCCTAATTGTACGTTAGGCAGATAATTATTATTTAAAATACTTGAATTATTTTTTGAAATTTTTTCTAGATTTTCATAGTACTTTATTTCTAAATTATTTTCGAGTGTATTTTTTACAGCTTCAGAAATTGTCAATTTAGATTGACCTTTAGAACTGATTATTCCGCAAAATAATATTAATAATATGTATAATTTATTTTTCAATTTATTTCTCTATTTTGTTCAACTACAGGGGCTTCTACATCTCTTTTATTAGGCCTTTTGCCATTTATAATCCAGATAAAGTTTACTTTAAGTGAATTTGTAAATGATATTAAAATAGGTAATAATATTAATGTTAAAAATGTTGCATATCCGATACCATAGGCTATCGAAATAGCCATTGGTTTAAGTAACTGAGCTTGAAAACTTTTCTCTAAAATAATTGGTGCTAATCCTGCAATTGTTGTTATGGATGTTAGAAAAATAGCTCTAAATCTTTCTCTTCCAGCTTTAAAAATTGAATCCTCAAAACTCATTCCCTCCCTTAGATTTGAGTTAAATTTTGATATAAGTACTAATCCATCATTTACCAATATTCCAATAAGGGCAATTATACCGAGTAGTGAAATTACATTTATTGGAAATCCATGCAATAGATGACCCCATGCAACTGTTGTCAAGCTAAAGGGAATTAAAAGTAATAATAGAAAAGGTTGACTGTATGTTCTAAAAACAAAACCTATTGTACAGAATATTAAAAATAAGGCTAAAGGAAATACAACTTTTGAAGATTCAATAGTTTTGTTTGCTTCTCTGTATTGACCTTCAAAAGATACTTTGATTGAAGGATACTTCTCTTTAAGATCGGGAATGATATCATTCTGAACACTGAAAACTATATCAGATGCACTTTCACTTGGATCAAGTAGATTTGCATTTACTTGAATTTCTCTACTTCCATCAAGATGATTAATAGAAACTTCACCTCTTTTAATACTGTAGTTAGCAATTTCATTTAACGGAATTCTTGCGCCATTAGGAGCTAAAATTCTCATTTCCTCCATTTTTTTTATCAAAGATCGTGAGCTCTTGTCATATCTCACCCAAACTCTTATTTCATCTTCACCTCTTTGGAACCTTTGAGCTTCTATGCCAAAAAATGCAGCCCTAACCTGTTTCATTACATATGCATAAGAAAGACCCAATAGGTAAGCATTGTCAATTAATTTAATATCAATTTCTTTTATTCCCTCTGGATCATTGCTAGTAATATCGGTTAACTTGGGGTTTTGAAATAATTTTTGCATTAATTCAGACTTTGCATTTTTTAGTTCTTGAACATTATTACTTAACAAAGAAATAGCAACTGGACTACCTCCAAAGTTAGCTCCCCCATCTACAATAAATTTTTCAGCACCAATTATTTGTCCTGTTCGTTGTCTGATCAAGTTTGCCATTTCTGTGGCTCTAATATTTTGTGGTCTGTTTTCACTGTCAAGAAGAAATATTTCTAGAGATGCTGTTGATGATCCACCAATATCTCCAAATCCTTTGACCATTGACATATTATCAGCAGAGCTGCCAATGTTTTTTTGAATGTGTTCAATTAATTTTCTTTCGTCATTTTTCATGTACTTTTCTTCAAATTCTTCACCGATTTGAATTGCATGATTTTCAATTAGATTGATTATTGAATCTGTAACCATCACATTAGTACCCATTGGCATTTTCAAATCTACAGTTACAGCATCACTGTCAATCATCGGGAAAAATGTTACGCCTATTATACCTCCAAAAACTGAACTTATTGTAAGGTATAGTGCAGCAATAAAACCAGAGAAACTTAAAAATCTATTTTTTAGAGCAAATATTAATGTTGGACTGTATACTTTATCTCTAAGCCATCTCATTAATTGAAAACCTTTATCATTAATAGTTCTCATATACTTAAAAAATCTAAAAATTAGATTATTTTTTATTTCATCCTTTTTACGAAGAGCATTAGAATGAGCTAAATGAGAAGGTAAAATAATAAGGGCTTCAACTAGGGATACAATCAATGTTAATATTACAATCATCGCAACTTCACCAAAAAAGTTTCCAACATCACCCGCAAGTAATAATAAAGTTGAAAATGCTATAAGGGTTGTTATAATTGCTGAAACAATTGCTGGAAGAACCTCCATTGTCCCATCAACAGCTGCCTGTTCTGGACTTTTCCCTTCTTCATAATGTCTAAATATATTTTCTGCAATAACAATTCCATCATCAACTAAAATACCAATAACAACAATCATCCCAAAAAGTGACATTAAATTTATTGTAATATCAAATTCACCAGCAAAAATTAACATACCTAGAAATGATATAGGTAAGCCAAATGCTACCCAAAATGCAAGTCTTATATTCAAAAACAGGGATAAAAATAACAATACCAATAAAATACCTAAACCTCCATTTTCAAGTAGGAGATTAGTTCTTTGACGTAATGCAATTGAATAATCCTTAAGAGATGTTAATTTTAAATTAGTATTGACCAAGTTAAAATCATCAATATATTGATTAATTCGATTTGCAGAATCCATCATATCTTCATTATTTGTACTTGTAACAGATAAAATTATTGCAGTTTCATTATTAACCAATGCTGATATAGGGGTTTCAGAAAATTGATCCTTAATTTTAGCAATATCGCTTAATCTTATTTTTTTACCATCTGGAGAAGATCTTACAATAATATTTTTAAGTTCATTTGCATAGTAACTTTTATTACTTGCTCTTATTAAAAATTCTTCCTTATTTGTTTTTATAGTCCCACCGGTAGCAAGAATATTTGTTCTTGAAACTGAGTTAATGACTTCTTCAAAGGACAAATTATATCTTAACAAATCTTCTTCGGTAACCGAAATCTCTATTTCCTCCTCAGGAAAACCTGAAATAGAAATCTGAGAAATACCCTCAATATTTCTAATATCTTTTTCGATATTTTTTGAAATATTTTTTAGTGATTTTAAATCAATGTTTTCACCTGTTAATGAAAATATCAAAGTAGGTTGTTGTTCTTCGATTTTAGTTATAACTATTGGTTCAAGATCAGAGGGAAATGACGGAACTTTATCGACTGCATTTTTTACTTCAAAGAGAATTGCATCTAATTCAAAATCTTCATTAGTTTCAACCAAAATGGTTCCAGAATTCTCCCTAGAAGTAGAAGTAACCCTAACTATACCTGCAACTCCTTTTAAATTTTCTTCTATTTTGTATATTACACCCTCTTCAACTTCTTGAGGAGATGCTCCAGGATAGATTGCATTTATGGATATAAATTTTGAGTCAATTAACGGAAAAAATGATGATTTTAATGCGAGCACACCAGAAATTCCAAAAACAATAAAAAACATTACGAGAATATTTACTGCTTTTGGATACTTAACAAAATAAGCTATTATTTTTCTCACTAATTTGAGATTTTTATTTTCATTCCTTTATAAATCCCTGGAATATAAGATGAAATAATCTTTGTTCCGTTATCTAACCCTGAAATTATAACAGAATCGTCATCGTAATATATTGGTTTGACATTTCTGATTCCAACTACGCTATCATTTTCAGCTACATAAATAAATGAATCATTAATTAAAATTGATCTTGAAACTGAAAAACCTTCACTATTTATATTTAAAGGAATCTTTGTGCTAACATACATACCGTCCTTTAAATCTTTATTTATAAATTCAATATAAATGCTAACTGTTTGAGAAAGTTCATCAATATTTTTATTTATTCTTTTAACAACACCTTTATATGTTTTATCTTTTATCATAAATGTTATTTGAAGGTTTTTTGAAATAAAATCAGAATACTTTGAGGGAATATTGGTGATTAATTCAAAATTAGATGTGCTAATATACGAGCCTAAAATCATGCCAGGGTTAATTAGAGTTCCTTCAGAAATATATGTTTTAGATAATGTGCCGTTAAACGGTGCATAAATATTAAATTTTTTAAGCTTTTCTTCTAAGCTTAAAACTTTGTAATACATGGATTGAATTCCTTTTCCAACTAAATAGAATTTTTCTTTTTCGCTTTTTGAATTTGGAAGTGTGGGAACTTTTTCATGTATATTAAATTCTTTAAAATATCTTTCCCAATCATTGAAATTTTCATTAAAATCAATTTTTATATCTGGTAAAATCGAAGCTATTAATTTTTGAAATTCACTTCTAGCCTGTTTAACTGAAGACAAAAATTCATTTGATTTAACGGATAATATCAAATCATTTTTTTTAAACACTTCACCCTCCTCAAAAATATTTTTATTAAACTTAACTATGCCTTGAACCTCGCTATAAATATCAATCTTATCTTTAGACTTTAATCGTCCATCTACTGAAAGCTTAATTGAATTTGAAGAGTTTTTAACCTCAATAACTGAAACTAGTTTAGAAATTTCAGAAACGTCAGAAGTATTATCTTTTTTTAAGTTTAAAATTACATCAGAAATAAAATAAGCAAATAGTAAAATTAAAATTCCTGCCCCAAAGGATATTAAATATTTTTTCATAATTCAAATAATTGCAAATTTAACACCAAATTGTTAATTATTAATTAAAATTTATTTTTAATTTCATGGAAATGAATTTTCAGAAAGAAATCCAAATAGGCCCATTTAATAGAGGTTTTCATATAATTTCAAATAGTATTTTTAATGAACTTCCTTTACTAACTGGTATTGTTCATATCTTTATTAAACATACTTCTGCTAGCCTAACAATTAATGAGAACTCTGATCCTTTTGTTAGAGACGATTTTGAAACTCATTTTAATAAATTAGTTTCTGAAAATGAAACTCATTTTAAGCATACTTTAGAAGGACCAGATGATATGACATCGCATATTAAGAGTAGTTTACTTGGCACCTCTGTTTTATTTCCTATTAACAATGGGATCCCCATGTTAGGTAATTGGCAAGGGATATATCTTTGTGAACATAGAAATAAAGCAAGTAAAAGAAAAATTATAATTACAGTTATAGGAGGTTAGCCAATATATTGGATCAATTTTTCAAGCTTAACTCCTCTGGACCCTTTAATCAGTATGTGCGAATCAAAAATATTTGACAATTTATTTTCTTTAATTAATTCATCAATATTTTTATAATAATCAAAGTTCTTATTTTTTTCAGTTTTTAAAAATAGCTCTCCAATTAAATATATCTTTTCTTTTTTAAATGTTTTGCAATAATCAGAAATTTCCTGATGATATTTTAACCAATTTTTTCCTAATTCAAACATGTCACCAAGTATTAAAATTTTATTTTTTTTATTTAATTTTTCAAAATATTTGATAGCTAAAATCATACTGGTTGGATTAGCATTATAGGCATCTAAAATTATTTTATTAGATCCTTTGATAATTATTTGAGACCTGTTATTTGAGGAAATATAATTAGAAATTTCATTTTTGATTTTTTCATAATCAATTTTAAAATATCTACCAATAGTCACTGCTGCCATTATATTTTCTATATTATGGTTTCCAAAAAGTGAACTTTTAATTGTTATATTTTCTATGTCTATATTGATGTTTGGTTGGGTTGTACATACATTATATAAAATATCCCCGCTAGATTTACCAAAACTATACACGTTAGAATATTCTTTTATAATTTCTTTCTGTTTAGCGTTATCATTGTCTAGGAAAATCATTCCGTTTTTAGAAATAATATAATCATATAGTTCTTTTTTCCCTTTTATAACTCCATTCATATCAATAAATCCCTCAAGATGAGCTTTTCCAAAGTTTGTTATATATCCATAATCGGGGTCACATATATTACATAACAAATTTATTTCTCCAATATGATTAGCACCCATTTCGATTATTGCAATTTCTGAATCCTTAGTGAGATTTAAAAGAGTCAAAGGAACTCCTATATGGTTATTTAAATTTCCAATTGTAAAACAAGTTTTATACTTTGTAGATAGTACAATATTAATTAACTCTTTTGATGTGGTCTTTCCGTTACTCCCAGTAATTCCGATTACTTTAACATTTGATTTTTTCCTGTGTAAATTGGATAACTTTTGAAGTGTTTCAAGAGAATTTTTAACTAAAATATATCTATTGTCAACATCGTGTGTTTTTTCATCAATAATGGCATATTTTGCTCCGTTTTCGATTGCTTTTCTTGCATATTCATTACCATTAAATTTATCTCCTTTTAAACCAAAAAATAAATTATTTTCTTTTGTACTTCTAGAATCAGTTGTTACCCCACTACATTCTTTAAAAATTCTATAAATTTCATCAATTGACATAAATTAAATTTAAAAAAAATCCTAATAAATTTATTAGGATTTTTTATAAAAGTTTGGATCTGTTAATTTCTAGTTTTCTTTTTACTTGAAGTTTTTGAGCCTAAACGTGACATTGCGCATCTAAATCCAATAAAGTCAGTAGCTTGATCTTGTGGATAAAATCTTCTTTGAGCAGGATCTAACCAATAGGCTCTGTCTTTCCAAGAACCGCCCTTGAAAACCCTAACTTGATCATTAATAAGTGTTGTTTTTGAAATATCAGAATCATAATCAAATACATCATTATCTAAGTTGGTATCGTTATAATCAGGAGATTTATACATTATTTGAGAACTAGATTCTTCGTCATCAGCTCTATCATATCTTCTAGATGAAGAATTATCTCCATCTCTAAAATTAATATTATAGCCTTTATCAAATTGAGTCCTGTATCTAGTATCTTCATCATCCAAGTCAGTTCTTTCGATTTCTCCAGGAAGCACAATCGCTATTCTTTTGCCATTTGGAAGTGTTTTGTATTGAGCTTCAGATGCTATAACAACACCATTTTCATCTATTTTAAATTTCTTATAGTCATTTCCTCTAAAATAATTGAAATCATTAAATTCATCATCCACAATAGGTCTGTAGACATCAGCTACCCATTCTGCTACATTTCCTGCCATGTCATATAATCCAAACGAATTAGCATTGTAAGATCCAACCTGATTCGTTATATCAGCACCATCATCTGACCACCCTGCAATTCCGCCATAATCTCCATCACTATTTTTAAAATTAGCTAGTTGATCACCCAAATTTCTTCTTTGCCCTGTTCTGGTATACTGTCCTTTCCAAGGATACTTTTTTCTACCGGAATAGTTATTAAATTCTCTCATTTCAGTTAAACCTAATGCTGCATACTCCCATTCAGATTCAGTGGGAAGTCTAAATTTAGGAGTTATAAATCCTGATTCTCTACTAGCTGATTTTGGAAGTAAAGAATCTGGAGTTCTGGTTTGTTTACCCCTTAAGACATTTGAATTGCCACCATAGGTTGAATTCGGATCAATAACATATGTATCTAAACTAAAAGAACTTTGGCTATTTACACTATCTGTTTTTGCGTCTCTGACCAAAAACCCATTTCTTTCTAGCACTAATTCTTGATACCTATCAGATCTCCACTCAGAATATTCGTAAGCCTGTAACCAACTTACACCTACTACAGGATAATTAGCAAATGCAGGATGTCTTAAATAGTTGTTAACCATATCCTCAGCGTATCCAAGTTTGTTTCTCCACACCAATGTGTCAGGTAAGGCATTTTTATAAATATCTCTGAATTTAGATTCAGATGGAGGGAAATTTCTTTTAAGCCAATCTAAATATTCAAGATACATTTTATTTGTTACTTCAGTTTGATCCATGTAAAAAGATTGTACATGTTGTTGATTAGGAGTATTATTCCAATCTCTCATCGGATCATCCTGAACTTTTCCTTTTGTATAAGTACCACCTTCAACAAGTACCATATTTGGAGGAGCTTCTTGACCTTTAAAGTTTGTATTGTATTGAAATCCGCCTTTTTTTGAATTTATATCCCAACCAGTTCCTTGAGAAATATTTCTATTTGGGGAAAACTGGGATTTGTTGCAGCTTTCAAACGAAAAAAGCAATACCATACTAAATAAAATTGACGCGTAAAATTTTAATTTTTTATCCATACTAAATTTTATATGCTCATTACTTGAGATTTCAAATATAATAATTAAATCTAATGATACAATTATTATACCGTATTGATTTATATCAATTAAACGTCAACTTAATCTTAATATTATATTATTTTTATTAATTTATTTTTCTAAATAATAATAATTGTTCTAAACCGTTTTTGTGTTTATGAGACCTGTAGTTTTATTTTTTTTATTTTTTACACCTTATATCTTAGCTAAAGAAACAATTAATTTTAATGTTGAATGGGGTGGGTCTGTTGTATATGAAATTAGTAAAATATCGGTTAATTTACCTGATACTAAAAATTTTAAAATTGAATATTCTATTCAAGAAAAATTTAAATTAATTAATCAGTGGAGTGAATCAAAATTGATTGATCCCAAATCGGTTGAAATAAGAGACGTAAAATACTCTACTATAGATATTAAAAATTTTAGTGGTTTGGATAAAATAATTTTTCCAAATGATTTTAATGTCAATTTAAATTCTTCAATTTCAAAAAATCAAATTCTGGCTTTTTTAGAAATAACTCCAATAATTTTTTCGGATGGCACATATAAAAAAATTGAAAATTTTTCTGTTAGTTATGATTATTTGAAAAAAAATAAAAAATTAAAAACTTCAATTGAATCATCAAAGTTAAGTAGTGGTAATTGGTATAAGTTTTACATAAATAATACCGGTATTCATAAAATTGACAAAGAATTTTTAAATGATTTGGGGATTAATACAAATAACATTGATCCTAAAAAAATAAAAATTTTTAGCGGAAAGGGTGGAATGCTGTCCTTACAAAATCAAGATGACTTTCCAACAGACCCTATTGAAAATACAATTAAAATTGTTGGGGAAGAGGATGGGGTTTTTGATTCTGAGGATTATATACTTTTTTACGGTATTGGTCCTGAAGGTTATAACGATGAAAATGATACAAATTTAAATTTATATGAGAACAATATTTCTTATTTTATTTCTATAGGTACTGAAAATGGTTTAAGATTAAATCAACTTATTGAACCTGAGGGTAATTCTGATCTAAATATAAATTATTACACAAATTATAAATTCTATGAAGTTGACGAGTATAATCTTGCCAAAATTGGCAGAAGATGGTTTGGGGACAGGTTTGATTTTGAAAACATTAAAAATTACCAATTTGAGTTAGACGACTTAAATACTGAATATCCTGTGAGTCTTAGATTATATGCAGCTGCTACATCTGAAATATCAACTTCAATGTCAATCAATCTTAATAATTCACCAATTACAACATTAGTCTTTGGCTCAATTGGTGATCCTATTCTTGCGTCTGGAGCTGGTTATTCAAATGAAATTAATGTAAATTCATCAACATTGAATGTTTCGTTGGATTATAACAATAACGGCAATCCAAGCTCATCAGCTTACCTTGATTATATTTCATTAGAAGGTAGATCATTTTTAAATTTTAACGGAGGTCAATTATTATTTCAAAATAAAAATTTAGAGAAACAGCCTGAAATTGTAACTTATGAAATTGGTAATGCTTTAAATGTTAAGCACATATGGAATGTTTCAGATAATTCAAATATTTTTGAATTAACAAGTTCAGAATCAAACATGATCAGTTTTAAATCATTTTACTCTGAATCAAATAAATTCATTGCTTTTGATGAAAGTTTTTATTTTGAGCCTTTTTTTGAAAATGAACCTGAAATAAGTAATCAAAATTTAAAAGAAGAAATTTTTTTTAACGACCAAAATCTAATCGAACCGATAGATTATTTGATTATTGCTAGATCAGATATGATTCTACAGGCAGAAAGACTTGCTGAAATAAATAGGGTTAAAAATAATTTAAATGTCAAAGTTGTAGATGTAGAAAAAATATACAACGAATTTAGTTCTGGAAATCAAGATATTTCTGCCATCAGAAACTTTGTTAGATATGTATACAGTAATGAAAACAATGAAAATAGTTTAAAGTATCTATGTTTATTTGGAGATGCATCATTTGATTACAAAGACAGAATTCCAAATAACACCAATATAATACCTTCCTGGCATTCGTTAAATAGTTTTAGTCTTTCAAGCTCATATATTTCAGATGATTTTTTTGGAATGATGGACTTTAACGAAGGATCAATGACTAGTTCTAATAAATTAGATATAGCTGTAGGCAGAATATTAGCTGATTCTAATCAAAAAGCAATTGATTTAATTGATAAAATAGAGTCTTATTATTCTCAAGATTCATATGGTGATTGGAGAAATAGAATTATTGTGATTTCAGACGATGTTGATGAGCCTTGGGAAAATATTATTCAATCAACATCAAATAATATTGCTGATTTAATTACTCAGAATAAACCTTTTTTCAATACAAAAAAAATTTTAATAGATGCGTTTAATCAGGAGACATCATCTGGTGGTGAAAGATATCCTGAAGTAAATAATCAAATAATTAATGGCATGAAGCAGGGTGCGCTTGTAATAAATTATTTTGGTCATGGAGGTGAAGATGGACTTGCTAGGGAAAGAATTTTTGATAAAATTGACGCTGCTGAAATTAACAATAATAATAAATTTAATTGTTTTGTTTCTGTAACCTGTGAATTCACAAAATTTGATAACCCCAACAGAGATACAGCCGGTGAATTTTTATATTGGAATAAATATGGGGGTTCGATTGCTTTGATAACCACAACTAGACAGATTTTTGTTTCCGTTGGGGTAAACTTTAATCTTACCTTAGAAAATTATCTTTTTTCTTTGAATTCTGATAATTACACTTCGATGGCAGAAGCTTTAAGATTAACCAAAACTGATCTTTCAATTTCCAATTCAGACCAGAGGAGACTTGTATTTTTTATCGGAGATCCAGCAATGAAATTAGCAATACCTAAACCAGATATAAATATTACAAAAATTAATGATATAATGATTCAAGATTTTGATTCATCTTTGAGAGGTTTAGATCTTGTAAAAATATCTGGTGAGATGACTAATAGTAATGGTTCAATCAATGATTTATTTCAAGGTGAGCTAATTGCAACTGTTTTTGATAAAGAGATTAATAGATCAACATTAGCTAATGACGGTACAACAGATAATTCAGGTAATCCAATTATATTAAACTTTAACACTTTAGGTGAAGTGTTATTTAGGGGAAAGTCAACTATTACTGATGGACTATTTGAGTTAAATTTTGTAATACCTAAAGATGTTGGTATGCAAGTTGATTACGGAAAATTTAGTTTTTATGCTAAAGAAAATAATAATTTAAACGATAAAAACGGTTATGATTTATCTGTATTAATAGGAGGCATTAATGAAAATGCTGAAGAAGATAATTTGGGACCTGAAATAGATCTTTTTATGAACGATGAGTCGTTTGTTAGTGGAGGAATAACAAACGAAAATCCTAATCTTATCGTTAAATTATTTGATTTAAACGGAATAAATACGTCAAGTGGTGTGGGGCATGATATAATCGCTGTTTTAGATAATGATGACACTAAATCTTTTAGATTAAATGAATATTATCAAGCAAATTTGGATGATTATCAAAACGGGACTGTAAATTTTCCTCTAAATAATTTAGTGCCTGGTCTACATACTTTAAGATTAAAAGCATGGGATGTTTATAATAATTCATCAGAATCTGAAATTGAATTTATTGTTTTTGATGAAGATCAAGATTTAGTGATTGAAAATTTATTAAATTATCCAAATCCGTTTATTAATTACACTGAATTCTGGTTTAATCACAATAGTTCTACTAATTTAAACGTTACTATACAGGTATTTACTATTTCAGGAAGATTAGTTAAAACCATTAATGGTATAACAGACTCATCTGGAAACACCAATTTTTCTAGAGATTTTAGCTGGGATGGAAGAGATGATTTTGGAGATAAAGTTGCAAAGGGTGTTTATATTTATAAGCTCACTATTCGCTCAGAATCTGTAGATAAAAATGTATCTAAAATTGAAAAACTAGTTATACTTTAAAATATTATATTTGCAAACTTATGAATACTAAAAAAATTATTTTAACCCTTTTTATTTTTTGTGTTTTAAAATTAAATTCACAAACCAGCTCAACTGTAATTATCCCAAATCAAAATGACAGTAGAGTAATTACTACCGGTGTTCCTTTTTTATTGATTGCATCTGATGCAAGAGCTGCTAGTATGGGTGATATGGGGGTTGCAACTTCTGTTGATACTTATTCTCAGTTCTGGAATCCTTCAAAATATGTATTTTCAGAAACTAAATCTGGTTTTGGATTAAGTTACACTCCATATCTAAGTAAATTAGTTAATGATATTTCACTTGGAAATTTAACTTATTTTAATAGGATTAATGAAAGAAGTGCTTTTGCGGTAAGCTTAAGGTATTTTTCATTAGGTGAAATTGAAATAATTCAGGATGAATTTTCTCAAGCACTAATCGAAAAGCCTAACGAGTTAACAATGGATATTTCATATTCATTAAGATTAGCAGATCAGTTTTCAATGGGTGTTGCATTAAGATATTTAAGATCCGATTTACGTATTCAAGCCGTAGACGAAACAGCTAAAGCAGCAAGTTCTTATGCTGTTGATCTTTCAGCTTATTATCAAGGAGAAGAACAGTTATATGGAGATATTGATGGCAGATGGAGGGCGGGTTTAATAATTCAAAATCTAGGTCCAAAAATCAAGTATGACGAATCTGGTCAAGAAACATTTTTACCAACTAATTTGAGAGTTGGTACTGGATTTGATTTTATTCTGGATCAATACAATAAAGTTTCTTTAACTGCGGAGATTACAAAATTATTAGTTCCAACTAATCCAATATTAGGAAAAGAGTATAATTACTCTGATATTAATGAAAATGGGGTATATGATGAAGAAATTGATGAATTAGGTGATTTAGTTTCAAACGAACCGGTAATATTTCAAGGTGAGAATCCAAATGTTGATTTTATGTCTGGAGTTTTTCAGTCTTTTTCTGATGCTCCTGGTGGTTTTACTGAAGAGTTGAAGGAATTTACTTGGGCATTAGGAGCCGAATATGTATATGATGATTCTTTTGCTTTGAGAGCAGGTTATTTTAACGAGAGTGAAGAGAAAGGTGCCAGAAAATTTTTAGCACTGGGCGCTGGATTTAAATTTTCTGGTACTCGAGTTGATTTATCATATCTTTTTTCTGCTTCAAGAGTTCCTAGTCCACTAGAAAACACACTCAGATTTTCTTTAACTTTTGATTTTGGCTCTAACAGCTATGTAGAGTATTAATATTTTCTTTTGTAAAATATTTTATCATGTCTTTTGCTTTAGACAATCTATATGCTATTTTTGTTACTCCAATTATAACAAATGAAAAAAATCACAAAAGATATATATTTGTCCTGGTATGAGGATATGCTATTTTGGAGAAAGTTTGAAGATAAGCTTGCTGCAGTGTATATTCAGCAAAAAGTTAGAGGATTTCTACATCTTTATAATGGACAGGAAGCTGTACTAGCTGGCTCGCTTCATGCAATGGATTTATCAAAAGATAAAATGATAACTGCTTACAGAAATCATGTTCAACCCATTGGAATGGGGGTTGATCCTAAGAAGGTAATGGCTGAATTGTATGGAAAATCATCCGGTACTTCTCAGGGTTTAGGAGGTTCAATGCATATATTTTCAAAAGAACATAGATTTTACGGAGGTCATGGTATTGTAGGTGGTCAAATTCCTTTAGGAGCTGGTATTGCTTTTGGTGACAAATACCATAATAAAAATGCTGTTACACTTTGTTATTTTGGTGATGGTGCAGCTAGACAAGGTTCACTACATGAAACATTTAATCTGGCAATGTTATGGAAATTACCAGTTGTATTTATCTGTGAAAATAATGGATATGCTATGGGTACATCCGTTGAAAGAACTTCAAATACTACTGATATATGGAAATTAGGTTTAGGATATGAAATGCCTTGTGGTCCAGTTGACGGTATGGACCCTGTAAAAGTTGCCAAGGCAGTTGACGAAGCTATTAGTCGCGCGAGAAACGGAGAAGGTCCTACATTCTTAGAAATGAAAACATATAGATATCGTGGCCATTCTATGAGTGATGCTCAACACTATAGAACAAAAGATGAAGTTGCAGATTATAAAAAAATTGACCCAATAACAAAGGTAAAAGAGTTAATTCTCTCTAAAAAATATGCTTCTAAGAAGCAAATTGAAGAAATTGATGCAAGTGTAAAAGCAAAAGTTAAAGAGTGCGAAGAATTTGCAGAAAATTCTTCCTATCCAGATAAGAGTTTGATGTATGATGCAGTGTATGAAGAAGCTAATTATCCTTTTTTAAAACATAAAATTTAATCATGGCTGAGCTGATAAAAATGCCTCGTTTGAGTGATACAATGGAAGAGGGAACCGTTGCTGCCTGGTTTAAAAAGGTTGGCGATAAGGTTGAGGAAGGTGAAATATTGGCTGAAATCGAAACAGATAAAGCTACAATGGAGTTTGAGTCATTTTATGAAGGCACAATTCTGTATATTGGTATAAATGAAAATGAGACTGCTAAAGTTGATGCGCCATTGGCAATCATTGGTGATCCTGGTGAAGACATTGATTCTATTTTAGGGAATGGTTCAAAAAAAGAAATTAGTCAGGTAGATGAAGTAATTGACTCTTCTGTCAACAGTGAAAATTCAGAAAAAATTAATGATAGTGACACCACTTCTGAGGAAGATGTACATGTAATTACAATGCCTAGGCTAAGTGACACTATGGAGGAGGGAACTGTAGCTGCCTGGTTTAAAAATATTGGAGATTCGGTTGAAGAAGGTGAAATTTTAGCTGAAATTGAGACTGACAAGGCTACGATGGAGTTTGAGGCTTTTTACTCTGGCACATTACTACATGTTGGCTTGCAAGAAGGAGATTCTGCGAAGGTTGATTCCTTGTTAGCAATTATAGGCCCTAACGGAAAGGATATTTCAAAGTATCTTAATGCTCCTATAAAAAAAATTGAATCAAGTAATGATGTTGAGTTACCTGAAATAATGCTAGAATCTAAAAAAGTGGATCAGGTTTCAGAAAACAAATCTCAGATTACTCAGGTAAACTCTGACAGAATTTTTATTTCTCCTTTGGCTAAAAAATTAGCAAAAGAAAAAGGTATTAATATTAGTATTTTGAAAGGTTCTGGAGAAAATGGACGAATCATCAAGTCAGATATTGAGAACTATAAAGAACCAGCCAAAGAGAATATTTCTGAACACTCTCCAAAATCAACTCTTAGCTCAGAAGATTTCAATGAAGTAAATCATTCTCAGATGAGAAAAGTGATTGCTAAAAGACTCTCTGAATCGAAATTTTCTGCGCCTCATTATTATTTAAATATTGAGCTTGATATGTCAGAAACTATTGCCTTTAGAAAGCAGTGTAATGCTATTCCAGATACAAAAATTTCTTTTAATGATATAATTGTTAAGGCTTGTGCAGTTGCGCTTAGAAACAATCCAAGTGTAAATTCTCAATGGTTTGACGACAGGATTAGATATAATAATTTTGTCAATATTGGTGTAGCTGTTGGCGTTGAAGAAGGTTTAATAGTCCCAGTGATTAAAAATGCAGATAAAATGACAGTTGCTGATATTAGCCGATCGGTAAAAGAAATGGCAGGTATGGCTAGAGATAAAAAATTAACACCTGAAATGATGCAAGGTAGTACTTTTACCATATCAAATTTAGGTATGTTTGGTATTGAAAGTTTTACATCTATTATTAACTCTCCAAATTCAGTTATCCTTTCAGTAGGCTCAATTGTAGAGAAACCAGTTGTTAAAGATGGTTCAATTGTGATTGGCAACACGATGAAACTAACTTTAGCATGTGATCACAGAGTTGTGGATGGATTAACCGGTGCAAAGTTTTTACAATCATTAAAGCCACTCATAGAAAACCCATTATCTATGCTTATATAGCATAACACAACTATTTTACTATGTCTAAAAATGTAATTATCACTGGTACAAGTTCTGGAATTGGTTTTGAGTTAGTCAAACTATTTTCTGAAAAAAAACATAATGTATTGGCGATTTCGAGAAACAACAATGCCTTAAGAATATTGAATTTAAAAGGAGTTATGCCAATTGATCTTGATCTAACAGAATCAGAGGATTACAATTTACTTGACAAGTATTTGAGTTCTTTTAAAAATATCGACATATTAATTAATAACGCAGGGTACCTGGTTAATAAGCCTTTTGAAGAAACAACTCTTAAGGATTTTCAGGATGTGTATTCGACTAATGTTTTTTCAGTAGCAATGCTTACTAAAAAGATAATAAGATTTATGTCTGAGTCTTCAAATGTGGTTAATATAAGTTCGATTGGAGGTGTTCAGGGTAGCATGAAGTTTTCAGGTTTATCTGCGTATAGTTCTAGTAAAGCAGCGCTAAATATTTTGACAGAAATGTTAGCAGAAGAGTATAAGGATAGAAAAATTCATTTTAATTCCTTGGCACTTGGATCTGTTGAGACAAAAATGTTGAAAAAAGCTTTTCCGGATTTTAAAGCATCAACATCAGCAATCGAAATGGCAAATTACATTTACCAATTTTCAGTTGATGGATATATGTTTTTAAACGGAAAAATAGTTTCCGTATCTTCAACTACTCCTTAAATGAACGATGTTTTAGAAAAAATACCAATCTACTCTAAAGATTATGTTAGAGGTATTTTTGAAAATGAAGATATTTTAATTAAGCTTAAAAAAAACAGAAAAACTAAGCATGGTGATTTCTCCGTTGATAAAAATGGATATAAAAAAATTACAATAAATTCTGATTTAAATCCTTATCGTTTTTTAATCACTCTTTTACACGAAATATCACATTTTTTAGTTTTTAAGGATTATGGTTTTAATGTTAAGCCTCATGGAATAGAGTGGAAGAGGACGTTCAAAAAAATATTATTACCTGTATTAAATGATAAAATTTTTCCTGATAAAATTTTAAAGCCACTTGCTCGATATGCTATAAATCCAAAAGCAAGTACAGATTCTGATTCTAGATTATGCCTTGTCTTAAATCAATTTAATCTAGAAAAGAAAAATTATATTTCAGATTTAAAAATAAATTCAAAGTTTACCGCGATAAATGGACGAGAATATATTTTTTTAAAAAAACTAAGGAAAAGATATCAATGCATAGAAATTCAAACTAATAGGATATATTTGTTTAATGCAAACGCAGAAATTATAATTAATCATGAAAAAAAAAAATATTAGAGTAGCTGTAAGTGGTTATTTTGATCCAATTCATGTTGGTCATTTAGAATACCTTGAAATGGCCAAGTCTTTAGGGGATTCACTTGTTGTTATTATAAATAATAACCATCAGTGTAAATTAAAGAAAGGAAAGTATTTTATGGATGAAAATGATCGAGTTAAGATTGTTGAGTCTTTGAGATGTGTGGATGAAGTCTATCTTTCTATCGATGAAGACAGAACTGTGTGTAAGTCCTTGAAAGCACTTAAGCCTGATATTTTTGCAAATGGGGGTGACCGTTCTACCAAAGAGGTTCCTGAAACCTCAGTTTGTAAAGAATATGATATTAAAATGATAGATGGTCTTGGTGATAAAATCAGAAGCTCTTCTTCGCTTACAGGAATAAAAGAAATAAAATAATTAACTTTTTAAATACATTTTTCTGACTTTTTTATATAGCTCAGAAGAGTAGACAAAGTCAGTGACAGCTTTATTTTTTGTTTTAAAGATATCTTTTTTACTCCCAACCCATTCAAGATTTCCATTCTTTAAAAAAACTATTTTTTCTCCGATTTCCATTACTGAATTCATATCATGTGAGTTAATAATAGTAGTGATATTTTGCTCTTGGGTTATTTCATTTATTAAATTATCGATAACTATAGCTGTTTTTGGGTCAAGTCCAGAATTTGGTTCATCGCAAAATAAATATTTTGGTTCGTTCACAATTGCTCTAGCAATTGCAACTCTTTTTTGCATTCCTCCAGATGCTTCACTTGGCATTTTTTTATTACTGTTTAATAGTTCAACCCTTTTTAAAACTATATTAACACGGTCTTGCATTTCATCAAAAGGCATTTCTTTAAACATTTTTAACGGAAACATTACATTTTCTTCGATATTCATAGAATCAAATAAAGCACTACCTTGAAATACGGTGCCAATATTTGATTTGAGAGTCATTTTTTCAAGATCATTCATTGACTCTAAATTATTATTATCAAATATAATTTCTCCTTCTTCATATTTATGTAAACCAAGTAAGCATTTTAAAAATACAGTTTTACCTGATCCTGTTTGACCAATTATTAGGCTTGTTTTTCCCTTTTCAAAATCACAAGAAATTCCTTTAAGAATGGGATTATTATCAAACGATTTTTTAAGATTTTTCACTGATATCATTATCCAAGAAGCATTTGGGTTATTAAAAAATTAAAAATAATAATCGTCACACATGTCCATATAAATGAAGTAGTGCTGGCTTTTCCTACTTCCAATGCGCCTCCCTTCATATAATACCCATGAAAAGAAGGTACAGTAGCTAAAATAAATGCAAATACAAATGTCTTTATAAATGCATATATCATATGAAATGGGATAAAATCAGTTTGGATACCTTCTATGAAGTCACTCATTGTGCTGTAGCCACCATACACACATGCACCCATTCCACCTAAAATTCCTAAAAACATTGCAATAGAAATCAAAAAAGGATATAATAGAAGAGCAATTACTTTTGGAAAAATTAAGTAGTTTATAGAATTTATACCCATTACCTCTAAAGCATCAATTTGTTCAGTAACTCTCATTGACCCAATACTAGATGTTATAAAAGATCCAACCTTTCCTGCCATTATTATTGATATGATTGTCGGGGCAAATTCAAGAATTATTGTCTCTCTGGTTGCATATCCTACCAGATAATTCGGGTAAAAAGATCCAGTAGTGCTCAAAGCAAGTTGAATTGTAATTACACCTCCAATGAAAAAAGAAACAAATGAAATTATTCCAAGTGAATTGATTACTGTATCTTCTGTATCTTTTAGAATTAGCTCTTTCATGACCTTCCATTTGGTAGGTTTTTGAAACATTTTTTGTAGCATAATTATATAGAGCCCGATATTATGTAAAAAAGTCATTTTCCTTCTATAATTTGAATATATAATTTACAATAAAATATTAATAAAAATATATTATAAATTGTTATTTTTGACTACATCGTAAATATATAAAGATGATTAAATTCCTTTACGTTCCTGTACTTTCAGTAGTTTTTTTATTTAACCTCAATGCTCAGAAACATTCACACCCTCATGCCCAGAAACATGATGGTTTACATCATTGGGAAATTCCAAGTAAAGATCCAGACAGAATTATTTTAACTTTTAACGGAGATCCATCCACAACAAGAGCTGTGACATGGAGAACAGATTCCTCTGTAGAAAAAGGTGAAGCTCAAATAGCTATTGCTGGTCTTAATTCTAAATTTTCTAATGAAGCTATTTCTTATATTGCATTAACAGAAGAATTTGATTTAGGAATATATAAATCAAATAAATCTTTGATTGTAAATTATCATAGTGTAATATTTGAAAATTTAAAGCCAAGCACATTATATGCTTACAGAGTTGGTTCTGCTGAAAATTGGTCGGAGTGGATTCAGTTCAAAACAGCCAATAATTATTACAGTCCAACACAATTTGTTTATTTTGGAGATGCACAAAATGATATTTTAAATCACTGGTCAAGGGTTATTAGGATGGCTTATCAAACTGCTCCAAATGCATCATTTGTTATTCATGCCGGAGATTTAGTAGATACTGCTCATAAAGACAATGAGTGGGCTCAATGGTTTAAAGCAGGAGGATTTATTCATAGCCAATGGACAGCAATTCCCGTAGTGGGTAATCATGAGTTTCAAAGGTTTGACGGATATGAAGGGTCATTACCCAGAAGATTGTCTATCCAGTGGAGACCTCAATTCAACTTACCAGAAGAAGAGATTTTGGATAGTAGACTTCATGAAACTGTTTATACGGTTGAGTACCAAGACATACTTATAGTAGTACTTAATTCTACAGGTCATCTAGAGAAGCAAACCGAATATATTAAAGAAAAGTTAAGTAATACAGATGCAAAATGGAAAATAGTTACTAGTCATCATTCTGTTTTTTCTCCAGCTGAGGGTAGAGATTTTGAATATGCGAGGAAAGTATGGAAACCATTATTTGATAAGTATGGAGTTGATCTCGTGCTTAATGGTCATGATCATACATACGCTAGGGGACATATACCTGTTAAATCACCGAATATCGATCAGTCTGGAAATTTTAAAACCTTATATGTTACCTCTGTAAGTGGTCCAAAACAATACGCATCTGACAAAGGTCAAATTGAAAATTATCAAGCCGATGGCTATCAAGTTGATAAATTGGGGGAACAAACTCAGTTTTTCCAAGTGATTAGTGTTGAAAATGACAAATTGATTTATAGTGCCTACACAACTCTAGGAAGCTTGTATGACAAAGCAGTTATTACAAAAGAATTTTCAACGGGTTTAAAAACTATTTCTAATATTATTAAATAGTACAAAAGGATTAGAATTTATTTTGAGAAATAGACTGGTTTAAAGTATTTATATATCCCATAATATTCTCTTTTCCAATATGTTTCACACTAGATGTTAAAAATATTTTTGGTAAAAATTCCCAATTTTCCAGCAGAACTTTTTTATATTCTTCTACTTTAAATTCGACTCCTTCATTTGGATTTCCGCTCTGTTTTAGTTTATCAATTTTTGTAAAAATAATCGAAAATGAAATGTCATTAGTCGTAAGCCATCTCATAAACTCTATATCTATTTTTTGTGCCTCATGTCTGACGTCTACTAGGATAAAGGCATTAATGAGTTGTTTTCTGTAGATGAAATAATCGGTTATTAATTTTTGAAATTGTTTTTTTTCAGTTTTAGATGCTTTTGCATATCCATAACCAGGTAAATCTACAAGAAACCAAGAAGAGTCAATTTTAAAATGGTTAATAAGTCTTGTTTTTCCGGGTTTAGAGGAGGTTTTAGCTAATTTTTTATTGTTTGCCAGCATGTTTATTAATGAAGACTTACCAACATTACTCCTTCCAATAAAAGCATATTCTGGGATGTTCTCTTTTGGGCAATCTTTAACATTTTGATTGCTAACCACAAATTTCGCAGTCTTAATATTCATTATTTACTTAGAATTTTCGATGAAATCCATTTGAATAATATATTGTTGAAAACGGAGGGATGTTCCATCATGGGTGCGTGTCCACATTTATCGATCCAAAAAAGATCTGAATTTGGTAATAGTTTATGGAATTCATCAGCCACTTCGGGAGGAGTTACATTATCGTTTTTACCCCAAATTACACACACAGGAAGTTTCATATAAGGAAGGTCTTGTGCCATATTGTGTCTGATGGCACTTTTTGCCATTGCTAAGATTTTGATTAGCTTACTTCTGTCATTAACCACTTGAAATACTTCATCAACTAATTCTTTTGTGGCTACTGCAGGTTCGAAAAAAACTTCTTCAACTTTTTTTCGGATTACTTCATAGTCGCCTCTTTTAGTGTAACCACTACCCATTCCTTTTTCATACAATCCGGAACTTCCTGTTAGAACTAATCCTTTGGCCTTGTTGAATATTTTCGTGTAATAAAGGCCGATATGTCCACCTAAAGAATTACCCATTAATACAAATTCTTTAATTTTTTTATGGGCGATGAACCGATCCAAAAATTTAGCAAGTTCTTTGACCGATGTTTTTAATATTGGTAAATCATAAATTGGAAGAACAGGCATAATAACTTTGAAATTTTTAGATTTAAAAAAATCTGTAACTTCTTTAAAATTACTAAGATTACCCATAAGACCATGAAGAATAATAATGGGAAACCCTTCTCCTTCTTCTATATATTTATATTCTTTTTCTTCTATTATGTTATGTACCATTATTCAATTTATATGTCAAAAATAATCATTTTTACTGATAATTCGTGAATTAATGTATTTCATTAACAATTAATCAACAGGTAATGTTAATTAATTGAATTAACAAACTAACCACTTGATTAACAATGTTTTATTATTAAATAATACTCTTTTGATGCATTAAATAGCAGTTTTATTTAATTTTTATTAACAATGTGGTAAAATGTGGTAAAATGTGGTAAATTTTTTATTAAATTTGATTATATCTAAACTGTTATTAAACTTGAATTATCTAATTGGAACATACGAGTGTAAAGTTGATGTTAAAGGCAGAGTTCTTATTCCTTCAGCATTTAAGAAACAATTGGCATCTGTTATTAAAAAAGGTTTTGTATTAAAAAGAGCTGTATTTCAGAGCTGTTTAGAGCTTTATCCTATTTCTCAATGGGAGGATTTAATTTCAAGGGTGAATTCTCTTAACAGATTTAAGAAGAAAAATAATGATTTTATTAGAAGATTTACGGCTGGAGTAAAATTTATTGAGCTTGATAATAACGGAAGATTATTAATACCCAAAGATTTAATTGAGTTTTCAAATATCAAAAGAGATATTGTATTGTCATCATCAGTAAATATAATTGAAATATGGGATAAACAAAGTTATGAAAGTGCAATAGTTGATTCTAGAGATGATTTTGCTCAGTTAGCAGAAGAAGTTATGGGTAGTGATGATGAATAGTTATCATGACCCAGTACTACTCAAAGAATCTGTAATGGGTTTAAATATAAATGATAAAGGGATTTATGTAGATGTGACATTTGGAGGTGGAGGTCATAGCAAAGAGATTTTAGGACATCTTTCAGAAAATGGAAAATTAATTTCATTTGATCAAGATCCTGATACTTTTATGAATGTTTTTAAAGATAATAGATTTCATTTTATAAATGAAAATTTTACATACATGAAAAAATTTTTAAAAAATATTGGATTTACTCAAGTAAATGGAATACTTGCAGATTTAGGTATTTCATCTTATCAAATTAATAAACCAAAAAGAGGTTTTTCCTACAGATATGATTCAGCTTTAGATATGAGAATGGATAAAGAAAGTTCATTAGATGCATTTCGCGTAATTAATAAATATTCTAAAGAAAAATTATCAAATATATTATATGATTTTGGGGATCTAAAAAACTCAAAAAAGATCTCTAAACAAATTTGTAATAAAAGAATAGAAAAAGAAATAAAAACAACTTTTCAGTTTAATTCTATTTTAAAGCCTCTATTTCCTGAACGTTATTTTAATAAAAGTCTTTCCAGAATATATCAGGCTATAAGAATTGAGGTGAATAATGAGATTGGAGTATTAAAATCTCTACTGAAGCAATCAAGTGAATTATTATTACCAGGTGGAAGGTTATGTATAATATCATATCATTCAGTTGAAGATAGGCTTGTTAAAAGATTTATTAAAAACGGCAGTTTTGAAAAAGAAATTGAAAAAGATTTTTACGGAAACTTTTCTGTTCCTTTCAAAAAAGTGGGATCCTTAATTAGTCCATGTAATGAAGAATTAAAGTTTAATAAACGATCACGAAGTGCAAAACTAAGAATTGCTCAAAAAAATTAGATAATGAAAGATAAGATTTTAAATATAATTAGGGGTTCTTTTTTAGTTGACGAGAAGTCCACCTCTAATTGGTTTTATATTTTTCTTTTTTTAATACTATCCATTATTATGATTTCATCTTCTCACTCTGTTGATAAGAAAGTTTATGAAATTGCCAAATTAAATGAAGAAATAAAATTAATGAGGTCAGAATTTGTTGCTACTCGTACTTTATTGATGACATTAAAAATGGAATCAAATGTCAAGAGTAAATTATTTAATAAGGGAATTAAAGTGTCAAAGAAGCCTCCAATAAAAATTATTATTAATGCCGGTAACTAAAAAGAAAATAACAACAAGAATTTATATGATTAGTTTTTTACTAATTATTATCGTTTTTGCTATTATTTTTAGGTTAATTCAGATACAATTTTTTAACGGGGATTATTATATAAATATTTCTGAAAAAAGAGAATTTAAAAATATTGAAATACCTGCTAATAGAGGCAATATATATTCAGATTCTAAAAAATTATTAGCTAGCTCTGTGCCTAAATATGATATAAGATTTGATGCTGTGGCTCCATCGAATCAGAATTTTGAAAAATATATAGATCTTTTAGCTGATGAATTATCGATGTACTTTAATAACTCCTCAGAATTTTACTCTAACAAATTAAGAAAAGCTCGAAAAGATAAAAACAGGTATTTGTTAATTGCTAGAGATTTGAGTTATCTAGATTATAAAAAATTTAATGGTTTTCCTTTATTTGATTTGGGTGCAAATAAAGGTGGATTTATTGCTAAAACATTTACTAAAAGAGATTATCCAATTGGAGGAATTGCCCAAAGAACCGTTGGTTACGAGAGGTATGATGATTTTGGTAATTCTATGAGACCAGGTTTAGATGGTTATTTTGGGCCTAAATATTTAAAAGGCAAAAACGGAAGTGTATTTTCTCAAAAAATAGGATTAGGTCAGTGGAAACCTGTTTTTGATTATAATGAAATTGAGCCTGTAGATGGTTATGATCTACACACAACTTTGAATATTGAAATTCAAGATTTTGCTCATCACGCTTTACTTAAACAGTTAGAAAAATACGAGGCAGAACATGGAAGTGTAGTAGTAATGGAAACAAATACCGGTGAAATTAAAGCAATTTCAAATTTGGGCAGAACTTCTGAGGGTAAATATTACGAAAAATTAAACTATGCTGTTGGCGAATTATATGAGCCTGGATCAACATTTAAATTAATGGCTTTAATTAGAGCTCTAGAAGATAAGGTTGTTGACACCTCCGACTTAATTGACACAAAAAATGGTTCCATCACTTTTCATAGAAAAAAGGTTACTGACTCAAAGATTGGCGGATACGGTAAAATTTCTGTTGCAAAAGCATTTGAAGTATCTTCTAATACTGCATTTGCTCAAATAATAAATGAAAATTATAAGGATAATCCTGAAATCTTCATCGACGGACTTTTTAAAATGAAAATTAATCAAAAACTGGACTTACCATTTATTGGAGTAGGCATACCTAAATTCATTCACCCCTCTGATAAAAAAAATTGGAATAGTTTGGTTTTGCCTTGGATGGCTTTTGGATATGGTATTTCATTGACTGCTCTCCAGTCATTGACATTTTATAATGCAATAGCTAATAATGGAGTAATGGTTAAGCCAAGGTTTATTAAATCTGTAAAGAATTTAGATAGAGAAATTGAAAAATTTGAGACCGAAATTATTTCTGATAGTATTTGTAGCATAGAGACAATAAGTATTGTTAAAGAATTAATGAAAAACGTAATAAAAAAGAAACATGGTACAGCTCATAATATATATACAGAAGACTTTTCTATGGCGGGAAAAACAGGAACAAGTAAAACTGAGTATTGGAAATCAGATGATTTATATATTTCATCATTTGCAGGATTTTTTCCTGTTGAAAATCCAATGTACTCGTGTATTGTAGTAATATACAAACCAAATAAAAGTAGAGGTTACTATGGAAATATAGTTGCTGCTCCAGTTTTTAAAGAAATTGCACAAAAAATATATACAAATATTCCAAGTGTTGAAAATTATGATCTAAAATTTAGCTCAGTTTCTAATAAAATATTGAAGGATGATCTTGCAGTTTTAGAAAATATGATTATGCCTGATTTAACAAAATATGATTTGATCGATATAATTCCGTTTTTAGAAAATGCGGGATTTAAAGTTATAGTTGAGGGTTCAGGCAATAATATTCAGCAAATTAACAAAGCTGGATCAAGTATAAAAAAGGGTGAAATTATCAAAATAAAATTGATTTGAAGCTGATTAGAGAAATATTATATAAGGTTGATATTATAGATATAATTGGTGATACATCAATCAAAATTAACAAAGTTGAGTTTAATTCTAAACTAATAGTAAACGATGATATGTATGTAGCTGTCAATGGGGTTAATGTAGACGGACATAATTTCATAAATAAAGCTATTAAAAATGGTTCAATCTGTATTATTTGTGAAAATTTACCCACTGAAATATTGAATGACATTGTTTACATTAAAGTTAATTCATCAAGAGATGCACTTTCTATTATATCTTCAAATTACTATGACAATCCATCATCCAAAATAAATCTTATTGGTATAACCGGAACTAATGGTAAAACTACTGTATCTACCTTATTGTATGAGCTCTATAAGAATTTAGGTATTAAATCAGGATTGATATCGACTATTAAAATTATGATAGATCATGATATTATTAAATCTAATCAAACAACTCCTGATTCACTTGCGATAAATAATTATCTGAATAAAATGGTGTTAAATGGTGTTAAATATTGTTTTATGGAGGTTAGTTCACATGGGATAGATCAAAGTAGAATAAAAGGTTTGAATTTTAAAGGGGGTATATTTACTAATTTAACCCATGACCACTTAGATTATCATAAAAACTTTAAAAATTACAGAGACACTAAAAAGCAATTTTTTGATAATTTAACTAATTCATCTTTTGCACTCACAAATAATGACGATAAAAACGGCATGTTTATGTTGCAAAATACAAATGCTGACAAATTCACCTATTCTCTTAATTCAGTTTCTGACTTTAAAGCAAAAGTTTTGGAATCATCATTTGATGGAATGTTATTAAAAATTGATAATTCTGATGTTTGGTCTAGACTAATAGGACGATTTAATGTTTTTAACATTCTAGCTGTATATTCAACAGCTGTAATTTTAGGTCTTCCAAAAGAAAATATTTTAAAAGGCTTAAGTAAATTAAAAGCTGTTAACGGAAGATTTCAATTATTTAAAAAAAATGAAATTAACGCTATAATTGATTATGCCCATACTCCCGATGCGCTTGAAAGCATATTGCTTTCCATTAACGAAATAAAATCTTTAAGTAATAATCTGATTACTGTAGTTGGATGTGGGGGAAATAGAGATAAATCTAAGAGACCTATTATGGGAGATATTGCTACTTCATTAAGCTCAAAGGTAATTTTCACTAGTGATAACCCTAGAAACGAAGATCCGGAGTCTATTATTCAGCAGATGATAAATGGAGTGAAAGTCATAAATGAAAAAAAATTTATTTCAATTACTAACAGAGAGGAAGCAATTAAAACAGCCTGTTATTTAGCAGAATCAAATGATATAATTCTGATTGCTGGAAAAGGTCATGAATCATATCAAGAGATAAAAGGAATCAAAATACAATTTGATGATTTTGATATTGTTAAAAATTTATTAAATCAAAAAAAATAAAAATATGCTATATTATCTTTTTGAATATTTAGAAAATCAATATCAAATTCCTGGTGCATCTTTATTCACTTATATTTCATTTAGGGCAGCTGCAGCGGTAATTTTATCTTTATTAATCTCAACTATTTTCGGAAAAAAAATAATCGATTTTTTAAGTAAAAAACAAATCGGTGAGTCCATTAGAGATTTAGGTCTAGAGGGTCAGAATGAAAAACAAGGAACACCCACAATGGGTGGCCTGATTATTTTATTAGCTACAATTGTTCCAGTTTTGTTATTTGCTAAACTTAACAATATATATATAATATTATTGATAATAACTTTATTATGGATGGAAATAATTGGTTTTATTGATGATTATATAAAATTATTCAAAAATAATAAAAAGGGATTAAGAGGGAAATATAAAATTATTGGTCAATTAGGTTTAGGATTATTTGTTGGAGCTACCCTATTCTTTCATCCAGAGGTAACCGTTAAGGATCAAAATGGACCTAAAACGAACATAAACCCAATAAATGTATTTGAGGAATATAAATCTACAGAGACAACAATTCCATTTGTAAAAGATAATGTGTTTGATTACTCAGATTTAATAACTTGGATAAGTCCAAATTTGGAACCATATACCTGGATTGTTTTTATATTTTTTGTTGTACTAATAATTTCCGCCGTGTCTAATGGAGCCAATCTTACAGATGGATTAGATGGATTAGCTGCAGGTTCATCAGCCATAATTGTCCTAACATTAGGGGTATTTTCATGGGTTTCAGGTAATATAATTTTTTCTGAATATTTAAATATTATGTATATACCTAGAATAGGTGAAATAACAATATTTATCGCTGCCTTTGCAGGTGCATTAGTAGGATTTCTATGGTATAATACATATCCGGCTCAAGTTTTCATGGGTGATACTGGAAGCTTAACAATAGGGGGGATAATTGCAGTAATTTCTATTGCTGTCAGAAAAGAGTGGTTAATCCCGTTAATATGTGGAATTTTTTTGATAGAAAATTTATCTGTAATGATACAGGTTTTTTATTTCAAGTATACCAGAAAAAAATTCGGAAAAGGTCGTAGAGTTTTTCTTATGTCACCTTTACATCATCATTTTCAGAAAAAAGGATATCACGAGAGTAAAATAGTAACAAGATTTTGGATAGTTGGGATAATACTAGCTATTCTGTCAATAATAACTCTTAAAATAAGATAATTGAAAAAAGTAATAATTCTTGGCGCAGGGGAAAGTGGTTTGGGTAGTGCAGAACTAGCTAAAAAAAATTTCTTTGAGGTTTTTGTTTCTGATTATGGAAAAATAAATCATGAAGCTAAGAGATTATTAGAAAAATTAAATATTCAATATGAAGAAAATTCACACGATTTTGCAATGGCAAAAAAAACAGATTTAGTTATTAAGAGTCCTGGAATTCCAGAAGATTCAAAGATTATTAATTATTTCAAATCTATAGGGATTAAAGTTATTTCAGAAATAGAATTTGCTTACAGTTTTTCTTCTTCTATTATAATTGGAGTTACAGGAAGTAACGGTAAAACTACTACATCAACTTTAATTAATAAGTTGATTTCAGATGCTAATATTAGCTGTTCTCTTTCTGGTAATATTGGTAATAGTTTTTCTAAGGTGTGTGATAAATTTTATAAATACAGTGTCATAGAATTAAGTAGTTTCCAGCTAGATGGTATTGAAAATTTTAAACCTCATATAGCTGTATTGACAGGGATTACACCAGATCATTTAGATAGATACGAAAATTATAAAGCTTACATAAATTCAAAATTTAAAATCGTAAAAAATCAGGATTTCAATGACTATTTGATATACAATTCTGATTGTGAAGTAATTAACAACTATATAAAATCAAATAAAATTAATTCTAAATTAATTCCTTTTTCAACAAATAATATAGTTAACCAAGGAGCTTATTATTTAGATAATAAAATAAACATAACAATTGAAAAAAATAAAATTAATATGCCTACAAACAATTTTTTAATTAAGGGGAATCACAATATTAAAAATGCTATGGCTGCGGCTACAGTTGCTAATTTATTAAAGATTCGAAAAGAAACAATCAGGAAAAGCTTAGAGCATTTCCAGGGTGTTGAGCATAGACTAGAAAACGTTTTAACTATTAATAAGGTAAGTTATATTAACGACTCTAAAGCTACTAATGTTAATGCTGCTTATTATGCGCTGGAGTCAATGGAAACTCCAACCATATGGATAGTAGGAGGAATTGATAAGGGAAATGATTATTCTGAATTAATAAAACTTGTTGAAAATAAAGTTAAAGCAATCATATGCCTTGGTTTAAATAACATGAAAATCATTCATCATTTTGAAAATAATGTAGAGTTAATTATTGAAACTAAATCAATGAAAGATGCCGTTGATGAAGCTTATAAAATCTCAAGTGCTGGAGATACTGTTCTTTTGTCACCAGCCTGTGCAAGTTTTGATTTATTTGAAGATTTTGAAGATAGGGGAAGACAATTTAAATCAGCTGTTAGAAAATTATAATGAATCAATTTTTAGAAAATATTCGTGGTGATAAAACCTTGTGGGCAGTATTATTATTGCTTGCTGGATTTTCTTTTTTACCGGTTTATAGTGCTGCTAGTAATTTGGCATATATTTCAGGTGGTGGAAATACAATAAATTTTCTTTTTAAACACCTTATTCATTTATCTCTTGGATTCACTTTTATGTTTTTTTTACAAAAAATTCCATACAGATATTTTAGAGGTATTTCTATTCTTATGCTGCCTGTAGTTATTGTATTACTTATATATACACTATTTCAACCTGAAATATCAAATTCGTTAACAAATACAAGTCGCTGGATTAAAATCCCTATAGTTGGCTTTACTTTTCAGCCTTCAACTCTAGCTGGAGTCATTTTAATGATTTATGTGTCTAGATATCTTGCTAAAATTAAGGATTTAGAAATAAGATTTTCTCAGTCAATAATTCCACTTTGGATACCTGCTTTGTTGATACTAATATTGATTTTACCAGCAAATTTTTCAACAACTGCTATATTATTTTTTATGATTATTTTATTATGCTATATTGGGGGGTATCCTAAAAAATATTTGTTTTTATTAATTTCCTCAGCCTTAGTTATATTAACATTATTTATTTTAACAGCCAAGGCCTATCCTGAGGTTTTTCCGAACAGAGTAGATACATGGAAAAACAGAATTGAAAATTTTGTAAATAAAGATCAAAACAAAGATAATTATCAAATAGAAAAAGCTAAAATTGCCATTGCAACTGGAGGTATAAGAGGCTTAGGGCCTGGAAAAAGTGTTCAAAAGAATTTCCTTCCTCAATCTTCCTCAGACTTTATTTTTGCAATAATAGTTGAAGAATTTGGTTTAATTGGAGGTATATCTATTCTACTGGTTTATCTATTACTATTATTTAGAATTATAATTATTTCTAATAAATCCAAAACTATTTTTGGCTCTTTACTGGTGATTGGACTTGGTATACCTATCGTATTCCAAGCATTGATTAATATAGGTGTATCAGTAGAATTATTTCCAATAACAGGACAGCCTCTTCCACTTATTAGCAGTGGAGGTACTTCAATATGGATGACATGTGTAGCCATTGGTATAATACAAAGCGTTAAATGCGGATCTGTAGAAAATTCAGAAACTTCTGATAAAGATAATCCGCTCGAAATATTAAAGGAAACAATATAAATGAAAAGAAATAAAATAATATTTTCAGGTGGAGGTACAGGAGGACATATTTATCCTGCAATCTCTATTGCAAAAGAATTAATTTCTACTGATAAAAATTATGAAATATTATTTGTTGGAGCGAGGAATAAAATGGAAATGAATATTGTTCCTAAATATGGTTTTAATATTTTGGGACTATGGATTTCTGGATTTAACAGAACTAATTTTTTTAAAAATATTATTGTTCCTGTAAAGTTACTTGTTAGTGTTTTTCAATCCATCGTAATAATTAAAAAATTTAGACCTGAAATAGTTGTTGGTACTGGTGGGTATGCTAGTGGGCCTGTTTTATTTGTTGCCAATATTTTAAGAATACCTACTTTAATTCAGGAACAAAATTCATATCCAGGAATCACAAATAAAATTTTGTCAAAAAAAGTAAATACTATTTGTGTTGCTTATAAAAATTTAGATAAATTTTTTCCCGAGAAAAAAATTGTAATTACTGGAAACCCAATTAGATCTGATATTTATTTTAGTTCAGATTCATTTGACCATGCCATTGATTACTATAATTTAGATATAAACAAGAAAACATTGCTTGTTGTTGGAGGTAGCTTGGGTTCAAAGGAAATAAATAAAAATATTTTTTTGATTATAGATTATTTAGAGTATTTAAATATTCAGGTTATATGGCAATGTGGAAAGTTATATTTTGATAAGTATAAAGATGCTTTTGATTCAAAAAATATAAAATTATATAGTTATATAGAAGATATTAAATTAGCTTTTTCTGCCTCTGACTTTATAATTTCTAGAGCAGGCGCTAGCTCTGTTTCTGAATTATCGGTTGTTGGTAAACCTGTAATTTTTATTCCCTCACCGAATGTAGCTGAAAATCATCAATTCAAAAATGCAAAATCAGTTGTAGAAAATGACGCGGCAATTTTAATTGAAGAAAAAGATTTGAAAACTGAATTAAAAAAACAAATCAGTATCCTTAATTCATCTGCTGAACTTAGAAACAAATTATCAAAAAATATAAAAAAATTAGCTTACGTCGATGCTTCAAAGGACATTGTTAAGGAAATTAAAAAATTAATTGTTTTATGAATTTAAAGCTTATAAATAATGTTTTATTAATCGGAATAGGAGGGATTGGAATGAGTGGATTAGCTAAATATTTTATTCAAAAAAATAAGACAGTATATGGATATGACAGGGAAGAGTCTGAAATTACTGATGAACTTATCAGAAAAGGTGCTAAAATAATTTACAATCTTCAAAATAATCATAATAGATACTCATTTTTAAAGAAGGAAGGTACTCTGATAATTTATACCCCAGCAATTTCAAGCGAGAATAGTTTATTAAACTATTTTATCAATAAAGATTTTGAAATTTTTAAGAGATCTGATATTATTCAAGAAATTTCTGCAAAAAGTAAATGTATTGCTATAGCTGGAACCCATGGTAAAACTACAACAACCTCAATTTTAGCACATATATTAAAAACAGCAAATATTTCATTTACAGCATTTGTTGGAGGAATTATGGAAAACTATCATTCTAATTTTATATATAACGGTGAAGAATATATTTTGGTTGAAGCTGATGAATATGATAAGTCATTCTTAAAGTTGTCCCCAAATTATGCCTGTATAACTTCTTTGGATATTGATCACTTAGATATATATATGAATGAGGATAATATTATTAGTGCGTTTAATCAATTTGTCAAAAACATCTCAGATAATGGTTTTTTACTAACTCATGAAAATTTAAATTTTGACTCTTATACCTATGGAGAAAATATTTCTTCTGATTTTTATGTGAAAAATATACAGGTAGGTCCTAACACTAGTAAATTTAATTTTATACATAAAAATAATAATGTTATTAATGTGAAATTATCTTTGACAGGAAACCATAATATAATAAACGCATCAGCAGCTATTGCGATTGCACTTGAACTTGGTGTTTCTGAAAATGAAATTATTGATGCATTAAAGACTTTTGAGGGTATAAAAAGAAGATTTTCTTTTCATTTAAATACTAAAAAAAATATTTTAATTGACGATTACGCACATCATCCTGAGGAGATAAATCAAATTTATATTTCCTTAAGCAATATTTTTCCTGAAGAAAAAATATCTGTTGTTTTTCAGCCACATCTTTACAGCAGAACTAGAGATTTAATAAACGAATTTGCTTATGAATTGTCAAAATTTGATTCGGTTATTTTGCTTGATATTTACCCTGCACGTGAAGAACCTATCAAAGAGGTTAATTCGCAAATACTACTAGATAAAATTGATACGGAGTTTAAAATATTATCAAAAAAAAGTGATATATCTAAGAATTTAAAGAGAATCGGAAATAGGGTTAATATAACATTAGGGGCTGGTGATATTTCTAAAGAGATAATAAAAATTAAAAATGAATTAGAGTATGAAATTTAATTGGGATAAAATATTATTAATCATTATGTTGATATTTTCAATCGGCTTGTTCTACTCGTCCAATGTAATCAATAATAACAGAAATATTGATGATATAAAAATATCAATACTTCCTAAATCCCAGTATTTTATTTCATCCGATTCAATATTAAAAGTTATTGATCCTAATTTAAATAAAATTAAGGGGTCTAAGGTTTTATTCTCTTTAGAAAAAATCATTGACAGTATTAGTTATGTAGAAAAGTCTCAAATTTCCAAAACTGTGGGGGGAAATTTAAATATAGAAATTAAACAAAATAAACCTATAGCAAGAATAATTACTGATGATTCGATGTTCTATTTAAGTGAAAATTTAACCTTTATGAATTTGTCAAAATTACAATCGGTTAAAGTACCATTAATAATAGGATATGAAAAAAAATCAAGTCTTAAATTTCTTGCAAAAATTTCATTTATAACTCAAAATGATAATTTTTTAAATGAAAGAATTTCGAAGATAATTATTGATAATCAAGATAATTTGAGTGTAAAGTTTAGAGGACTTGATACAAATATTTTTCTTGGAAAAGATATAAGAATAAATGAAAAGATTAAAAACCTTAAAGGATTTTACAAAAGGTTAGAAGAGAAAAAAGAATTATTAAAATATAGAGAAATAAATCTTCAATTTGAAAATCAAATTGTTGCAATTAAAAATTAAATTTTATGAGAGAAAATACTATTTCAATTGGTTTAGATATAGGTACAACAAAAATTGTTGCCATGATAGGTCAAATAAATGAATATAATAAAATTAAAATTTTAGGTGTTGGTAAATCCATAAGTTTAGGAGTTCACAGAGGCGTTGTAAATAATATTACTCAAACGATTCAATCAATTCAGCACGCTGTACAGCAGGCCGAGGATATTTCAGGTTGTAAAATAGAGGCTGTAACCGTTGGAATTGCTGGCCAGCATATAAGAAGCTTACAGCACAGTGATTATATTACAAGAAATAATTCAGAACAAGTTATTGATCAAAATGATTTAGAGATGCTTGTAAATCAGGTCCATAAACTTGTAATGCTTCCAGGTGAAGAAATAATTCATGTTCTTCCTCAAGAATTTAAAGTTGATGGTCAAGCAGAAATTAAGGAGCCAATTGGTATGTATGGTGGAAGATTAGAGGCAAATTTCCATGTGGTAGTAGGTCAAGTTTCCTCTATAAGAAATATTGGCAGATGTATAAAGAGTGCTGGATTAGATCTTGGTGGAATTACTTTAGAACCACTGGCATCATCAAATGCCGTTTTAAATCATGAAGAAAAAGAAGCTGGTGTTGCTTTAATAGATATTGGTGGCGGTACAACTGATTTAGCGATTTTTAAAGACGGTATAATTAGACATACTGCTGTTATTCCATTTGGTGGTAATGTAATAACTGAGGACATAAAAGAAGGGTGTTCTATAATTGAAAAACAGGCTGAACTACTAAAAGTAAAATTTGGTTCAGCATGGCCTGGAGAAAACAGAGAAAATGAGATTGTTTCTATCCCTGGCTTAAGAGGAAGAGATCCAAAAGAAATTTCTTTAAAAAATTTATCAAAAATAATTCACGCTAGGACTGTTGAGATTATTGAACAGGTTTACTTGGAGATAAAAAACTATGGTCATGAAGATCAAAAGAAAAAATTAATAGCAGGTATTGTTTTGACAGGCGGAGGAAGTCAATTAAAACACCTTAAACAATTAGTAGAATATGTTACCGGGATGGATACAAGAGTGGGTTACCCAAATGAACATTTAGCTGGAGATACGGACAAGTCAGTTACAAGTCCCTTGTATGCAACTGCAGTTGGGCTATTAATGGATGGACTAGATAAAGTAGATCAAATTAGTTCGACAGAAAAAGTGGAAGATAAAAATAATGAATCTGATAATTTAGAAGTTTTAGAAGATAATGAGTCTCCAAAAGAAATTAAAAATAAAATACAGAGAGAATCTTTTTTAGATAAGCTTACAGAAAAGGTTAAAGATTTTCTAGATAATGCTGAATAATTAATAAAATAAACAAACTATAATATGAAGGAAAATATAGATATTGGAATAAGTTTTGATTTACCCAAAAATCAATCAAATGTAATCAAGGTAGTTGGAGTTGGTGGAGGTGGAAGTAATGCAATAAATCATATGTTTAAGCAGGGAATTAAAGGGGTTGATTTTATAATTTGCAATACCGATGCTCAAGCACTGAATAATAGTGGAGTTCCAAATAAAATACAATTAGGAGTAGATTTAACCGAGGGTCTTGGTGCTGGAGCAAATCCTGAAGTTGGAGAAAAGGCAGCATTAGAAAGTTCTCAAGATATAATGACCATGTTAAGTACAAATACAAAAATGGTATTCATTACTGCTGGCATGGGCGGAGGAACAGGTACTGGAGCAGCACCGGTAATAGCAAAAATGGCAAGGGAAATGAATATATTAACCGTAGGTATAGTTACTACTCCTTTTAGTTTTGAAGGAAAAATTAGAAATGAACAGGCTCAAATTGGGATTGAAAATTTAAGGGATCATGTAGATTCACTTATTATAATAAATAATAATAAATTGAGAGAAGTTTATGGAAATTTAGGCTTTAAGGCAGGTTTTTCAAAAGCTGATGAAGTTTTATCAACTGCATCTAAAGGTATAGCTGAAGTTATAACGCATCATTATACACAAAATATTGATTTAAAAGATGCGAAAACTGTTTTAAGTAATAGTGGTACAGCTATTATGGGTGCAGGATCATCTTCAGGAAATAATAGGGCTCATGATGCAATTTCCAACGCTCTTGACTCTCCGCTTCTGAATGATAATAAAATTTCTGGAGCAAAAAATGTTTTATTATTAATTGTTTCAGGAAATCAAGAGATTACCATTGACGAGATAGGCGAAATAAATGAATATATTCAAGATCAAGCAGGTGGAGGAGCTAATATAATTATGGGGGTAGGTGAAGATTCAGAGCTTGAAGATTCAATTTCAGTAACAGTAATAGCAACTGGATTTAATCCTGAACAACAAAACGAGATTTCTAATACAGAACCAGAAAAAATTATTCATAAGCTTGCTGAAGACAATTTATTTTCAAATTCTTATTCTAATGACAGTTTAAACCAAACAGATAATAGCAGCAATACACTACAAGGTTTAAAAATAGAGAATGATTTGGACGAGACAGAAGAAAAAAATGATGACATTAATCATGGTATAAACGATTTAAATGATGAAAAAATTGTACATGTCTTAGAATTTGAAGATGAACATGATATAGATAAATCAATTAATTTTAAAGAAGAAGATTTTGGTAAAGAATCTATTCCGAAAATTTTAGATACAGATGTAAATGAACCTATAGAAGTTAACGATTATAAAGATGGGGATTTAAAAATTAATGATCTAGAAGAAGATTTTAACTCTATTGAATGGTCTCTATTCGATGAAAATATGTCAGGTGATGATTTTGATTCAAAAACAGAGGGTTTTTCAGAAATAAATACGGGGGAGGTTGATAATAATGATGCTGAAAATAACATATTATCTAAACCATATATTCGTGTCGAAAGTAAAATTAATTCTAATGAAACAAATTCTGAATTAATAATAGCTGATAAAACTGAAAATGATTCTGTAGATCCTAATCAAAATCCGTTAAATACATCTATTTCTGATTTTCAAAATCAAAGATCCACGGAAAGAAGATTGCGAATGAAGGAATTTAATTATAAGTTTAACAAATCAAAAATTGATGATATTGAAACTGAACCTGCTTTTAAAAGAAGAGGAATCGATATAAAACAAACAAATTATTCTGATGAAAATCATATTTCAAGAACATCTGTAAGTTTGGATGAAAATGATGATACAAAAATTAGAAAAAACAATTCTTTTTTACACGATAATGTAGATTAATATGAATTTAGAAACTAAAATAACAATTGCCTTAAAAGAGGCAATGAAGAGTAAAGATAAAACTAGATTAATAGCTCTAAGAGCTATAAAATCAGCTATAATATTACAAAAGACTCAGAAATCAAATTCTTCTGATCTTTTGGTTGAGGATGAAATGAGAATACTTCAAAAGTTGGTTAAGCAAAGAAAAGAGAGCGCAGATATATTTTTGAAACAAGATAGGGGGGATTTAGCCGAGCCTGAACTGGGTGAAGCTAAAATAATACAAGAGTTTCTTCCTGAATCACTTTCTGAGGATGAAATCATACCTATTGTTAAATCAATTATTCAAGATTTAGGTGCATCAAACATGAGTGATATGGGAAAAGTTATGGGTGTTTCTTCTAAAAAGCTTTTGGGAAAAGCTGACGGTAAAATAATTTCAACAATTGTAAGAAAACTTTTATCTTGAAAATAGGCTCAGTAGTTCAACTGGATAGAATGTCAGATTTCGGCTCTGATGGTTGGGGGTTCGAATCCTCCCTGGGCCACATAATTTTCTTTTTATTTATTTCTATTTGTTCTGTTTTTTCGCAATCAAGTACGATAAAGATTAAGTTGCCAAAATCGTTAAATGAAACATCAGGACTAGAGTATTATAAAAGTTTTTTAGTAACAAACAATGATTCTGGTGATGATGCTATTCTTTATTATTTTGATTTACATGGTCAGATTGCTTTTGAAAGAAAATTTAATAATTTAAAAAATTATGATTGGGAAGATTTATGCGCTGATAAAAATTTTTTATATATAGCAGATATTGGAAATAATTTTGATACAAGAAAAAATTTACGTGTTATTAAAGTTTCAAAAAACCCTAAGAAAAATAACTATGAAATAATTAATTTTTTATACCCTGAACAGAAAGAGTTTACATTTAACAGAGCATCTGAATATGATGCAGAGGGTCTTATTTCATTCGACAATTATCTTTTAATTTTTACAAAAAATAGAAAAAAAAATATAACAGAAATATATAGAATCCCTAAAAAGAAAGGTAATCACAAGGCTAAAAAAATTCTCTCGTTAAAAACAAAATCTATTATAACAGGTGCAGACTATAATGAAAGATTAAACCTCTTAGTACTCACAGGAACAAAAGATTTCAATGATAATTATATTTTAAAAATAAAGAATTTCAATTTATCTAAAAACTTCAATTCAGAAATTGAAACACATAAGCTATCCATTGGCAAGGCTCAGGTAGAAGCAATTAAAATAATCGATGAAAATAATTTTTGGATAACTTCTGAAGATGAAAAAAATAATAAGCCATTATTATATAGAATTAGTTTATAAATTTTTTTTAGATTTGTTCTTCCCTTAAAATATTTAATGTCTAGTAATTTAACCAAACATAATTTTACAGTTTCAAGAAAGAGAAGAGAAAGTATCTGTGATCATAAAGGAAAAGTTTTGTGGTTTACTGGTCTTTCTGGTTCCGGAAAGTCAACATTAGCTAATGCTGTTGATGATGTTTTAAACTCAAAAAAATATAATACATACATCCTAGATGGAGATAATATTAGAATGGGTTTAAATAAAGATTTAGGTTTTTCTCCCGAAGACAGGAAAGAAAATATCAGAAGAATTAGTGAAACTGCCAAATTATTTGCAGATTCAGGTAAGATAGTTCTTACAGCATTCATATCTCCATACCTAGATGATAGAGATAAAGCCAAAGCTTTAATAGGAAATGATTTTGTTGAAATTTTTGTAGATACATCTATCGAAGAATGTATTAAGAGAGATCCTAAGGGCCTTTATAAAAAAGCTATAAGTGGTGAAATTAAAAATTTTACCGGTATAAGTGCTCCTTACGAATCACCTGTTAATCCAGATATTTTGATTAAAAATATGAGTATTGTTAATGCAGTAAATAAAATTTTAGATTATGTGGAAAAAAATTAATCATGGTGGCACCCCCACTCAAAATATTGATAAAAAATATGCAATTTTTGTGGGTAGATATCAACCTTATCATTTTGGTCATATTGAATTGATAAAACAAAAGTTAAGTGAAGGTATACCTGCTTTAATTATGGTTAGAGACATTATTCCTGATCAAAGGAATCCTTTTACGACGGAGCAAACAGTTAAAATGATAAGAAAGTATCATGAATCCAAAGGTGATGATGTAAAAGTTATTATAATTCCAGATATTGAATCGGTTAATTTTGGTAGAGGAGTTGGTTATGAAATTAATGAATTTCAACCACCTTCTGACAGTGGAGCTATGTTTATTTCCGCTACTAAAATCAGAGAATCAATTTCAAAAGGTGATGAACAATGGAAATCAATGGTTGATAAATCATTACACACTGATATAGAAAATTTTCTTACCTAAACTTATATTTTTCTTTTTCTTTTTGTTTTAAACTATTAAACAAGTAATTTTGTTACTTATGAGTTATTTTTTTACATCTGAATCTGTAAGTGAAGGTCATCCTGATAAAATTGCTGATCAAATTAGTGATGCAATTCTTGATAATTTTTTAGCTTTTGATCCAAATTCTAAAGTTGCATGTGAGACCTTAGTCACAACAGGCCAAGTTGTGCTTTCAGGTGAAATTAAATCTAACATTTATGTAGATGTTCAAAAGATAACGAGAGATGTTATTTCTAAAATTGGTTATACAAAGAGTGAGTATAAGTTTGATTCTGAATCATGTGGAATCTTGTCTATGATTCATGAACAATCAGAGGATATTAACAGAGGAGTTGAAAAAAATATTGATGAAGATCAAGGAGCTGGAGATCAAGGAATAATGTTTGGTTATGCTACAAACGAATCAAAAAACTACATGCCAATTGCATTAGATATTTCTCATAAAATTTTACAAGAATTAGCTTTGCTTAGAAGAGAAAATGATCAAATTAAATATTTAAGACCTGACTCAAAGTCACAAGTAACGATTGAATATTCTGATAATAATAAACCGATTTCTATTAAGACAATAGTAGTTTCTACTCAACATGATGATTTTTCATCTGATTTACAAATGTTAAAAACCATCAGGAATGATATTATTAATATCTTAATTCCGAGATTAAAAACAAAAAACCCTGAGTACGACTACCTTTTCAATAATAGTATTGAATATTTAATTAACCCTACTGGTAAGTTTGTAATTGGTGGTCCCCACGGAGATACCGGACTTACAGGGAGAAAGATCATTGTTGACACTTATGGAGGAAAGGGAGCTCATGGAGGTGGTGCCTTTTCAGGTAAAGATCCATCTAAAGTTGATAGAAGTGGTGCATATGCTGCTAGGCATATTGCTAAAAATTTGGTTGCTGCAGGTGTTTCTGAAGAAGTTTTGGTTCAACTTAGTTACGCAATCGGAGTAGCTGAACCTGTTGCATTATATATTAACACATACGGCACATCCAATATAGATGTTGACGATGGCGAAATTGCAAAAATGATTTCAGGCTTATTTGATCTAAGACCTTTTATGTTGGTTAAATATTTTGGGCTCAAAAAACCTATTTATCAAGAAACCGCTACATATGGTCACATGGGAAGAGAACCTGAAACTATTAACAAAACTTTTTTTACATCTGATGGAAAGAAAATTCACTTAGATTTAGAATTATTTAACTGGGAGAAGTTAGATTATGTTGAAAAAATTAAAAATTTATTTAATCTTTAAAAAATGATAAAAAATAAAGTAAAACACACACCTTACAAGGTTAAAGATATTACTCAGGCTAACTGGGGAAGAGAAGAAATAAAGTTGGCTGAGTCAGAAATGCCTGGTTTAATGTCGTTAAGATCTGAGTATAAAAAAGAAAAGCCCCTTAAAGGAGCTAGAATTGCAGGATGTTTACATATGACCATACAAACCGCTGTTTTAATCGAAACTTTAGTGGATCTTGGTGCTGAAGTTACTTGGAGTTCATGTAATATTTTTTCTACTCAAGATCATGCTGCTGCAGCAATTGCCGATACAGGTGTCCCTGTATATGCTTGGAAAGGTATGACTGAAGAAGACTTTAATTGGTGTATAGAACAGACTTTGTTTTTTGGAGAAAAAAGAGAACCATTAAATATGATTTTAGACGATGGTGGAGATCTAACAAATATGGTTTTTGATAAATATCCGGAGCTAATTGAAAACATTAAAGGTTTAAGTGAAGAAACCACCACCGGAGTTTTAAGGCTGTATGATAGAATGAGGGATGGCACATTAAAATTGCCCGCAATAAATGTTAATGACTCTGTTACAAAAAGCAAATTTGATAATAAGTATGGTTGTAAAGAAAGTGCAGTAGACGCTGTAAGAAGAGCTACCGATATTATGATGGCTGGAAAGAGAGTAGTTGTTTGTGGTTATGGAGATGTTGGAAAGGGAACAGCTGCTTCCTTTAAATCAGCTGGAAGCATAGTAACTGTTACAGAGATAGATCCAATATGTGCTCTTCAGGCTGCAATGGATGGTTATGAAGTAAAGAAATTAGAAACGGTTATTTCAGATTCAGATATAATAATAACTGCTACAGGAAATAGAGACATAGTAAGAGATATTCATTTCAAATCTATGAAAGATAAAGCTATAGTATGTAATATTGGTCATTTTGATAATGAAATAGATATGTCCTGGTTAAATAAAAACTATGGTCATACCAAAAAAGAAATAAAGCCTCAAGTTGATCTTTATTCTATTAATGGAAATGATTTAATAGTTCTAGCAGAGGGAAGATTAGTTAATCTTGGTTGTGCAACGGGCCATCCTAGTTTTGTGATGAGTAATTCATTTGCTAATCAGGTTTTAGCTCAAATTGAGTTATGGCATAATAGTGAAAAATACGAAAATAAGGTATATACTTTACCTAAGTACTTAGATGAAAAAGTTGCTAAACTTCACTTAAATAAACTTGGAGTTGAGTTAACAGAATTAAATGGAATACAATCTAGTTATATCGGAGTTAAGAAGGAAGGTCCATATAAATCTGATCAATATAGATATTAGATTTTAAGATCTATTTAACACGAAAATTAAAAATAAATAAATACTTTTCGCGTTAATATATTGTTAGTTACTCATTTAAAACCTTAAAACAATAAAATGAAAAAAATTAATGTTCAGATGGTAGATTTAATGAGTCAATACAATAAAATAAAGACAAGGGTAGATAAAAGTATTATTTCTACTATTGAATCGGGTAAATTTATCAATGGCCCCATAGTTTCAGAGTTTTCCGGTAATCTAAAAGAATTCCTTAATGTTAAACATGTTATTCCATGTGCAAATGGAACTGACGCTTTACAGATTTCTTTTATGGCTTTAGGAATAAAGCCTGGAGATGAAATAATATGTCCTTCATGGACTTATATTGCAACAGCTGAGGCAGCTTCAATTTTAGGTATTAAAACTGTATTTTGTGATGTTGACTTAGATACTTTTAATATAACAGCTAATCATATTGAACCGTTAATAAATAGTAGAACAAAAGCAATTGTTCCGGTTCATTTATATGGACAATCTTGTGATATGAAAGAAATTATATTATTAGCAAAAAAATATAATCTTAAAATAATTGAGGATAATGCTCAAGCTATTGGTTGCACATATAGTTTTGCAAATGGTGAAAAGAAAATGACTGGTACAATGGGTGACATTGGAACAACTTCATTTTACCCTTCAAAGAATTTAGGTTGTTATGGTGATGGTGGGGCTTTATTTACAAATGATGATAAATTAGCTGAAAAAATAAAAATGATTGTAAATCATGGTGAAAAGATTAAATATCATCATGAAATTATTGGTTGTAATTCAAGATTAGATTCTATTCAAGCAGAAATTTTAAATATTAAGCTTGAATATTTAAATGAGTATAATTTTAACAGAAATAAAATGGCTGATATTTATAATCAATCATTTAAAGATATTAATGGAATTCAAACACCAGTTGTTATAGAAAATTCAAAGCATGTATTTCATCAATATACGATAAAGATAGATCAAAATATTAGAGATAATTTTAAAAATTATTTAACCGAAAATGGAATTCCAAACATGATTTATTATCCTATTCCAATTCATCGTCAAAAGCCTTATTCTAATGGTCAAATCTTAAAAAATACAGATCTTTTAAGTAAATCTGTAATTTCATTGCCTATTCATACAGAGATAGAAAATTCAAATCAGGATTATATTATTGAAAAAACACAAAATTTTTTTAAATGAAAATAAATAATATTTGTTGTATTGGTGCAGGATATGTAGGTGGTCCTACAATGTCAGTAATTGCTCAGAAAAACCCACATATAAATGTTACAGTTGTTGATATAAATGAAAATAGAATTAGTTTATGGAATTCAGATGACCTGAGTAAACTACCTATCTATGAACCTGGATTAGATAAAGTGATTTCAGAGGCTAGAGGTAGAAATTTATTTTTTTCAACTGATATAGATAAACATATTAATAATTCAGAGATGATTTTTATTTCCGTTAATACTCCAACAAAAACATATGGAGATGGAAAGGGTATGGCTGCAGATTTAAGATATGTTGAACTTTGTTCTAGAAAAATTGCACAAGTAGCTAAAAATGATAAAATTGTAGTTGAAAAATCAACACTTCCTGTAAAAACTGCTGCTGCAATTAAAAACATTCTTACTGAAACTGGATCGGGAGTAAAATTTAATATTTTATCAAACCCTGAGTTTTTAGCAGAGGGTACTGCTATGAGAGATTTAGAAATACCAGATAGAGTTTTGATTGGTGGAGAACAAGATGATGATGGTAAAAAAGCAATTCAAAGTCTCGTTGATATTTATAGTTCATGGGTTCCGAAAGAGAATATTTTAACAACTAACCTGTGGTCTTCTGAACTTTCTAAGTTAACCGCTAATGCTTTTCTTGCCCAAAGAATATCATCGATTAACTCACTATCTGAGTTATGCGAAATGACGGGTGCTGATATTGATGAGGTATCTAAGGCAATTGGTATGGATACAAGAATTGGATCAAAATTTTTAAAATCATCTGTTGGTTTTGGTGGAAGTTGCTTTCAAAAAGATATCTTAAACTTAGTTTATATAGCTAAATCATTGGGTCTAAATGAAGTAGCTGATTATTGGCACCAGGTAATTATAATGAATAATCATCAAAAACAAAGATTTTCTAAAAATATTTTAAAGTCTTTATATAACACAGTTGCGGGGAAAAAAATAACCTTTTTAGGATGGTCATTTAAAAAAGACACTAATGATACCAGAGAGTCAGCTGCAATTTATGTAGCTGATATGTTATTAGATGAAAAAGCTTTAATTTCTGTTTATGATCCTAAAGTTTCAGAAAAACAGATTATTTCTGATATAAAAAATATCAGAAATAATAATGAAGATGATAGTATTAATGATTTAAGCATCCAAAAAAACCCATATGAAGCATGTAAAGATTCTCATGCAATTGCGATTTTAACCGAGTGGGATGAGTTCATAAATTATGATTGGAGTAAAATTTTTAAAAACATGAATAAGCCTGCTTTTATTTTTGATGGAAGAAACATCTTAGATAAGAAAAAACTTGAGAGTATAGGTTTTATTTACAAAGGAATAGGTAAGCATTAATGAATTCAAAAACAATTTTAGTTACGGGTGGTGCAGGTTTTATTGGATCGCATCTATGCAAAAGATTATTAGCTCAAAATCACAAAATAATTTGTGTTGATAATTTACTTACTGGAAGTTTAAAAAATATTTCCAATTTTTTAAATGATGAGAATTTTGAGTTTCTCAATCACGATATAATTACCCCTTTATTTATAGATTATGTTGACGAGATATATAATTTAGCTTGTCCAGCTTCGCCAATACATTATCAAAATAATCCTATTAAAACTATTAAAACTTGTACAATCGGTGTGATCAATTTACTTGGTTTAGCTAAAAAACATAATGCTAAGATTTTACAAGCTAGTACCAGTGAAGTTTATGGTGATCCGAATGTTCATCCTCAAATTGAAAGTTATAATGGCAATGTTAATCCAATTGGTTTTAGGTCATGTTATGATGAGGGAAAAAGATGTTCAGAAACTTTATTTATGGATTACAGAAGAGAACATGGTTTAAATATTAAGATTGTTAGAATCTTTAATACTTATGGGCCAAATATGGCAATTAATGATGGTAGAGTTGTGTCAAACTTCATAAATCAAGCTATAAATAATAATGATATCACCATTAACGGTGATGGATATCAAACACGAAGTTTTCAGTACGTTGAAGATTTGATTGATGGATTGATTAAAATGATGAATTCAGAAAATGATTTTGTTGGTCCAGTGAACATGGGTAATCCAGATGAGATTTCAATAAATGATTTAGCAAAAAGAATTATAAAATTAGTGAATTCTAATTCAAAATTGATTTATAAAGATTTACCAAAAGATGATCCTAAGAGGAGAAAACCAGATATATCCCTATCTTTAGATAAATTAAACTGGAAACCACTTTATGATTTAGAAGTAGGTTTAATTAATACAATTGATTATTTTAAGGCTTTAGGAAATAAATAAATTTAAAATTAACATGAACCACTACAGTAATTTTGTCACCGTTTTTAAAGATGAAATTGAATCTATTAATCACGTTATCTCTCAGATAGATGAGAGAAATATAAACAATATTATTGATGCTATTAGTGCAGTAAAAGGAAAATTAATAGTTAGTGGTATAGGTAAATCTGGATTAATCGGAAAAAAAATTGCTGCTACTTTAGCTAGTACAGGTACACAAAGTTTCTTTATACATTCAACTGAAGCATTTCATGGAGACTTAGGTATGATAAGTAATCATGATGCTTTATTGTTAATTTCACATTCTGGAGAAACAGATGATGTTTTGAAAGTTTTAGACTATTGTAATAACAACGAAATATTAACACTTTCCATCTCAGGGAATAGCAAATCAACTCTAGCAATTAATTCAAATTTTCATATCAATTGTAATATAATTAACGAAGCTTGTAGTTTGAATCTAGCTCCTACATCATCAACAACTGCAACTTTACTAATAGGTGATGCTATAGCTGTTTCATTAATGAAGGCGAAAAGCTTTAAAGAAATTGATTTTGCAAAATATCATCCTGGTGGCAGATTAGGTAAAAGACTTTTAACCAGTGTTTCAGATATTATGAGAATTGACAACATGCCTATTGTTAATGAGTCGATGGATTTATTTAAGGTTATATTTACTATTTCAGACTCTGGTTATGGAATAGCTTTTTGTATTGATGAAGATAAACTTGTTGGAGTAATAACTGACGGAGACATAAGAAGAGCAATTAAAACTGATTTAAGCTTTGAAGAAGTCAAGTTAAGTAGTTTGTTAAATAAAGATTTTAAATATGCCTATTTAGAATCTAATTTGCAGGAAATTAAGTTAGTTATGCAAGAAAACAAGATAATTACTCTTCCTGTAATAAATTCAGATTCTAAGTTAATAGGACTGGTCCAATACTATGATATATAAAAACATTATTTTGATTCCGGCTAGACTCAATTCTAAAAGACTAGACAAGAAATTATTACTTGAGATTGATGGTAAATCAATAATTCAACATTCTTATGAAAATTCACTAAAATCAAAGCTTTCTCAAAGGTCAATTATTTTAGTTGATTCTGAAGAATTATTAGTGCATTGTCAAACCTTTACAGATGATGTTTTTTTAACATCTGATTCTCATAGTTCGGGTACCGAAAGAATAATTGAGTATATTAATTTAAATGATGAATTTGATAATATTGTCAATATTCAAGCTGATGAACCATTTGTTAATCCAGATTTAGTTGATTCTATTTTTAACGAATTAATTAATGGGAGTAATATTGTATCTGCTGTTTACACTTTAGATGATGATGATAGTTTTGATCCAAATCGAGTAAAAGTTGTATTGAATAAAGACTTTGAAGCTGTTTATTTTTCAAGATCTGAAATTCCATTTAACAGAGACTCTGACGTTAAAGTAAGAAAATATATTCATTTGGGAATATATGGTTATAAATTACAATCATTAAGAAATTATAGTAATTATTCTAATAGATCTCTTGAGAAGATTGAAAAGTTAGAACAGCTTCGATTTATCGAGAACGGTGATAAAATTAAAATTGTAATTTCTCACGAGTCTAGTATCGGAATCGATACTTTACAAGATTTTGAAAAAGCAAAAATATATTATGAAAAAAGATAAAATAAATAGCTTGTTAAATGTAAGTTCTTCAAAGAATTTCTTTCTGTTAGCAGGCCCCTGTGCAATTGAAGGTGAAGAAATGGCATTTAAAATTGCCGAAAAATTAGTTCATATTACTGATAAATTAGATATACCTTTTGCTTTTAAAGGGAGTTTTAAAAAAGCAAACAGAAGTAAAATTAATAGTTTTACCGGAATTGGCGACGAAAAAGCTTTGGGTATTTTGAAAAGAATAGGTAATGAATTTAATGTCCCAACAATTACTGATATTCATGTTCCTGAAGATGCTAATTTAGCTTCTAATTTTGTTGATATATTACAGATACCCGCTTTTCTGGTAAGACAAACAGATTTATTGATATCAGCAGCTAAAACAGGGAAGATAATAAATTTAAAGAAGGGACAATTTATGAGTCCCGAGAGTATGAAGTTTGCTGTAAAAAAAATAACTGACTCTAACAATAGCAAAGTTTGGATTACAGACAGAGGGACAATGTTTGGTTATCAAGATTTAATAGTTGACTTTAGAGGCATACCCATTATGCAAAAATTTGCAACCACAATATTAGATGTAACACATTCTTTACAAAAGCCTAATCAATCCAGTGGTATAACGGGTGGAAGGCCAGAAATGATAGAAACAATCGCTAAAGCTGGAGTTGCAGTTGGCGTTGATGGACTTTTTATTGAAACTCACTTTGATCCTAATAATGCAAAAAGTGATGGTGCTAACATGTTAGATATTAATTTGCTAGAAGATTTACTTATTCGTTTAATTAATATTAGAAAGTCAATTTGATAAAATGAGTTTAGTAAAAGGTATTATATTAGCTGGTGGTTATGGTTCAAGGTTATATCCCTTAACTATAGGTACATCTAAGCAATTATTGCCTGTGTATGATAAACCAATGATTTACTATCCTTTGTCAACTTTAATGGTTGCAGGGATTAGAGATATTCTTATCATTTCAACACCAGAAGATTTGCCAAAATTTAAAAAATTATTTGGTGATGGGTCAAAAATTGGGTTAAATATTTCGTACAAAAAACAGATAAAGCCATCTGGAATAGCTGAATCTTTTATTATAGGTAAGGATTTTATTGGAGACAGTGATGTTTGTTTAATATTAGGAGATAATATTTTTTATGGGGATAATATTTCAGAAACTTTAAACAAAGGAATTTTTAATCTAAAGAATGGTTATTCAACTATTTTCGGAGTAAAAGTAGATAATCCAAATGAATTTGGAGTTGTGGAATTTGATAGTAAAAATAACATTAAAAAAATTATAGAAAAACCTAGATCTTACATAAGTAACATAATTGTTTCCGGGTTATATTTTTATAAAAACAATGTAATAAATATTGCAAATAATTTAACTCCTAGCAATAGGAATGAATTAGAAATTACAGAAATTAACAATTATTATTTAAGCATTAAAAAGTTAATGCTTGTAGAATTTGGAGATACGGTTTCATGGATTGACACGGGAACTTACGCTTCTATGTTAAAGGCATCTAATTTTTTTCAGGATCTTGAATTAAAGACAAATAAAAAATATGCATGCGTTGAGGAGATTGCTTTTTTATTAAGTTATATAAATGAAAATGATTTTAAGAAAATTGGCACTTCTATGAAAAACAGTAGTTATGGACAATATTTATTAAAACAATTAAAAAATTAATTTTGAAATTATCAAAAACCAAATTTAACGGACTTGTAATTTTAGAAAGAAAATCATTTAATGATTCTAGAGGAAATTTTACTGAGTTTTTTAACGAAAAGCTGTTTAATAAATTAGTAGACACAAAAGTTGATTTTTTACAGGATAACATTGTAAATTCTACAAAGAATGTTTTAAGAGGTCTTCATTATCAATTTAACCCCTTTGCTCAATCTAAGCTTATTTCTGTAATTAAAGGTGAGATCTTTGATGTAGTTGTAGATATAAGGAATAACTCTTCTACATATGGTCAGTTTTTTTCTATTAATTTATCTTCTGAAAATAATTTAAGTTTATTTGTTCCAAATGGATTTGCTCACGGATATTTATCGTTAACTAGTGAAACAATTGTTCATTATAAAGTAGATAATTATTATAACAAAGATTTTGAAGATGGAATTAGATATAATGATTCTTTTTTAAATATTAATTGGGGAGTTCCTATTGATGATTTAATTATTTCTGATAAGGACAAAAATTTACCTGATTTCAAATGGTAAAAAAATTAAAAATATTGGTAACCGGTTCAAATGGTCAACTGGGTCAGGTTTTAAAAAAAATTTCAATAAATTATTCTCATTTTAGTTTTATTTTTTTTTCAAAAGATGACATGGATATTTCTAAT
>MDSW01023809.1_pt1 | contig 57254 bp, 57 predicted proteins | sample 811171 | NCBI WGS metagenome assembly MDSW01 (sample SAMN05326641, study PRJNA326480) | marine metagenome | isolation source: seawater | place: Atlantic Ocean: North West | collected 2012
CACGTTGATAGGCTGGATGTGGAAGCGCAGTAATGCGTGTAGCTGACCAGTACTAATAGCTCAATTGGCTTGATTTATGCACTGAAAAAAATTTTTATTAGTAAAAAGATTAATTTTAAAAAATCTATTGAGATTAATTATATGTTTTTTTTATTATTTTAACTTTTTAGTTAATTTAGAAATTCGATTATCTTCTTTATATATTTGCGACATTATCTTTGCTGCTTTTTGGGGAGAGTTTTTAAACGCTAACTTTAAAATATCCATCCAGTGAGAATTATTTTTTCTCCTGATTAAACTAATTTTATTAATTATTTGAATATAATTTTTACTATTTTTTAATTTTTTTTTCATTTCTAAATAATTTTTAAAACTTCTGGTAGTTATATAACCATTTTTCTCAAAAAAGAGAAATGAAGAAATATTTTTTCTTAAAACATTTACAACAAAAGTCTTGTTTTTAAACTTTTTTTCAATTTTATTAATAAAATAAGTTCCAATACCCTTTTTGTTAAACTTTTTAATTATTGCAATAGATAAAAAAAAGTTTGCTCTATTCAATTCACTTAACCTAATATAACCAATTTTATTTTTAGAATTTTTTATTATAAAAAAAAAATTACCTTTTTTCTCAAAATTTTTAAAATACCATTTTTGATGCTCTTTGAATGTAAAATTGTTCTTATTTAATGAATTTATTCTAACAATTTTTGATGTCCTTAATTTATAAAAAAATAGAACATCCTTGGATTTTGCTTTATTTATTTTTAAATTCATAATTTATTTTTTAATCTATAATTTTATATATAATAGTTAATATGAATTTTAAAAAACCATTTTTTATAGCTGAAATCTCAGCTAATCATGAAGGTTCAATTAGTAAAGCATACTCACTTATCAAATTAGCAAAAAAATATGGAGCAGATGCAGTAAAGTTACAAACTTATAAACCAGAGACGATGACATTAAATTCCAAAAAAAGATATTTTAAAATAAATAATGGTTTATGGAAAAATTATTATCTTTGGGATTTATACAAAAAAGGACACACACCGTGGTCTTGGCATAAAAAACTTTTTAGTTATGCAAAAAAAAATAATATAAGATTATTTAGTACTCCGTTTGATGAAACTGCAGTAGATTTTTTAGAAAAATTAAATTGCCCCTTTTATAAAGTTTCATCTTTTGAAATGAATGATTTAGAATTGATTAAAAAAATTTCAAAAACTAGAAAAACAATTATAATTTCAACTGGGATGGCATCACTTAGAGAAATTGATATCTCGTTTGAAACTGCAAAAAGAAATGGAGCAAAAAAGATTGTCTTACTCTACTGTGTAAGCAGCTATCCATCAAAAATTAATGATTATAATATGTATAATATAAAAATAATGAAAGAAAGATATAAATGCGATGTTGGTCTTTCTGATCATTCAAATAATAGCACTGTTGCGAGTCTTGCTTTGTGTTATGGTGCTACTTTTTTTGAAAAACATATTTCAATAAATCAGAAATCTAAAGGATTAGATTCTGACTTTTCTTTAAAAGGAAAAGATATAGCTGAATATAGAAATATTTTAGATACAAGTTTTAAATTAAATGATAATAAAAATTATTTTTTTAGATCCATAAATGAATTAAAAAATAAAAAATTTAAAAGATCGATATTTTCTTTAAAACAAATAGATAAAAATGAAAAATTTACTAAATTCAATATTGTAAAAATAAGACCTGGAGATGGTTTAGATGCAAGATATTATTCACAAATTCTTAACAGAAAATCTCCTATAAAGATATCCCCAGAGTCACCATTGAATAAAAAATTAATTAAATTGCTTAAATTAAAATAAATCATTATTTCCAACGTTTTTTAAATTGTATAAATAAAAATTTTAATGTAATAAACTACCGATATCAAAATGATTAAATACGATCAGTCAAATATTAAAAATATCATCGATGAAACAAACGAAAAAGTTGTTTTATTAGGTGCCGGCAATATTAGCGGTCTTACATTTAAAATCTTAACCGACCTAGGAGTTACTGTTAACTATCTTTGTGAAAATGATGAAAGAAGAAGAAATATTTCCAACATAAGAGAAGTGAAAGATTATGAAGGTTTTAAAGATTTGAAGGTTATTTCATATGAAGAATTAAAAAAGTTAGGGAAAAAAGTTAATATTTTTTTATCAAACCAATATATTAAATATTTGTTACCAAAATTAGAGGAAGATAATTTTCAAAACATCTTTTTTTCAACTGAACTCTTAAAGCATAAAAACATAGATGAGATCTACAAAGGGGGACTTCATCCACTAAAAATTAAAAGGATAGTTGATTATTATTGTGAGATGACAAAAAAAATGGATTATTTGAAATCAAATCATTTAAGTTTAAAAACTTTAGACGTTCAAATTACAGAAAGATGTTCTTTGAAATGTAAAGATTGTTCTAATTTAATGCAATATTATTCAAAACCTCAAAATGCTGAAATGGAGGATCTTTTTTTATCTTTAGACAAAATAATGAGTGTCATAGACTCAATTGACGAATTTAGAGTTCTTGGTGGAGATCCGTTTATGAATAAAGAAATGTATAAAGTTATTAATAAATTAGATTCTTATAATTCCGGTGCTAGAATTGCTATTTATACCAATGGTCAAATTATCCCTAAGGGAGAAAATTTAGAATGTCTTAGAAAGAAAAATGTAATTTTAGAGATTTCTAATTACGGGAATATAAGCAGGAATCACGACAAAATAGTAAAATTATGTGAAGATGAAAAAATTTCTTACTCTACATTTAAATTGGAGAAATGGGATGATTGTGGTCGAATAATGCCATACTCAAATAAATCTGAAAAAGAATTGAAACACTTATTTAGTAACTGTTGCAATAGTGATTTAATTTCTCTACTTGATGGTAAGCTTTACAGATGTCCATTTTCTGCAAATGGAACTCATCTTGGTGCTATTCCCAAAAATCCAAATGATACTGTAAATTTACTTAACAAGGATTTATCTAAAGATGAATTAAAAAAAGAAATTTTCAACTTATATTTTAACAAAGATTATTTAACAGCTTGTTCATATTGTAATGGAAGAGACTATACCTCGAAACATGTCCCAGTAGCTGCGCAAACTAGAGAAATAATGAACTTTGCTAAAGTAAATAAGATCAATTAATAAAAATTGTTTTTTTCAATAGTCATTCCTTTCAGAGATACGATTAAAAACATTACAAACTGTTTAGACAGTATTAAAAATCAAAATTTTCATGATTATGAAGTATATTTAATTGATGATGGAAGCAGTGTTGATTTAAAAAAATACATTATAAAGAAATACAAAAAAACTAAATTAATTGTGAATAAATCTAATAGAGGTGTTTCTTATTCCAGAAATAAAGGCATACTTAAATCTAAAGGAAAATATATAGTTTTTATTGATAGCGATGATTTACTTTCAGAAAATTTTTTATCTAATGTCTATAAAAAATTAAAAAATAATAAGTATGATTTCCTATATATAGATTCAAAAAATTCTAAAACTAATAAGATTAATTTCAACTTTATTGATAAACAAAATAAAGATAAATTTTTTTTAAAAAAAATCACAAATTTTGAAAATTTTAAAATCCATTCTTGGAACTACATTATCAGATCAAATATTGTAAAAAAAAAACTTTTTCTTAATAATCTTAAATTTTATGAGGATCAGGTTTTTATAAGTAATATATTGCTCAAAAAATATAAGTCAGCATATTTGAAAAATACTCATATAATTAGAAATGATGAAAATCCTAATTCATTGGGAAGATCCATAGGAGTTGATGTCATTAATACTTCAATTTTTTGTTTAAACTATTTTCAATCTTTAAAATATAAATCAAAGACAGCCAAAGACTTTATTATAAGTAGGATTAATTTTTATTTAAAAGAAATTTTGAAAAATTTATTTTTTTTAAATGATACTCAAATTGAAAAAATAAAACATACATTAATAAAAATTCTTAATCAAAAAAAATACAAAATACATTTAGAAAAAAAATTTAAACTAATTAAAAATTACAAGCAGAGAATTTTAAATGACAATTCAAAATATGCTGTCATTTATTGTTTTGGACAGTTGGGAAGAATAGTATTTAATTTTGTTCGTCATAAATACAAAAAATTGTATATAATTGATAACAATCCCTCATTTAATGGGAGGATTATTCAAAACCAAATGATTTATTGCCATAAAGATTTCATAAAAAGAATTAAAATTAAACAAAAATTTACTTTATATGTGTGCCATGAAAATTTAAAAATGCAGAGCAAAATAATCCAAAAATTTAATAATAAAGAAAATAATCTTGATAGTATCAAATTTAATTTTTTCTAGTATAAGTTTATAAAATGTTTAACAATAAGAATATATTAGTTACTGGTGGCACAGGATCCTTTGGTCAGGAATTTGTAAAATATATATTAAAAAATTATAAACCAAAAAAAATAATTATCTTTAGCAGAGATGAGCTCAAGCAGTCTCAAATGTCCCAATTAACTCATATAAAAAAAAATTATCACAGAGTGAGATTTTTTATTGGGGATATAAGAAGTAAACAAAGGCTTGTTACTGCTTTCTCAAATAAAATTGATTATATTATTCATGCAGCTGCCTTAAAACAGGTGCCTTCTTGTGAATACAATCCTTATGAAACAATCCAGACAAATGTGTTAGGAGCGCAAAATATTATTGAAGCCAGTATTGAGACAGGTGTAAAAAGTGTTATCGCTTTAAGTACAGATAAGGCATCCTCACCAATCAATCTGTATGGAGCTACTAAACTTGCCTCAGATAAACTTTTTATTGCGGGAAATAATATTTCAAAAAATACTAAATTCTCAATTGTAAGATATGGAAATGTATTTGGAAGTAGAGGTTCAGTAATTCCATTCTTTTTAGAGAGCAAAAAAAAAGGAATGTTGCCTATTACACATAAAGATATGACTCGGTTTAATATATCACTGATAGATGGTGTGAAATTTGTAATCGAGTCTTTTAAAAAAATGTACGGTGGAGAAATATTTGTACCTAAGCTTTATTCTTATAATATACTTGATGTAGCAAAAGCTATAGGCCCAGCTTGTAAGTTAAAGATAGTAGGGATTAGACCTGGTGAAAAACTTCATGAAGAAATGATTTCTATTTCGGAGTCATTAAATACTGTTGAGGGAAATAATTGGTATGCAATACTACCAAAATCTGAGTTTGTTAAATGGAAGGAGAAAGATTTTTTAAAGAAAAATATTTGTAAGAAAATTAAAAAACCTTTTTCATACAACAGTTTTGATAACAAAAAATATTTAAATGCTAGTGAATTAAAAATTCTTATAAAAAAATTTATTTCCGATAATGAAAATAAGTTACGGTAAACAATCTGTAAACTTGGATGATATAAGATCTGTAGTTAAAGTTCTAAAGAGTGACTTTTTAACGACAGGTCCAAAAATATTAGATTTTGAAAATAAACTCAAAAAATTTATGGGTTCTAAATTCTGTATTTCTGTTTCAAACGGTACTGCAGCTCTCCATTTAGTTGGGTTAGTTGAAAAATGGAATAAAGATGATTTGATTTTGACTAGTCCGATATCTTTTTTAGCTTCTGCAAACTGTGCAATATATAATAACGCAAAAATTGATTTTATCGATATTGACGAAGATACATATACGTTAGATATAGAAAAGTTAGAAAAAAAATTGAAGATTAAGAAAAATGTAAAAGCAGTTATAGCAGTAGATTATGCTGGACACCCATGTGATTGGAAAAAACTAAAATCATTATCAGTTAAATATAATTTTAAGTTGATTAATGATAATTGCCATGCGATTGGAACAAAATATTTTAATAGGTTCGACTATGCCATAAAATATGCTGATTATGTAACACACAGCTATCATCCTGTAAAAAATATTACAACGGGTGAAGGTGGAGCAATTTTTACAAATAATAAAAAAAGTAACGATAAACTTAAAATTCTTAGGAGTCATGGAATGTTAAGAAATAAAAATATGATTGATTACTCACTACATGAAATAGGTTACAATTATAGGTTAACAGATATTCAGTGTGCTTTAGGAATAAGTCAACTTACAAGGTTAAAGTTCTTTGTCAAAAAAAGAAGAAGTATAGCAAAAAGATATAACAATTTTTTTAAAAAATATAACTTCGTTAAAATTCCAATGGAAAAAAAATTTTGTACTCATTCTTATCACTTGTATCCACTTATAATTAATTTTGGAAGGTTAAGTATTGATAAAAAAAAGTTAATTTCAATATTCAGAAAAAATAATATTTTTTTACAAGTTCATTACTTTCCTATTCACTTACAGCCATATTATAAAAAAAGATTTAAATTTAAAGTTGGTGATTTTAGAGTGGCAGAGAATTTTTATAAAAAAGAAATTTCACTACCAATTTACCCTGATCTTAAGCAAAAAGATCAAAGCAAAATAATAGGTATTTTTAAAAAAATTTTTAAAAAAACTCAATTATAAATAATGAAATCTAAAAATATTCATATCATAGTTCAAGCAAGATCTGAGTCCACCAGAATGAAGAATAAGCTATTAAGAAAAATTAAAAATAAATCGATAGTAAAAATAATTTATGAAAGGCTTATTAAAGTAAAATTAGCTGATAAGATTATTTTTGCTATACCAAAAAACAAATTTAATGCAAATTTAAAAAAATTAATTAGATCTGCTGGAGCAAAATATATTTTTCAAGGAAATAATGATGACGTTTTGTCAAGATATTTTGAAACTGCTAACTATTTTAAATCAGATATAATTATAAGAATTACTGCCGATTGTCCTTTTTTGGATCCGAATATAATCAGTGAAATGTTAAAACTTTTTTTGAAAAGTAAATTAGATTATTTAAGTAATGTTTTAGAGCCAACATTTCCTGATGGGTATGATGTTGAAATTTTTAATTTTGAAAGTCTTAGGTTTGCACATTTAAATGCAAAAACAAAATTTCACAGAGAACATGTAACTCCTTTTTTAATTAGTAATAAAAAAATTAAAAAACAAAATTATGATTATAAAGAAAACCTTTCATCTCTAAGACTTACTCTTGATGAAGAAATTGATTTAATACAACTTAGGAAAATATTTAATTATTTCAATTCAAATACTTTTGGTATTGATCAAATCAGGAAACTAAATTTAACGAAGCCAGATTTTTTTAAAATCAACTCCTCTATTCGAAGAAATGAGGGGGGGAAATTAAGCAAAGGAAATAAAGTTTGGAGGAGAGCAAAAAATGTTTTTCCGAACGGAAACATGTTTCTTTCAAAAAATCCATCTAGATTTTTTGATTTGAATTCTTGGCCAGTTTATTTTGAAAAAACTAAAGGCTGCAGTATTTGGGACTTAGATGGGAAAAAATATAACGATTTTTCTTACATGGGAGTTGGAACAAATATTTTAGGTTATAATAATTCTTATGTGGACTCAAAAGTAATTTCCACAGTAAACAAAGGTAATTCATCAAGCTTAAACTGTTCAGAGGAAGTTTATTTAGCGGAAAAATTAATTGACTTGCATCCTTGGTCGGAAATGGCTTTTTTTGCACGTACTGGAGGAGAAGCAAATGCAATAGCTGTTAGATTGGCAAGAGCTTCACTAGATAGTAATAAATATAAAGTTGCAGTGTGTGGCTATCATGGCTGGCACGACTGGTATCTTTCCTCCAACCTGAATAATAAAAATAGTCTTGATACCCATTTATCACCAGATCTTAAAATTGCAGGAGTTCCTTCTTCATTAAAGAATACAGTTTATAGTTTTAATTACAATGACTACGAAAGTTTATTAAAGATTATTAATAATGATCCAAAAGTAGGAGTTATTAAAATGGAAGTAGAGCGAGAGAAAAAACCCAAGAATAAATTTCTTCAAAAAGTCAGAGATTTAGCAAATAGAAAAGGCATAGTATTGATCTTTGATGAATGTACTTCTGGTTTTAGAGAAAACTTTGGAGGAATTCACTTAAATTATAAAGTGTACCCCGACCTTGCAATGTTTGGAAAGTCTCTTGGAAATGGGTATGCGATAACTTCTGTTATAGGGAAAAAAGAAATTATGAGCTCAGCTAAAAAAACTTTTTTAAGTAGCACTTTTTGGAGTGAAAGAATTGGACCAACCGCAGGTATTGCAACGCTTCAAGAGATGGAAAAAAGAAAATCTTGGAAAGATATTTCGTTGAAAGGAAAATATATAAAAAGAAAAATCAACCAAATTGCCAAAAATAATAAGTTAAACTTAGAAACTTATGGATTAGATGCTTTAGTATCTTTTAAATTTAAAAAAAACAATGAGATTTATAAACAATTTCTTATTAAAGAAATGTTAAAAAAAAATATATTAGCCACCAATTCTTTATATGTATCTATAGCGCATAATAAAAAGTTAATAAACAAATATTTAGATAATATAAATGACGTTTTTTATAAAATTAGTAATTTGGAAGTTGATAAGATTAAAAAAATTTTAAGTAGTAATTAAAAAAATACTTAACTAAATGTTTAATAAATTGATTATAGGAACAGCAAATTTTGGAGCACGATATGGTTATAAAAAGCACAAGATCAGTAAAAATGAATTAAACAAGATATTTAAATTTTGTAAAAAAAATAGAATAAATTCATTTGATACAGCGTCAAGTTATAAGAATTCTGAAACTACTATAGGGAAATATAATTTAAATGGTGACCTTGTTTATTCTAAGATTCCTCAAATACCAAAAAACACTATAAATATTGAGTCGTGGATATTTAAAAAATTTTTTGAATCTCTTAAGAATTTGGGTTTAAAAAAAATTGAGGGTATATACATTCATCATCAAGAAGATCTATTAAGTAAAAAAAGTTCAGAAATTTATAAAACATTAATCAAATTAAAAGAATTAGGATATGTAAAAAAAATAGGCGTTTCTATTTATGATCTTAAAAAGTTAAAAAAAATAATCAGCTTGTATAATATAGATATGGTTCAAATACCAATTAATATATTTGATAGAAGATTTTTAGATAAACAATTAATAAATCTAATTACCAAGAAAAAAATTGAGCTCAACGCTAGGTCTATTTTTCTACAGGGCATTTTGTTAAAAAGTAGAGGTAATTTAAATAAAAAATTCGTTGATCTAGATAATAAAACTTTTAAAAATTGGTATTCTTGGATTACAGAAAACAATATTAGTCAATTAGATGCTTGTATTTCGTTCATTAAAAGCATAAAGACTGTTTCCAATATTATTATTGGTATAAATAATCTTGAACAATTAAAAATGATATCTAGATCCTTAAAAAAAAAATAAAAAATACCCAAAATATATTTTTTCAAAAAATCATCAATTAATTGATATTAGAAAATGGTAAATTTAAAACAATATAATATAGGAGTAATTGCTTATCACTATATAAGACCTATAAAAAAATCTAAATATAAGAATTTGAAAGGAATGGAGCTTGTCGAATTCAGGAAACAATTAGATTTTTTTAAAAAATCTTACAATGTTCTGAATTTTGAGGAGTTTAACGAAATAATAAGTGGTAGAATAAATTTCCCTAAAAAACCTTCTGTGATATTAACTTTTGACGATGGATATAGTGATCATTATAATTATGTTTTTCCAGAATTGATTAAAAAAAAAATTAAAGGAATTTTTTATCCACCAACAATGGTAATTGAAAATAAATTAATTTTAGATGTAAACAAGCTTCATTTTATTCTTGAGAAAGAAACAAATAGAGATTTAATAATTAGTGAAATCAAAAAAATTTATAAAAAAAAATATAAAAAAGAAGTAAATTTTAATCATTCTAAATTTAAAAACTTAAAGTCAAGATTTGATGATGAAAAAACAACTCTGATTAAAAGAACTTTACAATATGTTTTTCCACAAAAACAAAGAGAATTTGTATTAAAAAAATTATTTAATAAAATTATGAATGTAGATGAAAAGGAGTTTTCTAGAGAAATATATTTAAGTAGAAATAATATTTCTGAAATGTATAAGAGTGGGATGTCATTCGGAATTCACGGAGAAAATCATTTTTGGTGGGAGCATCTTCCAATTCATAAACAAGAAAAAGAGCTACAAAACCCAATAAATTATTTTAAAAAATTAAATGTAGGAGTATCAAATATATCTGTGTGTTATCCCAATGGATCATATAATAAAAGTACTTTAAAAATTCTTAAAAAATTAGATATAAGTTTTGCTCTTACAACTCAAAAAGGACCTATAAATAAAGAAAATGTAAGATTTAAATATCAATTACCAAGATACGATGTAAATGATACTTTATAGTAAAATTAATTAGACTTTTAAAGATGAATAAAATTTCAGATTTATTTTTTAATAAAGGTTGTCTTTTAAACTTAAAAAAAGAAAATAAAAAAAAAATAAATTTTTCTAAAATAAAAGAAATATTTAGATCAAAAGGTATAATAATTTTTAGAAATATTAACTTAAATAAGAATAATTTGATAAGCTTCACTGATAATTTCTCACACTCATATGCGAATGATGCAGCAAGAAGATCCAAGAGATTTGGATCTGATTTTATAAGAAACGTCGATAGTGGAAATCAAAAAATTGATCTGCATAGTGAAGCAAGCTTTTCACCGTCATGCCCAGAAATCATTTGGTTTTATTGCGTAAAACCTGCAAAAAAAAGTGGGAAAACTCTTCTTTGTGACGGGGTGTCATTATGGAATTCTCTAAATTTAGAAACTAAAAATTTTTTTTTATCAAATCAAATTTCTTATAAGTTAAAAATTCCTTACTTAGAAAAAAAAATAAAGAAATCAAGGAAAAAGTGGTATTTGCCCTATGAGGGAATAAATAATTGTTTTGTTAACTTTAAAACTGGTGAAATTGAGATTGATTATAATAAGTATGCTGTACACAAAACAATCATGCCAACAAGAAATTTAGCATTCGCAAATCATTTATTCATTAGTTTAAAAAGTGAACCACAACTAATTCGAAGAACATTAAGAAATAATAGGAGGATACCAGCAAAATTTTTAAAAGAAATATATTATAAAGCAGAAAAAAATACCTATAAAATTATGCTAAAAAAAAATGATCTTATCATGATAGATAATCATCGATTTATGCATGGAAGAGAAGAAATATTGAAAACTGAAAAAAGAGATATTATTAATATACAAACATTAAGTTCAAACATTTAAATGAAATATGATATTTTTTTAAAGGGTAAAATTGTAGATTTAATTTGTATAGATAATAATGTAGTAAATAATACTTCCTGGTACAAATGGTTTAATGATAAGAATCTGACGAAATTTACTAAACAAGGATATTTTCCAAATACATTATCAAATCAAAAAAAATATTTTAAAGAAAATATTTTATCAAAAAAGAGAGTTCAATTAGGAGTTATAAATAAAAAAAAAATATTAATTGGAATGCTAGCTTTATATGAAATAAATAATTTTGATAGAACTTGCTCAATTGCATCTATTTTTTCAAAAAATTATAAACAAATGAATTCACTATTATTCTTTAAAGAAGCCCAGTCTCTAATGATTGATCATGCTTTTAACAAAATGAATTTAAGAAGAATAGAGGCTGCAGCAAATGATGAGAGGTTACTTGAGATAAATAAAAGACTATTTGGATTTAAACTCGAGGGAGTTCAAAGAGAAAAAGATTATATAGAGGGAAATTATATAGATAGATTTATTTTAGGGCTTCTCAGAAAAGATTGGAACTCTCTGAAGAATGAAAAAAAATAATCAAATTTTATTCATTACAAATTTTAGTTCAATTAATTCAACATACAACACACATGAACTTCTAATTAATCATCTTGCTAAAAAATTTAATAAGTTGATCTTGATTAACGCTGAGAAACTACTTTCCAAAGAAAAAAAAAGATACTTTTTTTCAGATAAATTTTTTAAAAGATCAAATAAAATTATTCTTAAGAATGTTAATTTTGAGAGATTTGGCAAATTAACTAAAGACAAAAATAATATCGTAATTTTAAATTTAAATCTAGATCCAACAAATTTCAAAATTTTTAGATATCTTAATACAAAAAACTTTAAACTCCTCATGATAAGCAATATTGGCAATTTTCAAAAGTTTGCTTTAACAGATAGTAATAAAAATTTTTCAAAAATTTTAAGTTATTTTTATAATAAATATTTATTTCCAAAAATTCTTACAATAACAAGCAATATTGGAATTGTTAAAAAAATAGATATAAGATTTTTAAGCAATAAAAATAATCTAGAAAATATAAAAAATAATATCTTTAAAAATTTTTTATATAAAAATAACTTTTTATTTACAAAAAAAATTATAATTATAAACAGCAAAGCATCTGATCTCAATTCTATTGATAAAAAAAGAAATTCTCAAAAATATATTGTACATTTGGATCAAGATCTTACTTATAAACATGTTCAAGAGATAACTAAATTTAATTCAAAAGATATAGATTTACATTATAAATATCTTAATATTTTTCTTAAAAGAATTTCTAAAATATTAAAAAAAAAAATAATTGTCTCTATACATCCCTCTTATGATCAGAAGCTAATATCTAAAAAACTTAAAAACTATAAAGTGGTTAAATATAAAACTAGAGAACTAATTAAACAAAGTTGTCTAGTAACTTTTTTTGAAAGTAGCTCAATTATAGATGCAATAATTATGAAAAAGAAAATTTTAGCTCTTAAATCTCAAGTAATTGGAAATGAAAGTATTTATTCCAAAAAATTAAAAATACCATCAATTGAGTTTTTCGATAAAACTCAAATTAGTAAAAAAGAACTAATGACAATTTTAAATAAAAAAAATTTGAATTTAGAAAATTATATAAAAAACTATCATTTTATTGACGAAAAAAATAAGCTAGGGATTGACAAAATTTCGAGTGAAATAAAAAAAATGCTTTAAATTTATAGACATAAATAAATTTATAATATATTGAAAAAAATTATGGGCCCAAAACAATTAAAATTATATAATAGTTCTTTTTGTAAAATTTTTAAAATAAACGATGCCAAACTTAAAAATCTTAAATATAATGATATTCCTGAATGGGACTCTATTGGTCATATGAGCTTGATCTCAGAGCTTGAGGATAATTTTTCAATAAATATAGAGACAGATGATATGGTTGATTTCAGCTCTTATGAAAAAGGTAAAGAGATTTTAAAAAAATATATTTAACTAAATGTTATATAATTTATTTTTGTTCTTTAAATTATTTTCCTTGTACCAATCTACTGTTAGTTTAAGTGCGTATTTAAATTCGTTTAATCCTAAATATTTTGGTTTCCAATTAAGTAACTTTTGAGCCTTTTTGTTTGAAGAACAAAGTCTTATAACTTCCCTATTTTTATCTCTAACCCTTAATGGGTCGGTAATTATTTTTTTTTTAATTTTTGTTGTTTTTCCAATTAATTCAGCAATATTTTTAATTTTAAATTCTTTCCCGGTTCCTAGATTTATTGTTTCTCCAATTATTTTGTTATTATTTATTGTTTTTAAAAATCCATCAATTGTGTCGTCTATAAAGCAAAAATCTCTAGTTGTATTCACATTTCCAAGCTTAATAAACTTAATACTTTTATCTAAAGTTTGACTTATAATGGTGGGTATAACTGCCCTTAAAGATTGTCTTGGTCCAAAAGTGTTAAATGGCCTTATTATTGTTACTGGAAGATTATATGAATTATAGAAAGCTATTGCAATTTGATCAGCAGCAGTTTTACTTGCAGCATAAGGTGACTGAGGAAATAATCTGTGATCTTCTTTAATAGGAATATTTTTTGGACTTCCATACACTTCACTCGTTGAAGTGTGAATTACTTTAATATTATATTTTTTTGTAGCATTTAAGATATTTAATGTCCCGTAAGTATTAGTCTCTAAATAAGATTTAGGAGCTATAAAAGAATATGGTATTCCTATGAGAGCCGCTAAATGAAATACCATCGACGTATTTTTGATATATTTATCCATTAAATCGTTATCTCTTACATCGCCAGTGACAATTTCAATTTCATTTAAAATTTTTTTTGGCAATTTTTCTAAATTTCCCCACTTATTAAATGAGTTATATAAAACAAGAGCTTTAACGCTATAACCTTTTCTTATTAATTTCTCTACCAAATGAGATCCTAGAAATCCCTCTGATCCAGTAACAAAAATTTTTTTCATAATGAATATGTTTCTATTTATCTTAAAATTGTCATAAAGTAATTAAAATATTATTAATAATTTAATTTTTACAATCAAATATGAAAAATATTCTGTGTACTATTTGTATGAGGTCAGGATCTGTCGGGCTTAAAAATAAACACCTTGTTAATCTAAAAGGAAAACCATTAATGTATCATACAATAGATTTTATAAATTCACTCAAAATGTTTAAATCTATTGTGGTTAGTTCAGACTCAAAAAAAATATTAAACTATTCTAAAAAAAAAAAAATTAAAAATCTTATTTTAAGACCTAAATATTTATCATCATCAAAAGCTTCAAAAATCAAAGTTTTACAACATGCACTTTTTGAAATGGAGAAGAAATTTAATAAAAAATTTGATTATTTAATTGATTTTGATGCTACTTCTCCAATACGAAAAAAAAAAGATTTTCAAAATGCATTTAAAAAATTTATAAGGAAAAATGCAGATCTTTTAATTACGGTTACACCATCTAGAAAAAATCCGTATTTTAATATGATACAAATTTTGAATAAAAAAACTTTCTTGGTTAAAAATGGAAATTTTGTGAGACGACAAGATACACCAAGAATTTTTGATATGAATGCTTCATTTTACATTTTTAAAAGAAAACATCTATTAAACTGCAAAAAACTTATTTCTAAAAATACAATTGCCCACATAATGCCAAAAACAAGTGCTTTTGATATTGATGATATTATAGATTTTAAAATTAATGAAACTTTACTTAAGTAATGAAAAAATACTCAACTGAAATTTTAAGCATAATAGAGTCAATCATAAATAAAGGACCTAGGGAATTACATGCTCCATTTTTTACAAGCTATGAAAAATTCTTTTTAAACAAATGTATTAGCACCGGGGTTGTTTCTTCTATTGGTAATTATGTAAATATATTTGAAAAAAAAATAAGTAGAATTACCAAATCGAAATTTACCGTTGCAGTAAACTCAGGTACATCTGCTTTACACCTTGCATTAATAGCTGCAAATTTAAAAAAAAATGAGGAAGTTTTGATGCCAGCTTTTAATTTCATTGCAAACGCAAATGCAGTTTCTTATCTAGGGGGCGTACCACATTTTGTAGATATTGAAAAAGAAAGTTTAGGAGTCGATCCAATTAAATTAGAGCGTTACTTACTAAAGATATTAAAAAAAAAAAAAGGAGAATATTTTAATAAGAATTCTGGTAGAAAAATTAAAATTTTAATGGTGACCCACATATTTGGACATTCAGCAAAAATTAAAGAAATTAAAAAATTAGCAAAAAAATTTAATTTTATAGTCATTGAAGATGCATCAGAGGCCTTAGGAAGTTTTAATGATAAAAAGCATTTAGGCACTTTTGGTGATATTGGCGTGCTGAGCTTTAATGGGAACAAAATAATTACAACTGGTGGAGGTGGCGCAATACTTACTAATAAAAAAAAATATTTTAATAGAGTTAAAAGCTTATCAACTGTTTGTAAAATTCAACACCCATGGAACTATAATTATTATGATGTTGGATATAACTATAGAATGCCAAATATTAATGCTGCCTTAGGATTAGCTCAAATTGGAAACTTAAAAAATTTACTTTTATCGAAAAGAAAACTTTTTAAATTATATAATAAAAGAATAAAAAATCTAAATTGGGTTTCTTTATTAAATGAACCAAAAAAATGTAAAAGCAATTTTTGGCTACAAACTTTAATAATATCAAAGAAAAATAAATCTTTACTCGAATTTATTATAAGCCGCGTAAACAAAAAAGGTATTCAAGTTCGACCGGTTTGGAATTTGATTAATTCGAACAAACCATATAGATATTGTCCATCAATGAATTTAAAAAACTCAATCGAAATGAAAGATAGAACAATTAATATTCCAAGTAGTCCTGGAATAATCTTATCAAAAAATGAACGTAAATAAAATTATAATACAACCCAATCAAAAAATCAGAGAAGCGCTTGAAATACTTCAAAAATCATCTCTTAAGTCATTAATTGTAGTAAATAAATTCAAGAAACTACTTGGAATACTTAATGATGCTGACGTAAGGAGAGCTCTTTTAAAAGGAGCAAACATTGAAACTAGAATAAGTAAATTCTATCAAGATTTTAAAAACATATATTATGTAACGGAAAAAAAATATGATTTTAAATTAGTAAAAAAAAAAATAATTGAAAATAGTTTATTTATTGTTCCAATAGTTGACAATAAAAGAAAATTGATTGATTGCATAACTTTTAGGGATAAAGATAAAAAGATTCTAAATACCTCTAAAATTCCAGTAGTTATAATGGCTGGTGGAGAGGGTGTAAGAATGAGACCATTTACTAATATCTTACCCAAACCATTACTTCCGGTAAACTCAAAATCAATTTTGGAACATGTAATAGAAAACTTTATGACATACAGTATAAAAAATTTTTATATATCAATTAATTTTAAATCAGAAATTATGAAAGCTTATTTAAAAGAATTGAAAAGAAAGCTTAAAATAAACATTAATAATATAACGGAAAATAAGCCATTAGGCACTTGCGGTTCATTAAAAATGGTCGAAAAAAAAATAAATTCTGATTTTTTTCTTTCAAACTGTGATGTATTAGTAAAATTAAATTTTCATGATGCATATAACTATCACCAAAAAAATAAAAATATTGCGACTATTATTGTTTGTAAAAAAAAAGTAGAAATCCCTTATGGAGTCATCAAAAATAACAAAAAAAAACAATTGTCTGAAATGTTAGAAAAACCAACTTATGATTTTCTTGTCAATACTGGAGTTTACATTTTAAATAAAAAAGTTTTGAAAAATATTAAAAAAGACACCTTCACAGATATGAACCAATTAATTGAAAAATTAAAAAAAAATAAAAAAAAGATTGGTTTATTTCAAATTAATGAAAAAAATTGGATAGACGTTGGTCAGTGGGATGACTATAAAAAATCAATTAAAAATATTAATGAATTATTATAAAAATTTATTTAATTTTAGAGGAAAAAAAGTGTTTATTTTAGGTGGCTCTGGCTTAATAGGACAAGAAGTAAGCAAAGCAATATTAGAATTGGAAGGCAGAGTAATTAACCTTGATATAAAGAATAATTTAAAAAAAGTAGATAAAAACTACAAATTTGAATATTTAAATGTTGAAAATGTAAATAAATTATCAAAAAAATTTTTTTCTATTATTAAAAAACATGGACAACCAAACGTTTTTATAAATTGTAGTTACCCAAAAACAAAAGATTGGAGTAAAAACAACTTCAAAAACATTAGCTTAAAATCTTTTGAAAAAAATATTAAAATTCAACTAAACTCAAGTTGTTGGATTTTAAGGTTATTTGCAGAAATTATGGCAAAAAAGAAAATTAAAGGATCCATAGTTCAATTAAATTCCATTTATGGTTTGGTCGGCCAAGACATGAATATTTACAAAAACACAAATATGTCTGAAAGCATGAGTTATTCAATAATTAAAGGTGGACAATTAAATCTGGTCAGACAAATGGCTTCTTTTTATGGAAAATATAATATCAGGATAAATTCCATTTGTGCTGGTGGAGTTGAAAACAAACAAAATAAAAAATTTATTAAAAATTATTCTAAAAAGTCTTTATTAAAAAGGCTTGCAAAATCAAGTGAAATTGCTAGTGCAGTGTTGTTCCTTTCAAGTGAGGCAGCTTCATATATAACAGGAAGTAATTTAGTTGTAGATGGTGGGTGGACTTCGATTTAGAAAATTAAATGATTCCTCAAAAATATAAAAGTTTAATATATAAACAAAATCCAACCACTTTATATTTTTATATTTTAAGTTCTTTTTTTGTAATTATTTTTGAAACGTTGAGTATAGGTTCAATTCCAATTTTTGCACTTGCATTAACTGATAACAACAATTTTATAACAAATTACACAGAGAATATTGAATTATTTTCAAATTTAAAGCAATTGCCAAAGAGACAAATCATTATTTACTCAGGTTTATCAGTAGTAGTCTTATTTTTTATCAAAAATATAATACTAATTTTGATAAATTATTTACAACAAAAAATATTTAAAGAATACAAATTGTCAGTCTCAAAAATGTTATTTAAATATTATGTTAATTCAGAATATAAATTTTTTCTGTACGCGAAGCCTTCCCAATTGACGAGAACACTTACGATCGATGTAGGTCATGCATTTAATTATTTTATCGCAAAAATTGTATTATTGAGAGAATTTACTATAGTTGCAATAATATTAATATTTATTATTTCAGTAAGTCCATTAATTAACTTAGGTTTATTTTCTATTTTTTTAATTTTTAATATTATTTTTTATCTTATCATTAAAAAAACTCTTAAAAAGAGAGGCGAGGAAATTCATGAGAGAAATGCTAAACGATTTAAGATTTTAAGTGATACTTTTTTGATGATTAAACAAATCAAGATCAATAATAAAGAAAGTTTTTTCACAAACGATTTTTTTCAAAATACAAAAAAAATTGAAAATTTAGTTTTTTTTAATAATTTCTTTAATACTCTTCCCAAAACGGTAATGGAGATGATTTCAGTATTGGTAATTGTGTGCTTTTCTCTATTATTAATTCTTTATAACAAATCAGATGCTTATGTTATTTCAGTGGTTTCTCTATTGGTCGCATCTGGGGCAAGATTTATACCTGCATTTAATTTGATAACCCAATCATTTTCAAAGACAAGATGGTTACAGCCGTCATTTGACCTTATTACAAAAGAGATGCGAAATTATATTCAAATAGATGTAGAAAATAAGAGTTCGACAAAAGATGATAATTTTAATTTTGAAAAAGAAATATCATTTAAAAATTTTACATTCGGCTACAACGAAAAGAATATTTTAGATAATATTAATTTTGATATTAAAAAGGGTTCTTGCATAGGCATTATAGGTGAGTCTGGAGAGGGCAAAAGCACTTTAGTTAATATAATTATGGGTCTATTAAAAACTGAAAAAAACAACATATTTATAGATGGTAAATCTTTAGAAAAAAATATTCACAATTGGCAAAAAAATATCGGTTATATTCCGCAAGACGTTTATCTTATGGATGCAAGTATTAAAGACAATATAGCTTTTGGAATTGAAGAAAAATTAATCGATGAAAAAAAGATAGAGGAACTTATTGATCAGTTAAATTTAAGAAAATTTGTTGATAGTTTTCCTAATAAATTAAATGAGAATGTTGGTGATATGGCTGTTAAGATATCTGGTGGGCAAAAACAAAGACTTGGTATTGCTAGAGCGTTGTATATAAATCCAAAAGTTTTAATTTTTGACGAAGCAACTAGCTCCCTAGATATAGAAAATGAAAATAAAATAATTGAAATAATAAAAAGATATAAAAAAAATAAGACTATAATATTAGTCTCTCATAGATCGAACACTTTAAAATATTGTGATAAGGTATATGAAATTAAAAAGGGTACAATTTCTGAAAAAAAAAATTAGAATTGTTACTTTTTACCTCTCAAATAACATTGGAGCATTACTACAAGCGAAATCTTTGAGACAAGTAATAGAGGAAAACACAAATAATCATAATGTAAATTTTTATGATTACATGCCTAAAGAATTAATTTTTCATGAGATTTATAAACCATTAAGAACTTTTAATATAAGCAAACTATGCAAAAATTTCCTTAAAAATTTAAAAATGAGAAAATGGAGAGATAAAAACTTTTTTCCAAAGGCAAATTCTAAACTATTAGAATCAGATTTATATATTTTTGGTAGCGATGAAATTTGGAATTTTAATAATAAATATTTTGGATATGACCCAATTTATTTTGGCAACGTAAATAGTGCAAAACCTAAGATTTCATATGCTGCAAGTATAGGAAATGCAGAAATTTCTGATCTAAAATCAAATGTATTTCATAGGATAAAAGAAGATCTTAAAAAATTTGCAAACATAAGTGTCAGAGATAAAGGCACTTATGATTTTGTAAAACAAATAAATAATTCCAATCCTCAGATTGTTTTAGATCCTACGTTGATTATCGATAAAGAAGATTCAAAAATAATTAATAAGAATATAGTTTTAATTTATGGATTTAATTTTTCAGATGAAGAGATCAAAAGTATCAAATCTTTTTCTAAAAAAAATAATTCAAAAATTGTTTCAATAGGATTCTTCAATAAGTGGTGTGACACTAATAAAATAATAATCGATTCCGATGAGTTTTTAAATTACTTCCAAAAATCAAAATTTGTATTTACATCAATGTTTCATGGAGTAATGATTGCTTATAAATATAACAAAAATTTTTGGTACACTTTTAGTAAAACCAGACAAAATAAGATTGAATATTTTGTAGATTATTTAGAGCTTAAGAGTAGAAAAATTACTGAAGAGAATTTAAAAAATATAAATTTTGATTATAAAATTAATCAAAACAAATTTTTAGATTGGAAAAGTTTATCTAAAGAATATCTACTAATTAATATAAAACAAAACATCTAAATTTACTTAATTTTATCTAAAATGATTATTTCTCTCCTGATAGAGTATTTTACATTTTCTTGAAAGTTATTGATTAGTTTAATTGCTTTATTTGCATCTTTTGAACCTAAGTTGATAATACAATTTAAAGTTTTTTCGGAAAACCCAAATCCTTGAATCTTTTTTATTTTTAACATTTTTAAGTATATTGATTTAGAAAATTTTCTATAACTAATCAAATGAGTTTTTGAATACCTTTTAAAAAGTATTGTTAAAAAATTATGTATTAAAAACGCAGAATATAAAATAATGGAATTTTTTGATAAATCTTTATAAATATTTCTAGTAGCAAATAAACTTCCAAGGTTTGGAAAGTTATTTTCTTGATAAAAGCTCCTATGCGCTTTTATCTCTTTGATACAGTTATCTAATTTCAATTGATTTTCTTTCTTTGTAAATTCAAATTCAATTTTTAGAATAATTAAATTTTTTTTATGAAAATAACTACTTCTCCAATCAAAAAATAATTGATCTTTTTTTTTTTTTATGTATTTTACCATATTCATCCATAAAAATTACAGAAGTTAAAAAGTCAGAAATACAAGAGCCATAAGATGAAGCATTCATAAAAACACCACCCCCAACACTTCCGGGGATTCCTACTAATCCTTGTATCCCTGAAAAACCTTTCTTAGAAAAAAAATTTGCAAATCTACTAATTGAGGTTCCTGCGCCGACAGAATAAACATTTGATGAGATCTGATCAATATTTTGAATTTTTTGTAAATTTATTATTGGTGTATAAATGTTACCATCTCGTATCAAAGTATTAGATATATTTCCTAAAATATAATACGTAATTTTTTCTGATTTCAGAAAAGAGACTATATCTTTTACTTCTTCTATATTCGATGGGTTTATGTATAATTTTATTATTCCACCAGCTTTAATCCAAGATCTAAAACTTAGATCGAAATTTTCTTTAAAAGAAATTTCATTTTTTATTAACCATTCCCTACATTTAATTATTGAATTCTGATCCATTTAGAAAAAATTTGTTTATTCAAATCTACCAATTTTGACTTTATTTTCATTTTCGAAAGCTTTTAGCAGGAATTCTTTTTTATTTTGATAATGATATTCACTTGAATAATTTTCAATAAATTTTTCATTAATTAGATCTCTTCTTACAAAAAAAGCATTAACACCTGTTACATTACAACCTACTAACAGATAATTTTTTTCTTTTAACATGATTTCAAAACTTTTTAACGAGGCACCAAAGTAATTACTATTATCCCACTCTACATTTTTATTATATTCAATAATCCATTCTGCAGATGGTCCAAACTTTGCGTTATATTCCACTATTATCACTCTTGGACTAATAGAGTTGATTTTCTTTAAAACATGGTAGGTGTTTAATCCAATGTCAATACTTAATAAATCAATATTATTTTGATTTTTTATTTTGTTTTGCACTAAATCATTAATATTTTCAGTATCAGCCTCATCATTTATTACTTCAAGATGTTTATTAATCAAAAAGTTAAAATTTTTATTTATTTTTTCACAATATTTTTTTTCTTTTTCAATCCATATACCATTCCATTTCTGATTGATTAAATGAAGAGTATTACATTCATAACCATCTTGAACACCAATCTCTATGAATGTTTTATTCATTGTGCCTATTCTTTTAAAAATTTCCTCTAAAATTCCATCTTCATCAGCTTGTGAGAAATTTTTATAACCGTAATTTAATAAAATTTTCTCATTTTTTTTTTTATTTTCAGAAAGAATATTCAAATAATTTTGAAATGCTAAATTTCTATTTATTGCATGAATTCTCAAATATCTAGCGATATGCCACAATATTTTTATTATTATTTTTTTCATAAAGATTTTAATTTTTTCTTGTAATGCAAATTAATAGTATGTCTTAAATTATTTTTCACTTGATATTTAAAACACTTATCAAAAAAATCATTTTCGTAGTTATAATTTTTGATTGATTTTACATTTTTTAGCCAAAATACGTCTCTATTGCTATATCTACTAACAGGAAATTCTACCACTAAAGGATGTTTTAAAGTCATTAAACTTTGTTGAATAAAGAAATATATATACATTTTATCACGTATTAATTTACTTGGTTTCTCTATTTTATCTGCATTTTTTAATTTTTTAAAATATTCATTTTTATTGATTGGCTTTAAATTTTGAACAATTTCACCCCACGATGTCCTTCCAGCACTAATACAAGGTTTACCTAGTGCATTTAATTCCAAAGACACTGTTCCATGTGAAGTAACTCCTATATCAACTAATTCAAAACAAGATTTTGGTGAAATTTTTTCTGGACAAAGCCTAATATGACTAAATTTTTTACAATACTCTCCAACAAAATCTTTTGTGTTAATTTTTACTTTTTTGTAGAAAGAGTCCATTGGATGAGTTTTAATCAAATAATTATACTGAGGATTTTTTGATGCAAAATCTAAAGTTTCTTTTAACCATTCAAAATTATCTCTAAATGCCCTCCAGCCCTGAACATAATTCCCATCCAAAAATGTATGCGTAAAGATTAAAAGAATTTTCTTTTTCCTATCCCATTTAAAAATTTTACAAATAGTTTTTTTATGAATTTTATATTTTAAATTTTTATAAACAAATTTACTTTCTCTTTTCCATACATTATCAATACCTTTATTTATTTTTTTATAAAAAATTTTTTTACCCTCTTTAACTGCAAAATTAAAATCTCTTTTTACAATACTTTTGAATAATTTTTTTGAGATTTGCGCCCTTGCTGTATAAACTTCATTAAATTTTCTAAAATTAATAATAGATATTTTTGGATGCCCATGTCTAGCATATACATTCAATTTTTTATTTAAACTTCTTTGGTAGATAATACCACATGGTAAAAACTGATTTTCTGACATTATTACTCCATTAAATTTTTCTTTTTTAAGTATTGATGAAAATTGATTGTCAATATCTAGTGCTATAGAAAAATTATAAATTACTGAAAAATTTAAATTATTAATTTGTGGATATCCAGTATGTCTAATTACATGCTCAGAAACAATTTTTCCATAAAAAATATCTCTAAATTTAAGCTTTAAAAAATCTTTAGGAGATTTGATATTTATTAGTAAAAAATAACTTTTAATAAAAATAAATAGATGACTGAAAATATTTGGTTCATTAAGATATTTAAAAGATTTAAATCCATAACTTCTCATAATAATTTCTGATTGTATATCTTTTTTATTAATTAAAGGGATTATCGATTTAGCTTTAAAAGTTCTTTCGATATACTTGGAGACTAACGAGTTGCAGATTTGATCTTCTGGAATATGGACAAAACTAGTTAAAATATATTTTTTTTTACCTTTTTTTATTTCATTTTTTTTCCAAATAGTTTTATTTCTTCTTGTAAATTCTTGAAAAGTTTTACTTTTACTTGGGTTAAAATCTCTATTTAAATAAAACTTTACTAAACCTAAAACTCCATATTTATCGATTGAAACTTTATAATTATATAAATTAATAAAATATTTTTTTATTCTTGTTAATATGAATAAAAATAAATAATAAAAGAAAATAAGTGATTTTCTAAAAAACATGAAACCAATCTAGTGATAAAAGTTGTTTTTAATTTGACGAAAACTTAAACAATTAGGTTCAAAATTCAAGATCAAATGCATATTTATAATATTCAAATTGTATTAAAATGATATTTATCTTAGGACATATTTGATTGATATAAATGAGTTTAAGTAGATAATATTTATATGAAAAAAATCATAATATTTTCAGCAGGATCACTTTCTAGAGAGATCTTAGAGCTGATAAATTTTATTAATCAGAACAAAAAGATATATGAAGTCTTAGGATTTGTTGACGATAATCTTTTTAAAACAAAATCTAAGTTAGCTGGAATAAAAATTTATCAGTCTAAGAAATTTCCAAATAAAAATGTTTTTGGAATTTGTGGAATTATGAACCCGTTAATGAGATCTAAAGTAATTAAAAAAGAGGGTAAAAAAATTAAATTTATTAATATTGTTCATCCAAATGTATACATTCCAAAAACTTTTAAGATGGGTAAAGGAAATGTTATATTTGGTAATGTTCACATTAGTTTTGACGTTAAAATTTCAAATTTTTCGATTATTAGTAACTTTTGTGATTTGGGACATAATTTAATCTCTGGAGATTATCTGACGTGTATGCCTGGAACAATTATAGGGGGAAATTGCACTTTAGGAAGGAATGTTTTTCTTGGAAGTAGCACAGTTGTGCACCAAAATATTAATATTGGTGATGATACACATATTGGCTCAAGATCACATTTAACATCTGATTTAAAAAAAAATTACGCAATGACAAATTATCCTAGGCAAATTATAAGAACTATTAATAAAAAATAACTATTTCAAAATTTTAATTATTTCTTTTTTTGTATTAAGTAATGCATTTTTTTTAAAATAAGGATTATAATTTTTTTTGATTTTCCTCAAAAATTTTTTAGATCTAGTTGTTATAATAGCCTTTTTTATTTTTTTGATATCATATCCAACATCTATAACACTGCTTGATCTAGGTCTGCCTTTTTGTCTATCCCCAATATTAATAGTAGGTTTATTTAAACTTGGAATTTCAGATATTCCACTAGATGAATTTCCGATTACACCATTAGATTGTTTTACGAGAGAAAAATAGTATTTTGTTCCAAAATCTTTTATTAAAAATATGTTTTTTTTATCATTCTTTGTCCTGTTAATTAATTTTAAAATTTCTTTATTACCCGGATCATTATTTGGCCTACAAATAAATATTGATGTTTTTTTTAGGCCTTTGATACTCTCAAATACTTTTTTATAATTTTTAATATTATTTTCTTTATCTGGATGAAATGTCAAAACATAATTATATTTGCTTAACTTTACGTTATATTTTTTTTCAACTTTTTGTTTATCATAAAAATTTTTTTTTGAAAAAACATCATTTAATAAACTCCCATAAGAAAATACATTTTTATTTCTAAAACCAAGATTTTTTACATTCTTTTTATGATTAATGTTGCTTGTAAAATGATAATTAGAAAATAAAGAAATTCCATCACGATATCTATTATCTAAAGAGCCTTTAGTTACCTCTCCACCGTAAAAGTGCGCTATATTAATTTTTTTAGAATAGGCAACAAAAGAACAAATTAATATTTCGGACCTGTCACCAAAAAGTATTAACAAATCAGGTCTTATTTTATGAATTATTTTATTAAATTCATCTAAATAAATTGAATGTAATTTAAAATATTCAATTTTATTTACATTTTTGATTTTAGAAAAAATTAAATTTTTAATTTTAGTATTTTTAATATTATTAATTGTGAAACCAAATTTTTTATCAAAATGTGTACCGGTGCAAAAAAGATAACAGTTGTAAATATTTTGTAATTCAATAATCAAATCTTTTTGTAAATTAAAATCTGATCTATCTGAAGTTATGAAAAGTATTTTTTTCTTCACAGTTTGATAAACTCGTCTTTATTGTAATTTTTTTTCGATTTTTTTCCAATTATCATAGGATATAACATAGGAGATAAACCTGAACCTGGTCTTTTTGAGGTGATATTTTTATGAGTGAATTTTTCACCTTTGATAATTTTTTTTGAAGCTACTAAAGATTTTCTAGCAGCTATTATATTTTTCTTTTCACTATTAGTTATATTTTTATTTCTATTTCCTAAAGCTGTTTGTAAATCTCTAATATCTTTTACTAATTTAATTAGCTCTCTTGGTTCTAAACTTGATTTATGATCAGGACCCTTCATTTTTTTACTTATAGTTATATGTCTTTCAATAATTTTTGCTCCCAAGCTTACAGCAGCTAGTGAAACAATATTTCCTTCAGTATGATCTGAATATCCAACTTCACATTTGAATTTTTTTTTAAGACTTAACATAGCATTTAGATTTACATCCTTTATGGGTGTTGGGTAAGCTGTATTGCAATGTAAAAGTATAATATTTTTTTTTTTAGTGCCATATTTTTGTAAAACTTTAATTGCATCCCTAACCATGTTCAAATTTGACATTCCCGTTGATAAAATTATTTTTTTATTAAGTTTGCCTAGTTCTTTTAAATATGGATAGTTCGTTATTTCACTTGATGGAATTTTAAAATAATCTTGCTTTAATTTATATAAAAATTTAATGGACTCTATATCAAACGCAGATGAAAGAAATTTGACATTTTTTTTTTTACAAAATTTTTTTAAAGTTGGAAAAATATTGAAATCGAATGCAAGTTTTTTAGCCATAGCAAGCTGACTATTGTTCTTTATTGGAAAATTATTTTTTTGGTAAATTGCTTGTTTTGCATTTTCAGAGATATGCAAACTTGGTATAGATGTTTGAAACTTAACATAATCCACATTCGCTTTTGCAGCTATCTCAATGAGTTTTTTTGCTAATTTCAGTTTACCATTATGATTAACACCTATCTCAGCTATTATGATAGTCTTATTTTTTTTCATGGTCATACTTAAAGTTGATTATCATTATTACGTGTTGCAATTTTAATTATCACTAATTAATAATTAAGAATAGATATTTTAATTATACATTTTATCAATAGTATAATATAGGAAATATTTAATATTATCCAAATATGTCTTTTTTTTTTAATAGTATTTCAAATTCTAGAAATAAAAGTTTTATTACAGATGGCAATAGCTCATATAATTATAAGGACATAAATGATAAAATTAATAAATTAAAAAAAGATTACAAGATAGAAGGACTGATATTAAATATTACTAAAAACACAATTGATTTTTTAGTTGGATATCTCTATTTTTTTGAAATTTCTAAACCGCAATTGCTAATAGATCAGCAAACAGGAATTAAGAGTATATTACAATTAATTAAAAGATTTAAACCAAATTATTTATTTATTCCTAATAATATAAAAGATGAATTCAATTATAAAAAAATTTTCGAATTAAAACAATATGTTTTGTTAAAAACAAATTTTAATGAAATTAAATTAAATAGAAATATTGCATTTTTAATGCCAACATCTGGAAGCACTGGTGAACAAAAATTTGCAAAAATTTCTTTTAATAACATAAAAAGTAATACCGAAAATATAATTAAATATTTAAAGCTAAACAACAATGATTGCACAATAACCACACTTCAACCATCATATTCTTATGGTATGTCAATTTTAAATACACACATACTTGCAAAATCTTCGATCATTCTCACTGATAAAACATTAGTTCAAAAAGAGTTTTGGCAACTTTATAAAAAGTTTCCAATTACTAACTTTAATGGTGTACCTATTTTATACGAATTTATAATTAAATTTGGATTAAAAAATTTTAATAAAAATAATCTTAAGTTTCTCACATCTGCAGGAGGCGCTTTAGATCGAAAAACTTTGATTGAAATAGTTAAATTTTGTGAGGAAAATAATATAAAATATTATTCAATGTATGGCCAAACTGAAGCATCACCAAGAATTTCATATTTGTTATATCCTGAATTTAAAAATAAAATTGGAAGCATTGGTAAAGTGATTCCAGGAGGGAGTTTATCAATAAAGAATGATGAAATTATTTATAAAGGTAGAAATATATTTGGTGGCTATTCTAATGGGTTCAAAGATTTAAAAACATTTAAAAAAAAAGAATATTCTTAAAACTGGCGATATTGGCTATCAAGATAATGATGGTTTTATTTTCATTACAGGAAGAAGTAAAAGAATCGCTAAACTTTTCGGAGTTCGTCTTAATCTAGATTTAATAGAAAATAGTTTAAAAAATAAAAGCATTAAATGTGCAATTATATCTATCAAAAATAAGGTAATTATATTCCATACCAATAAAACTATTAATAAAAAAATATTCAAATATTTATTTGAGGAGTTTAAAATTTTAAAAACCAATGTTGAATTTAGATATATTAAAGAAATTCCAAAAACAAAAAATAATAAAACAAACTATGGTGAATTAGAAAAAAAAAATTAATATGATTAAAAATGATTTGAGTAATATTTATAACTTAACTAAAAATAAAAAAAAAAAAAATTTATTGAAACAAGTAAAAATTTTGAATAAACACCATTTTAAGAAATCCTCAGAATATAATAAAATAATTAAATCACTTTATCCAAGCTTTGAAAAAATAGATAATTTAGAAAAGCTTCCGATGTTACCGGTTAGATTATTTAAAAGCTTAGAGCTTAAAAGTATTAAAAATAAAAACATTTACAAAATAATGTATTCATCAGGTACATCTGGATCAGGTCTATCTAAAATATATTTGGACAAAGAAAATGCAAAAAAACAAATCGAAGTCTTAAATAAAATTTTTTCATCCTCAATTACATCGGAAAGACTCCCAATGTTGGTAATTTCAAAAAAACCTGAGCATGGCAATGATGCTTTTAATGCGCAAACAGCTGCAATTTTAGGATTTTCCCTGTTTAGCAAAAAAAACTTTTACCTGCTAGACAAAAAAAATAACATTGATCTTAATGAATTTAAAAATTTTAAAAAGTATGTAAAAAATAAACCTTTTTTTATATTTGGCTTTACAGCTAGAGTATATGAGAGCTTAATATTAAAATTAAATTATCAAGATAAAATTTTTAAAAATTCTATATTAATTCATGGAGGGGGTTGGAAAAAATTAGACGATATCAAAATATCAAACAGAGAATTTAAAAAAATATTGTATAAAAAATTAAAAATCAAAAAGATTTATAATTATTATGGTTTAATTGAACAAACTGGTTCAATATTTATTGAGTCTCCAACTTGTGGTTATTTTCATACAACAAAATATTCTGATGTTATTATAAGAGATGAAAATTTTAATGTTTTAAAAAAAATCAAAAAGGTTTAATACAATTAATATCCTCTATTCCAACTAGTTATCCTGGCCACAATATTTTAACTGAGGATCTGGGTGAAATTATAGGTGAAGACGATTGCAAGTGTGGCTTAAAAGGAAAATATTTTAAAGTTTATGGCAGAATTGAAAAAGCAGAAATTCGAGGTTGTAGTAATTTTTAATGATTAAAGTACATAATATAAATTCTGTAATTTCAAAAAAGATAAAATCCAAAAAACTAAAACCTTTTGATGATAAAATGTTAAATTTTTTGTCAGAGTTGTCAATTCTTATGACTAAATCAACTGAGGCAAGGAAAAATCCAGAGATTATGAGTTTTGCATTTTGGATTAGAAGAAACAATTTAATCAAATTAAAAAAAAAATATGAAATCAAAAAATTAAATAAAAGAAAAGGAGTGGGATTATTATTTCATATACCACCATCAAATATAGTTTCAAATTTCGCGTACTCATTAATTTTTGGTCTATTATCCGGAAATACTAATATAATTCGTTTACCAGAAAAGTCAGAGTTAATGGCTAAAATATTAATTGAATCTATGAACAATATAAAATCAATAAATCTAGATATAAGCAAATATATCTATTTTATTAAAAATTATACTGATGATGATAGTTCTAATTTTTTATCAAGTATTTCTGATGCAAGATTGATCTGGGGAGGAGATAAAACCGTAAATTTATTTAAAAGATTCAAAACAAAAAAAAATTGTAGAAATTTATATTTTACAGATAAATACTCTTTATCTATCTTTGATAGCAATAGGATATCCGTTATAAATAAAATGGATTTAGAGCACTTTGTTAGAAATTTCTATAACGATACATATTTAGTCGATCAAAATGCTTGCTCATCTCCTAATTTAATAATCTGGACTGGAAGTAAAGTAGAAAAGGCAAAAAAAATTTTTTGGTCAAAATTACTTAAAGTGGTAAAAAAAAAATATAAACTTAGTTTTTTTTCAGCAGTAGACAAATATACAAGCTCAGCTATATTTTCTGCAAAAAATAATTCTATCTCAAATATAATAAATAATGAAAACTTATTGATTAGAATTAAATTGGATAAATTAAATGATAATTTAGAAAACTTTAGGGGGAAGTGGGGACTGTTTTATGAATTTTCTAATAAGGATAAATATAAAGTAAATCTTCCTTTCTCAAAAAAGTATCAAACCATTACTTCATATGGATACTCAAAAAAACAACTAGAAAAATTGAAGAAAAAATCGTACTTATCATCTGTAAACAGAATTGTTCAAGTTGGATTATCAATGGAAATGGACTTATTTTGGGATGGTTACAACGTATTATATAAACTGACAAAATAGAACTCTAATGGAACTAAATTTTAATCAAATACTTGAATATCAAAAGAACAGACCTCCATATTTAATGATTGATCATGTTACTAAAGTAGTTCCAGGAAAAAGCGCAGAGGGTTACAAATTTTTAAAAAATGATGAGTGGTTTTTTAAAGTACACTGGGAGAATGATCCAAATATGCCTGGAATGCTTCAAGTAGAGGCTTTAGTTCAAATGTGTGCAATGTCTATATTTACATTAGACGGAAATAAAGGAAAAACAGTCTTGTTAGCAAATGTAAATAATGTAAAGTTTAAAAAAAAAATTATACCTGGTGATAAATTAAATTTAAAAACTGAAATCAAATTATTTAAAAGAGGAATAGCAAATTGTTATGGAGAGGGATATGTTAATGATGACTTAGCTTTAAAAGCAGAGTTCACAGTCGTATTGACAGAAGAAACACAAAAATATATAAGTCAAAGTACATAAAATGCCAATAGCTTCCTCTTTACTAGATAAACCAAGATTAATGAAAAAGCTTAGAGATTTCTATGCTTACGTTCAAAAAAATGATGGAAAAGTTGGTCAAAAAACTAGAGGTATTGATCTTAATTTCAATAATGCTTGCAATCTAAGATGTAAATACTGTTTCACAAATTCCCCTAAAGGTGATCATGTCAAAGAATATTTAGATATAAATGCGATAAGGAAGTTAGCTGATGAGGCAGATGAGCTTGGATTTTTTGAGTTTGATTTACAGGGTGGAGAGTTATTGTTACAACCAAAGAAATTATTTCAAGTACTTGAGGCCATAAGACCTGAAAGGTTTTATATGTATTTGACAACAAATGGATTCTATTTAGATGAAAAAATGGCAAAAAAACTTGCTGAGTATAAAGTAAGTAGAGTTTCAGTGAGCATAGATAGTATGGATGAAAAAGTGCATGATGAGATTAGAGGAAGAAAAGATTCATGGAGACGTGCCTTAGATGCATTAAAACATGTTAAGGATGCTGGAATGGACCCATACTTAAATGTAACAGTAGGTCACTATAATGCAAATACAGATCACTTTAAACAACTTCTCGATTATTCAAGAGATCAAAAATACAAAACTTTATTAAATGTAGCTGTTCCATCTGGTATGTGGCAGAAGATGGATGAAATAATATGTGATGATAACGATAGAGTTTATTTAAGAAAAATAAGAAAAGAATATAAAAACTTAGTTAGAAATATTTGGAACCCTTTTGATAAAAATAATGAAAAAATTTTAGGTTGTACAACAGTCAATAGAGTTTATGTAACTCCAATAGGTGATGTGCTTGTCTGCCCTTATGTTCACATAAAAATAGGAAATATATTTAAACAACCTTTAAAAGATATAATTAAATATGGATTTAGTATTAAGTACTTCAACAATCATAGTGATTTATGTTTAGCAGGAGAAGATAAAGAATTTATAAGTAAATTTATGACTTTTCCAGGCCAAACCATTTTTAATCCTGCAAAAGCAGAGGAAATATTTTCTAAAGAAGATTTTGTATAAATGCTTCTTAAAAATAAAGTGGCAGTTATTACTGGATCAAACCGCGGTATAGGCAAACAAACTTTAGAAATTTTTTCAAAAAATGGGGCTGATATTATTGCTTGTGTAAGAGAATCAAATAATGACTTTAAAGAATATACAAAAAAAATTTCCCAAGATACAAAAAATTCAATTGATATAGTAGATTTGGATTTACAAAGTGAAAATAGCGTCAAAGATGCAATAAAAAGAATTGCGTCTATGAACAAAAAAATTGATATTTTGATCAATAACGCAGGGTCTATATATACTGGTATTTTTCAAATGACTCCTATTTCAAAACTTAGAGAGATCTTTGAAATAAATTTTTTTTCTCAAAGTGTTTTTGTTCAAGGCCTTGTGAAAACTATGATTAAAAATAAAAGTGGTAATATTATATACATATCTTCTTCATCAGCAATTGATGCAAATGAGGGAAGGAGCGCTTACTCAGCATCAAAAGCAGCAATAATTACACAAGCTAAAACATTATCAAAAGAACTTGGAGTATTTAATATCAGGGTAAATTGTATAGCCCCTGGCTTGACACAAACAGATATGATGAAAAATAATACTCCAGATAATATTTTGCAAGAAGTAATAAAGACTATACCTTTAAAAAGAGTAGGAGATCCTAACGAGATTGCGAACGTGGCACTTTTCCTTGCGTCGGATCTATCAACTTATTTAAGTGGGCAGACAATCAGGGTTGATGGAGGAATGAATTAATGGAAAAAAAAAATTTTAAGAATGAAATTAAAAAATTTTCTAATGATATGAGATCAAATATTTTAGAAATGTCTCTGTCAGCAGGTTCAAGCAGCTCACATTTTGGAGGGGCTTTATCTATAGTTGAAATATTATCCACATTATATGTTTCACAATTGAAATATGATCCTAAAAACCCATTATGGGAAGGTAGAGATAGATTTATTTTAAGCAAAGGGCATGCGTGTTTAGCATATTATTCTGCATTATGCCAAATAGGATACATAAAATTTAATGATTTATTAACTTTTGAAAAAGATGACTCAGATTTTTTAGGTCATCCAGTTAAGAATGAAAAACTAGGTATAGAATTTTCTAATGGATCTTTGGGAATGGGTTTATCGTTGGGTATTGGTGTTGCATATGCTTTAAAAAAAAAACAACTTGATAATTTTGTATATGTAGTAATAGGTGATGGAGAGTGCAATGAAGGATCAGTCTGGGAAGCTGCGATGTCGGCACCCAATCTTAAATTAGATAACTTATATGCTATAATAGACAGAAATAATTTTCAGCAAACTGGCTCAAATTCGGAAATTATGAATTTAGATGATTTAAAACTTAAGTGGTCTAGTTTTGGCTGGCATACAGATGAAATAGATGGTCATAGTATTGACTCTCTTTTAAATTATTTTGATAACTCAAAGAATATTAAAAAACCTAAAGCGTTAATAGCTAATACAATTAAAGGTAAGGGTTTTTCTTTTTCAGAAAATAATAATGAATGGCATCATAAAATTTTAACAAAATCAACATATGAGAATGCTCTAAAAGAAATAAAATTAAATAATGATAATTAATGAAAGAATTATAAAATCTTGGTCAATCATAGGACCTAGAGCAACTTTTGGTTTGGCAGCATTGGAACTGGTAAAAGAGCACCAGAATATGATGATACTCACATGTGATGTCTCTACTTCTGCAGGTCTTGATAGATTTAGAAAAACATATGCATCAAATTATTTGGATTTAGGTATAGCTGAGCAAAATATGATCGGAGTAGCTGCAGGATTGGCAAGTGAAAATTATAATGTTGTTACAACAACGTTTGCACCCTTTCAAACAATCAGATGTTGTGAACAAATAAAAGTCAACTTTGGTTATATGAAAAATAAAGTTTGTATGGTGGGTTTGGCGAGTGGATTGATTTTAGGCAATTTAGGCTTTACTCATTGCTGTATTGAAGATGTTGGGATTTTAAGAACTATTCCAAATATAACAATTGTATCTCCAGCAGACTCTTTAGAGACAGTTAAAGCTTTTCAAGCTGCTTTAAGATATAATGGCTCGGTATATATAAGGTTAACAGGTGGATCAAATAATCCAATCGTGTACGATAAAGATTATAATTTTGAGATAGGTAAATCAAATATTTTAAAAGATGGATCAGATGTTGCAATATTTTCCTCAGGCTCTGTAACATCAGAGTGTTTAAACGCAGCAAAAATTTTAGATGAAAGTAACATTAGTTGTGCAGTCATAAACATGCATACAATAAAACCATTTGATAAAAAAACTTTAGAAAAATACCTTAGTGCAAAGTTGATCGTAAGTGTTGAAGAACACAATGTAATAGGTGGATTAGGATCTGCAATATCAGAAACTTTATCTACTTTTGAAAATTCTCCAAGACAAATGTTTTTGGGTATAAATGATCAATATACAAAAGGTGGGAGCTACAACTTTTTAAAAAAAAAAAATGGACTAGATAAGGATAATATTATATCAACCATTAAAAATAATTTCAATGAGCGCTAGTATTTATAAAACAATTTTTGCGAAATCTCTGTCAATTTCAGAAAAGTTTGATGAAAATTTGAAATATAATGAAATTCCTGAATGGGACTCAATTGCCCATATGACTCTTATAGCTGAATTAGAAAATCAATTTAATATTTCACTAGAGACAGACGACATAATTGATTTTAGTTCTTATAAAAAAGGTTTTGAGATATTAAAGAAATATGATGTCAAAATCTAATTTTCATAGAATTTTAAAGTATAATGAGCAATCAACAAAAACAAACTAAGCATTTTTTTGAGAAAGATGCAAACAATTGGTCGAAAAAGTCATTTTTTCCCAAGAGGAATAAACCACTCAATACAATACATGAAAGAAATATATATGTAATTAATCTAATTAAAAAAAAGAGACTTTTATATCATTTAGATGTTGGATGTGGTGTTGGTGATTTGGTTTTTAATAGCTCAAAAATAACTAAAAAATCTGTCGGTATAGATTTTGCGAATGAGATGATTAAAATTGCAAACAAAAAATATAAAAAAAATAATTTATCATTTAAAACTCAATCTATATTTGATTATTCAACAGAATTAAGATTTGACTGTATTTCAGCAAATGGATTTATTGAATATTTATCTATAAATGAAATTTATAATTTTTTTAAGATTTCGAATAAACTTCTCAAAAAAGGCGGATTTTTTACTATAAGTTCTAGAAATAGATTATTTAATTTGTTCTCACTAAATGAATTTTCAAAAAAAGAAGTTGAAGGAAACAAATTTAAAATTTTGTATGGAGAAGCACTTAGTTGTAACAAATCAAAAAATTTAGAAGATTTTAAAAAAAATAAATCAGATACAATAAATAATATTAACTTTAAACAACCAAATACAGGCATTAAGGTTAATATTAGACATCAATTTACACCATTACAGCTTTCTTCTACTCTTAAAAAGTTAGGTTATATGATAACTGATATACATCCCATTAATTATCATCCTGTGCTACCCTCAATATATGATACTGAAAAAGATTATAAATTTTTCTCTAACGATATTTTTAAAAGAAGTTTTAAAAAAAATTATAATAAATTATCAAATTTACCTTTTTCCTCGTCGTTTATGATAACAGCAAAAAAATAAATAATAGTTTATTTCGTTAATTTAGAATTCGAAGATTTTTCGTTAAGTAATTTAAACTTCCAGTTTTCATTAAACAAATCATGATAAAAGGTTGCCCAAACGTATCTAATTTTATTTTTTGTTTTATTGATTCCACTTTTATGCAAAAGACTGTTATGAAATAAAATTACACTGCCCAGTTCACACGTGATAATTTTTTCTTTTAAGGAATGTTTAGATATTATTTTAGCATTTAAAAGTGGTCTTGATGGCATATTTAATTTTCTTACTAATTCTCTTTCTCTATCTGATCTATCTGTTTTGATATTTTTTCCATGACTTTTTGATAAGATTGTTAGTCCTCCTAGTTTTTTGTCCACATTTGAAATAATTGGTGCCCATAACTGGATAAAATTCGAGTCCAGAATGTTTGCGTTATTATCTCGATGCCATCCATAAACATATGGAGTTATTCCAGGGACATCCATTCTAATTGTTGTTGCATTGACATATAAATTAGAATTACCTTTTTTTTGTAATAATTGATTTACTGCGTATTTTATATTTTCATCTGATAACAGTTTATAGAAATCGACGGAGCTTGGTAGTTGATTGTAGATATTAACTAAAAATTGTCTATTTTTTTTTGACAATTCTAACATTCCATTGTGTACATAATAATCATCATTCTTATTATATCTAATTATTTTTTTATAAAATTCTGGGTGATTAACTTTAAGACTAACTTTGATTAATTTCGCAAGCTCATGTTTAAACTTATTTAACTTATTTTTTTTAAATATCTTTACCTTTACGTAGCCATTATTATTGAAAAAAGTAATTTGTTTTTTTGTAAGCATAAGAATATATAAGTTGTAAAATTTTATCTTAACATTTACATCTTTTAGCCAAAAAAAATAAGAAATAAAACATTTTTTTACATTTCAAACATTTTTATAACCGGTAGTTTAAAACACACAGGCTTCCCATTTCTTGAAGTGACTAGAAATTTAATCTATTTTAATCTTATTTTTGACTTATCAAAAATATTTCTATGAAAAAAAAGTATAACTTTTTAGATTTATTATTTTTTGTTAAAGTTTATTTTTTTATAGATGCTTAAAAGATAATTAATACCATATCCAAAAAACAAAGAAATATATATTAAAACCGGTGTGAAATACCTATTATTACCGTGCCATGATAAAATACCAAAAAAATAGATAGATGAAACGAGTAAATAAAGTATTAATTTATATTCCTTTTTTTTATACAACTCAATTAACCCAACACAGCAGATAAAGTAAATTAATAAACTATATATAATTCTGTAAGGTATAAATTTTTTATGTAAATCACTTTCATAATATTTTTCACCAGATAAAAATTTGTGATCAGAATAAATGTGTAGCGGATTCAACAAAATAAAACTTAAAGATTTTTTTGCTACATATTTTATAAACTCTACTGGATTTGAAAAAATTAATTCCTTGGATCTTTCATGAAAGTATTTGCATATTTTAAGATATCCAAAATTTTCTTTTCCTTCATTAGCATTTTCACAAAACATAAAAGAATATCTAGCATAATTAGAATTTTTTAATTTATCTAAATCAATAGTAATATTTTCTTTTTCAATCATTTTAAAAAATTGTTTTTTTTCAAAATCTTTTTCTTCCTCACTTAAAATATTTGGAATCACATATGCGTGCAATACTGATTTTGTTTCAAGAGGAGTAATCAAAAACTCTCCCGATTTTTTATAATTATGATAACCGACAAATAAAATCAATATTGAGAAACCTAGTAACAAGAAAAAAATTTTTTTTAAAAATCTAAAGTCTTTATAAAAACAAAAATATAGAATTACAGGAATTAAATAGTAAAAGCCATTAGTCCTTTGTAATGCCAAAAGTGACAATATTATTCCAAGGATAAAAAAACGAATATTTGAAAAATTGTTATTTAAAACTAATGCCATGATTATGATTTGAAGTGAAAAAAATATTGACTCAGACCAAAAAGTGCCATGATACTGAAAAATTGTAGGCTCAAGACAAAGAAAAAATAAAGAAAAAAACAAACATTTATACTCAATTATTTTTTTTAATTGAAAAAACAGGAATGTAAGACTTAAGTAGTACAAAAGAATTTGTAAAACTAAAAAATTTTTATGAACACCTATTTTTACAACTTTATCCTCTGAATTTTCATATAAATCGTAATTAAAAATTAAATAATATAAGGCAATTATTCTAGGATATAGATACTTAGTAAAATTATTTCTTCCTGTCTCAAAATAATTTATATTTTCTTTTAATTGATCTTTAATTTCATTTCCATGAGAAAAATATCTTAATGCATCATTTTTTATCATCAAATGAGTTGATTGACCGTTCTCTGTAAAAACATTTCTATCAAAGTTTTTTATATTAAAATTTGCATAAATTAGAGATGCTAGAAGAGCAACAATAATTATTATTGAGCAAGAATTTGTAATATTTTTAAGTTTCATTTTTTTTGTATATTTTCTAGATATAAAAGAAATAAATTTTTAAGAGTTCTAAAAATTTCAATACCTGGTATTTTTGAATATCCATGTTGCCTGTTTTTAAAATGAATAGGAATTTCATTTATGTTAACCCCAAGCTTATTTAGCCTATAAATTGTTTCCATAAAAAAACTGTATCCCTTAGAGTTAATCACATTTAAATTAAAATTTTTTAACTTTGAAAGATTAAATCCCCTGTAGGATGTAGTAAATTCATTACAATCTATTTTAAGAACTTTTTTAATGAATTTATTTCCTACAATACTAAGAGCCAACCTATATCCAGACATTTCACACTTACCACCTTTTATATACCTTGATCCAATTACAAATGATGATGTATTTAAAATATCTAGCATTTTAGGTATCTCATTTGGATCATGTGAAAGATCTGCATCCATTGAAATAAATTTTTCATATTTATGTTTTATTGCATAATCAAAAGCAAGCTTATGAGCAGTATCCAACCCAGATTTATAATTTCTCACTATTACTTTTAAGTTTATAATTTCTTTTTCTAATTCACGTAAAATTTCCCAAGTTTTATCTGGGCTAAGATCGTCTATTACAAGGATATCTATATTAAGGTTTAGTTTATTTAAACTTTCTATTAAATATTTTATATTTTCTTTTTCATTGTAAGTAGCAGTAAATATTAATATTTTGTTCATAAAAAAATTAGTTTAATTAATATACCAAAAGTATTAAAAATAAATTCAAATTTAGCTTATGAAATTTAAAAAAACTGCAATTATTTTTGGAATTAGTGGACAAGACGGAGCCTATTTATCTCATCTTCTATTAGAGAAAGGTTACAAAGTAATTGGAACCACAAGAAATAAATCAAGTAAAAATTTGCATCGTTTAGAAAGGTTAAATATTGCAAAAAAAATTACTCTCTTAAAGGGAGAAGCAACTAACTTAAAATTTTGTGAAAAAATTTTAGGTCGAAATATTAACGAGATTTATTACTTGGCTGGAGACTCTTCGGTAATTAATTCTTTTGAAACACCTCATCTTTCATTAAAAAGCAATACGGAAGGTATTTTGAACATTTTAAAAACTCTAAAGCAAAAAAAGTACAAAGCTAAATTATTTAATGCTGGCTCTGGCCAATTTTACGGTGATAATAAAAAAAACTTTTACAATATTCGTTCAAAAATAGAGCCACAAAGCCCATATGGAGTATCAAAAGCAGCTGCTTACTGGTTAGTCAAAATTTACAGAGAAAAATATAATATTTATTGTTGTACAGGAATTTTATTTAATCATGAGTCTCCTTTAAGATCTAAAGAATTTGTAACAAAAAAAATTGTCGATACAGCTCTCAAAATAAAAAGAAATAGAAGTATAATCTTAAAATTAGGCAATGTTGAAATAGTTAGAGATTGGGGTTGGGCACCTGATTATGTGAGAGCTATTTGGCTTATGATGCAAAGGAATAAACCAAGAGATTTTATAATAGGGTCTGGGAAAACTTATTCATTGAAAGATTTTGTAAATGAAGTTTTTAAATATTTAGATATAAGTAAAAAGAACTTAAAAACTAATGTATCAAAATATAAGAGAAAAGTTGATTTGAGAGGCTATAAAGCTAACATTGCGGACACCCAAAAAATATTGAAATGGAAACCAAAATTAAAATTTAAAACTATCATTCATAAAATGATTAATAATGAGTTATTTTGATTTAATATTCTCAAATAAATCTATCTTAAGAATATTTCAATTAGAGATTTTTAAAAAATTTAGAACTGAGGGAGATATTATAGAATTCGGAGCTTCTGAAAAAATTGATAAAAACTTTTGTAGCCCTAATTTAAAAAATTGTAGAGTCACTTTTTCTAATATAAACTCCTCAAACAAAGAATTTCTAAATATTGATTTACAAAAAAATATTTCTTTAAAGACTAAATACGATTATATAGTTATTTTTAATGTTTTAGAACATCTCTTGGACCCAAATTTAGCTCTTAAAAATTTATCTACAATTTGTAAAAAAAACGGAAAAATCATAGGATCTACTCCTTTTCTTTTTAGAGTTCATGGTGCTCCAAAAGATTACTCAAGATTCACAAAAGATCATTTAGTAGAATTATTAAAATCAAACAATTTTAAAGATATAGAAATTATTGAGCTTGGCACGGGACCATTTTTAGCATGTATTTCGTTATTAAGAAGTTACCTTAAATATTTACCAGTTTTTTATCAACTTTTAGTTTTGTTGTCTTTAGTTTTTGATAAAATAGTTAAATTATTTATTAAAACTGATCCTAAGAAAATTTATCCTATAGGATATGTTTTTTTTGCGTCCAATACTTAAAAATTAAATGAAATTGTTTTATTGGTCACCTTTTTTATCAAATATAGCAACCGTAGATGCGGTCATAAATTCAATAAACTCCTTAAAAAGATATGGTAACAAAAACAAATATAAACCTTTTATTGTCGATTCATCAGGTGAGTGGCAAGAGAAGCTAGATAAGGTATCAGGAATTAATATCATTAAATTGTATAATAAAAATTATTACAAATTTTTACCAAGAGGCAATTTTTTAAAAAGTCGATTATCACAATTGATTATTTTTATCTTGAATTTTAACGTATTAAGAAAATTATTGCTTAAAGAAAAACCTGATTTTTTGGTAGCTCATTTAGTAGTCTCCTTACCATTAGTCTTATTTTTTTTTTTTAAATTTGAAACTAAATTAATTATAAGAATTTCAGGAACACCAAAACTTAATAAAGTAAGGAGATTTTTTTGGACTTTATTTTCCAAAAATGTTCACATTGTAACTTGTCCAACTCAATCTACTTTACAAAAATTAACAAAATTAAAAATTTTTTCAAAAGAAAAAATAAAACTTCTTTATGATCCAAAATTAAAAGTTAATTCTATAAATATCAAAAAAAGAGAAAAAATAGAAAATAGATTTCTTAATACTAATTATATTCTTAGTATCGGTAGATTAACGAAACAAAAAAATTTCTTTCTTTTAATAAGTGCTTTTAAAGAAATTTCGCAAAAATATCCAAATCTAAAATTGATCATTTTGGGAGAAGGAGATGAGAGAAAAAAACTTGAAAAATTGATTGAAGATTTAAATTTAAGTGGAAGTGTTTTCTTGGAAGGATACAAAAAAAATATATTCAATTATCTAAATAATTGTGAATGTTATATTTCATCGTCCTTGTATGAGGATCCAGGTTTTAGTTTAATTGAGTCCGGATTTTTAAATAAACCTGTTATTGCAGCAGATTCAAACACTGGCCCATCAGAAATATTAAACAATTCTAAAAATGGTTTTTTATTCAGAAATAATGATAAAACTTCTCTTGTTGATCAATATTTTAAATTAAAGAATTCAAATACTAAAGATGTGATAAATAAAAAAATAAATCTTAAAAAATTCTCTAAAAATTTTTCAGTTTTTAGACATTTTAAAAATTTTGAAAAAATTCTTTCTAATTAGAATAATAAAAAAATGGATCAATTATTTTTTTTTTATCTAATAAACCTGCAATTTTTTTAAATTTTGAACCTTTCGAAAGAAACAGAAAAAAATTATATTTTTTTAACTCATAATTTTTCAATTTATTAGATCTTTTAAAAAAAGGATCAAAACCTATTGTATTTTTGTATCTTTTCTTAAAATACCTTAAGATCTCAATTTTTTGAGAGTTTCTGGTATCAGCCACTCCATATTTGTAAGTAAGACCGACTATACAAATCTTAACTTTATTTTTTTTAATTCTACTTGTTTTTATAGCTCTATTAACTAAGTTAATAATATATTTTTTCATAAAATTATTTACTTCTCTACCAGATAAAGTCACTTTTGATCTATAACCTTGTTTTTTTGCAATATAAGTTAAATAGTACGGATCTACTGGAAGACAATGACCTCCTACTAAACCAGGAGAAAAGTTTATAAAATTCCATTTAGTTGAAGCTAAACGAACTACTTCATTAAAATTTAATTTTAACTTATCGCAAATCATTAATATCTCATTAAATAGTGCTATATTCAAATCTCTTTGAATATTTTCGATACCCTTTGCAGTCTCTGCCTCTTTAATATTTTTGGAAAAAATTAATTTTTTAGATATCTTTTTATATACATTAATTATTAGTCTTTTTACTTTTACATTCTTACCTTCGTAAGCAAGAATTTTATTAATATTATTAAGATTTCTATTTTTGTCGCCTGGGTTTATTCTTTCGGGACTATAACAAGTACTAAAATCATAATTATTTACCAATTTTGTTTTTTTTTCTAATTTTTTTGTGAATGTTTTGGTTACACCTGGATAAACAGTTGATTCTAAAACAATTATATCTCCTTTTTTTAAGATTTTTGAGAGCAAATTAAAACTTTTATCGATATACTTTAAGTCTGGTTTTTTTAAATATGTTATAGGTGTTGGAACACAAACTATAAAGAAATTACATTGTTTTATATCCTCAATTTTTTTTGAAAAGATTAGTCTTTTTATTTGAATATCTTTTTTTTTAAATTCATCGTTGAGATCAATTCCTCTATTCAAAGTATCAATTCTTTCAGAATTGATATCATAACCAATAATATTAAAACTTTTTGCTAATTTTAAACAAATGGGCAAACCCACGTATCCGAGTCCTATTACACATATTTTTAGCATGAAATATTTATATCGTTTATGAATTAATATTGATATATCAATATTATTTTTATGCAAATATTAATTACAGGTGCAGCAGGCTTCATAGGGTTTAATCTTGCTAAATATTTATTAAGTTCGTCTAATGTTAAAATAATTGGTATTGATAGTTTAAATACTTATTATTCAAAAAAACTTAAAAAAAATCGTATTAAAGAATTATCTCGGTATAAAAGATTTTCATTTTTTCGAATTAATATTTTAAATAAAAAAAAACTAGAAAAAATTTTTAAAATTAAAAAGATAAATTTAGTTATAAATTTGGCAGCACAGGCAGGAGTTCGTTACTCCTTAGAAAAACCAAGTGAATTTGTTGATAATAATATTCACGGATTTTATACTCTTATTGATATTGCCAAAAAATATAAAATTAAAAAAATTATTTATGCCTCGTCAAGTTCTATTTATGGTGATTCTAAAAGATTTCCTTTAAATGAAACTCAGAACGTGAAGCCAAAAAATATTTATGCTTTATCAAAAAAAGTTAATGAAGAGATGGCGGAGGTATTTTCCAAACAATACAATATTTCTTTCATCGGTCTTAGATTTTTTACAGTTTATGGTGAGTGGGGAAGACCAGATATGTTTATGATGAAGTATTTAACTTCCAGTTATAACAAAAAGATAAATTTCTATTTAAATAATTATGGTGAGCATACTCGAGATTTTACTTATATTTTGGATGCTTGTAAGATTATTTCCAAATTGGTTTTTTCTAAAAAAAAAATTAATCATGAAATTTTTAATGTATGCTCAAATAACCCCAAAAAATTAACTGATATTATAAAAAAAATTAATTTTTTAACACAAAAAAAACCAAAATTATTTAAAAGGAAATTGCAACAAGCTGATGTAGTTAAAACTCATGGTACCAACAAAAAGATCAAAAGTTTTATTGGGAAGCAAAATTTTACATCTATAGATTATGGTTTAAAAACTACTGTTGAGTGGTTTAAGAATTATTATAAAGTTTAGATTTCATTTAAAATTTTTTCAAATCTAGTAACATGGTTTTTTAAATTAAATTCAAAAGATTTTTTTTTTGCAGTTATCGATTTTCTAGTAAAGATTTTTTGATTATTTGCAAATTTTTCGATAGATTTTTTCAGGTCTCGTAAATCTTTATAAATTGTGCCTCCCTTTCCATTTGATAAAATTTCATTAATGCCACCATGGCTTTGCGATGCAATAATTGGTAAGCCAACTTGAGCAGCTTCGACAACAGAATTAGGAAAACCCTCAAAATACGATGAATTAATATAAAGGTCTGCTTTGAATAAATGATTATAGGGATTTTGTTCAAAGCCAATAAGTTTTACCTTTTTTTCTAAATTAAGAGATTTTATGAATTTAGATATATTATCCTTCTCTGGCCCAACACCAATTATATATAAGCTTATTTCTCTTTTAATCTCACTGATTGCTTGAATGATTTCGTAAATATTTTTTTCTTTAGACAACCTACAAACAGTTATAAGTTTTAATTTTGATTTTTTGGGAAGACTTTTTTTATTTTTTCGCTTACTGTTTATTTCAAATCCTGTAATTGAGGGTGGAAATAAAGTTTTTGAGAAAATACCATATTTCTTTTTTAGATATTTACCTAAATAATCAGAGTTACAAATAACTAAATCAAATTTTTTATAAAAAATTGGTATTAGTAATCTCATAAATGTTTTTTTAATCCGATCAATTAAGCTAAAATAAATTTCTAATTCTTTAAAAGGTGTTCTCTCAATAGCAATAAATTTTAAATTAATTCTTTTTTTTAGAAAAATTGAACAAAGTAAATTTGTATAATTAATATTAGATATAAGATAATTTTGATTACTATTTTCAATAATTTTTGAAATAATTTTATTAAGAGAAAAAACAGCGAAAAGGGCTCTACTAGAATTTATTAATTTAACTTTAATACCTGCTTTTGAAAATTCTTTTGCATAAGCACAATTATTCATACAAATTACAAAAATATTATATTTTTTTTTATCTAGAGAACAGCAAAGTTTAGAAACAGAATTACCAGCACCGCCTTTACCAAACCTTGCTAAAAAAAAAATAAGATTTTTTTTCATTTTTTAATTACTTATTTTTTCAAAATAATAAATCTTTAAATCTTTTAAATCAACTTTTACGATAATATTCTTAAGTAATCTTATTTTTGATAAAAATTTAAATATAAAACTCATTTTTGGAAAAATTAAAATTAATTTTTCCATAAGATATTCAAAACTTATATATCTAGGATCATTTAAAATCTTTACTAATTTTAGATTATTATTTTTTCCAAATATTTCTAAAGTTTTATTAGAAAAAAAAACCATATGGAATGGAATCATCCAATGATAATTTCTTCCTGTAATTTTTGCATATAAAGAGTCGATATTGAAAGTAGTTAAAATCAGTTTTCCATTTTCATTTAGTAATTCATTTATTTGAGACAAAACTTTGAAAGGATCACTAAAGTGCTCTATAACATCTGCCATTATAATTAAATCATATTTTTTTTTCTTTTTTAAATGATTTTCAATTGTTTCATTATAAATATTTAATTTAAAATTATTTTTTGCATAATTTGTACTGTGTGCAGAAAGCTCTAAACCTGAATATTTTTTAACTTTATCTTTTAAAACTGAACCTAAAACTCCATAATAAGCACCTATTTCAAGTACGTTCATGTCTTTGTTAATGAATTTACTTATTTTATTTAATAATTTCTCAAAATAATATTTTTTGAATTTAATCTGAGATATGTATTTGTCATCTGTGATATCTTGATAGGTTTTTTCAATTTGATTTTTATCCATTTTGAAAATTAATTCAGAAAAAATAATTTTACATTTGGTGCACTCATAAATAGAAGGTTTTTCATATGTATCTGTTGTGCAATTAAAGTTAATCTTTTTATAATCTAAGCTGCCTGAGAAATATTTAATTTTAATTTCACCGTCACATATATGATTTGGACATTTCTTATTAACTGTGGTTGTCATAGCTTAGATAAAGAAAAGTTAATTAAACTTTAAAATTTTATATTAAAAAAAAATATATTTTTTAAATTAAAAATATATAACATTTATTAAAAATTTTAAATAATAATGAAAAATAAACTTTTAAAAAATTTCAGGATATATGTAGCTGGTCATAATGGCATGGTTGGTAGGGCTGTAGTTAGATACTTAAAAAAAGAGGGAGTTAAGAATATAATTTTTGCAAATAGAAAAAGACTTAACTTACTTAATACAAAAGACTTAGAAAAATTTATCAAATCTAAAAAACCTGACATAGTTATTAATTGTGCTGGAAGAGTAGGGGGAATATTAGCTAATTCAAGTTATCCCGTTGAATTTATTAATGAAAATATCTTTATACAATTAAATTTAATTAATCTCTCATACAAACATAAGATTAAACATTTTATTAATCTTGGAAGTTCATGTATTTACCCGAAAAATTCAAAACAGCCTATTAAAGAAAAATATCTTTTATCCAATGAGCTTGAGAAAACCAATGAAGCCTATGCACTTGCAAAAATTGTTGGTTTAAAGGTTTGTGAATTTTATAATCAACAATATAAAACAGATTTTTTTACCCTAATGCCATGCAATTTATATGGTCCATACGATAATTTTCATTTAAAAAATAGTCATTTTATACCTGCTCTGATAAAAAAATTTATTGAAGCAAAAAGAAGAAAAAAAAATGTGGTTGAAATTTGGGGATCTGGACTTCCTAAAAGAGAAGTGATGCATGTAGATGACTTAGCAAATGCAATAGGACATTTGTTAAAATTAAAGATTAATAATAGTAAAAGACTGTCTAAAATTATAAAAATCAACTCACTAATAAATGTTGGATCTGGTCAAGAATTTCAAATAAAGAAGTTTGCACAAATTATTAATAAATTAACATTTTCTAATAAAAAATTAAGATTTAACAAAAAATTTCCTGACGGTACGAAAAGAAAAATTTTAGATATTTCCATCCTAAAAAAAATTGGGTGGAAATCTAAAATAAATCTTTATGATGGTCTAAAAAATACAATCAGGTGGTATAAAACAAATTACTAGTGCATACATTTAAATTTAAATACTGAGATTATCAAGTTGAAAAAAGAAATTATTTTTTATATTCCTTCAATTGAAGGCGGTGGCGTTGAAAAAAATTTATATTTGTTGATTAAATATTTACCAAAACAAATTGGTAAAATACACGTTATAACAGCTAAAAAAAAAAACAGTAATTTCAAAAATGTAAAATTTATTTGCCCTACGTCAAACTATTGGAATAAAAAAAACCGAACATTAAAAAATATAATTTGTGTTTATTTATTAATTAAGAATTTTTGGTCTTCAAAAGCTGTAATTTTGTCTTTTCAGTCAAACTTAACATCAATAATTATATCAAAAATTTTTAGATTTAGAGTCTTAATAAGACTTAATACAAGCTTAAAAAAATATTTGAATAATTTTCTTAAAAGATTTACTTTTAAATTTTTTTACTCTTTATCTAACATTATAATTGTTAACTCTAAAGTTTTTCAAAAAGAATTATTTAATGAAATAAATTTAAAATCTCATTTGATTTATAATTTAAATATTAATGAAAAAAAAAGAAAAAAACTAGACTTTTTTAAAAAATTCAAAGGTTTAAAAATATTAAATATTGGAAGATTAACTGATCAAAAAGATCAGTTAACACTTATAAGAAGTTTAGGAATTTTTAAAAAAAAAAATACAAATTTTAGATGTAGTATTATTGGAAGAGGAGCATTTAAAAATATATTAATCAGTGAAATTAAAAAATTAAATTTAGAAAAACATATTAAATTGATTGGCCTCAAAAATAATGCAGAACAATATATTTCACAAAGTGATGTTTTTGTATTATCTTCAAAATTCGAGGGGCTCCCTAATGTTCTTATTGAATCTCAAAAATATGGTGTACCAATTATTTCAAGTAATTGTCCAACAGGACCTAATGAAATATTGATGAATGGTAAGTTAGGAGAATTATTTCCAGTTGGTAATCATATTATTCTGGCTAATAAGTTATTAAATTTTTCTAAAAATAAAAAAATCTTAAAATTAAAATCCTTGAATGCGAAAAAGTACTTAAAAAGATTTGATCCAATAATGAACTCACAAAAATATTCAAAATTAATCTTGCAGGAATATGAAAAAATATAAGATATCAATTATAACTGTAACTAAAAATTCTGAAAAATTTTTGTCTGAAAATATCTTAAGTGTTAAATCACAAAATTATAAAAATTTTGAGCATATAATTGTTGATGGTAACTCAAATGACAAGACAATTAAAATTATAAATTCACACAGAAAAAATATAAAATTTATAAAAAATAAAAATGATAAAGGCTTATATCATGCAATGAATGTAGGAATTAAAAAATCATCTGGAGACATTATTGGAATATTAAATTCAGATGATATCTATTTTAAAAATACATTAAAAATAGTTAATGAATATTTTAATAAAAATAAAGATTTAGATTTTTTATTTGGTAGTGTTTATAAGCACAAACTTTTATCTGGTTATAATCCAAGTATAATTGATTGGAGTTTTGGTTTTTATACTACTCATTCCGTAGGTTTTTTTATAAAAAAAAAATCTCAATTAAAAGTAGGACTTTATGATTTAAAATACAATTATTCTGCAGATTATGACTTATTTTTGAGAATGATTAAAAGATTTAAATTAAAAGGATTATCTACTAAAAAAAACGAGATTTTTGGAAAGTTTAGACAAGGTGGTCTTTCCTCAAGAATAAATTTTTTAGATTATCTAGTGGAGTGTAATAAGATAAGAATTAATAATGGTCAAAATTTATTTCAAGTTTATTTTATTTTTGTTTTAAGAATTCTTAAAAATTTTAAAAAAATTATAAAATGAATATTTATATTTGTTCACTTTTAAGTAAAAAAAATCTTAAATTTTTAAATTCCCATTTAAATTCACTAAATAAATTAAAAATACCAGGTAATTGTAAACTAAAAATCATATTTGTTTTGAGTCCAAAAATTAATGTCACAAAAAATTTACTAAAAAGATTTTTGAATAAAATAGATTATTCAATTATTGAGAGTATCAAAGACAACATTCCTTACTCTCGGAACGTTTTTTTAAAATTTTTGAAAAATAAAAATGTCCAATATGCTGGATTTGTAGATGATGATTGCGTTATAGATGAAAATTGGCTTTTAAACATGATAAAATTTTTTGATCAAAATAATTGTGATATAGTTGGAGGTCCTCAATATCATGATGTTAAAAATAAGGTATTTAAAAATTATTATAATGTTTTAGAGCCTACCCACTACCATGGTCAATTGGTGAATTGGGTAGCAACAAATAATTGTTTTTTTTCAAAAAAAGTTTTTAGCATATCAAAAGTTTTTTTTGATATTAAATTTGCAAGTGTAGGTGGAAGCGATCAATTATTATTTAGCAAACTTAATAAAAAAAGATTTATCATTAGATGGAATGAAAAATCTTTTATCACTGAAAACTTTAATGCTGAAAGAGAAAAAAGGGCATGGTTTTTTAAAAGAAATTTAAGATATGGGTACTCAGGAAATTTAATTGATAAAAAGATTTATGGAAAAATCGGTCTGATAATTATTTTTATAAAGTTAATTTACTTAATAAGTATTGCATTATTTCTTTTACTTATTCCTTCAAGAAGAAATTATATCAAATCTTCTTTTTTGTTTTTAAGAGCTACGGGAAGATTTATTGGATTATTCAATTATAAACCCAAAAAATATATATAATTTGACAAAATATAATAAACTATAAAATAAAAAAAGATTATATAATTACTTTTTTGTATTGATTGAGAAATCTTATATTTATCAAAATAATTTAAAAAAACGATGTAAAACATTGGTTCAAAATATTTTTGAAAAATAAAAAAACCTGAACTAAAAGTAACTAATAATAGGACAACAAGAGCATAACTTGATATTGTATTTTGACTAAAATATAAAAGAAAATAAATCCCAAAAAATGAAAAAGGAATAACTAAATATGGATTATTTAGTAAAAAATACGAGAGCTTTAAAATAACCCCACCTCCGACATTACCATTATAGATAAAATTTAGACTACATAAGAAAGATGTAATTATACTTATAACAAAAATTTTTTTATTAAAAAGATACAAGAGGTTAAATTTATGATAGTTATAATTATTGATAATTGTTTGAATAACAAACGGAATCAAATAAAATAAAATCATTGATGCACTTACTAAAACCGCAGAATTAAGGTTTGTAGTGCTTTGACTAAGACCAAATAATAAGAGAGGATTTAAAATTACATAATATACACCTGGAATTGCACACAAAATTGTAAATAGGGAAATAAAAATAAATTTTCTAAAACTTACTTTATTTATTAAATAAATTAATAGAAAAATAAAAAAGAAAACATAGAATTGTTTTGTATAACAAGCTAAAGAAAAAAATATAATTGAAAATATTAATTTCGTATTTTTTTCAAAATTAGTTTTTATGAAAGAGTTAAAATAAAAAATTCCTAAAGAAAAAAATGTAAGTGCAGTATTATGGTTATTGCCCCAAATTGCAGAGTATTGAAAAACTGGTAGGATAATTATTAATGAAGATAATAAGATAATTGTTGATCTATTTAAATTTCTAAAACGATCCTTAATCAAAAAATATAAGATTAAAGGTAAAAAAAATGAAAAAATTAGCACAGAAACTAGATAGCTATTTAAAGAATTTATAAAATTAAATTGTGAAAATATTAAGTGGTGAAGTGGAAAATTAATTAAATTCACGTCTTCACCCAATGTTAAATTTAAAAGATTACCTAAATCTTTTTTTAAGAAAATTATATAATTCCAATGAGTTATTAAATCACTTACAACTCCCCCGGCTTTTGCCTGAATACCCTTATCAAGTAAATATGGATTATAAGTAAATGTACCAAGAATATTTGATAAATTGATTTTTAATAAAAAACTTATTAATAATGTTGATATAAATAGAGTTGTAAATATCCAAACAAAATATCTATTTATCATGAGTTTATCTAGAATGTTTAAAAAAAATTTCATATCAATAATTATACCTTACCATAAAAAAAGAATTTTTTTTAAAGAAACCATCGAGTCTATTAACAAACAATCTTATAAAAATTTTGAGGTAATAATAATTTATGATGATACTGATAAGTCAGAATTAGACTATGTAAAGAAAATAATTAGAAATTTTAAGTTTAGAAAAAAATTGATCATAAATAATAAAATTATTGGTGCTGGATTATCAAGAAATAAAGGTCTTAAGATTTCTAAGGGTGAATATATAGCTTTTTGTGATGCTGATGATTTGTGGAATAAAGATAAACTCAAAATTCAATTAAAAATTATGAAAAAAGAAAATATACTTTTTTCTCATTCAAATTATTTGATCATTGATTATACATCTAAAAAAATTGGTAATTTGAAAGTTCCAAAAAATATTTCTTATGATCAGTTGATAAAGAGTTGTGATATTGGATTATCAACTGTCATGATTTCCCAATCACTTGTTAAGAATAATCTTTTTTCTGATTTGAAAACAAAAGAGGATTATTTGGTATGGATTAAATTAATTAAACATTTAAAAAATTTCAAAAGCATAAACAAAAACTTAGTTTATTGGAGATATTTGAAGAGCTCTCTATCGTCCTCTAATATTCAAAAACTTAGAGATGCGTTTAAATTATATAAGAATCATTTAAATTTTAGTTTTTTGTTTTCAATTTTTTGTGTATTAAGACTAAGTTTTTATGCTTTGATTAAAAAAACTATCATATATTTTAAAATTTAATGGAAAATCTTACTTTAGTAATACCAGCAAAATTTGAAGCCACAACTTTACCAATTGTTTTAAAAGAAATAAAAGATCTAAATCTTAATTGTAAAAAAATTGTTGTTGTACCTAAATATGATCAAGAAACGCAAAAGGCATTAGAAGGCACTGATTGTGAAGTTTTGATTCAAAAAGGAGAGGGTTTTGGAAATGCTCTTATAGAGGGTTTGAATCATTCCTCCACCGAATATTCTTGCATTTTTAATGCTGATGGCTCTTTTGATCCAAAATATTTAAATGAAATGTTGGGTAAAAATAAAGACAATTATGAATTCGTTTTTAGCACAAGATATAAAAAACCTGGAGGAAGTGATGATGATACTATATTAACATTTTTTGGAAATTATTTTTTTACCTTATTATGTAAGATATTGTTTAGACTGAGTATTTCAGACGTTCTTTATACTTATGTAATGGGAAAGACAAATGCATTCAAAGATTTAGTATTGAGTCATAGTGATTTTTCATTTTGTGTTGAATTACCAATAAAGGCAAAATTTAAATCTTTTAGGGTATTTGATTTTCCATCTTATGAAAGACCAAGAATTAGTGGAAAAAAGAAAGTAAATGAATTTAAGGATGGTTTTTTAATTTTAATTTCTATATTAAAGTTGTTCATATTTAAAAAATGAAAAAAATAGCACTGGTTACTGGAATAACAGGACAAGACGGCTCATACCTAGCTGAATTATTATTAAAAAAAAATTACATAGTTCATGGTTTGATTAGAAAATCATCTACATTTAATACAAAAAGAATAGATCATATTTATGTAGACCCACACAATAAAACTAATTTTTTTTTACACTATGGAGATTTAACAGACACAAACAGTGTTTATAATATCATTCATAAAATTAGACCAAATGAAATATATAATTTGGGAGCGCAAAGTCATGTAGGTGTTTCCTTTGAAAATCCTGAATATACTTCAGAAGTTTCTGGAATCGGAACACTTAGGTTGTTAGAGGCGATAAGATTTCTAAAAATCAAGAATATTAAATTTTATCAAGCAAGCACCTCAGAACTTTTTGGAGAGACATACGGTAAAAATATATTTAGTGAGAAATCCAAATTTCATCCAAAGTCACCTTATGGTGTAGCTAAATTGTATTCATATTGGATTACGTCAGTTTATAGAGAGTCTTACGGTATTTTTGCCAGTAATGGAATCTTATTTAATCACGAAAGCCCAAGAAGAGGTGAAACTTTTGTAACTAGAAAAATTACAAGATTTTTAACAAGAAAAAAATTAGGAAGTAAAGAGATATTGTACTTAGGTAATCTTAATGCAAAAAGAGATTGGGGACACGCTAAGGATTATACAGAGATGCAGTGGAGAATTTTACAACAAAAGAAACCGGATGACTTTGTGGTTGCAACAGGACAGGCATTTTCAGTAAGGCAATTTGTTGAAATTGCTTCAAATTATTTAAATCTTAAAATATTTTGGCAAGGTCATGGATTAAATGAAGTCGGGTATTTAAAAAAGGGGTCAAAGAAAGAAATAATTATTAAAATAGACAAAAACTATTTTAGACCAAATGAGGTTCAATATTTGAGAGGTGATGCAAGAAAAGCTTTTAGAGTATTAAAATTTAAACCTAAGTACTCTTTTAAAGATTTAGTAAAAGATATGATAGAAAATGATTTAATTGAAGCTAAAAAAAAATTTGAAATTTAGTGTATGCTAGAGATTAGTATATTTTTAATCTCATTTTTTTTATGTCTAATTATTAATTATATTTTGGTAAAATATAATTATTTAATAGATAAAAAATTTTTTCCACACAAATCATTTGTAAGTAAAGATTCAGTTCCAATTAGTGGTGGTTTGATTTTCACATCGAGTGCTATATTATTTTTAACATTTGAAAATAATTTCAGCTATGTAGTATTTTTAATTTTCTTTGTTGGAGTCTTATCAGACTTAAACACACTTAAATCACCTAACAAACGTTTTTTTTTACAAACATCTATAATACTAGCTTTAGTTTTTTTAAATAAAATTTTTATATCCACTATTAGAATCCCTTTATTTGATCAATTGCTTATGCTTACCTTCTTTAAATACTTTTTTGTTGTCTTTTGTTTATTAATTTTAATTAATGGCTCAAATTTTATAGATGGAGTAAACACTTTATTAATTGGATATTTTTTATCTGTAATTTTGATAGTTCTTATTTTGATAGATCAATATGATTTAAATTTTGAAACGCAAAATCTCAAAATTATCTTTTATATTCTTTTGATTCTACTTGTTTTTAATTTTTTTGAGAAATTTTTTTGTGGAGATGGTGGTTCTTACGTAATATCATTGATCGCTGGATATTACTTAATTGAATTATCAAACTTAGATTTGTTAATTTCACCTTATTTCATTGCATGCTTATTATGGTATCCTGCTTATGAGTGTTTATTTTCAATGATTAGAAAAAAAGTTGAAAAATACCAAATTACTAACCCAGATAACAGACATCTCCATCAACTTTTATTTATTTTTTTTACCAAAAAAATGAAATTTGAAAAATGGGTTATTAGTTCTCTAACGGGGATCTCAATCAACGTTTATAATCTTATCATTTTTTATATTGCTCTTCAAAATGTATCACAAACAAAAATCTTAGTATCCATTATAATTCTGAACGTTATATTGTATAATTCTATTTACTTTATATTAAAAAAAAGAATTCGCTAATTTGTTTTTTTTAAATTCGCTAGTCCTAAAAAAAACCAAAATAAAAATCCATTAAATGTTGAAAATAAACTTCCACTTGGTAAAATTGGGATTAAAAAAATTATTAAATAAAAGTTTACTGTATTTTTGAAAATATTTTTTTCTCTTAAATCATTAAATAATTTTTTTTTAAAAAAACTGATTAAAAATAAAAAAAAGATAAAGTAACCCAACAACCCTTGTTCTGACAATAATTCAAAATGTATTTGATGAGGATGAGTTGTGCATCTTTGATGCGTAAACTTGAGATTTTCTTTGAAATATCTTTTATTATAACACTCAAATCTAAAATTTTTATTACCAACACCATTTAATTTGTTATTTTTGAAAATTTCAATTGCAGTGTCATAATGAGTGAAATACTTAATATTCTCAAATCGTTGAAAAAAGGTTTTTGGTTTTTCAACGTTAAGAACTCTGTAAAAAAATTCTGTTTGTTTAATTAAAACAGTTGGAAAAATAAAAAATAAAGATATTGCAAAAAGAATTGTCAATATAAGTAAATGAAGTTTTTTTAATATCAATTTTCCTTCATCTATAAAATAAAAAATTATTAGAAAAAGAAAAGTTGACTTTAAAAAAGCTGATCTTTCCCCTGTGATAAGAATACTAAAAAAAATAAGGATTAGTATTGAACTTAGAATAATCTTATATTTTTTAGTTAGTTTTTTTTGAAAAAAAAAAATTGTCGTTATAAAGCCAAAACTAAAAAGAAAAGTTCCAACTACAGTTTCGTCATAGAAGAAACTTGTAATTCTAGTTTCATCTAGACTTTTGAAACCTAGAAGGTTCGACCCAGAGTACTTCTCAAAAAAAACATCCACTATGATTACGGAAATTATAATTAACCAGAATTTAAAAATTTTTTCTAAAATTTCTTTTTTATTTAATAGTAAGGGAACAGCTGGGAATAATATTAAAAATTTTAAAAAAAATAAAGAACGTGTAATTCCATCGTAACCAAACGATGGATTGATGTAGTAATTAATTAATGAATTTATACAGATGTATAGATATAATATTGAAAGTATTATAAAGCTTTTATTAGTCAACCAAGTAAAGTTTTTAGTTTGTAAAACATTAACGATAAATATAAGAAAAATACTAAGTAAGTAAAAATTTATAAAAAAATTACCAATGATAATTGCTATAGGAAGTGTGGCAAATAGAATAATTATAAAGTTATCTTTTATGGTTAATTTTTTTGATATCATTATCAGAAGTTTCTAATTATTTTTATATTGATTTTTAATTTTTACAACAAAGTTTATTTGAGGTAAAAGTTGATGATATTTATTTGCTTATTATGGGACTAAAAAAAAATCTGTTAAAAAAAATGAAATTTATCCAAGATCTTTTTTAGGTTTATGGAACTTGATTAAATTTAAATGATAAATTTACTTACACTTTATTTTGGTTATTTGATTATCCTTTTTTCGATTATTGGTTTTGGATATTTATCCTCTAAACTTTTATCTATCAGACTCTCTCTCGGAGAATTAGGTTTAAGTGGAATTTTATTTATGACAATTTTGTCATATATTACAAATTTATTTTTATCTCATGGCTTTATTCACAATTCTATTTTTTTAGTAATAGGCTTATTTGCTAGTTTTTTTTTATTTAAAAAAAAATTATTTAGAAAAAAAACTAAAATAATTTTATTAGTTTCTTCCGTTTTGTTCATTGGAATTTTGATGTACAAAACACATGATGACTTTTTTTACTATCATTTCCCATACACAATTTCGTTAATCGAATTTAAAAAATATTTGGTCTAGGTAATTTAGAACATGGTTTTCGTACACCTTCATCGATATTTTACCTAAATTCTTTATTCTATCTACCAATTTTGGAAAAATCTTTAATAAATAGTGGCGCTATATTTTTTTTAATTTTTACCAACATTTTTTTAATTCAAAAAATATTTAATCGATTAAAAAATAAAAAACATGACTTTATACTTGTTTTATCATTACTTTCATTGATATTTATAAATACAATTTTTTATAGATTAGCTGAACATGGTACAGATAGATCTGCATTAATTCTTATTTTTATTTTAGCAATTAATTATCTTGAGGGCACTAACAGGGGATTTAGCAAAACTAATTTCAAGCACTATTATCATAAGATATTAGTTATAATACTTCTTATAGTTTCCC
>MDSW01214344.1_pt1 | contig 57192 bp, 55 predicted proteins | sample 811171 | NCBI WGS metagenome assembly MDSW01 (sample SAMN05326641, study PRJNA326480) | marine metagenome | isolation source: seawater | place: Atlantic Ocean: North West | collected 2012
AAATAGCAGATGCAGCTTCTGCTAAAGTGGGATTCAAAGTAATAGCTTCGTCGCTAAGATGCTTTGTTGATTCTGAGATATTTAGGAGCTTGGACTATGAATGGTATCCTACTCCAGAATACGCGAATCGCCCCCGGGATCTGACGACCGCTGTGTGTGAAATAAGTAATGAGATTTTCCCGATTGCATAAATTGAAATTGAGAACTAGCGTGTTATGATAACAGGTATAGATAATAGGAATTACAGGAGGATTTATGAAAAAAGTAACAATGAGTGATATACCCCGAACAGAGGCGACTGCGCCATTATTTACTGGTAATGTTGGCAGGCAAGCTATTTTGAACCCAGAGGACAGTTCTAATTTTAATTTTGGGATTGTAGCTTTTCCGGCAGGCATTAGAAATAAATTCCACAAACACAGTGGCGACCAAATACTAATTGTCACCGAAGGTACAGGCACCGTTGCAACCGATAATGAAGAATTAGAAGTCACAGAGGGTGACGTAATATTAATTCCTGCTGGTGAAAACCACTGGCATGGAGCACCAGGTAACACAGCTATGGCTCATATAACAATTACCGTGAATGGTAGTGAAACTGAACAAACAGAGGCTTAATGTAATAACTGAGTATAGCTCCTAAAAGCTATACTCAGTTAATCAAGACTTGTCTATGAACTCCGCCATGGTATCTATTGTTTCGTTTAAAGATCGACTTCTGTCCTGACTCTCAGGGGTCTCGTTTCCTAGCGGGGTATCTCCAATCATTTGGTACATTTCAGATACACCGTTAAAAATGTTTCCGGTCATTCCGAGTTCTTCAAAAGTTGCTGCGATTTCTTTCATTTCACTGACCCATCTTCTTGCCTTTGCAGGCATTGTAGGGATCCATTTTTCCATCCTAGTGTATGCATCCATTTGCGTAGTTGTAAATTCTTCAGCAAGTTGCTCTGAAACACCCATTTGAGAAGCTGCTAACAACAGTTCAGTGTAAAGAGCAGTCGATCCTTTGGTCATCGCGGCATAAGTCATCTTGATCGCTGACGCTTGGCCTATACTAGATCCAAGATATTTCAGATCTAGGCCGAATTCTGTCAAAGTGGAAAAATCTTCAGTGTCTTCCCCACTATAATATATATGGGGACTTTTCCCGGGAATTCCAGATGTTGTGTCACCTCTGGATGGAGGTCCTCCTATTATTGAACCGTCTATGTATGTACATCCAGCGTCTGTCATTAGGGTTTGTAGATCTTTGGATTTTTGAGGCGAGATTGCGTTGCATTCCGCAAAAATAGGGTAGGATTGTGTTTCTCGGGCCGCTGTTGCTATTTGCTGGCATACTTCTTCTACAATTTCTGATACCGTGATCGATAGAACCACATCAACGGTCTGGACGAGATCGTTGAATGTTGGCAAGTCTATGATCCCCGCTTGTTCTGCGAGAGCTTTGGTACGGGAGCTTCTGTTGGCAAGACATGTGTACACGCTCGCTCCATTAGAAATTAGCAACCTCCCTATTGCTGACCCCATGTCACCGGGGCTAATAATTGCGATATTGTTCAGGCTCATGAGTTTCCTCTTTTATAATATTTAAATTATTTTGAATGGCTACATCAGCTATTCAATATATCATACTTCTTATTAATCTTTGTGTTGCTGTATGAAGTCGGCGATGGTATCTATGGTTTCGTCTAAACCACGATTGGGATCTTGGCTTTCTGGTGTTTCATTTCCAATAGGTGTGCTACCAATCATATGGTACATCTCTGAAACTCCTTTGAATATATTTCCTGTCATTCCCAATTCTTGAAAAGTCGATTCAATCTCTTTCATTTCACTGACCCATCTGCGCGCTTTGGCGGGCATACGTGGAATCATTTTGTTCATGCGATTGTAAGTATCCAATTGAGTGGTGGTAAATTCTTCAGCGAGTTGCTCTGCTATCCCCATTTGGGATGCGGCTAACAATAATTCAGTATAGAGGGCGGTTGTTCCTTTATTCATTGCTGCATATGCCATTTTGATCCCCGAAGCTTGTCCTATGTGAGGTCCAAGATATTTTAGATCTAACCCAAATTCAGCTAATGAGCAAAATTCGTCAGTCGAAGGTCCACTATAGTACACTCGGGGGCTTTTCCCTGCCATTCCTGACATGGTTCCGCCTCTGGAAGGAGGGCCTCCTAATATGGAAGCGTCTACGAACTTGGAACCAACGTTCTTCATTATGCCTTCAAGTTGTTTGCATTTTTCAGGTGAGATTGCATTGCAATCGACGAACACAGGATAACTGTCAGTGCTCCGCATTGCTAAAGCTACTTTTTCACACACTTCGCCAACGGTGTCTGAGATAGTTATAGATAGCACAATGTGCACGGTATCTATCAATTCTTCTAAGGAAGGTACTTCTATCAGGCCCGCTTTTGCAGATAAGTCTCGAGTTCTGTCACTTCGGCCTGCGAGGCAGGTATATACTTCCGCTCCGTTAGCAATGAGATACCTGCCTATGTCAGAGCCCATATCCCCGGGACTAATAATGGCGATGTTGTTTAGGCCCATTTGTTGGTTCTCTTAATGATCGTGAGGCCTTTTCCCTATCGGCGTGAATATTATTAGGATTAGTGCCACGACGAAAATAGCTGATACGAAATAGAATGTATAAGTGATCCCGTAGTACTCTGATATCCAACCCGATACTAAAATACCGACGAACACCATCCCTGCTCTTGCTGCTCCTAAGAACCCCATAGTGGTTGCAGCAACGCCTTCTCCAACAATGTCTAATGCGGCGGCTGTAAGAATAGGTTGATCACCAAAGAGGAAAGTGCCTAACAAAAGCAGTACTGGCACGAGAATTAACAAGTTTCCTCCTGAGAATGGTAGTGCAATACTCGTTATAGCTAACAAAAACAAACCAGGCACCAGGATTTGCTTTCTCCCGTACTTGTCGGAAAGATAACCTGTAACAGGCGTTGATACAATCCCTGTGGCAAGTAGTAAGCCCATGAGAATTCCTACCACCTCAAAACCTAATCCCAAGGTTTCCGTTGCATAGATAGCAAAGAAAGTCATTATGCTGACTTGAGCGGTGCCTCTTAGTCCCCCCACTACTGTTATAAACCATAATGCTGGAATCTTAACTAGTTCTTTCGTAGCTTGAAGTTGCTGTTTGCCGGTTGCTTCTCTGGCTTCAGCCGTGTTTCCAATGTTTTTAAAAGCCCAGTAGACTAAAAGAGTCAACAAAAGGGGTACTACCACGTAGATTGTTAAAATTTGTTGCCATACTAGGTAGCCCAATAGGAAACCAGTGGCAATCGGCGCCAACACATCTCCTAGTTGTCCTCCAACTCCGTGGAATGAAAGAGCAGTCCCTCTATGTCCATGACTAAAATGATGAGACAGTGCTGACATCGCTGGCAAGTGCCAGATTGTAGCAGCAGCCCCGACTAATGCCATTCCTAAAAGCAATAATGGATACATTGGCATCCATCCCGATACTGCCATTACGAGCCATCCGATTCCAAATAAAAACATACAGAATGCTAAGACCAGACCCCAATATCTTCTTAAGTAGTCGGTGATGACTCCGCCTGGCAGAGAAATTAGTCCTCCTACAAGCTCTCGGGTTCCTGTAATTCCTGCTACTTGTACATCAGTTATCCCAAATGTGGCTTTAACTGCTGGCAACATTATAAAAAAACTTTGACTAAACCAATGAAATATGCCGTGCCCGCTAGTTAACCCACTTAGTATAAAATTCTTGTTTCCTCTGATACCTGAATCTTCAGCGTGGTGATCTCCGTGTCCGTGTCCGTGTCCGTGTTGACTCATATCTTCCTCCAATTCGTCGTAATATACACCTTATCCCGATAGTTAGGAAGACATTTCTGACAAGTTTAGACGGATTATATCTGTTTGCTTTGATAAAATTCATCCACAGGAGTTGCAGTTGCGTATCGGTGAAGTTATACAATCTAGTTCGGTGAATTTCATAGCTCAAGGCTATGACCTTAATTCTCCTCCGCCTTTGGGATTGTTTGTTACGGCGGGACTGGAAGTTCCAAATACGATAGGAATTGTTCAAAATGTTCGAGTGGAGCCATTTGATCCATCCAGGCCTGTTCTTGCTAGGGGTAAGACCCTTGAAACCGAGCAAGAGGTATTTAGGGAAAGTCCTCAATTGCTCGACTTGCTTACCATCAGATTCGATTGTTTGATAGTTGGGTACCAAACTGACGCCAGAATTGTAGAAGGATTAGCAGTAACGCCTCCTATGATCCATTCGTTTGTTGATAGTAGCGACAAACGAATCCAGGAAAAATTGGCCACGAGCCCCAGTTTTGTCAAAACGTTATTGAATTCCTCTATGGTTGACCCAGACGCATTATTTATAGCTAGTATGAGACAATTGGCGAACACTTTTGAAGAAGAAACCTATAATCGGTTATGTGTGATTATTCAAGGAAATCTGACACGAGAACTTTCTAGAGACTCTTCCAGGCTGATTAACATTTTGCGGTACATAGGAGCTGTTTGATGAACCAAGGAATTGGTAGGTATCACGAAGATAAAATTGGCACCGTAGTAGGTGGATCTCTGTCACAAGGTACGGATGTAAAACTAGAGGCTGAGACCTCCGTGGAAGAAATAAAATCTGGTCATTTTATTACTATTAGAGGCTCAACACGTAGGTTTTTCGGAGTTGTGACTGACATCTCTTTGGAACAAAGCGATCCGTCCATATCCCATCAGGTCACGGGGGATATAGGAGACCACATACTTCAAGCTTTGAAAGGAACAATGACATACGGCAAAGTTTCTGTATCAACCAATTTGGTATTACCTCTGGTTGAAGGTTCAGGAGATTCTGTTGAGCCAGCAAAATCTATTCCAGATCAATTCTCTTCTGTACACATGGCTTCCGAGAGAGATATCCAGACAGTGTTTGGAGAAGAGGACGAAGATCACTTTTGGGTGGGTAGCCCGCTGGACATGGAAACTAAGGTATGTATGGACTTGGATGAATTCGTCAAACGGTCCGTCGGTGTCTTTGGTAAAAGTGGCACAGGGAAAACTTTTTTAACACGGTTATTACTTGTGGGAGTTCTTCAATACGACAAAGCTTCAGCCTTGATATTTGATATGCATAGTGAATATGGCCAAACGGGACAAGATACTGACAGAAACATGACAGTAAAAGGGCTTAAACAATTATTCCCAGAGAAAGTAAGCGTATTTACACTGGACGAGGAAAGCTCACGCCGTAGAAACTCTTCGTACGATGTTGAAGCTAAAATTGGGTATAGCGAGATTGAGCCTGAAGATCTAGAACTACTGAGAGAAAGTTTGAATTTGTCTGATGTCGCCGTAAACGCAGCATACTTCTTAGAACAAAAATATGGAGCGCGGAAATGGTTCGAACAATTTATTAGTTTGAATGGTACTGAAGAAGTGTATGATCTTGCTCAGGAACTAGGAGTGGCACCCCAGGCGTTGAGAGCTTTGTATGAACGACTGAACCGGTTTAAGAGATTTGGATTCTTAGTTTCAGATGCGAACCAAAATGTAGCTATGCAAATTATAGAACATGTCGAAAAAGGAAATCATGTCGTCCTGGAGTTTGGCAGATATGGAGACGATCTGGCTGCTTATATTCTCGTCAGCAATTTGCTATCCCGCAGAGTGCATCGTAGATATGTTGAAATGAAAGAACAGGCAGTTGGGAGCGGCAGTGGAGAACCGAGACCAGTCATGATTGTGCTTGAAGAAGCCCATAAATTCTTGAATCCCGGTATAGCTAACCAAACCATATTTGGAACCATAGCTAGGGAATTACGGAAATACAACGTTACTATCATGGTAATTGACCAGCGTCCAAGTGCAATTGATAATGAGGTCATGAGTCAATTAGGCACTCGAATGACATGTCTGCTAGATAACGAACGAGATGTTGATAGTGTCTTGTCGGGGGTGTCTGGTAGCAGGCAACTCCGAACCGTGTTGGCACGGATGGAACCTAAACAACAAGCTCTTGTATTTGGGCATGCGGTACCGATGCCGATAGTGCTTAAAACTCGCACTTATGGGACCCCGGAATTTTACGAATCAATTAATAAATCCCCTAATCCTTCCAAGGATTTACAGACTGAAATCGACGAATTATTCTGACATGGAAGTAGTCACTCAAATACACCAAGTCAAACGTATCCGTAGTCAATTTAGTCATGGCATTGGTTGTGTTTTGACTATGGGTGCTATACATGAGGGACACCTTTCTCTTATACGAAGATCAGTACAGGAAAATAATCAAACGATTTGCAGTATATTCGTTAATCCATTGCAATTTCCTGATAAAAATGACTTAGCTTTGTACCCTGGGACTTTGGAAAAAGATTTGGGCGAAATGCAGAAAGCGGGTGTTGACGTTGTATTTGTTCCTGCTTCTGAGGAGATGTATGACGAAGATCCGGTCACAAAAATGTCATTTCCGGGGATAGCAGACGTTTATGAAGGTCGAGATAGGCCTGGGCACTTTGAAGGAGTAGGAATTGCTGTCACTAAGCTGCTTAATATTATAAGACCGCATATAGCATACTTCGGAGAAAAAGATTTCCAACAGTTAGCCTTGATTAAGGCTTTGGTTAAGGATCTTAATTTTGATACCCAGATTAGGAGTTGTGAAACTATACGCGAATCGAACGGCCTGGCGATCAGCAGTAGGAACAGCATGTTAAATGAAGATGGCAAACGAACGGCTGGCTCACTTTCTAAGATGTTATATATGGCATGTGATTCTAGAGGAAGAGGCCAAGCTTTGAGAGATATTGAATCAAACGCAATCTATGAATTGTCCAATATCAGAGGAATTGACGCCGTGCACTATTTTAAGTTCGTTAGCAGGGACACCTTGCGTCCGGTTGATAACAATAAAGAGCCATGCGTACTACTTGCTGCTGTCACCGTTCAAGGAGTGAGGCTAATCGATAATTTAATTATCGACTAACTTTGAGTTAACTCCCTTACCGTTTCTGTCAATGCAGGCAGGATATTTTCCCAGTCACCTACTATCCCATACTTGGCATCTTTGAAAATGTTAGCTTCAGGATCTTTATTTATCGCAACGATCACTTTGGATCCAGTGCATCCCGCCATGTGCTGACTTGCTCCCGAAATCGCTACAGTAATGTAAACGTCTGGCGTGATTGTCTTCCCGGTAAGACCGACTTGCTGGCTGTGCGGGATCCATCCAGAATCAACTGCTGCGCGAGAAGCTCCAACAGCTCCTTCTAAGAGATCTGCGAGTTCTCCGAGTTGTTCAAATGGTTCGGGGCCACCCAGTCCTCGCCCGCCCGCTACTACTATTCGAGCGTCTTCTAGCTGAATTCCTTCAGCTTCTTCCGTTACTGTCTCTACCGTTTGCACTTTGATTACATCATCAGGGATTTCTATTTCTAGGACTTCTACTTCCCCGGTTCTGTCAGATTCAGGTTCCAATGCCTCATAGGCTTTTGGTCTAATGGCGGCCATTTGGGGATCGCTTTTGCAGTCCACGATCGCGATAGCGCTTCCTCCGTATACTGGTCGATTTGCAAGCATGCGATTAGTGTCTGTGTCTATTGAAACTTCAAGGCAGTCCTGAGCAAGTCCAGTGCCTAGTCTAAAAGCTACTCTAGCTGCTAGTTCCCTGCCTTCCATGTTCCTGCTGATTAGAATGATGGCCGGGTCCACTTTGTCAGCAGTGCATGTCATTGCATAGACATAAGAATCAGAGTTATATGATGTCAAAATCTCATTCGGGATGAAATAAACTTTGTCTGCCCCTCGATGGAAACACTCTTGTGCAATTGTCTCGTCTTGTGTGCCTAACACGGCAATACTAACTTTCATTCCATTTTGATTCGCCATTTCAGCCGCAGGGTTCAGTAAGTCGAATCCTGAAGGCTCCAGGGATCCGTCTTTGATGTAACTGAGAATTAAAATTTCTTGAGAGGGCATTGTTATCTCCTTAATATTGGGTCAGATTAGTTTATCTTCTCGAAGTCTAAGAGCTAGATTTTTTGCCGCTTCTATCTCGTCATTTCCTTCTATAAATTCGCATTCTTGGTTGCTTACTGGGACGAACAAGTCCCTGAGGTGGACTTTGGGTTCCAATGTAGAGGTGTCAAGATCTAAATCATTTGTGGTCCACACTGTTGGTTTTTTTCGGGTAGCCGCCATTATTCCTCGTAAGGTTGGGTACCTAGGTTGTCCCAATTCGTTGCTAACAGTAACTACGCATGGGAGACTACTTTCCATGACTTCGTAACCTTCTGAGGTTACTCGTTCTACCCGGACTTTGTCTTTGACGACGTCTACCTTCTTACCTAACGTGATGCAGGGCATTCCTAATAATTCTGCTAGTCCCAGAGGAAGTTGAGCATTATCCCAGTCAGAGGCTTGTCTACCGCAAATGATCAGGTCGAACCCTCCTAGTTTTTCGATAGAGGATGCCAGTATTGTGGCAATAGAAAATGTATCTATAGTGTTACCAAAAGCCTCATCATCTAATAATACTAGCTCGTCCGCTCCCATTGAGAGTGGTTTCTTCATCACATCTAACGCAAAGTTGGTTCCTGATGAGATTACGGTCACTGACGCTTGTAAAGCGTCTTTAAGTAGTAACGCCGCTTCTACAGCGTTTTCGTCAAATCCATTGACTACTGGGGGAATGGTGCTAGGTGTAGTGACCTGTTTCAGCGTGTCATCTATTTTGAAGGCTGAGGGGGGCATATCTGGGTCTACCACTTGTTTGGCAAGGACTGCTATCTTTATCGACAATTTTTTGCTCCTAGCTCTCAGATGTGTTTGTTAGAGCTAAGTAATTATTATAAAATATAAATGTAACAATTTCACCTATGTTTAGGAGGATGATTCATCCAATGAACACTATCAAAACATTTTTCTTTCTGATTATTATGTCTTTTCTGCTATTAATTGCGGGAGCTGCCATAGGAGGAGAAGCAGGTATCATATTTGCTTTGATCTTCGCTATAGCTATGAATTTCGGAGCATATTGGTTTAGCGACAAAATAGCCTTGAAAATGGCCCATGCGACACAAATACAACGAGAATCATCTCCTGAATTATTTGACCTTGTTGAAAACCAGGCTACTCGCGCAGAATTGCCCATGCCTAAAGTCTATTTGATTGAAACAGAGATCCCGAATGCTTTCGCCACTGGGAGAAACCCTGCAAATGCTACAGTAGCGGTTACCGCAGGGGCAATCAAATTATTGGACGAGAGAGAATTAGGTGCTGTTTTAGCTCATGAAATGGCTCATGTTGGTAATCGAGACACACTTATTATGGCAGTGGTTGCTACGATTGCAGGTGCTATATCGATGCTTGCGTGGATGGCTCAGATTTCGGCGTTATTCTCCTCGTTTGGGGGGAACAGCAGAGATGGTAGAGGCGGAAATATCATAGGGTTGCTGTTTGTGGCGATAATCATGCCCCTAGCTGCCACCATCGTACGTATGGCTATTTCCAGATCAAGAGAATTTCAAGCGGACTATACTGGGGCTCATACCTCTGGTGATCCATTAGCTTTGGCCAGCGCTTTAGAAAAACTCGACGGGTATGCGCGTTCTACCACAATGAAAGTATCTGAAAGCGCGTCCCATATGTTTATAGTAAATCCTTTTTCTGGCAAAAACATGGCTAAGCTGTTTTCTACCCATCCTCCTACTGCTGAGCGGGTTGAGCGACTCAAAGAACTTGAAGAAGGGTGGAGGAAGTTAGTTTAGAATATAGCTATCGGATTCACCGGGGAACCAGTGACCTTATTAAGTTTCAAGGGGCCTATAGTTAACATAAAGTCGTATTTGTTGGCTTGAGAGCAATATTGTGAAAGTTCTTTTAGGTTACAGTTGTCGATCAACCACAAGCCCATTGTGACCAAGCACATAATGTGCATAGGCGAAGTAGTCGTTTCGGGGTAATGGGTTGGCCTGATGTCATTTGATGTGTCCGTCCCCAACATTGCGATTCCTCTCTGTTTGAACCATGGAGCACAGGCAACTTGGCAGGCTGTCATTGGATGTAAATGGTCGACGGCCCCTTCTGCCAGGCGTCTCTCATAATTTCCGGTGTGAACGAGAAGGATATCTCCTTCTTCTACTCTGACTCCTTGGCGTAATTCAGCCGCCTCCAGATCTTCAGGAAATACAGGTTCGTCAGCATTTAACCACGTTTTTCCTTTTAGGGCTGCGATATCTAGTAACACTCCTCGGGTAACTAGCCCCGACCCTGTCGCCTCAATAGAATGGCTCTGCGCGCCATCTTTAGATGTTACTAAATCAGATGGCACTCCGTTATACATTAACCCGCGCCAGGAGTAATGAGACAGAGCATCTATATGAGTTATCGTCTGACCGTGAAACACCATTCCTATAAACTCAGCTGCGCCTTTACGATTGATTTGCTTTTCGCGAGTATCTGCTCCACGACCTTCTCCGCTGTCCACCATAAATCTTTGTACTTGGTACGTTACATCTGCCTCATGGTCTGTGGTGATCGGACGTGCGCAACTTATGGTGCGTCCTTCCGTTACTAGATTAGATGCATCAATTATTTTTTGAGGGGTAATTAGGTTCAAGCAACCCAACTGGTCCTGTTCTCCCCACCGTCCCCAGTTACTGAGATCGGACATCATTTGAATCAATTCGTCGTCTGTAGGAATATTATTCATAATCTCTCCTTCAACTTAATTGTGAACCTATTATTTGCGGATACCCTAAAAGGAATTGTGTTGTTGTCATACTCTTTTTGCCTTCCAATTGCAGGATGTTTACTTGCAATAGGCCACTGGATGTAACGATTTTCATATTTCGGTCTGGATCTGTGATCACAGATCCTATCGGACCTAAAGCATTTGAGGTATCAGAACTGCTAGCCGCTTCTAAAATTTTTAACGTTTTTGTGTTCCAATGAGTATAACTCCCAGGCCACGGAGTGAAGGCTCTGATTTGAGCTTCTATTTCTAAGCTAGTAGAGGACCAATTGATCAACCCATCTTGTTTTGACTGCTTGGTGGTATACGTTGCATCAGAGTGAGTTTGCTCGACCAGCAGCACTGATCCGCATTCCTCTACTGTGTGAAGAGTTTCAATCAGAATAGAAGCTCCGAGGTTGAATAAGTCCATGGAGAGGGAATGTGCGGTTTCTGTGAAATCTACTTGGTAAGATCTTTGGCTAAGAATCGGCCCGCTGTCCATATTCGCGTCTAACCGTATGACACTTACTCCAGTAGTGGCGTCTCGATTCAGGATGCTCGTAACTACAGGGCTTGCACCTCTGAGTTTGGGCAAGAGCGATGGATGAATGTTCCAGCAACCTAATCTTGGATACTCTAAAATATTCGAAGGTATGAAAAGTCCGTATGCCGCAACGACTATCACTTCCGGGTTGAGATGTTTGATAACAGATGCGACTTCATCGGTTTTTAAAGAAGTGGGATGGTACAAAGGTATTCCTAAATCAACCGCACATTCATGCACAGGCGTATGCTTGAGTTTTTGGGACCGCCCCGCTTTGCTGCTTGGAGCAGTGAAGACTGCGGATACGTCATGTGCTCGATATAATTTTTCCAACACAGGGACTGCGAAATCTGGCGTACCCATAAATATAATATTCATTTAGACCTCATGCCAGTAGAAAAGGCTAGATTAGAATAGATTATCACATGCAAACGCGGGAATAAATGCTTGAAAATTAAGCATCGAACGATTGACATGGCTAAAATGAGATTGATACCATTAAATGACTCGTTAGAGAAATAAAATTGCGGAGGTGAAAGTTTATGAAAGATAGTGATATGTGGGGGCGATGGTAGGCATCAGTCTGGTTCTAACAACTGATAACTACAGTTAAAAACTAAAACAAGTTGGGCTCAGGCTAATGTCTATCATCGCCCCTCGTATAGGGTAACAAGTAGACGAAGTCTGGGCCCTTTTTTATTTTATGTTGGTTTGACACAAGTAGGGCACGCACGTAAAATTTACCTCATCAAAGCAGTAAGGTCTTAAATAATATGTTAAAAATACGCCTACGCAGAGTTGGCAAGAAAAAAAACCCTTCTTATAGGATAGTAGTAGCAGAGTCATCTTCTCCAAGAGATGGCGCCTTCATCGACTGGATAGGGAATTATGATCCTATGGTTGATCCTCCAGCTATAACCGTAGACCAAGATAAGGTTGCACACTGGATAAGCAATGGAGCACAACCCACTGACTCAGTTAAACAACTACTCAATAGTCTTGAGACAAGCGCAGGTCAAACTAATCCAGGAAATACGGAAACGTCTGAATGAAAGAATTAATTGAATATATAGCTAAGGCGTTAGCAAGCGATCCTGATGCAGTAGTTGTTGTGGAAACAGAAGAAGATGGGCAGAAAGTTCTTCGATTAGAAGTCGCAGATGAAGATAAAGGTAAGATTATAGGTAGGAGAGGTAGAGTTGCGCAATCGATGCGATCTCTCCTCAGAGTTGCGGCAGTAAAAGAAGGCAGTAAAGTAATCCTCGAGATAGTTTGATATAGGCACGGCGGTTCTTGAATGAGTAACACTCGCCGGATGATAACAATCGCTAAAGTCAAGGGCAAAAATCCCCGAACCAAACAAGTGACTGTCTATAAATTGACAGACAATACCGATAGATTTGAGGTTGGGAGTGCTTTGTATTGCCATGGTGTGATTTACGAGGTCGTCCACAGTCAACCGAAAGGGCAGAAGGAATTCACAATTGAATTAACCCCTTCTCCTGACTTAGTTGTTGTAGGGAGCGAGCTGAAAGTACCATATGAATCTGTTCCAATTCTGGAAGAGGGTACATTTTATCACGAAGATTTAGTGGGAATGAAAGTTTTTGATGAAGGGAACTACTTAGGAGAAATTACAAATATCATAGAAACTGGCAGCAATGACGTCTATGTGGTCACCTACGATAACTCCGAAATTCTTATCCCTTCAATTAAGTCTGTCATAAAACATGTTGATATCCTTAAGCAAACAATGTTTGTGAATCTACCTAAAGGGTTATAATAGCAACAACTTATAAAACATCCAGAAGAGGAAAGATATGTCAGGACACTCTAAATGGTCTACCATAAAACGAGCAAAAGGCGTCACCGATGCCAAAAGAGGTGCGTTATTTACCAAACTGAGTAAAGATATTGTACTTGCTGCGAAACAAGGTGGCGGGGACCCTGATATGAACTTCAAATTACGGCTCGCTGTGGATAAGGCTAAATCTAGTAATATGCCTCTGGATAATATTCAGAGAGCGATCCAAAGAGCCATCGGTGGAGGTCCAGGCTCTGAAGATCTGGACGAAATCACCTATGAAGGATACGGTCCCGGCGGAAGTGCAATTTTGGTTCAGGCAGTAACTTCGAACCGTAACCGTACTGCTTCAGAAGTCAGGTCTGCATTCTCAAAAGGTGGCGGAAATTTAGGAGAATCTGGTTGCGTTTCGTGGAATTTTGAATCCAAAGGAGTTGTCATGATTGAATCTCCGACTGATGAGGATGCGGAAGAAGTAGGATTGGTTGCTATGGACGCTGAGGCAGAAGATGTCAGAATCGAAGGGAATTCTGTAGAGATATATACCTTGCAAGACAAACTATCTGAAATCCAAGAAGTTTTGTCTAATAATGGCGTTACAATTACGAATGCAGAAATTTCTTTAGTCCCTAAAACGACTGTTATGCTTTCGGACAAGGAAGCTGAGCAAACTCTCAGATTGCTTGATTCGTTAGAAGAATTAGAGGATATTCAGAAAGCATACACCAACGCAGATTTTTCCGAGGAAGTACTCTTCAAATACTCCGACCAATAAGGATATCAGCGCTATGTTAATTCTAGGAATTGATCCGGGAACTATTAAAATGGGGTACGCAGTAATAGAATATGTGGAAGGCCAAATGCGGCTCGAGGATTACGGAACCATAGATCTTTCTCCGAAAATGAAAATCGAAAACAGACTTTATCAAATGCATTCCCATGTGCTAAACATGATTAGCATATTTAAGCCTGAGTGTGTTTGTGTGGAAGAACCTTTTCTAGGAACAGGCTCCAAACAATTTGTTAAAAGCACGCTCGCTATTGGCCAAGCCCAAGCAGTCGTTTTAATTGGGGCTGCAAGCGGAAGTATCCCTGTATACCGATACGCTCCGACTAAGATTAAAAACGCGGTTGTAGGTTATGGACGAGCCGATAAACAAGCAGTGCAGGATGTTGTTTTCAATTTGTTTAATCTAAAAGAAACTCCTTCGGATGACGCAACTGATGCTATAGCAATTGCCGTTTGCCATGCATTATCCAACAGTACTGACAAATTGATAGAGGATAGGATTATAAATTAAGTCAGAGTGATTAAATGATTATAGGATTGAAAGGTATACTCCGAGAGGTGTTCGAAGAATCGATTGGTGTAGATGTTAATGGAGTAGTGTATGAGGTTTACATGGCGCAAACCCACATACGCGAAATAGGTGATGTTGGGAGTTATGTTGAACTGTACACTTACCTACGCCTAAGCAATGATATATTTGGAATATATGGATTCGCCGATCCCCAACAGCTCAATATGTTCCATAAGTTGATCACAGTCAATAGCGTAGGCCCTAGAAATGCTCAAGCCATATTGGGATTTTTAAGCATAATCCAGGTGACCGAGGCTATTTTGACGGAAAACACTAGTCTTCTGACAGGGGTTCCAGGGATTGGGGCTCGAACGGCGTCAAGAATTGTGCTTGAATTAAAAGACAAAATTAATATTCCTGAGTCAGGTATCAGTCCAATTACAACCAGTAATGACGATGAGGAAATAATATCTGCTCTTGCTGTATTAGGGTATTCACGCACCGAAGTTACTACAATTTTGGGGTCACTAGTATTCGAAAAAGAAGCAGTCAGCCTTGAAGATAAAATCAAGCTTGTACTTGGGCAAATGGCCTAGATATGACTCAGAAGTTCAAATTGGTTTCGGAATTTGGGATGACGGGTGACCAACCCGAAGCAGTAGACACGCTTTCTAAAGGAATCGAAGATGGGGTTTTGAGCCAAACCCTATTGGGAGTCACTGGGAGTGGCAAAACGTTTACTATGGCTAATATAGTCCAATCCGTGCAAAAACCTACTTTGGTTATAGCTCACAATAAAACCCTGGCTGCTCAGCTAGCGTCCGAATTTAGGGATTTTTTTCCTGAGAACGCCGTAGAGTATTTTGTGTCGTATTACGATTATTACCAGCCAGAGGCTTATGTTCCTCAAAAAGATTTGTTCATCGAGAAAGATGCTAGTGTTAACGAAGAATTGACTAAACTCAGGCTGTCTACCACCACATCTTTATTAACTCGCCCAGATGTTCTAGTGGTGGCATCGGTGTCATGCATCTATGGTCTTGGAGATCCAGAGGATTATTTTCAAAAAGTTGCGCAAATTCGGATTGGAGAAGGCGAAGGCAGGAATGCATTTTTAAGAAAACTTGTAAACATGCAATATGAACGCAATGACTTCGATCTTGTCAGAGGCAAATTTCGAGTAAGGGGCGATGTTGTTGACTTAATCCCTGCTTATGCAGATCATGCTTTACGTATAGAATTTTTCGGAGACGAAGTGGATAAGATTACTTGCCTAGAACCGCTTACAGGAGAAGTTATTTCAGTGCCCGAGCACATCGAAATATATCCATCTAACCATTTTGTCACTTCAGATGATCGTATAAAAGCTGCTTTGGGAGATATTGAAACGGAACTGGAACATAGGTTAGCAATATTTAAAGAAGAAGGTAAGTTATTAGAAGCAGCTAGACTCGAAGCGAGGACCCATTATGATATAGAAATGATGTCAGAAACCGGTTCCTGTGCAGGTGTTGAAAACTATTCGAGGCATTTACAAAGAAGGGCTGAAGGCAGCACCCCATGGACATTATTGGATTACTTTCCAGAAGATTCTTTGATACTTGTAGATGAATCTCATATGACATTACCTCAAATCAGAGCAATGTACAAAGGTGATGTATCTAGGAAAACCACCTTGGTTGATTTCGGGTTCCGATTACCATCGGCGCTGGATAATAGGCCTCTGAAATTCGAGGAGTTCGAAGGCCGAGAGAATCAGACTATCTACGTGTCTGCTACCCCAGGCTCTTATGAACTCGAAAAATCTCCTAGAGTAGTCGAACAGGTGATTAGACCTACAGGACTCCTGGATCCTACTATCGAAATAAAACCCAGTGAAGGTCAGATCGATGATTTGATTTTTCAGATAAGAGAACGCGTGGAGCTTGGGCAAAGAGTGCTTGTGACAACTCTTACGAAACGGATGTCCGAAGAATTGGCTGATTACTTGTCTGAAATCGGTATCAAGAATACTTATTTGCACTCCGATATTCAAACACTCGACCGAATTGAAATTTTGAGAGGGTTACGAATAGGCACCTTCGACGTGGTGATAGGTATCAACCTGTTAAGAGAAGGCTTGGATCTTCCTGAGGTGAGCTTGGTGGCTATATTGGACGCTGACAAAGAAGGTTATTTGAGGTCTTTTACTTCTATGATTCAGACTATAGGAAGAGCTGCTAGGCACTCAAACGGTCATGTGATTATGTATGCTGATAGGATCACTGATTCCATGCAACGAGCCATTGACGAAACTTATCGTAGAAGAAGGATTCAAGAACAACATAATAATGCACATGGGATAATTCCTAAGTCCATCCAAAAAGAAGTACATGATATTACTGAGTCTATCAATAAGGGGAGTAAAGAAAATCAAGATAATACTTTAGTAAAGCAATTGAATCATGAAGACTTGGTGACTTTGATGAAAGATTTGGACACGCAAATGAAACAAGCTGCGAAGAATTGGGAATTTGAAAAAGCGGCCCAAATTCGTGATGAAATTATCGATCTTAGAAAGCTGACAGACATCGAAAAAATTGTTACTGGTGTTGATTAGTTAGGTATAGGCTTGTATTTGAAAGTCTTTCGAGTATTAACTTAGAAACCAAGAATGACATCGAATCTACGGTCGGAATAGAATAACCGGTAACTCCATCAACTGCTCCGGATGTTACCATGTCTTCTACGATTTCGAGTTGGCTTTGTGGAGTAGGCAATAGTGGAGTACCTGTACTCATAGACAATTCCGCAAGCAGGCCATATGCCCCCCAATTTGATACGGATGCCACGATCAACTGGTTTGTCGGGGTATTGCACCATGGAAGGTTTATCCCTTCTTGTTTTGCACCTTGTGAAATCAATCCCATTCCGATTTCGTTCCCCCCGTCACCGATACCAATTGAAGGGATGCCTTGCTCAAAGAGAGTATCAATTTTAGGGGTGTAAGGGCTGATATCGACTCCTCTCATGTTCGTGTATGTACCTTCACTATTAGGGCCTGATCGTTCAATAGAAATTAATAAGGATGGGTTGAGGGATTCGATTAATCGCGCGCTGAAAGCGTATGATTTCTTACGGGTTAACATTGGAAAGTTGATGGTTCGGAATGAATTTGTGACTGAAATAGGTAAGCAGTGAGATAGGTAATCGTCTATTACGAAAGTGACATCCCAGCCCAAATTGTCTAGAGCATATGCCAATGCGATGGCGCCAGGCGGCCCATCAGTTTCTGATGCCTGACCTCTGACGATATAAAACCCGGTTGTGATTATTACTTTGTTGCCGTTCGATAGGAGAAAAGAGGCAGCCTCTGAGCAATAATGTCTAGGGAGGAACGGAGTAATCCTAGAAATTCCTCGGAGATCGTATGATTGTAGTTCTCTTTCAGTGTTCACTAAGTGTCACTACAACTTAATATCAGATACGAACATATGGCCAGGAGAATGGGTGATCATCAAGGATGGCTTAGCTAATAACGCCACTGCCTGAGGAGTGACTCCGCAAGCCCAAAAAACAGGGACTTCTCCTGTCTCAACAGGTACCGCTTCTCCATATTCTGGGTTGGTTATGTCTGTGATCCCTATAGATCCAGGATTTCCCACATGGATAGGGGCACCATGATTGTTTGTAAATGTAGACGTTATGTCGATGCATTCTTGAACCTGTTCTTTTGGAATGGGTCTCATACTCACAACCATCGGACCATAAAAAATGTCTGTCGGGTTTGTTCTTATATTAGTTACGTACATTGGGACGTTCTTACCAAGATCTTGATGTTTAACTGGAATTCCGGCTTGTTTCAGAGCGTATTCAAAGGAGAAGCTACACCCCAAAAAGAAAGTGACGAGGTCATCTCTCCATTGGCTTACTATGTTGCTGGTGGTATCTGTTAGAACACCCTCATGGTATATCTTGTACTCAGGTACGTCTGTACGGATGTCAGCATCTTGGGCGAGCTTCTGGGTAAGATGTTGTCCAGGTTCAAGGATTTCAAGTACAGGACAAGCCTTTGCATTTAGGGAGCAATAGCGCGCGAAATCCTTTGAATATGATTCGGGAAGGATAACCACATTTGCTTGTACGAACGAATCCATAGCTCCAGCAGTGGGTTTGCTCCACTGGGCGTTCCTTACAGCCTGTCTGAATTGGTTAGGAGTGGTATAATTCGTATTCAAAAGTATCCTTAATAACTTTTCGATAATGATAATATCGGAAAGATCTCTCCGTCAATCACTCTTGAGGAGCAAGGCAAACATTGGGAATTTATTTATTAAATCGGGATAATGGCGGGCGTCCTTCTGGCTATGATTTAGCATGCCTGGATGACCAAACTGATTCGGTAACTCACATTTATGATATTCAGGAAATATCTGTGTCGTTAGGGAAAGATAATACGGTAGTCATTATCGACCAATCTTCTCTGTCCAAAGACGAAACCCTTGATGCAATTCAATATTGCAAGACAGCGCAAATCAAATCTCTATTATTAATAGACGAAGCTGTATTGGCAAATGTAGATTACCTCCACCTGTTAGATGATTTCTGCTTGTTACCTGTTCAAAAGTTTGAGTTGGCAGCCCGAGTGCAACGCTTAGTGGGGAATTCAGGTGAAGAGATTGATCATTCTATAATCCGGTTGAACGATTTGTACGTAGATCTTGCTAAATATGACGTGTTCGTTGGCTCCCGAAAAGTCACGTTGACATACAAAGAATTTCAACTATTAGTCGCACTCGCTGCGAGTCCAGGACATGTGTTCAGCAGGGAAGATTTGTTGAGTAGAGTGTGGGGTTATGATTATTTAGGCGGTACCCGCACAGTAGATGTTCATATTCGGAGGTTACGTTCAAAAATAGAAGATGCGAGCCATGTGTTCGTTGAAACTGTTTGGAATGTAGGGTATAGATTTAACGTAGAGGATTAACTCGCCTCCTCTATTATGTGGGCTAATAATAAATCTACATTATGCTTTAAATGGAAGTTCTTGTTGGTACGTAATAAAGGATCAGCCTTTAGGATGTGCGCGGCGGTGTCCCTTGCGAGCTGCATCAGAGAGTGGTCAAAAATGTTAGCGATTTTAAGGCTGGGCACTCCACTTTGTCGAACCCCAAAATAATCTCCTGGCCCCCTCAGCTTCAGGTCCTGTTCTGCTAAAACAAACCCATCTGTAGTATTTTCCAACGCACTTAGGCGTTCTAAGGCAGTTTCGGACGGGTCAGCCGATATCAAGATGCAATAACTTTGCGCTTCACCTCTTCCTACCCTCCCTCTGAATTGATGTAGTTGTGACAGGCCAAAACGATCTGCGCCGTGAATTAACATAATGTTTGCATTGGGCACGTCAACACCGACTTCTATTACTGATGTAGACACAAGTACATCTACGTCCCCAGATCTGAATCTTTCCATTATGGATTCCTTGGCCTTGGTTGACATCCTGCCATGTAATAACTCAATGGTGTAGTCAGGGTATTCTGTTTGTATGTTTTTAAATACTTCATTCACGGACATGACACCTGTGTCAGGGTTTTCATCGATTGCAGGGCATACAACGAAAGCTTGGCGACCAGATATCAATTGTTTTTCCATAAACCCATATGCTACCGGAGTTTTCTCAGAAGGAATCGATCGGGTTTTAACGGGCCGTCTGCCTTCAGGGAGCTCGTCAATAGTCGAAATGTCCAGGTCTCCATATATGGACAACGAAAGGGTTCTAGGTATGGGAGTAGCCGACATTGTCAGTGAGTGAGGGGGAATGGCGCTCGGATCTTTTAGTTCTGATCTTTGTAATACCCCAAAACGATGCTGTTCATCGGTTACTGCCAGATTCAGGCGATCGAAGTTGAGATCGTCATTAGTTAAGGATTGGGTCCCGATTAATAAGTCAACCGACCCTTCAGCGACTTCGGCGTATATCTTTTTGCGTTGCGAGGGGCTGGTTGATCCCGTGAGTAATGCTATGGTGACCTGTCGATCCAAGATAGAGCAATCGAGTATTTGAAGGGATTTAAGGGATTGATTTCCGTTAAATTCAGGTGATATCAAGGTTTGGAAAGTTAAGTAATGTTGTTCTGCGAGGATTTCGGTAGGGGCCATCAATGCGGATTGAAATCCAGAATCTATGTTTGCTAGTATGGCTGCTGCTACTACTACAGTTTTGCCACTGCCTACGTCTCCTTGTAGAAGACGACTCATCGGTTTAGGAGGGCATGACATATCAGCTAATATGGACCTTATACAGTGGAGTTGGCTGCCGGTGAGGTTGAATGGTAGTTTGTTCATAAACATTTGCAAAAAATCTTCGTGAGGTTGCACTATCCTCGCTTTGCTTGGGGCTGCCTCTAATGATTTTTTGATGCTCAGGGCTAATTGCAAATGTATAAGTTCTTCTAATCCCAGAGTTGTTTTCGCTGCTTTGTGGGATTCGATAGAATCAGGAAAATGTAATTGGGTCACTGATTCGGTCAACGGCATTAGATTATTTGACTTATAGAAACCTGGGGGAACGTGAGAGTCGGGAATCTGCTCGGTGTACTGTTTTAAAGTATTCCAGGACAATGTACGTAATTTTTTGGCTGTTAGACCAGATGTGAGTTTGTAGACCGGTAGAATTCGGCCGGTGTGGATACCGGTGTTGGATCTGTTCGATATTTCATACTCCGGCGTTTGAAATACTAAGGATCCACGGTAAAGTTCAGGTCTACCACTTATAGAGAGTCTCATTCCTGGTTTCAAGGTTCTAGCTATGAAACGATTTCCAAACCAGAGACACTTGATATTTCCTGTGTGGTCTCCCAATATGATTTCTCCTACTGGCAACCGTCCTTTGGCTCCGAGTCTTAGGGTATTAGAGCTCCATATTTCTCCTTGTATAGTGCACGTTTGTCCAGGTGTTATTTCGTTTATGTTAATGCGGTTGGAGTAGTCGACTAAGGCTCGTGGAGGATTAAATAGTAAGTCCCAGATGTTCGAGATTCCAAGTTTAGCTAATCGCTGCTCGGTTTTAGTGTCTACTCCTTTGAGGGTGGTTACTGCGTTAAACATCTGTGGTTTCGCATCAGCAGCTGGGCTTTTGGGAGAGCGTCGTACTGGTTTTTTTCGAGGCGGGCTTATGTCCAAGGTGTTTAGCTTAAGTGACCCACGGATATTCTTAGATACTGCCGTTACCCAGAGCCGTCGTTTTGCAGTAGTCGTTCCTGTATAGTCGAATTTGAGAAGTGATATGAGTTCCTGGTCTACGGTTGTATTGTTATTTTCTGAGGATGGAAAAGAGGTCTGTTGTAAAAAATTGTTCATGCCTCCTATAACCGAACGGTCCTGATAGTCTTGGGATTCTTCGAGTTCCAAGATTTTTAGAATCGTGTTTAAAATTGACTGTGTCATTGTAACAATCGAGGCTAAAGTGCTTCGGGTAAAGTGGCTACTCCAATTGCATTTGGGCCAACATAAGAACCGATTGAAGGCCCAAAAGTAGTTTCCACGAGTTCAAGTCCGGGATAAGCTGCGATTAGTTGAGACTTGAAAGCATCTTTTGTCCCTGGGTCTGTGTTGTAGATTAAAGCCGCGGAGGTTAATTTTCCCTGCTCTGCAATCAAACTGCTCATCTTTTCCAGGGACTGATTCAGACTCCGGCATTTTGCTATGGGGACTACTTCACCATCTTCCAAGGATAGAATGGGTTTTATGCGCAACATAGTACCCAATAGGGCTGAGGCTTTGCCTATACGACCGCCTCTGTGTAAATATTCCAAGGTGTTGAGTGCAACATAAACTGTTGTTCTTCTTAGGGTGGTCTCGGCGTAACTAGCTAGGTCTTCCAACGATATATCGGGGTTGTTTGCTAGATGCTCAGCGGTAGCTAGGACTCCTAATGTTATGGGGACTGACGCTTTCAAAGAGTCTACCACTTTGATGCCTTGTTCAGGACTCATGGAGAATGAGTCGGCCGCCTGTTCAGCTGAATTGCAGGTCCCGCTCAGTTTACTTGAGACGTGTATTGATAATATGGAGTGACCTGCTTCTATGAGTTTTTCATATATATTTAAAAAGTCGGCGGGAGATGGTTGAGAGGTTTGCGGAATTTGCCCTTCTACAAACATTTTGTGATTGAATTCTTCACCTGAAATTGTTACCCCATCTTTATATGTTTCATTACCAAACATTACATTTATGGGGATGATTTCTATATTGTGTTGTTCTGCTAACGAAGCAGGAAGATCTGCACTAGTGTCAGTTATTATTTTGATACTCATAATGTTACTCCATTGTTATATAGTTTAAGATACCAGGGATTGACGTGTCGTGTATTTGAAGTTCGTAGTCAGGAAAATCTGTAGCAATGCCGTGGATTTCCATGATTTCTGTGAGATGGTGTATGTTGCGGCCTAGATACACGGTGATTAAGGATTTAGGAAGGGGAGAGGCTGAAGTTATGGCCTTTTGTATTTCGTGTTTTAAATTCTCTGGCGTGGCGTCTGATTGTAAATTATCTGCAAATGTCATCATGGTAATTCCGTCAATGATCTCCGATATGTCCGATATGTTAGTTTCTACCGTGACCTGCTCGTTGAAAAAGGTTGAAGCCATTAAAGCTTCAGGGAGGCTTTCTAGTGCGATAGTTGGTATTCCGAATGAATCTTGTATTGCCCTCAGCCATTTGGCTGTTTGTGATGATGTGGAAACTAGTAGGACTTGCGGGTGGGTTTGTAAATCACGTAATGCCTTTTCAACTCCACCAGGAGAAGGCATCAGGATAACAATATGGCCACCCTGCTCAAACATTTGGGCAGTTTTTGGATCTTCCGTGATAAAAGCCAGAGTTGGATTGGAGTGTTGCCCTACTTGGTTATCCATATCTTCCGTTGACTGTTCAACAAGGTCGAATTGTATTTGGAGGGCATTGAAAATAATCTCTGGATGTAAGGCATGGAAATGTATTTTACACATGCTTGGCGTTTGGGATACGACTAGTGAAGTGACTCCTTCGAAGGATTCTATGGTATTTTGAATTTCTTGTTTTGAGTCTGCAGCCTCACTAGAGATGAGCCCTTGACAGCAATATCCCCATTGTTCTGGTTGTATACCTTTAAGGTAATTGCTCAGAGCAGGTTCGTTAAAACGGGTAACGAAAGTTTCCAGCCACGGCATATACTCTTGCAGCATGGTTCCTTGAGAGTTGGTATTGTAGGTTGCAGCAAAGCTATATAGTAATACAGTCAGGCCCGCAGCCCCTGAGTCTATGACCTCAGCAGCCTGTAATTCAGGTAATGAGTTAGCTGTATTCTGAGTCTCCTGCCAGGCTGTTTTGGTAACTTCTTCCCAGAAAGAACTTAATTGCATGGTGCCTAGTGGCGGGTAATTGTTTATGTCACTGATAGATTTCATGACAGAGAGCATAGTTCCTTCTTTTGGTTCTCCAATGGATGCGTAGGCTTTTGTGTACCCTTTTTGGAATCCGTTGATCCAGGTTATGGGATTGTCCGCATGGCTCTTACTTAACTCAGATAGACATCCATGCAGAAAACTTGAGAGTATCACCCCGCTATTTCCTTTAGAATTCAAGAATATATTATCTGCAATATTCGATAAAAGATGCTCAGATGAAACTTGAGGGTCGCCTATTAGGTCTATGCAACTGTTAACGGTCAGATACATGTTTGTACCGGTGTCACCATCCGGTACTGGGAATACATTTATATGATTGAGGGTAAGGCGTGCGAGGTCCAAGTTTGCGATTGCTTTCAGCATCATGTTTGGCATATATGTCGTCAATAATGTCAAATTAAGGTCCAAATATATGTTCTTATCAAGTACCAGTATAATACAATATGGTCCTAATCTATCCGACACTCAGGTGTCAATAAAAGGGAATAATGGTTTTTAGTGATTCAAATCCAGAAGAAAGAATCGTGGATGAGTCGTTGCGAGAAGGGGAGCAAACGTCGGAGTTCAGCCTTCGCCCGGCTCTGCTCAATGATTTTGTTGGGCAGAATATCATTAAAGAAAACGTTCAAATAGGATTAGAAGCCGCGAAATTAAGAGAAACTCCTTTGGATCACGTTATGCTTTATGGCCCTCCCGGCCTAGGCAAAACAACTTTGGCACATATTCTAGCCAACGAAATGGGGGTTAATATCAAGATAACTTCTGGTCCAGCCATAGAAAGAGCCGGAGACATGGCCGCAATGCTTACTGGTCTTCAGGATGGAGATATTTTGTTCATCGATGAAATTCATCGGTTAAATAAGGTTGTTGAAGAGGTATTGTACTCCGCGATGGAAGACTTCTTTTTATCTTGGGTCGTTGGTAAAGGGCTCGCTGCTCGCAACATCAATCTCAGGATCAATCCCTTTTGTTTGATCGGAGCAACCACCAGATTTTCTATGGTCAGCGCACCATTGCGTGACCGGTTCGGTTCTGTGTACAGATTAAACTATTACGATTTTGATGAAATGCAACAGGTATTAACAAGATCGGCGGACATATTAGATTGTGCTAGCAATCAAGAAGGTATTAAGCAAATAGCCTTAAGATCTCGAGGGACTCCACGCATTGGCAATCGACTCCTGCGTAGAACCAGGGATTACGCAATTGTTAGGGCGGATGGAAATATTAATGAACAGGTCGCGAAAGATGCTTTGGATATGCTTCAAGTGGATGACCGAGGACTGGATCAAAGTGACCACGCGCTTCTAGAAAACCTTGTTGAGAAGTTTAATGGTGGCCCAGTTGGGTTAGATACTCTCGCTACGTCATTGAGTGAGGAATCGGATACAGTAATGGATGTATTGGAGCCATACTTGATGCAATTGGGGTTCTTGGAACGCACTCCACGGGGAAGAATTGCTACCAAGGCGGCTTACGACTATTTAGGTAAAACCTTTCCGGTTAAGACCGATGACCAAGGGCGTTTCGAGGGTTTGTAAAAACCTATTGACCTCGGTACAATCTAGACACAAACTACGAGGAGATTCCATATGATTTACGAATTGCGAATTTACGAGACCATTCCGGGCAAACTGGGAGATTTAAATAACAGATTCTCTACTCATACGGTGAACTTGTTCAAAAAACATGGAATCCATGTAGTGGGATTCTGGACCGAAGATATTGGAACTAGTAACCAATTGGTGTATATGTTGGGGTTTGACAGCTTAGCGGATAGAGAAACCAAGTGGTCAAATTTCCAAAATGATGCAGACTGGCAAAGAATTCGTGCCGAGTCAGAGATTGACGGACCAATCAATGCCAGGGTTCGCAATATGATTTTAAGACCCACCGATTACTCCCCTATGCAGTAATATGAATACTTTTCCAGGATCCAGTATTGTTACTCATGTGGAGACCGCATTACAACAGTGGGAGAGCGGACGTCAGGGATGGCCTATAGACTCCGAAATGTGTAACCAAATAGGAGTTTTAGCGCAAAACGATATTGATACTGCCAGAGGATTAGCATGCAGTATTGCCCGAGCAGGCAAAGGTGACGTTATTTCCTTCTCTCCCAAAGTGTTTGTTCCTTTGACTCACTTGTGCCGAGATTACTGTGGGTATTGTACTTTTAGGAAAGACCCGGGGGAACTGAGCGACCTATTCATGAATGTTGAGCAGGTAATGGAAGTAGTCAAAGCGGGGCAACATGCGGGCTGTTTCGAAGCATTGTTTACCCTAGGTGAGAGACCAGAACTGAAATATAGAGAAGCTAAAGAATGGCTGGCCGACAGAGGGTTCCGGAGCACGTTGGATTACTTGAGGCATATCTGCTCCGTGGTGAATGAACAATCCTCCCTCTTTCCGCATGCAAACCCGGGTACTATGAGCAGAAGGGAAATATTGAGTTTAAGAGAGTCAAACGTGTCGATGGGATTGATGCTTGAGTCTACGTCCGAAAACTTGTTAGCTAGTGGAATGCCTCACGAGTTTGCTCCCAGCAAACGACCTCTTGCGAGACTCAAAACCTTAAGGAATGCGGGACAATTAAAGGTGCCTTTCACCACAGGGCTACTGATTGGGTTAGGAGAACATCAATCCGACACGATTGAAGGGATTTTCGCCATAAAACAGATAAATGATTCTTATGGGCATATCCAAGAAGTTATTATTCAAAATTTTCGTGCCAAACCAAGGACTCCTATGGAAGGAAAGGATCATGCCTCGCAAGATTATTTGTCATGGTCTTTAGTATGCGCTCGGATTATTCTGGGTCCGGATGCGAATATACAGGTGCCCCCTAACTTGTCGCCTCACTCTTATCAAGACTACCTTGGGGATGGCATTAACGATTGGGGAGGTATCTCTCCTGTTACTTCCGACTACGTGAATCCTGAAGCTAAATGGCCTACTATAAAAAGTTTAAAAGAAGCATGTGATCGTAATCATCTGACATTAAAGGCTAGATTTCCCGTGTACCCTGAATTCATGGATCCAGAAAGAGGGTTCATTGAAGAAACTCTGTATGATAAAGTGAAACAACAGAGTGATGAGGATGGGTATGTTAAAGGAGGACTGGAAAGATATGGATGACTATTTTGAAAAAATGAGATTCTCTAATCTATCTATGTTATTAAGCTCTATCCAACCGGATACAGCAAAAATATTGGATAAGGCTTTGTCTGGGAAAGACATCTCTGCGGATGAGGCCTGTGTTCTTTTGAGTGCTACCGGTCAGGAATACTCCGCAACATGTGCGTCCGCCGATTTTTTGCGTGATGTCTCCAATGGCAAAATTGTGACATATGTTGTTAATCGAAATATCAATTTCACAAATGTTTGTATAAAAAGATGTGGATTCTGCGCGTTCAGCAGGGATTTCAGGCAAGAACAGGGATATTTCCTACCTATCAACGAAATTATCAGAAGATCGCGCGAAGCCATGGATTATGGAGCCACAGAAGTTTGCATTCAGGCTGGTCTACCTCCTCAAATGGACGGAGATCTATATATAAATTTGTGTAAAGCCCTTAAAGACGAATTTCCTACTCTTCATATTCATGGATTTTCTCCGGAAGAAGTACTGTATGGGTCGATCAGATCGAAAAGTACCATCAAGAGTTACTTGAAAAATCTTCAGGAAGCAGGAGTCGGAAGCCTTCCTGGCACATCTGCAGAAATTCTAGATCAGGAATTAAGGGATAGAATCTCTCCAGGGCGCATAAGTGTGGAAAATTGGACCGAAGTTATCACAACAGCCCACAAGTTGGGTATCCCGACAACTTCCACAATTATGTTTGGTCATGTTGAGACTCATCAACATGTAAGTAACCACATAGCACTTCTCAGATCTATCCAGCAGGCAACGGGTGGGTTTACGGAGTTCGTCCCATTAAGTTTCGTGCACAGCGAAGCGCCGATGTTTCTTCAAGATTCAGGACAAGGTATGAGGCAAGGACCTTCAGCTATGGAAGTAATGAAAGTTCATGCGGTTTCTCGGATAATGCTGAATAATTGGATTCCTAATATCCAGGCTTCATGGGTTAAGGAAGGTACCAAAATGTGCCAAATGCTTCTCAATGCGGGTGTCAATGACCTTGGAGGAACCTTAATAAACGAGAGCATATCTACCTCAGCTGGAGCAGAATATGGGCAACTAATGCGCCCAGGTGAATTCAAGGATATGATAAGAGAAGCAGGCCGGATTCCCGCTGAACGTTTTACTAATTATCAAATCAAATCCGTTGATCTAGGATCGGAAACTCTAACAACTAAACTCGATGGAATAGGAGAAAATGTGGAACAAGTATTTGGTTCATATAATCTTCTTGTTAACGATCAAAATTTCAACTTTTCTCATCCCAAACAAAGAACTGCCGGCATTGAATAGAGCTGTTAATCGTAAGATTGTGACCTTGACAGGTGGCGTGGGTGGAACAAAGCTTATTCATGGGCTCGCTGCCACAGTTGCCCCAGAAGACCTATGTTGTATTGTAAACATAGGTGACGATGATGTGTTTCATGGTTTGAATATTTCTCCCGATTTGGATACCGTGATGTACACCTTGGCAGGAATGTCTGATTCCGAGAAAGGATGGGGCCTTATGGGAGAAACTTTTAATGCTCTAGATAGTCTTGGGGTCCTAGGGGAAGATACGTGGTTTAATATAGGCGATAAAGACATAGCGACTCATCTTGTTAGGACAAGATTGTTGAACGAAGGGCTGAGCTTAACTGAAGTAACCAGATATCTATGTTCCAGGCTCGGAGTAGAGGTTGATATAATGCCAGTGAGTAACGACATGGTGGCCACAGTACTGAATAATGAACATGAATCTCTGAGTATGCAGGAATACTTCGTGAGAGATAGAAACAGTCCGAATATAACTTCGATAGAATACCAAGAGAAAGGAGCAAAGCTTTCACAAGAGAGCCGTCAAGCGATCGAACGAGCAGACCTTGTAATCATATGCCCTTCCAACCCGTTGCTGAGCATAGCGCCAATGCTTGCTGTCAGAGAGCTAAGAGATGTCTTGATTCGCCATAAAGACAAAACTTTATGTGTCAGTCCACTAATTGGCAAAAAATCCATCACAGGCCCCGCTGGGAAACTGATGACTCAACTTGGTATGGAAAGCGACGTTTTAGGGCTTGGGAGATTCTATCAAAATATATGCTCTACAATAGTGATAGATAATTCAGATGCTGATACTGAATCGGGTTTAGTTGACCTCGGGTTTTCTGTTATTATGCTTCCCATAATCATGAGTAATGACGAACAAAAAAAAGCATTGGCTGAGTCCATACTATTAGGAACGTTGCATGAATGAACACGGCGGTCTTACCGCAGTAATCCCTATGAAACCATTGATAGATGGCAAATCCCGCCTTGCGGGAGTGTTTACCGATGAACAGAGGGGAGATCTTGTCATCGGCATGCTTACTACAGTGATTGACGCTATCAAAGGGGCTGGAGTGGACAGTTTCATAATTGTAGGCGGAGACGAAAGAGTTGCTAAGGTGGGTGAAGAAACTGGAGGTAAGTGGATTCAAGATCCAGGCACAGATCTGAACGATACTTTAAAAACCGTGTTTGCTCAAATTTTGAACTCTGGCCAATCCGCGCTGTTCTTAGCCGGCGATTTGCCGTTCTTGAAGTCAGCTGATGTCTATAGTTTGATAAGAACAAGCGGCAATCAAAAGAATATTGCTTTGGCTCCTGCGAAAAAAGACGGGGGAACCAATGGGATATTGGTCCCTCCGGGCATTGAATTTGAACCTCAAATGGGACAACGAAGTTTTGCTAAACATTTGGCACAGGCTGCTGCTGCTGAAAAATCTGTAGCAATAGAAACGAGTGATGGGCTAGGATGCGACTTAGACACCACTGATGACTTAAACGCATATGTATACATGGAACCTGGGCTACTCGAACGTTTGTACCAACAGGCTGCCCCGTATTAATCGATGAGTAAAATAGGGATATTACTACCAACCAGGGGTGCTTTGTTTGAACATGATGCGATTACCGCTTGGAAGCTGATTACAGAAATGGTAATGATATGCGAAGAGTCTGACATAAATTCTGTATGGGTTGGAGATTCTCTATCTGCCAAACCTCGGTTTGAACCCCTAACAATCTTAGGAGCAATCGCAGGGATAACCAATAGGGTGAGTATTGGCACTTCAGTATTGCTTCCTACTTTAAGGAACCCAGGTCATTTGCTGCAAACGGTCAACACTGTGAATAGTATCAGTGGAGGGAGACTGATCTTAGGGCTAGGAATGGGCGGAGCATTTAATGATGCGCAGAAACAAGAGTGGACCAATGCAGGAATTGATTACAGGACACGAAGAGCTAGATTTGAGGAAATATTGCAAATAATTGATCTGTCCCGGAATAATGACTATGTCAACTTCGAAGGTCAATATTACAAATTGTCCGGAATGGACTTAGTCCAACGCTCGAAAATAGATTACAAAGTGATAATTGCGGCACATGCTCGGCATAAATTAAACAAACAGTTCGCTCGCGCCGCTAAATATGGAGATGGATTTATTTCTATCACTGATACTCCTACCCAATTGGGCGAAGGATGCCAATTGTTTGAATCGTTCCTAAAGAACGAAGAGCTTCAACAATCCAAGGAGAAGGTCATGTACATCACGGTAAACATTTCGGACGATGAACATGATTCTCAAAGAGACGCTGAAAATTTTTTAATACAATATTATGGTGCGAATATATGGGGTGATAGTTGGGGGCCGTTTGGGAGCCCGAAGAAAATAATTGATCGCGTTCGAGATTATTACTCTAACGGCGCTACGACGGTGATAGTGAGATTTGCTTCTTCAGATCAAGTCAATCAGTTAAGAAGATTCAAAAATGAGATTTTGCCAAATATATAAGCCACTACTACAATAGACATATTAGAGCTACAGGAGTACTAAAGTGAATTTGAAAGGACAAAAAGGCCTGGTTTTTGGAGTCGCTAATGAGAAAAGTATAGCGTGGGCCATTGCTAAGAGACTTGATCAAAGCGGCGCCCGCATTGGGTTAGCATATCAAAACGAACGGTTAAGATCGAGAGTGGAGAAACTAGGCAATGAATTGCAAGACCCGCTGTTAATACCTTGTGACGCGAGCAGTGATGATGACGTTAAGCGCGCTTTTGACATAGTAAAACAAGAATTTAAAGAGATCTCTTTTGTGATACATAGTATTGCTTTCGCAAATAAGGACGAATTGTCCGGACGGTTTACTGATACTAGCCGGGAAGGATTCCAGACCGCATTGGATATTAGCGCATTTACCCTGATTCCTATCACCAAATTTGCTACTGAATTAATGAACGGATCGGGTAGTATCGTGACGATGACGTTTGACGCGTCTCATGGTGTTTATCCTGGATATAATGTCATGGGCACAGCTAAGGCTGCTTTAGAGCATAGCGTCAGACAATTAGCTTACGAACATGGTCCTGACGGTGTTCGTGTGAATGCAATTTCCGCAGGTCCCTTAGATACACTGGCTGCTAGGGGGATCAGTGGTTTTCTTGACATGAAAAGAATTCATGCCGACAGGTCCCCGATGAAACGCAATATTTCTGCAGATGAGGTTGCGGATGCCGCATTATTCTTGGTAAGCAATATGTCTACAGGAATTACGGGTGCTATCATACCTGTGGACGCAGGGTTCCACATTATGGCAGTGTAACTAGGTTAGAGATCCTAAAACAGCTTGGTCTTTCTCGGCTAATTCCGGATGACCTAAATGCTGATATGCCTGAATGCGATAAGTGAGCGCTTGCACAAAAGAATTATCCATGGCGAGAGCTTTGGTAAATTGGTCGACTGCTTCAGTAAACTTGTTCTGATCAAGAAGCGTTTTCCCTCTAGTGGTGAACACCTCCGCTGTCAAGCTGCTAGGTACGAAGTTTGGTTTTTTAATAATTGAGTCCTCTGGTTGAACCTCAGGATTATCTGAAGGGACCAGCTTAGACTCGGTAGAGATAAGCTCTTGTGGGCTTACGGTCTCAACGGATTCTTCAGGAATGCTGTCATGGACAGAGGTCTGTGTAGGTTGTTTGGTCGACTCGATCGGAGCTAAAAACTCTGTGACTGCTTTGTCACAGCCTGTGCAGATCCATTCTATAGATGTGTTAGCTTCTCCAACTGTGTTGTATGTGGGTGTTTGATATGATCCACAATAAGGACAAAACCTGTTCGAGGCTGACTCTCGAGAAGACCGGCTTACTGGTTGCATTATCATCAGCCCGACTATTGGCAATACTCCCAAGATTTGCAATCCTCCGAAGCCTGGAATCAGTAATGGGAATACTGAAAGAATCAGGGCTGCGCCTCCCCAAAGATAAGGGCTCCGGTTTCTACCCTTTGCTAGGCGTGCTGCCCACAGGGTCACTATACCAAGCGAAAACAGTTGAAAGAGGATATTAATTGGATCCATTCGTCTTCCTGCATGTAAATTTTTGTCTTAATTAAATTATCCCACACAGAGATGATCAACTCAATACAGAATAACGACAGGTAAGACTCTGTGACCAGATAAATACGTGGTATAGTATCACGAGAACTTTACATAAATGGGGGAACCATGAAGATAACCTTATCAATATTGAAGGCTGACGTAGGCTCTATCGGAGGCCATACCCAACCTTCCGAAGCTATGATGGAAGCTGCGCGACAGGACGCGAAAGATGCGATCGCGAGTGGTCTGTTGATCGACGCTTTCGTAGGACATACCGGAGACGACATCTGCATCACTGCATCTCATGTGCACGGGAAAGATAATGATGATGTTCATCAGTTCGCGTGGAAAGCATTTTTGCATGCAACCGATATTGCAGCCCAAAATGGTCTTTATGGGGCAGGACAAGATCTATTGGCCGACGCTCCTTCAGGAAATATTCGGGGTGCTGGTCCGGCCATCGCTGAGATAGAATTTGAACATGAACCTGGTAAAACTAATCCTATCAGACCAGCCGAATCCTTTATGGTGCTAGCGGCAGATAAATGCGGACCGGGTGCGTATAACTTGCCTTTGTTTCTGGGCTTTGCTGACCCAATGTATTGCGGCGGCCTCATGCTACCAAGATTGAGCGAAGGATTCACCTTTAATATCATAGATATGGATAACACGGATGGAGATAGCATCATCAGTTTAAACGCTCCAGAGGATTATTACAAAATCGCAGTTCTGTTACGAGACAATGAAAGATTTGGAATCGACTCTATTGTTTCTCGACATACAGGTCAAGTCGCTGCAGCAGTATCAGCGATGAGAATGCACAACATTGCAGGGACTTATACAGGTAAGGATGATCCAGTAGCCCTTGTACGCAATCAAGGCATATTCCCTGCTCCAGAGGAGCTGATTTCTCCTTTCGCAAAGGCTCACTATGTTGGAGGGGATGCTAGGGGATCTCACGTCATGCCTCTGATGCCTGTGGCGATTAACACTCCTGTTACAGGAATGTATTGTTTGCCTTTAGTATCTTGTGTTGGGTTTTCATTAGCTGCTGATGGCACTTTCTCAAGCGGATATGCCGACTTCTTCGATAATGTATCATGGGATTACACTAGACTAAAAGCTCAAGAAAAAGGAATCGAAATGAGATCTCAGGGTTGGTCCGGTGCGGCAATGTTGCCTTATGGGGAACTAGAATATTCTGGATTTAGGCAATCTATAGGTGATTTGTTAGAACAGTTCGATTTCAGGGGATAGGGTCCGACACCACTTTAACCAGATGCGCGGCTTGGGTTGCTAGTTTCACGCTTGAGGCTAGTACCACGCCCATGCGTCGGTTGGGTCTGGTGCTTGGTTTTCCAAATATTCTCACATCTGTACCAGGAATAGACATCGCGTCCTCTATTCCTTCAAAATGAAAATGGTCAGCGGCGTCTTCTGCCAAGATGACATGGCTTGCGCCATGACGAACCAGAGTTATATCGGGAATGGGAATTCCTAGGATTGCTCTGGCATGGAGATCGAATTCTGACAGGTTTTGAGTGTACATAGTAACCATTCCGGTATCATGCGGTCGGGGGCTGAGTTCACTGAATATAGGTTCACCATTGCATATGAAAAATTCGACCCCAAACAATCCTACTCCACCCAGGTCTTGAGTGATTTGCAAAGCCATATCTCTTGCCATTCTTTCAACATCAGGTACGATGTCATCCCTGAAAATGTGCGCCGGCTGCCAGCTATACCGGTAGTCTCCTTCTTGTTGTACGTGCCCGATGCTTGGGCAGAATAATGTTTGGCCGTCTGCGGTTCGGATGGTTAATAGAGTTATTTCATAATCGAATTCGAGAAATTCTTCTACTATTACGACTGTTCTGTCCCCCCGCATGTCCTTAACAGCTTTCTCCCAAGACTTCTCGACTTGTGAAATAGAAGTAATTGTTGATTGCCCTTTCCCGCTAGAACTCATGACGGGTTTGATCACACAAGGAATTCCAATGCTCCATATCTGTTCTGTCAACTCCTGTTCACTTGTGGCGTAAGCATATCTTGCTGTTCTCAAGCCTAACTCTGTCGCTCGTTCTCTGATTCGGTCCCTGTTCATCGTAAGGTTGACTGCACGGGCATTGGGGATGATTGTGTGCCCTTGGTCTTGTTTTTCTAGTAAGACTTCCGTTCGGATCGCTTCAATTTCTGGGACGATTAAATCTGGTTGTGTAGCTTCGATTAAGTTTGCCAGAGCCGCAGGGTCTAACATATCTATCACAGCGGACTTGTCTGCGACTTGCATGGCTGGGGCGTCGATGTAGTTGTCACACGCCGTAACTTGAGCTCCCAATCTTTTAGCACTGATGCAGAATTCTTTGCCGAGTTCTCCGCTACCCAGTAACAATATATGCTGTTTCACTATAAACCTTCAGGCGAAGTATTTTTCAGATTATGTTGTGTTTTTCTAAGATCCTAACAAACTCCACTGTTCCTTCGTAGCAATCTTCTACCGTAGCGTGGCCAAAACATAGACGCACGTAGTTTTCTCCAGTGCCTTCTGGGGAATAACCTTTGCCATTAAGATATCCTACTCCTTCATTAAAGCAAGTTTGTTGGAATGCTTCCATGTCTGTCCCTTCGGGGAATTTGACCCATATATAGAGTCCTCCTTGAGGCACGTTCCATTCCGCTCTTGACCCCAATGATTCTCCAAGTGCGGATAACATTGAATCTCTTTTTTGACGAAAAGCAGAGTTTTGGTCTTCTATATGGTCATACATATGTGTAGCTAAATACTCTTGTACGGCCAATGATGCGAACGGATTTGTGGATCCTGCTTTATAACTACAAGCTCTGTTTCTAACTTCTTCAGGGGCTACCAAGTATCCCAGCCGCATACCAGGGGCGATTATTTTCGAGAACGACCCAACATAAATTGTTTGCCCTCTTTCGTCCATGGAGTAAAACGAATCAACGTCCTCTCCTTCAAACCTGAGATCGAAATAGCAATCATCTTCGAAAATAGGCACGTTGTAATTCTGACATATTTGCATAACTTGCTGACGCCTTTCAGCAGGCATTGTCCATCCTATGGGGTTTTGAAAAGTTGGGATAGTATATAGGCATTTGATAGTCTTCCCTTCTTTTTGGACTGCTAGAATCAATGATTCCAGAGAACTTGGGTCTATTCCTGTGTCATCGCATTCCACTGCCCGTACATCTGCATCGAATCTCTGCATTTGATTCAGTGTGCCCGAGTATACGAATTTCTCCGTTAAGATGACATCGCCCGGGTCAGTTAAAGCCTGGATTACCATGCTTATCGCCTCTCCTGAACCTGATGTAATAACTACATCATCAGGAGTTATGTCCATCTTCCGGTCTCTTTTCAGTTTATCTGCTACAAGGGTACGCAGCCCTTCTAGTCCGACTAGATCTTCATAATATGCTAAGTTTTTGCCTTCTCTGTCTAGTGCAATTTGTAGGGACTGCACTAACTCGTCTAGTGGCAATGATTCTGGATCGGGGTATGCTACTGCGAAGTCATATTTGGCGTGTGCATGGCGATTCGGGGTTTTGTTTTTAGAAGTCTTAGAAAAAAGGCCGGAATAGTCAAAGTTTGTCATTGTGAAATCTCCTAATCATTTTTTAATGTAATGCCCAAGTCGTTGAGCTGAGCGCCATCTACTAAAGAGGGAGCTCCAAAAAGCAAGTCAGTTCCGCTTTGGGTTTTGGGGAATGCTATGACGTCTCTTATGGAATCTGTCCCGGACAAAATAGTTACAAGACGATCGATGCCTGGAGCAATTCCTCCATGAGGCGGAGCGCCGTATTGGAAAGCTTCTAATATTTGCCCAAATTGGGAATGTATTTCTGCTTCCGAGTATCCTAATATTTCGAAGATTTTTTGCTGAGTGGTTTGATCGTGGATTCTGATGCTGCCACTCGCCAATTCCATCCCGTTGCAAACTAAGTCGTATGCTTTACTTTTGATGTTGCCGTAGTCTCCTGAATCTAGTTTGGATCGATCTTCTTCTTGCGGGGAAGTGAATGGGTGGTGCGAAGAAGTCCAAGTGTTGCTAGATTCCTCCAACTCGAATAATGGAAATTCTGTAACGAAGCAAAATGCGAGATAATTTGGATCAATTAGTTCGAAAAATTTACCGAGTTCGATTCTGAACGCTCCGAGCATCGAGTTAAGTTGTCGCTCAGGTCCTCCCATTATCACGATTAGATCTTGATCTTTACTATTCAGGGATTCTCGTAGTTCCCTTAGTAAAGTGTCGTCGAGGCTTAACCCAGGGGAGAAGACAGCTCCGTCTGGGGATAACCTGATGTGAGCGAGACCTGGAGAACCGACTTCCGAAGCCATGCGATTTAGGTTCCGTATGGCGTTATTGCTGATGGAGCCTTTGTCAGGGACATTGATTGCTTTAACTTTCCCCCCGTTTTTGATAACTGACTGAAATACTTGAAAATCTGTTTTTGTGGCAACAGTGGTAATGTCGACCATAGGCAATTCGAATCTTAAGTCCGGTTTATCCGATCCATAGTGTTCCATTGCCTGGTGGTATGTCAGTCTAGGGAACGGCTTGGGTACAACTTTTTCGGGAACAAGCTTTTCTATCATTTGTATGTATAGATGTTCTGTGAGTCGATATATGTCCTCTTCTTCAACAAAGCTCATTTCCAAATCAAGTTGAGTGAATTCTGGTTGCCTGTCTGCACGTAAATCCTCATCTCTGAAACATCTTGCTATTTGGAAATACTTCTCGACGCCTGCAACCATCAGTAACTGCTTCATTTGTTGAGGGGATTGAGGGAGAGCATAAAAAGAACCAGGTTGGAGTCTGCTCGGAACCAAGAAATCCCTTGCTCCTTCAGGAGTGCTTTTGATAAGAATTGGTGTTTCGATCTCTAAAAAACCTTCTCCATCTAAATAATCCCTGATAAATTTTGTGACCTCGTATCGTAATTTTAGAATTTTGTACATTTCTGGTCGCCTGAGGTCTAGGTATCTATATTTCAACCTAAGTGCTTCATCTACATCTATATCATCCTCTATGTAAAACGGCGGAGTCAGAGAAGGGTTTAGGACTTCTATAGTTGACGCCGCCAATTCGAACATTCCAGTAGGCAAGGATGGGTTTTCCGTCCCATCAGGTCTTGGTTGGATGCTGCCAGCGACTTCGAGGACCCATTCGGATCTCACTTCTTCTGCCACTCGATGAGCATCTGGATGGTCATCTGGGTTAACAGTCACTTGAAGCAATCCACTGCGGTCCCTGAGGTCAATAAATATCAAGCCTCCGTGATCCCTACGGTTTGAGACCCAACCTTTAACAGTGACTGGTTGCCCGTCATGACTGTTATTTACCTCTCCACAATTCGTACGCTGTGTGTCCAAATGAAACTCCTTATTATGAATATTGGTATTATCTAGGTTTTATCGTAAATTTTCTACAGCCATCACATTTAAGCAGAGATGCTGTCTTGTTGGATTATGTCTAAGTACTCACTCGCTAATAAAGCGAAGTCAGCTGAATGCTCACCATATTCCTGGTACACATCAAGGAAAGAGATCAATGATATACGTATTGCATCTGCATATTGAGTGCTGCTCACAGTTTCTTGGTATTTTATTAACGCTCTTATTGCAATGATGTTGTCTGGTAAAGGTTTTTCTCGTATAGCCATATATCCCGGTTGCCGTTGCTGCAACTGGATGTCAAAAAAAGCTCCCCTCCTCTCGTCATAATATTCCGACATCATGCGATTCGCGAGTTCGTGGAGACGGTCTTCCCAAGGTGCATAAGGGAGAATTGATGTATTTATGGCTGATGCAAGGACTTCAAGTACGCTTGCAACGTCTACTAACAAGTTAGTCGGTTCTCCGTCTGCCGTTTCATTGTATGAGTGACTAGACATCTCAGACGATGCTTTTGTGTATAGAACTTCTAACATCATGATCAGTTCTTCTGAATCTAGAGGTAGTTCGATCCCATTGTTGTATGCTTTGATAATTAAGGATGCTTGTTTTGCGGTGGACGATATGTAAGACCAAGAATCAGCGGAAGGGCCAACGGAGTGGGTTTTCGCTAATGAGGTCATGCCGAAATATGAAGAATCGGCTCCGATACTCCCTCTGTATGATTTACTCTGTTTAAGATACAAGTCACGGTGGATAAATGTAGTGATGCTTTGGTAGGCTTGCAAATATTTCTGGTCACCCAAGAGGAGTCCTGCAGAGAGGAAGCTTCTGCTTAGAGCTGTATTGTCATCGAGTAATTTTTCATATTGAGGGTCATTCCAGTCTCGGGTTTTGGTGTACCGGAAAACACCACCTTCGTCTTTGTCAGTCATCGATGACGTGGTTAATGCATCCAGGGTTTTGCGGATTATAAGTTCGTAAAATGGTTCCTGAGTTTTTTGGAACAAGTAAATCATTAAAGATATGACAGGTGCATTGGGAAACTTAGGTTCGTACCCAAAGCCACCATACAGAGGGTCATATGTTCCTATACTCATCCTGGCGATAGACTCTATGAGGTTCCTGTCAATGATTCTAGGTTCAACTTCTGTGCTTACCTGAGAGAGACCTACTCTCGCTGCACGCTGCTGCTGTTGAAGGAACAGCTCTCTTGAACGGTCGTATAGGCCTGGTTTGTCTTGGTTGTATGCGTCAGTAACTTCACTCAGCATTGAAAACAGTTGGTCGGGCGTAAGATATGTGGCACCGGCTAGCATGCCTCCGTGAGGCGTCAGGATAGCGGTTGTCGGCCATCCTCCCACGTTATATCTAAAATTTAATTCTGGTCTTTGATCGTTGTCCACAAGTATTGGGATATAATTGTCATTTACATGAGATACCACTGCTTGATCTAAATAGGTGTCTTCCAACATGACGTGGCACCAGTAGCACCACTCGGCTGTGATCATTAACAAGATAGGTTTGTCTCTTAGTTGAGCCATTTTGAACGTGGATTCGTTCCAAGTTTGCCAAGAGATCCCTTTGTCTGTACTACTATCAGGTTGTGTATTCATTCATGTCCACAAGGAAAATATAGATGGTACGCCTGGAGGGACTCGAACCCCCAACACCTAGTTCCGAAGACTAGTGCTCTATCCATTGAGCTACAGGCGCACAGTACCCTAAATTGGCTGTTGCCAAATGGGGCGAGCGATGGGATTCGAACCCACGATCTCCTGGACCACAACCAGGCGCCTTAGGCCACTTGGCTACGCTCGCCACAGGAGGTGAATTATATCATATATAGAACACGGTTGGATCTGGTGAATTTAAGGAATGGACTGTAATGAAAGTGATAGAAAAAAACTTTATAATGTATACATTGATTTAATAATTTTGATAGCGTAATTCTCCTATGGTTAAAAAATATGCCAACATAAGACTCAGCCTTGATGTCAAGGAAGCGATAGACCAGTTGTCAAAAGATTTCGGGAGTGCAGATAACGTTCTCAGAGGGTTGTTAGGGCTGCCGTTAACTGCGCATGTGGCCAGAACCCATGCACAGACTATCCCCATGCAACTGATGATAGTCATCGTCCTCAAGATGCTCGAAAATGAATGCGCAATGTCACGGAATCAGTTGGTTCAAATGTTTGAATCAAAACTCATAAAAATCCCCGAGAATTTCAAGAAAGATCGGCAGGTACTGTCCAGTAATTTGAGGCCCAGATGGTACTCGAAGCTGGGAAATGCAATCCAGCAAGGCAGGAAATCTGGTCTTATAACAGTCCAAGAAGATAATACGTATTCAGGAAAAGCATTATGGATGATCACCGAAAAAGGTAGGCAACACCTTAGCCGGACAGAACCGTTGGTTGTGCAGGCGTCTCGAGATCCTAGTTCTTCTTTCATTCTGAATTTGTTAAAGTAATATACAGGTATAAAGAGAGGAAAAAATGGGAAAGCACTTTAAGGTTCAATTAATGAGATTATCAATCGGCTTGTTTGCGAGTTTGCTATTTTTTGGTTGTTCGTCGACCACCGACTCTGAAGAATGGTCCGCTCCTGAAATCCAGACTGGTATTGTAAAAAATGAACAGGCTTCCGGAAGCGCTCAGAGCCAAAGCCCAGATTTGCCCTTGTACAACCCTGGCTACTCTGATATCACTCAAGCGTCAGATCTTCCACAGGGCGGGACTTTCGTACGATTATATTCCGATCCGCCGTCATTGGACCCTCACACGACCTCAGACGCCACTTCATCTACGGTGATAGTAGAGATCTATGGAGGATTGGTCACAATTGACCCTAATTTGAATTTTGTCCCAGATCTTGCGGATAGCTGGGAAATCAGCCCCGATGGTAGAACGTATAAATTCATGCTAAATAAAAATGCAAAGTTCCATGATGGAACCTCGGTTACTGCCGAAGATTTCAAATGGTCCTTTGAGAGAGCGGCGTCCCCTGACACTAAGTCGATCGTTGCCAGCACTTATCTAGGTGACATTGTGGGAGTTAACGATAAACTTGCAAGCAAAACTTCTTCTGTTGAAGGCGTGAAGGTAATTGATGACCACACACTCACCCTTACAATTGATCAGCCTAAAGCATACTTCTTGCCTAAGCTAACCTATCCGACCGCTTTTGTACTGGATAGAAAGTCTATCAATGGAGCCCCTGACACATGGATGTTCAACCCCAATGGTACTGGTCCATTTGTAATGTCGGCCTATACTCCAGGCGAATACTTGCAGTTAAAAAGAAACAATCTGTATCATCTTGGGCCTCCTAATCTAGATTCGGTTGACATGATCCTTAGCGGCGGCAACAGTATGATCATGTATGAGAACGATGAAATACACATTTCAGGAATAGGTATTGATGACCTTGACCGGGCTTTAGACCCTAATAGTAATATTTACCCGGACGTAGTCAAAGCTCCTCCTTCTTTTAACGTTAACTACATAGGGATGAATGTTAATGAACCGCCTTTTGATGATCCTAAAGTCCGGCAAGCACTCAACATGTCCATCAACAAGGCTACGATCGCAGAAACATTGTATGGAGGACTTATTATTCCTGCTAATGGAATTTTGCCCTTCGGATTTCCTGGGTTTTCGGACGATGTGAAAGGGTATGACTATGATCCAGAAAAAGCTAAGACTTTATTGTCGGAATCGCGTTATGGATCAGATTTAAGCAGTATGCCCACAATTCAGCTCAGTATACCAGGTGGCTTCGGAGCTCCAATCGATCTGGATTTAGAGGTTATGCTCCAGGAATGGGAACAAAATCTAGGGATCACGGTTAATATTCAACAAACTGAATGGGCGACTTTCCTTCAGGATTTGAACAAAAGAAGATTTCAAATGTTCAAAGTCGGCTGGATCGCCGATTACCCAGACCCCGAAAATTTCTTGGATGTGCTATTTCATAGCGAGAGCACAAATAACCATACTGGGTACACAAGTGCTGCTGTGGATGAATTGCTGAATAAAGCGCGTGTAGAAAGTGACAGATCAAACCGGTTTGATCTGTACAACCAAGCCGAACAAAGAATCCTCGATGACGCACCATGGATACCTTTATGGAATAGCGCGGAAGGGTATCTCCTGGTTAAGCCAGAGGTCAAAAATTATTATTTGACACCGTTGTCAATTCCTAAACTTAGGTATATATATTTTGAAGCTGGATCTGGATCGTAATTGAAGAGTTACGTGGTCCGGCGATTGCTCTGGACGCCAGTTCTTGTACTGATCGTAACCTTTATTACTTTTGTGTTGGGCAGATATGGCCCAGGAGACCCTGTTGAAGTGTTGATGGGGCAATATAATGACCCCTCAACAGCGGCCAGAATAGCATCGGAATACCATTTAGACAGACCCGTAATTGTGCAATACGGATTGTATATTGGAAATGTATTAACCGGAGACTTCGGAGAAAGTTATAAATATAAAAACCGGAAAGTTTCAGATTTGATTAAAAATCGGATACCGGTCTCTGCAAAACTAGGTGCTGCTGCATTACTGTTATCAATCATTCTTGGTGTTCCGACAGGGATATATGCCGCTTATCGGCAGGGTACTATCAAGGACTCTTTATCTATTGGTCTAACCCTCCTGGGTCAATCTATCCCTATTTTTCTTACAGCTCCTGTCCTTTTACTTGTTTTCGCCCTAAAGATACCAATTTTCCCAACACATGGCCTAAGTGGCTTTTTTGATCTAGGAATCGTCTTGCCGGCAATAGTGATGGGGATACCTGGTACTGCAATTATAGCTAGACTGACCCGGGCATCTACTCTTGAGGTGTTATCGCAGGACTTCGTGCGGACTGCCCACGCTAAAGGATTAAGTTCGACATATATTGCTTTTTTTCATGTGTTTAGGAATGCTATGATCCCGTTAGTTACGACGTTAGGATTCGCTCTGGCAGGGCTTATCAGTGGATCTTTCATAGTAGAAGCGTTTTTTGGCATACCGGGAGTGGGTCTTCTTGCAGTGGAATCTTTTTTCTCACGAGACTATCCTGTGATAATGGCGTTGATCATTATTGGTACCACTGCGTTTGCATTGGCAAACTTAATAGTAGATCTAATCTATCCTATTATAGATCCCAGAATACGAGTGGGAGGTGGAGCTAATGACTAAACCACAGTATTCTGGAGGGTTTTTCATCAGCTCTGTCAAAAGATTAGGTAAACATAGAATAGGACTCGCATGTTTAGTTATTATTGGAATATTATATGGTTCTGGAATGTGCGCTTCTTTGGTGTCTCCATATGGGTACAACGAACAAAATCTTCTTGAGGCCAAACAAGGGCCTTCTGTGGCGCACCCATTCGGAACGGATCGCTTGGGCAGAGATATATTGAGCCGTGTAATATACGGTCTTAGAACTACTGTAATTATTACGCTGACATCCTTGATTGGAGGAAGTTTGCTACTCGGCATCACGTTTGGATTGATAGCAGGCTATTACGGGCGCTGGGTTGACGGACTAGTGATGCGGATTGGAGAGATAACATCGTCGTTTCCTGACATATTTCTGGTTTTGCTGATCGTGGCGACTGTTAAACCCCGGTTAGTTGAATTTTTGTATAGTTACGATAACGTGATAGATGTCGATAGTCTTATCAGGTTGGGGGTTGTGGATTATGCAGTGATTGCATTCGCTTTAGCCATATTCTCTTGGTTCGGCATGGCTAGGTTAGTGAGGGGGCAGGTGCTGCAAATCAGAGAATCTCAATATATAGATGCCGCCGTAGCTGCAGGAGCGTCCACTCCGAGAATATTGTTCGTGCATGTTCTGCCTAACACCTTGGCTCCTATTATCGTGTCAATCTCGACCAGTCTTGCTGGCATTGCTGGCGCCGAAATAGTCTTAAGTTGGATTGGAATAGGTATACAGCCTCCTACTCCAAGTTTGGGGGTAATGATTTTTGAAAATGGCAACATATCTGTTCTCCGTACCAACCCTCATATGATCTTGTTCCCAGTTGGTATCGTGGGCCTTCTATTGTTCACATTTAATTTGGTGGGGGATGCGGTAGTTGATGCCTTCAATCCAAGGGCCCGTCGAGGTTAATGTGATTTGCGGCCGAACATGCAGAAAGGTGCTATAACCAACAGAATAGCGGCCAAATCCAAAGGTGTATCTGATCCTGAAGACTGGCAAGAACCAATCGCACGCGAGCTGCTATCGGTGTCGGAAGGTTGATTTCCGGCAGGAGAGTGTTGAGGAACAGTTGGTTCAGCATTTGAATCGGGTTCCTCTCCCAAAGACTTTTTCCATTCGATCTCTAGTTCGTCTAGCGTGATGCCGTAAGTTAGCTGGAACGCTTGGTCGTTACTTAGACTCATTTTAAAGTTATGTATGAGCTCAGCGAATGAATTTCGACCGTATTCGCTCGCAAGATAAGAGACTACGGAACTTCCTTTCCCGTAAGCTGCGATGATGTCTGCAGGGGAACCAGAAAAAGTGTTTAGAAATTTTATGTGCTTATCGGTTTTGCTAGAGATTGCTTGGTTTAAAGCTGATTGATAATCGTTCGCTGGGCTCTGATTACCATATTCTGCGAGTCCCTCATCGAGCCAAGCAGGTAGCCTTGTGTGGAATCGTCCTACGGCGTCGTGTAGAAGCAGGTGCATGAATTCATGAGAGGTAGTACTTTTGAGTGACCGGCTACCAGCGTATATCACTGCAGTGCGTTCTTCAGTGAATGCCATACCCTGGGTCATTAAGTTTTCAGCAGTAGTGGCTGACCGAAACGGGAGAATTTTTTCCATGTCACTATAATTGGAATAAAGTACTAAGTTGAACTTTTGTTTGGGGGAATGATTAAACATAGGCAGGGCAAACTCTGCCGTAGATTCAGCGATGGAGAGTGTTGTTTCTGCATTACTCGCAGATGAAGTGTCATGATAATAAATATTGACCATTGAGGTTGAGAGTTTTTGCCACTGGAAGTTCGGATCTAGATATAAGATCTCCTTCGGTTTAGTACGGGCCAAAATGCTATCGTCTCCAAATGCTTCTGCGAAATACGATATAGTTGTCCCTGGCGGTATGTAGGTTCCTGCTCTTTGGCTGTTGATAGACAAGAGCAGAGGTCCCTGGTCAGTCACGGGAGAAGTACGGTACCCAGTTTTATTGCTTTGTCCATTGACTTTGTAATTAATTTTGACGTCGCTAAAGCTAACGAGGTCAGGGGAACTTATCACAAAAGTTATCCCTTCAGGAAAGTTGTTTATAGCTTCAACGGTAAGCAACGAGTCTTGATGCTCATGAGGAAACATGTCGGTCGTTACAGGGGTAGAGAAGCGGGCATATATTTCCGAAGGATTTGTGAAGATCAGGATAAAGCCCATGGCTGCTAGAAAAATCTTTTTATAGTTCATGGCTCTACTTCTTTGGTTATCCTTGGTGTAATATAAGGTGAATTGTTTACGTATCAGTAGAGGTTATAGTAACGCATGACGATTAAGGTTTGCAAAGTTCCTTATTTAAATTACGAGCCCTATTATTTTGACATGAAGTCAAGCGAATTCGAATTAACACAAAGTCCACCCAGTGGTGTAGCCGAATTGCTACTTCAGGGATCTGTAGATGCAGGGCCTGTACCAACTGCAGACATTCCAAAGATAGAAAACCGATTCGCGCCAGTATCTGGGTTCTCTATTTCTACTAGAGCAACTAGCGGGAACTTGTTCTTGCATTCGAAATACCCTGTCACTGACTTGAGTGGCAAAACAGTGTCTGTGGGTAAAGAAGGAGCTACTGCAGTAAAACTGCTTAAATTATTACTAAATAACAAATATGGATTAGCAAATTTGAATTTTGTTGAACCATCCGAGGAACATGATGCCATTTTAGTTATCGGAGATCCCGCGTTGAGAACCAGGTTTGGAATGCGAGGTTATCAGTACAAGTATGATCTAGGTAGTGAATGGAGTGAATGGACGGGACTCCCCCTTGTAACCAGTAAATGGTACGCGAATCCTGAAATGGATAAAGCACAGAACATATTGTTAGAAAACACTTTATATGTAGGTATGGAGGAAGGTGTAACGACATTATGCAACACCAATGAGACTTACGATCATTTACTTATGAGAGCACGTGATGTGACGGCCTTTATTAGAGGGTTTAAGTATTTTTCTGGATTGGCTGAAACTAAGGGATTGGACACATTATTAAATTATTTTTCGGATATTCCGGAATAAAGGACATCATTCGGAGCATGCCTTGGTCAAATGTATCCATCGATGAATGCCACATCATTAGTGATTTTTCTCCGGAAAATAACACCCGTATAAACGAAAATGAGCTAAATAGCGACTTTTTGTTAATCTCTTCAAATCCCGGACAGAGCACGAGAATCGAATCTTCTTTAAGGGCTGCATACACTCAACACAACTCAGGTATCGACTGCTTAGCCACATTGACATTGCGGGACCTTAGTCCTTTAGCAATCCGATCGATGATTTTGGGATTGCTAATGTGGAAGGTGAAAGGAGCAGTAGTACTCGCAGGGGATCCACCCAAAAGTCCTAACGCAAAGAGCCTAGATGACAGGTCACATAGGACTACAACCATGATCAAAGAACTGCAAACTTTGTTAAAGGAAAATTCGATAGAGAGTGATGCTTTTAAGCTAGGGTCTGTCATCGATCTTGGAGACTCGTTGGAAAACGCAGTAAAATTGACATGCAGTAAACTGGAAAACGGGGTCGACTTTTTTGTGACCCAGCCTGTCTTTTCTGTTGCTAAGATTCATGAATTTGAAAGCATGTTATTTGAGAGAATAAAAAGACCCCTTGAGGCGCGAATTTATTACGGCCTGCAATTACTCCGACAAGGAAGTGTTTCTTTTACGGACATCCCTTATGCCATACAAGAAGAAGTCGCAGCTGGATTGGATAACACCGAAAGCTTGACTGAGATGGCGAGTTTGCTCATGTCCTCGGGGCACAGGTCTTTTTACACGGTGGCTCCTATTTTCCCTGGTGGAAAAAGAGATTATGACATTTGCAAGAGCTTTAATACAACATTAAAATCGATGTATCAGGGGACCCAAGGGGCAGGAGCTGATTGATTAACATCGGTCAATACGTCGATGACTACTGGAGCATCCAATGCAAGTGCCTTTTCAATAGTCCTTTCCAGTTCTTCAGGGTCTTCTACGCGGAAGCCAATTGCACCCATAGATTCTGCAATGACAGCGAAGTTGGTGGGTGAGAATGCAGAGAGGGATACAGGATCTTTGCCAAGGCGATCGTATGTTACGGTGTCTCCTCTGCGGTTTTGACTTAATGCGTTATTATTATTGACCACGGTAACTGTGTTTATACCGTATCGCACAGCAGTTTCTAATTCGCTAATGTGATACCAAAACCCTCCATCGCCTGTGAAGCAAACAACGGGTTTGTCAGGAGCTCCGCATTTGGCACCCAGGGACGCTGGAAACCCCCATCCTAAGGAACCAGCTGCTCTCAAGTAGGATTGGCCAGGGCCTTCAAGATTCATCATTGATGCAGTCCATATTCCTGCGTGCCCAGTATCTACAACTAGAGCTCCATTAGAGGGTAGGACGTTATTAATCGCAGCACACAAGCGCTCAGGTAGAATCGGTTGCTGCTTTGAGGCTTGCAAGGGCTCGACTTCAGCTTGCCATCTGGAACGTATCTCAGTGACTCGTTGTGTCCACTCCATATGTGACAATGGCTCCGCTAATCGTAACAATTTAGTCAATGTTGCTTTGATGTCTGCTTGGATGTTTAGGGAAGACATGTAATTGCGGCCGAGTTCGCTTGGGTCCATGTCGACATGTATGACCTTTGTGTCAGTTGAAGGTACTTGCCAGAAGTGTGTAACCTGGCTTCCTGTTCTGCTTCCTAAGAAAATTACTAAGTCAGCCTCCGAAACCACTCTGTTAGCTGATTCTCTAGAGTAAGTTCCACACACGCCAACCGATAAAGGATGCGTTTCAGGAATAGAACCCTTCGCATTCATGGAGGTGGCTACTGGAATCGCCAAAGTTTCAGCTAATTCGACGAGTTCAGACTGTGCGCCGGAATAAGCTACACCGCCTCCTGCGATTATTACTGGTTTTCTGGCTTCGTTAATAAGTTTCAGGAATTCCAATAAGCGCCCTTCCTCTGGCTCTGGCCGGAAAGAGGGTCGGCGGATAAAATCTGGTTCATTTATTGGTGTAGCATCCAGTTCGAATTCTTCTATGTATTCGCCTCTTATTCCCTGCATGTCTAGATGCACTGGTAACGAAGCCCCAGAGATGCTTTCTCTGAAAGCCTGTCTGAGGTATCCAGGTAACTGTTCCGGAGTCTCTACGTTCACGCTGTATTTGGTCAGTGACTCAAATGGCAAAACATGATCGATTTCTTGGTAAGCATTTCGATGAAAATGAGTTAGCGGACTGTGTCCCGTTATGGCGATGACTGGAGACATGCCAAGGTAGGCATCTTGAAGACCTGCTGCAAGGTTCGCAGCCCCAACAGATTGTGCGAGGCAGATGCCGGGTGATTGCCTTATTCTTGCATATCCGTCTGCCATGTATGCTGCTGCTTTTTCACTATGAGTGATTACATGCTCGATTCCTAGATCTTCTAATTCGCTCATTGTCTCACGCAAAATAACAGGCACTAAAAACACGTGGGTGATTCCGTAAGCGTCTAACGTTTTCGCGATGAATTGAGATCCTCTCATTTTTACCATGGGTTCCTCCTCTGGCTAAGTCGGCCCCATTCTACTGTATATTAACGGATAGAACTATAAGTCTCTGCCATCAAACACATCTTTTGCAATCGGCACAATGTTTGCAGCTGTTGGCCAACCCGCGTAGAAAGCTACATGGGTAACAAGTTCGCCAAGTTCATCTGTTGTAACTCCGTTATCTAATGCTCTATTTAGATGTCCCGGCAACTGTCCTGTTCTGTACAATGCTTGGAGTACAGCAACCGTTATAAGGCTCCTGTCTCGTTTGGACAAACCTGGCCGCTCCCAAACATCGCCAAATAGCACTTCTTCAGTCAAAGATTCTAGCTTAGGGGAAATTTGTCTCATCGCATCTCTTCGATTTTGCATGTCTCCTCCTTTATTTTGTGACTGGGCTGAACATAGGTAGACTAATAGTTTCGTCTAAGTCCTCAAACAGGACAGTAACGGGCATGCCAACGTGTACGACATCGGGGTCAGCATCCACATTGATTATATTAGTAGGTATGCGGGGTCCTTCGTCGAGTTCTACCACCGCTGCTACGAACGGTACGCGGTCTTGGAAAGCTGGAGTAGGGGCTCTTTGGACGATGGTGAAGGCATGAATCTTCCCGTTCCCTGAGCTTGGAATCCAATTCGTGTTCCTTGAGAAACAGACTGGGCATATATCTCTGGGATAGAAAAAAGGTTGATTACAGTCTAGGCAATTCCTAAGCCAGAGTTCATGTTGTTTGCATTTTTCCCAGTAGAAATCTGACTCGGGCTGGGGAACCGGGGGGGTAACTCTTGGTTGATCGGGCATTAGATTACCTCGTGATTGATTTTTACTTTGTTTGATGAGAATATTCCTTAAACTTTGGCACGTCAAGCACTAGGAGCGTAACAACAACATTATGAAAGTAGCTGTTATAGGCGCGGGAGCAATTGGTGGGTTTTTTGGGTCCCAGCTAATCAAATCTGGGCATGACGTAAGCTTTGTCAGTAGAGGATCAACAGCGGACATGCTTGAAAAGTCCGGATTGACTTTGACTAGTGGACTGGGTTCCGAATTTTTTCCTAATAATGTTTATCAAGTTCTTAACTCTGAGGATCAGCACTGGGCCAGCAAACATGATGGAATCCTTTTATGCGTCAAAACCTACAGCAATCCTTCGGCCGTTGAATTAATGACCCGGTTATCTGATGCGAACACGTGGGTGCTTACTCTGCAGAATGGGCTTAATCCAGAAAAAGATCTACAAGCACTAGGTGTCTCCATGAGTGTTATCCAAGGCATAGCTTATATAGAAACCACCCAAACGTCTCCCGGCAATTATGTGCAGTATGGCGATATAGCTGAAATTGTATATGGTTCACGAGATCCAGCGTTGAACGGACAACTTGTGGCACTACGTTCATTATTCGCAGGTGGTCGCTCTGAATTCAAGCGTTCTCCAGATATCGTGACCGACGCATGGATAAAGTTCATGTTTATCTCTACCGTGGCGGGGGTTACTTCTTGTACTCAAACTAAATTAGATTGTCTATTTCGGGAGGAATCCTGGATCAGCCTAACCAGAGCAGTCCTGAAGGAAATAGAAGAAGTCGCTCAACATGCAGGGGTTTCAGGTAAAGATCTAGGAGCTCGAGCGTGGGATTTCATTGTCACCAATCAAGCTGACATTGTTGCCTCAATGCATACTGACTTACTTTCTAAAAAACCTCTAGAATTGGACGCACTAACGGGTAGTGTATGCGAAATGGGTCGCCAGTTATCTGTGCCGACTCCGCTCAACCAACTGATATATGCCGCTTTGGCGCCGTATAAATTTGGAAAGGATTAGGTAATTCTAGATTTCCCCGTTTTTTCTTTGAATAACTTCCAAGTGTTATCGTTAAAAGGATAATATTTTCCAGGGGAACATTGTTCTTCGATCAGTTGCTGTTTGATTACTTCTTCCACTTCTTCTCTCTGATGAGCAATGGTTATCACTTTCTCAACGAGTTTCTCCGGGATTACCACAACTCCATCGTCGTCGCCTACGATGAAGTCTCCGGGCCTCACTAAAACTCCTCCGCATTGTATGGGAAGATCCACATCCCAAGGCCAAAATTCTGCTGGTCCTTGTTTCGCGGTTTTATTCGGAGCGTAAACTGGGAATCCGTATTCAGTCAAAGCGATGCTGTCTCTCACCGCTCCATCGGTGACCAATCCGCCTACGTCAAGTTGCTTAAGTCTGAGGAATTTGATGTCTCCCCCGATGGAACTGTATTCCCAACCCATTGCATCTATTACCAAAACGTTATCTGGCCCACAGCGTTCAAAAGCGACGTATTCTGCGGATTCTGCCCCCTTAGGTTTGTCCTCGGCAATATCAGGTCTGTGAGGCACGAAACGAAGAGTGACCGCTCTGCCTGCCATGTGTTGGCCTAAGTTAAGTGGCTTCGCTCCATGAATAAAACCCATAGGCCAATTTTGCACCCATAAAGCATCCATGAGGGTTTGGGTCGGGATTCGTTTTAATTCTTCTAGTATTGGATTCATGATAACTCCCTAATTCTATATAAGTACTGATCCATGTTTCTTTATCAGATTACCATCCTTCATGATCATTGATACGTTATGGAGTGCATTTATGTCTTCTACTGCATTTGTTTCTGTGAGTACTAAGTTTGCTCTTTTGCCTACGGCTATGGATCCTATTTCATCAGACATCCCCAGGCATTCAGCAGAAATAGACGTTGAACTCAAGATAGCGTCCATTGCGCTTATGCCCATCTGTTCAACCATAACTTGAGGAATGTATGCGAAATCCCCAAAATAGGCGTTAGTCATGCCAGAATCCATTCCGGTCACAAATTTAATTCCCCTTTTCCACATATCATGTAAGATCTCCATGCGAAGAGTAGGGTTAGCGTTCGCGGGAGCTGGTTTCTTTCTTCCTCTGATCTGATTCAGGTAGTTCAAGGCTAGTGTAGGGTCGACATATATCCCTTTGTCACTGATCATGTCAGCAACATCCGGCCGGTAGTCATAAAGCTCATTGGGATCCCCCGAATTCCACGAACAATGAATGATATTGTCCACTCCAGCCAATGCCGCAATCTCCACTCCGTCAGTGGCGTGGCAATGGGCGGCCACTCGTAGACCTAATCGATGAGCGTCATTTACAACGGCGGACAATATTTCTAGATCATACTGAGGTTGTTTAGGATTCGTCCCAGGGGTAAAGTTGCCACCAGTGGCCATAATTTTTATCCAGTCAACTCCTGCTTTGAATTGAGACCGGACTGCCAAAACAGCTTCTTCTTTGGTGTCTGCCTCTATACCAAACATGTTGCAATGTCCTCCTGTGGTCGTGATTGGGGAGCCAGCAATCAACAATTTAGGTCCTGGCACTATACCTTTTTCGATAGCCTCTCTTACTGCTATCGAGATGTGGTTTTTAGCGCCCAGGTCACGCATGGTGGTAACGCCAGAAAGTAACGCATCACGCATTACAGCAACTGCTCTTATTAAGAGAGTTGCATCATCCTCTGTGACTAATTCGTCATAATTTTCATGGTTTCCACTGATGTGCATGTGTGAATGCATTTCTATAAAACCAGGTAAGAGCGTTCCAGTAGAATGTTCGAGTATGTTCACATCAGGAGAATCATTCCACTCTTGTGAACCTACGGATTGTATAGCTGTTACCAGTCCGTTTTCTACGACGATTTCTTTACCTGTTTTCAGAGTTTGGGATTCAGTGTCTAATACTGTGTTGGGCCGGATTACATGTTTCATAAGTGCTCCAATAGACTTGATGTGTTTTTATTATTGTCATGACTGACATTTTAGTCAAAGAATCCTTCGTTGATAATTTCCTTCAGAGCAGCTACTAATTCCTTGGGCCGCTGCAGAGGGAGATCATGAATACTGTTAGTAAACCAGTGTACTTTGCATTGCGCAATGTGATCAGAAGCCATTTGTAAAAATGATGATTTTCGGTTGATCCAATGAGAATCTTCTGGGCGAGAGTCAGGGCTAGCAGGGAAAAATACGCATGGGCTTTGAATAATCTTGTACAACTCATCAGGATAATGGTTCCACAATGCTTCGATGATCAACAAATGATTTTCGCGACTTAAATTGGGGCTCAGCACGCCATCTTTTTCTGAAAAATTGCCTAGTACTGCCTCGAATGCTCCTTTGACGTTTTGTAGAACGCCTCCGTTCCTTTGTGAAAATCGAGATTGTAGGCTTTCTTTGGTGAGGCCAGTGAATTTAGGAGGGGCCATTTCTTCTTTGGCGATGTCCAGAGTCCAACCTTCTCTCGCCGAGGGTTGGATGGTGCCTCCGTCTACCATCACAATGCCTTTTGCCTTTCTTGGATATGCAACTCCGTATTCAAGAACAACATCCGCTCCCCATGAGTGGCCCATGAGGAGAGGGTGTCGAATCTCTAATGCTTCGAGCAGATTATCTAAATCGGATACTACTGTCTGGAAATCGTAACCAGTTTTGGGCTTCGCACTACGCCCATGACCTCTCTGGTCTATTGATACTACTGTGTAATCAGATGACAACATAGGACCTACGAGATCCCAAATTTTCAAATTAGATGCCAACCCGTGCAATAGTACGATTGCGGGTCCTGATCCAGTAATCTTGTAATGGAATTTCAATCCGTCTAGGTTGACATAACTATGGGATTCGGACTGAATCATGAAAGGTTCTCCTCTTTTTAGCCCAGTTTTCAAAGAAATTTGCTAAATGGTCAGCGAAATGACTTGGATAACGGGAAGGTTTATTTTAAAATAGTCTCGGTATATTAAATACTTAACTTTGACAATATCTCAGGTTTTCCTTTATGGCACAAGCCCTACAACAAAATATCAGGAACGTCGCGATAATTGCGCATGTTGATCACGGTAAAACTACTTTGATCGATGCGATGTTAGTTCAGAGCAAAGTCTTCAGAGAAAATGAAGAGGTTGGGACTCTACTTATGGACATGAACCCTCTTGAAAGAGAAAGAGGGATAACTATCTTATCAAAGAATACATCTATTAATTATGGGGATACCAAGATTAATATAATTGATACCCCTGGTCACGCTGATTTTAGTGGCGAAGTTGAACGGATTTTAAATATGGTAGATGGCTGCCTCTTACTTGTAGATGCTGTTGATGGACCGATGCCACAAACGAGATTTGTTCTGAAAGCTGCTTTGGAAAACGGCGTGAAACCCATAGTGATAGTGAATAAGATCGACCGAGAGGAAAGACGCCCCGACGAAGTCGTAGATCTTATTCAAGACCTATTCCTTGATTTAGCTATTGAAGATGACCAGTTGGATTTCCCAATCGTGTACGCATCTGCGAGAGAAGGGTATGCTTGCATGGATTGGAAGGAGCCTGATTCTGATTTGGAAGTATTATTCAAGACCATAGTTGAGGAAGTTCCAGCGCCGTCCTTTGACGATACAGGTGGATTTCAAATGCTAGTCGCTGCCCTGGACTACGATAATTATGTCGGACAAATCTGTATCGGTAGAATCACCAGAGGAAGTATTGGCGTTAAACAAGACATTTCCTTGTTGCAGGGTGAAGATATAGTTACCGGCAACCGAGTTGAAAAACTATTGGTATTCGAAGGTTTGGCAAGAAAAGAGACACCCTTAGCTCAACCAGGAGATATCATAGCACTAGCAGGACTAGATAATGTGCAAATTGGGGATACTATATGCAGTCCAGAACGGATTGAAGCATTGCCTTCAATCAAATTTGAAGAACCCACTGTCAAAATGACTTTTGGTGTCAACACCTCTCCATTCATGGGCAAAGAAGGCACCAATTGTACCTCCAGAACTCTCCATGAGCGCTTAAGGAGAGAGCTTAAAACAAATGTAAGCCTTCGGGTTGAAACAACAGAAACTGCTGAGGCATTTTTAGTTTCTGGCAGAGGGGAATTGCATTTAGCAATATTGGTCGAAAACTTGAGGCGAGAAGGACTCGAATTTCAAGTGTCTAAACCTCAACCGGTTTTTCGTTCGGAAGAAGGGGTTGAAGAAGAACCCTATGAATTATTGGAGATTTCAACGTCTTCAGAATTCATGGGTCCAATCACGGAATATTTAAACACTCACTTAGGGCGCTGTACAAATATGGAATATCCTGACGGCCGCTCAGTTGTCTTAGCCTATGAGATTCCAACCAGAGGACTTATTGGATTCGGATCATTTTTTGTCAGAACCACCCATGGGGAAGGCGTTTATAACAGCCGATTTGTTGAATACAGAGAAAAACTTGGTACAATTAAGCAAGCTCCTCAAGGCTTATTAGTAGCTGCTGAAACTGGAACTGCTGTAACGAACGGGTTACTGAATGCTCAAGGGAGAGGACAGACATTTATTTCGCCAGGGACTGAAGTGTATCAAGGAATGGTTATAGGAATGCATAACAGAACCGAAGAAATTGCGATAAATGTGTGCAAAGAAAAGAAACTAACAAACATGAGGTCATCCACTGCCGACGTTGCCGAGAAACTTAATGTAGAACTTTCCATGAGCCTAGAAGAAAGTTTAGATTTTATGTCCTCAGATGATTTGCTCGAAGTAACGCCGTTAAATTACCGTTTACGAAAACAAGATCTTGATCCGTTGCAGAGATCTCGCAATAGAAGAAAAGAAAACAGTTAACAGGAGGTTATATGGTTACGACAACAGATCCTGGGTTGATAGCCCACTTATATAGGAGAGCCGGATTTGGTGCTACCTACAATGAAATACAGGCTCTAACCAACCTGGAGTATGACGAGATAGTTGAAAATCTTTTGAACCCTACTGACGTAGAAGAACTCAATCTTGACATTGCCCGCCGATATCACTTGGAATTGAACGACACCGATTCTATCATTCCCCAAAAAGGAGAATGGATTTATCGGATGGTGAATAGTAAACGACACTTAGAAGAGAAGATGACTTTATTCTGGCATTATGTGTTCGCGACTGGAGCCGGGAAGAGCATGCACTATCCAGCATCTACCACCCAAATCGAGACGTTTCGATCCCTGTGCCTAACCGACATGAAAACTTTGCTGTTGGCTTTGTCTAAGGATCCTGCAATGAACTTTTGGCTAGACAACTGTGAAAACCATAAAGGTGAACCCAATGAAAACTGGGGCCGTGAACTCTTAGAGCTATTCTCTATGGGTGTGGGTATGGATAATTCATTCAATTACTCTGAAGATGATGTGAAAATGGCTGCGCGCGCCTTCACGGGCTGGTCGTTCACTCAACCGCTGTCAGTATATCCGTATGGCGCCTATCCAAGTGACTTTGTATACCACGAAGAAGATCATGACGACAGCGTCAAAACCTTTCTTGGAAAAGAAGGACGATTCAACGGAGAAGATATTCTTGACATGGTAATCCCTCGCCCCGCAACGGCTAGATTTATATGCAGGCACATGTATACATTCTTCGTGGCTGATGAACCCCAAGTGCCCGCTTGGAATATAGTACCTCCCCAAGACCCAGAGGCAATCGACACGCTAACTCAACAGTATCTCGATACTAACGGTGATATAAAAGCGATTATGCGAACATTGCTCACCTCTGATTTTTTTAAAGATTCAATGTTTAAAAAAATTAAAAGTCCAGTGGAACTAATGGTAGGAACAATGAAAACCGCCAGGACACTAGAATTTCCAGGGCCCACATTCGTGGGCTTGGCCAACACAGCTGTAGCAATGGGACAAAACCTTATGTACCCTCCAACAGTCGAAGGATGGCACACAGGACGGGAATGGATCGATGCAGGTACTCTGAATGAACGAATTAACTTCGCTGTTGGGCAATTTGACTCTGGAGACGCTCCTGGATTGAATGACATGCTTGAAGAAATCCAAACAAGAGGGGATCTTACTGCTCAACGGTTCGTAGATGTCTGTCTTGAACTACTTGGTTACGTAGATGTAGGAGAAGATACGCGGGAAACCCTGTACACCGATGCTTCAGAACAGCTAAGCAAGGACACAGGATCAAGCACAAAGGAACAATTAGTAACTACACTCCAACAGATAGTGTCATCTGTTGACTATCAATTTGGTTAAACGCATACGGAGGATTGAGATGACTAACACACACAAAGAACCTACTCTTGTAGTATTGGAGCTGGTTGGGGGCAACGACTTCCTCAACACGCTCATCCCTTACACTAATGGATATTACTATGACAGCAGGCCCCACATCGCATTTAAACCAGAGGACATTTTGCCGATCAATGATGAATTAGGATTTAATAAAAATGCGACCACTCTTCAAGAGATTTACAATACCGGCAAAATGGGGATCATTCAAGGAGTTGGGTATCCAGACTCTAGCAGGTCACACTTTAGGAGCAGAGACATTTGGCATACGTGTGAACCGGATAAAGTAGCAACAGAAGGATGGCTTGGAAAAGTCATCCGGGATCTTGATCCAAACAAAGAAAATGTGTTGACTGCGATTAGCATTAGTCGGGGCTTGCCCCGTGCAGTCGTCGCCCAAGACGTCCCGGTTACTTCTATTGGAGATTTAGATACTTACGGACTTCTCACTGGGATCAAACATGAAGACAAACGAGCTCAGGCTATGTCTATATTTGAGAAAATGTATAGTCCTTATATGGGCGCTGGC
>MDSW01090374.1_pt1 | contig 57036 bp, 50 predicted proteins | sample 811171 | NCBI WGS metagenome assembly MDSW01 (sample SAMN05326641, study PRJNA326480) | marine metagenome | isolation source: seawater | place: Atlantic Ocean: North West | collected 2012
CACAGACGCCGCGGCTGCGTTGCCAGGCTTGACCTGCCAATCAGGCAGGCGCTGCGCCTGGGCGCCTTGCCGCACCGTCTGTGAGGACTCGAACGCGACCCGCGAGAGGTTGTGTAGAGCTTCCTTAACGCAATCTCTTTCTAATCTGTGCAATCTGCGAAATCTGCGGATTGTCTCAAAAGAACGAAGCCTCATTCGGCAAGTGGCCCCAGCCGTTCGGCGAGTGCATCAAGCGCGACGCGCCCGTCGATATCGCGCGCGCTCTGGGCTACTTCCACCCGCGCATAATCCTTGAAACGGGAGCGGATCTCGTCCAGATAATCGGCCTGCTGGGCCACGCGCTCGGCCATGAAGGCACTGGCCGGATCGGCCGGCCAGAGCCGGTTCACGAAGATATCGCCCACCGGGATACCGGCCTCGGCCAGCTGGTCGATGACGCGCACCGTCTCTTCAATAGGCAGCCGTTCGGCCAGCATCACGGGGTGAAACACGGTCTCTTCGTGCAAGCGCTTGCGGGCACGAGAAAAACGCTCGGACCGGCGGCGCAGGCGCGAGAGCACCCGGTCCTCGCGCTCGGGCTCGGACACGCCGGCCATGCTGCGCCACATGCCTTGTAGCTTGTTGACCTTGGCGCGCTGGGCCGCCAGGCCCTCGACCCAGGCGCCCAGCATCGAGGGCAGCGTGAGCAGACGCAGGGTATGGCCGCTGGGGGCGGTATCGAAGACGATCCGGTCATAGTCGCCCGGACAACACTCCATCAGCTGCGTGAAGCGATCGAACAATGCCGACTCGGCCGTGCCCGGGGCTTGCACGGCCAGTTTCAGATGTCGCTCCAGGGCCGGCAGAACAGCTTTGGACACGGCCTCGCGGGCATCCTCGCGAATCGAGGCGACATAGGCGGCGGCATCGGCCGCCGGGTCGATCTCCAGCGCCCACAGCCGCTCACCGGCGGGTGTGGCCTCGGGCCCCAGCGCAACCTCCAGCAGGTCGGCCACCGAGTGTGCGGGGTCGGTGGAAACCAGCAGCGTGCGATACCCGGCAGCCGCCAGACGCAGGGCATGGGCCGCGGCCAGCGTGGTCTTGCCCACCCCGCCCTTGCCGCCGAACAGGGTAAAGCGCGTGGGGATCTCGGGATGATGATGCCCGCTCAACAACAGACCCCGGCCTCGGGAAACGTCTCCATGCCCATGCGCTGATGCCAGCGATGAAACGCCTCGATCAGATCCGGATACAGCTCCAGAGCGTAATAGTCGGCCGGCCCGGGAATACCGAGGGCTTCCAGAAACAGCAGTGCCACCAGAATCTCTTCTTCCTTGCGTGCCTGACGGGCAATACCGGCGCGCCAGGGGGCAACGAACAGCTCGTCGTGGAAAGCGTTGATACGCTGCCAGAGGCTGGCGCCTGTTGCGGGTTCATCGGCGTCGTTCATGGCGCCGCCAGTCGCGCTCGGATGGTCTCGATGACCCGCTGCGTGCCCGGCAGGCGCCCGGAAAACAGCACCTCACCGTCGAGAATGACGGCGACCGCGGCACCGGCCTTGCGTAGGCTGGCAAAACAGGCGCGCGCCGAGCGGTTGGCTGCCCGGGCGTCTTGCCAGACCGCGGGATACAGCCAGACAGTGTTACGCGGGTCCACCACCTCCACGACGAGCTGCGGAAAGGCTGCCCGGGCCTCGCGGTAGATCACCCCGACGTCCTCCATCAGCCGCCGGCTGTGTCGGTAGTCGGCAGCCCCGCCCAGGTCGGTGTGGGCTTCTCCGAGGCGGCCACAACAGCCGGAGCCAGAGTGCTGAGCATCCTGCTCGCGCACCAGAATCAGGCGATGCGCGGCGCGCCCGTCCTGTGGCAGGTAATCGCGCCAGGAGGCCTTGGCCATGTCAGGCGCTACGCCGCTGGCGGTTGAGTGCCGTGGCCGCCTCCAGGATCAGCCAGGCGGTGAGCACGAAGATGCCGGCGTCCATGATCAAGAGCATCCAGCTGCCCTGGGCCAAGAAATCCAGCAGGTTGAGCACCAGCGCCCAGCTTGTCATGACCAACAAGAAGGTCAGCGGCACAATAGCGGCCAGCGGGTTGCGATCGCGTGCCAGCACCCAGACCGCGATGACCGACAGGGCCAGGCCTGCAGTGAGCTGGTTGGTGGTGCCAAACAGCGTCCAGAGCTGGCCGAAGGCAAATCCCTTGCCGCCGTCGCCCTCGCCGCCCGGCACCAGGGCCAGCGCCAGCGGGATCAACACCGCCAGGGTGGTCAGCAGCGAGGTCTTGCCGACCAGCGCCTTGAAGCCGGCCAGCTCGGCGATCTCTTCCAGAATATAGCGCTGCAGGCGCACCCCGGTATCCATGGTGGTACCGGCGAAGGTCACCACGACCACCACCGCGAACGATGCGCCCAGCGAGGCTTCGATGCCGAGATTCGACAAGAAATGGCCCACGCCCGTCACGAAGTTACCCAGCGCGCCGCCCGAGGCCGCACCGAAGTTGGCATAGGCCGTCTGCCAGTCGGCCGCGCTGCCCAGCCCGGCGGTACAGGCTAGAATCGCTGCCAGGGCCAGCGCGCCTTCGCCCATGGCACCGCCGTAGCCGATATAGCGGGCATCCGTTTCGTTGGCAATCTGTTTGGACGTGGTGCCCGAGGCCACCAGGCTGTGGAAGCCCGAGATTGCCCCGCAGGCGATGGTGATGAACAGATACGGGAACCAGTGCTTGGTGCCCTCGGCGACCTCATTGACCGCGGGTGCCGTGATGGTGTCCCAGCCCACGACCACACCGGCAAAGATCACCACAAGGGCCACGAGCAGCTGCTGGCCGTTGATGTAATCACGCGGCTGCAGCAACAGCCATACCGGCAGGCGCGAGGCCACCCAGGTATAGGCAAAGATCAGAATGACCCAGGTGGTGCGCACCGACAGCCCGAGCATCTCGGCCAAGCCATCAACGTGAATCGGATACGCCTGGCCCAGCGGAATGGCCGCATAGAGCAGCACCAGTCCGATGATCGAGGGAATGAGCACCGCCCCGCGCATGCGATAGACCCACTGACCGATGCACATGGCGATGGGGATGACGATCACCGCCGGGATCACGCTGCCGGGATGGGCCTCGAACAGAATAGCCATGACCACGCCGAACACGGCGTTTACAAGCGTCAGCAGGAAAAAGATGATCAGCAGGAACAGGGTCGAGGCCCGGGCCGATATCACCTTGCCGGACAGGGTGCCAATGTTCTGCCCGCGGTTGCGGGCCGAGGTCACGATTGCGCCGAAATCGTGCACGCCGGCGCCAAAGACCGTGCCCAGAATCACCCAGGCGATTGCCGGCAGCCAGCCCCAGTAGACGGCAATCGCCGGGCCCACGATAGGCGCGGCACCGGCCACGGCCGTGAAGTGGTGGCCCAGCAGGATGTGCTTGTTGGTGGGCACAAAATCCACGCCGTCGGCCAGCTCGTTGGCCGGCGTCTTGAAATTCGGATCCAGCGCATAGACCCGCTCGGCCAGATACTTGGAGTAAAACCGGTAGCCCAGATAAAACGCACCCAGGGTGATCACGATCAGATAGAAAGCCGGCATCCGGGGCTCCAGAAACAATATGCCGAAGGCAAAAACAGGGCAGGCTCGTCAGGTTAACGGCCCGTAGCGCGCCTCGACACTGGACGATTGTCGAAAAAGGATCACCCCCGCCTATTCCCGGACCCAATCAGGCGCCGGCACAAACCGGACAGCCGGGGTTGGCGTTCAGGGTCAACGTGCGCCAGCGCTGGCGGGCCGCATCCAGCGTCAGCAGCCGCGCGGTCAGCGTTTCGGGCATGCCCACCAGCAATTTGATGGCCTCCAGGGCCTGCAGCGTGCCCACCAGGCCCGGCACCGCGCCGATCACGCCAGCTTCGGCACAGGTCGGGGCACTCCCGGCCGGCGGCGCTTCGGCAAACAGACAGCGATAACAGGGCTGGCCACCGGCCGGGAATACCGCCACCTGGCCGGAAAAGCGCTCAACCGCGCCGTAGACTAGGGCCACGCGCTGGGCCACGCAGGCATCGTTGATCGCATAGCGTGCGGTAAAATTGTCGGAGCCGTCGACGACGAGATCCTGGCCGGACACCAGGTCGGCGGCGTTGTCCTCGGACACCCGCGACTCGACCGGCACCACCTCCACGCTCGGGTTCAGAGCGGCCAGCGTGGCCATCGCCGAGCGGGCTTTGGACTGGCCAATGGTGGCCTCGCGATGGATGATCTGGCGATGCAGATTGGAGCGATCCACCGTGTCGTGATCCACGATGGTAATCCGGCCGACCCCGGCCGCGGCCAGGTACATGGCTGCCGGGCTACCCAGGCCCCCGGCACCGATCAACAGTACCTTCGCATCGCGCAGCCGAGTCTGGCCGGCCTCACCGATCTCGGGCAGCGTGAGCTGGCGAGCATAGCGGGCCCGATCATCGGCATCCAGCATGGCCGGGGTTTCAAACGCCAGGCCGGCGTCTTTCCAGCCGTCGAAGCCACCGGCCACCGAGCGCACGTCGTGATAGCCCAGCTGGTGGAGCTGATCAGCCGCCAGCAACGATCTCGAGCCCGAAGCACACAGCAGCAGCACGGTATCCTCGGCTGCTGCACCCGCCTGTTCCAGCCGCATCTCCAGAAAACCGCGGCCCATGGGGTGGGCGCCCACCGGCGTGCCCTGGGCGATCTCGTCGGCCTCGCGGATATCCACCAGCCAGGCACCAGCCTCTGCCAGGCGCTGGGCGGTGGCGGGCGCAACCGGCGGATATGTCTCGCGGAGCTGCTTCAAGCGCTCGGCAATGGAAAGACTCATGTCGCGGCCTCGTCGTCATCGGAACTCGTTTCGTGGGCCACCGCCCGGTCAGCGCCCAGCTCGCCGCGCTCGGCCCAGGCGCCGGGCATGGGTTTGGCCGTATTGGCGCCCATCTTGCGCAGCATCTCGGCCTGGCGCACCAGATTACCGCGCCCGTCGGTGAGCTTGCCCCGGGCATCGGCAAACGATTTGTTCATGGTGTCGAGGTTGCGCGAGACCTTGTCCAGATCCCCGATGAAGCCGACGAACTTGTCGTAGAGCGTGCCGGCGCGAGCCGCGATGGCCTCGGCGTTCTTCTCTTGCTTATCCAGGCGCCAGAGGTTTTCCACCGCGCGCAGCATGGGCATCAACGTGGTCGGCGAGACCAGCGCGATATTGTGATCCAGGGCCTCGCGCTGCAAATCGAAATCCCCGCGCAGCGCCTCGACGTAGGCCGCCTCGGAAGGGATGAACATAAACACATAGTCCAGCGTGCGAATGGCCTCGATGCCTTGATAATTCTTGGCCGACAGCTGCTTTAAATGACGCCGCACCGAGCCGATGTGATCGGCCAGGGCCGCCCGCCGGGCCGGCTCATCAGCGGCCTCCTGAACCCGCAGATAGGCCGTCAGCGACACTTTGGAGTCGATGACCAGCGAGCGTTCTTCGGGCAGATGCACCACCGCGTCGGGCAGCTGGCGCCGGCCCTCCTCGGTGGTGGATGCAAACTGGGTCTCGTACTGGGCCGGTTTTTCCAGACCGGAGCGTTCCAGCACCGTCTCCAGGATCATCTCGCCCCAGTTGCCCTGGGTCTTGGACTCGCCGCGCAGGGCGTTGGTCAGGTTGGTGGCGTCCTCGGCGATGGCCTTATTGGACTCCTCCAGCGTCTTGATCTGCTGGGCCAGCGCCGAGCGCTGGCGCGACTCGTTGTCGTAGGCCTCGCGTACCTGTTTTTCAAAACGCCCGATATGCTCGCGCAGCGGGTTGATCAGCGGCTCCAGGCTGGCCTTGTTGGCAGCGTCGAAGGCCTTGGATTTCTCGTCCAGAATCTCTTGGGACAGATTCTTGAACTGATGGGTCATCTGCTCGCGGGCCTCATACACTGCGGCCAGCTTGTCCTCGCTGCGGCGTTGCTCGGCGGCCAGCCGCTCGGCCAGCGTGGCCGACTCACTGCGCGCTGCGGCCAGCGCTTCATGGGTCTCGGCCAGCGAGGCGCGCTGCGCATCGCGCTCATCGGCCAGAAGCTGCAGACGCGCCGCGCTCTGAGCCTGGCGCGAGCGCAAGACCAGTATGGCCAGCCCGGCTCCAAACAGGGCCCCGGCCCCCAGGCCGACGATCAAAAAGACGATGGCTTGTGACATGGGCTGGCTCCGTCCAACGAGGCGCGGCCGCCGGGTCAACGGCCGGCAGCGTGCAAGCCCATCATTCTAGGCGACAACCCACGTACAATGCGCGCCAGACTGCTCCCCACCCGGCTCGATATGCTGCTCAAAATCCGCGACCTGCGCCTGTCCTACGGTATCGAAGTGCTGCTCGATGACGCCGAGCTGGCCATCGAGGCCGGTGAACGAGTCGCACTGGTCGGGCGTAACGGCACCGGCAAATCCACGCTGATGAAGATCGTGGCCGGTGAGGTCGAACCCGATCAGGCCAAGCGCGAGTCCAAACCGGGCCTGCGTATCGCACGCCTGGAACAGGAAGTGCCCGCCGATACCCACGGCAGCGTTTATCAGGTCACCGCGGCCGGCCTCGGCGAAGCCGGGGAAGCCGTGGCGCGGTTTCATGAGGTCACGGCACGGCTGTCGGCCGGCGAGGATGTCATGGACGAATTCGCGGCGGCCCAGTCGGCGGTCGAAGCCCACGACGGCTGGACCCTGGCCCAGCGGGTCGAGGCGACCCTGTCGCGGCTGAACCTGGACCCGGATGCCGACTTCAACGCCCTGTCCGGCGGCTGGAAACGCCGCGTGCTGCTGGCGCGCGCCCTGGTCTGTGACCCGGATCTGCTGCTGCTGGACGAGCCCACCAACCATCTGGATATCGCGGCCATCGCTTATCTGGAAGAGATGCTGGTCAACTGGAACGGCGCCCTGCTGTTCATCACCCACGACCGCGCGTTCTTGCGCAATCTAGCCACGCGTATTCTCGACCTGGACCGCGGCAAGCTGACCTCCTGGCCAGGCGACTACGACAAGTACCTGGCCGGCAAGGAAAAAGCCCTGGCCGACGAAGAAAAGAACCAGGCGCTGTTCGACAAGAAACTGGCCCAGGAAGAAGCCTGGATCCGCCAGGGCATCAAGGCCCGGCGCACCCGCAACGAAGGCCGGGTGCGTGCGCTCAAGGCCATGCGCGCAGAACGCGCCGAGCGCCGCGAGCGCACGGGCACCGCCAATATCGTGACCCAGGACGCGGCCCGCTCGGGTAAGAACGTCGCCGTGGCCGAGCACCTGTCCTATGCCTGGGACAGCAAGCCCATCGTGAGGGATCTGACCACCACCATCCAGCGCGGCGACAAGGTCGGCATCATCGGGCCCAACGGCGCCGGTAAGACCACCCTCATCCGCCTGCTGCTGGGCCAGCTCACGCCCGACGCCGGCGATATCAAACTGGGCACCAACCTGGATATCGCGCACTTCGACCAGCACCGGGCGGCCCTGGACGACAACATCAGCGTTCTGGATAACGTCGCCGGCGGGCGCTCGTCGATCACCATCAACGGCCAGGATCGTCACATCATGAGCTATTTGGGCGATTTTCTGTTTTCGCCCAAGCGTGCCCGCAGCCCCACCCACGTGCTCTCCGGCGGCGAGCGCAACCGCCTGCTGCTGGCTAAACTGTTCACCCGGCCGGCCAACCTGCTGGTCATGGACGAACCCACCAACGACCTGGACGTCGAAACGCTGGAACTGCTCGAAGAGCGCTTGATCAGCTTCGAGGGCACGCTGCTGCTGGTCTCCCACGACCGCGCCTTTCTCGACAACGTGGTCACCAGCTCGCTGGTGATGGAAGGCGACGGCCGGGTCGCTGAATACGTGGGCGGCTATTCCGACTATCTGCGCCAGCGCCCAGCCACGAGCTCTGCTGCCGCGACGAGTTCATCTACAACGGCCAAGAAGTCGAGCCCGGCGGCCAAGCAAACGACGCCCACGAAACCGGCCGATAACCTCACCAGCGCCGAACGCAAGGAGCTGCGCGAGCTGCCCCGCACCATCGACAAGCTGGAAAAAGAGATCGCCGAACACGAAGCCACCATCGGCGCGCCGGGTTTCTACGATCAAGACCCAGCCAAGGTGAAGCGAGCCACCCAGGCCCATGCCCAGGCCGAGCAGGCGCTGGAGACGGCCTTCGAGCGCTGGGAAGTGCTGGAGTCGAAACAGGGCTGATGCCCTGCCCGCGCCGCGCAGGCAGGGCATAAAAAAGCCGGCTGTAAAGCCGGCTTTTCTGCTTCAGGCGATCGCGGCGTTAGCTGTCCTGGCTATCCGCGCTCTTGATCGGCATGTTGGCCTCGACCTCGAGGTCGATCTCGATTTCGGTGCCCACCAGATCGCTGTAGGCATCCATGCCGTAGTCGGTGCGATCGATTTCGGTCTCGGCCGAGAAACCACAGGTGTAGTTCGTCTTTTCCATCGGATTGACGCGACAGTTCATGTCCTCGACGTCGAGGGTGACTTCATGCGTCTGACCGTGCAGCGTGAGATCGCCGACGACCTTGGCTTCATCGTCGTCGTCATCGAACGACACCGACGTGGATTTGAACGACATCTCCGGGTATTTCTTCACCTCGAAGAACCCTTCGTTGTCACGCAGGTGCTTGTCGCGCAGGTCGTGGCCGGTGTTCACGCTGGCCGGGTCGAGCATGACGTTGACCGTGCTGTCGTCGCGGTTCTCGGCGATCGTCAGCGTGCTGCCTTTTTCGATGTCGATGCGGCCGTGCAGGGTGGACAGGCCCATGTGATCGACCGAGAAATACGCATAGCTATGGCTCGGGTCGATATCGTAGGTCCCGGCTTTCAGGTCGGCATTCGCGGCCAGCGCGGGGGTCGCGAACAGGCCGGTTAGCGCCGTGGCGGCGATCGCATGACGGGTTTTCATGACAACACTCCAATGGTCTGTGTAGCGAGTAAACGACTTCGACCGTAGCATGTCCGCCCGTGCCCCATTGGTTTCTCGTCGGACGACATTGATATGGTTTTCAATCCGATCCTCACTCTGCTGGCCGCGGTCGCGGTTCTCGTGGTGGGCCAGCAGGCCGTCAACCGTATCGGTGTCCTGCGAACGTTCAATATTCCCGTGCCGGTGGTGGGCGGGCTCATCGCCACCGTCATCGTCACCCTGCTCCGCGCGGCCGGCGTCGAGCTTGTGTTCTACGACGGCCTGCAGGAGCCGTTCATGCTGCTGTTTTTCGGCACCATCGGCCTGGCCGCGGACATCAAGCTGATTCAAGCCGGCGGCCGGGCGCTGCTGGTGTTCTTCGCGCTGGTGGTGATCCTGCTGATCCTGCAGGACATCGTGGGAGTGGGCATTGCCAGTGCGTTCGGCTTGGACCCGTTGCTGGGGCTTTTGGGCGGCTCGATCACCATGTCCGGCGGGCACGGTACCGGCGCGGCCTGGGCCGAGGTCTTCGGCGATCGCTACGGCATCGACAACGCCTTCGAGCTGGCCATGGCCTGTGCCACTTTCGGCCTGGTCTTCGGCTCGCTGGTCGGCGGACCGGCCGCGCATTTTCTTATCCGGCGCATGAAGGCCCGCGGCCAACCGATCAAGACCAGCGCCCCGGAAACCGATGCCGAGGCCGTCGCAGCCGGCAACCGTCAGACGACCCACAACGTCACCAGCGCCAATATCCTGCCCGCGCTGGCGATCCTGCTGGTAGGCATCGCCCTGGGCCACTGGCTGACCGATCTGTCCCAAGGCACGGTGTTCTATCTGCCCACCTTCGTGTGGGTGTTGTTCACGACCATCGTGATCGGCAACGCAGCGCGCATGAGCGGGGTTTACAAGCCGCACGGGCCCAGCGTGGCGGAAATCGGCAACCTGTCGCTGTCGGTCTTTCTGGCGCTGGCCCTGATGTCGCTGCGGCTGTGGGAGCTGGCCGGTCTGGCCGGGCCGATCCTCGTAATCCTGATCGCCCAGCTGGTGTTGGTGTTCGTCTATACCACCCAGATCACATATCGCCTGATGGGCGCCAACTACGACGCGGCCGTGCTGGTAGCCGGTAACTGTGGCTTTGGCATGGGGGCCACGCCCACCGCTATCGCCAACATGCAGGCCGTGACCGATCAGCACGGGCCCTCGCGTCTGGCCTTCATCATCGTGCCGGTGGTGGGCGGTTTTCTGATCGATATCGCCAACGCCTTCATCATCAAGGGCTTCATCGCTTTCTTCTGATACCGCGTAGAGAGCGCTCTGTGCTGTTTTAGTCGGTTTAGCTCATGCCCGAAGGCCCTGAAATACGTCGCATGGTCGATGACATCGCGAAAGCGGTGTCCGGACGCGATGCCCAGTCGGTGTTCTTTGCCTTCGAACGCTTCAAAGGCTTAGAGAGCGCGTTGGCCGGGCGGCGCGTGACCGAGGTGGCCGCGCGCGGCAAGGCTGTTCTGGTGTTTTTCGACGCCCGCGGCGACGACGGGCCTTGGTGTGTCTATAGCCACAACCAGCTCTACGGCAAATGGCGTATCACCCGGGCCCAGACCGTGCCCAAAACCAATCGCCAGCTGCGGTTCGCGATCTTCACCCAGAACAAGGCCGCGCGCCTGTATAGCGCGTCGGATATCCGCCTGGTACGCCCGGATGCGCTAGACCAGGTCCCATATATCGCCAACCTCGGCCCCGACCCGCTCAACCAGAACCTGGACGCCGCGGCGATCCGCGAGCGTATTGCCGATCCCACCTTCGCCCGGCGCGGTCTGGGCGGGTTATTGCTAGATCAGGGCTTTATCGCCGGGATCGGCAACTATCTACGCTCGGAGATTCTGTACGTGGCCGGTATCGCCTACGACAAACGCCCCGGCGATCTCGACGAGAACGCACAGCAGGCGCTGGCCGAGGCTGTCGTCACGCTCATCCAGCGGGCCTATGCCCAAAAAGGCGTGACCAATACGCCCGAGCGTGTAGCGCGGCTGAAACAGCAGGGCAAGCGCTTTGGGGCACGGCGGCACATGGTCTTCGGGCGTGACGGCCAGGCCTGCTACGGCTGTAGCACGACCATCGAGCGTATCAATGTGGCCAGTCGGCGCCTGTATTACTGCTCGTACTGCCAGCCGGCCTGATCGCTCATCCGGTCAGCATGACTGCGACCAGCCAGGCACCGACACCGGCCGGGATAAAGCCCAGCAGCACCCACAGGCCGTCGCGTCCGGCCACGCCCAAGCTGATGAAGGCAATCGCACTGGCCGGGGTCGCCGCGGCGAAGGGCAAAATCTCCAACGGCGGCATACAGGCGGCCATCAAGACAAAGAACAGTCCGATCAGCCGCATGGCCACCGGCCCGACCAGCGATTCCAGCCGGGGTTTGACCAGCCGATCCAGACGACGGGTCCAGGGTTTGAGCTTTTCGGCCACCCGCGAATAGCGCTTGCGCGGAATCGACATCCGTGTCAGCCGCTTGGGCAGCCATGGATAGCGCTTGCCAAAGACCATCTGGATCGACACCAGCGCGATCGAAATGCCACAGACCGTGGGAATGCCCGGCACCGCACCGGTCAACGGGATGGCCGCCAGCAGCGACAGAATCAGGGTCAAGGGCGCATAGCCGCGTTCGCCGATCGCCTCCAGCACTTCGGCGATCGACAGCTCCTCGCCCTCGCCGGCCTGTTCCAGATCGTCCAGCAAATCCGTAAGCGTTATCCGTTCGCCGGGAGATTGTTCAGCCACGCGGGGCCGCCTTGGGTGAGGCCAATGTCAAGCTGCAGGATACCTGAGGACTCATGGGAGGTTGAGCTTCGCGGGCCCGGAAATTAATGTAGTGCACAACCTTCTAACGGATTAACGCGATGGACTACAAACGACTCGGCACGACCGGCATGAAAGTCTCGCCTCTGTGTCTGGGCACCATGACCTACGGTACGCCGACGTGGCGCGAATGGGTCCTGGACGAATCTGCCAGCCGCCCGTTCATCAAGAAAGCACTCGACGCCGGTATCAACTTCTTCGATACCGCGGACATGTATTCCCTGGGCGAGTCCGAGAAAGTGGTCGGCAAGGCCCTGCTGGACTATGCCGATCGCGAAGATTTCGTGCTGGCCACCAAGGTCTATAACCCCATGGGAGACGGCCCCAACAACCGCGGGCTGTCGCGCAAACACATCATGCACGCCATCGATGCATCGCTGACCCGGCTGGGCACCGACCATGTCGATCTGTATCAGATCCATCGCTTGGACTACGACACGCCCGTCGAAGAGTTCATGGAAGCCCTGCACGATGTGGTCAAGGCCGGCAAGGCACGCTATATCGGCGCCTCCTCGATGTATGCGTGGCAGTTCGCCAAATGCCAGGAAATCGCTCGTGCCAACGGCTGGACCGAGTTCGTGACCATGCAGCCCATGGTCAATCTGGTCTATCGCGAGGAAGAGCGCGAGATGCTGCCGCTGTGCGCCGATCAGGGCGTGGGCGTGATTCCCTGGAGCCCGCTGGCCCGCGGCGTGCTGGCCGGCAAGAAACAAGGCGCGGGTGGCGAGTCAAAGCGCAGCCAGACCGACGCCATGACCGAGAAATGGCAGCTGGGTGCGGCCGAATCCGATGCCCAGATCGTAGAGGCGGTGCGCGAGGTCGCCAGCGCCCGCGGTGTATCCATGGCCCAGATCGCCCTGGCCTGGGTCGCCGGGCATCCGCACGTCACCGCGCCGATCATTGGTGCCTCAAAAATGCCCCAGCTAGACGACGCGATCGCAGCTCTCGATATCGAGCTCACGCAAGACGAGCGCGACAAACTCGAAGCGCCCTACGTGCCGCACCGGATCGCCGGGCACGAATAAACCCGATCGTCGTGTAAGCGACCCGCGATGGCGCCGGATCGACCGGCGCCATTTTTTGGCCTTTAGTTGGCCGCGCCGGCCACCCGCTCGGCCAAGGCCTGGGTCACAAAGCCGTCGGCCGCCAGGCCGTGGTCGCGCTGGAACGCGCGTACGGCGCTGTTGGTATTGGGCCCTAGAATGCCGTCCGGCGTACCGGCGCTATAGCCCAGGCGGTTCAGATTGGCCTGCAAGGTGCGGGTCTCGGCGTTGGACAGCGTGGCCGCCCCGCGCGGCCAGTCGGCCTGTACGCCGGGCGCACCGGTAATCCGATCTGAGAGCAAGGCAACGCCCAGGGCATAGCTCACGGCGTTGTTGTAGCGCAAGATGGTGCGGAAGTTATGTCCGGTCATGAACGCCGGGCCGGACGCACCGGCCGGCGCGATAATGCCCGCATCAGAAAGCTCTGGCAGGCCACGGTTATCTACCGCGCTAACGCCCATGGCCTGCCACTGGGCACTCGATCGCTCGGTCTTGCCATCGGCCACCGCATAGTCGAAGCCGGCCGGCAGCCGAACTTCCCGGCCCCAGGGTTCGCCGTCGCGCCAGCCGTTCTTGGCGAGATAATTGGCCGTTGAGGCCATGGTATCGGGAATACTGTTCCAGATATCGCGTCGGCCGTCGCCGTCGGCGTCTACCGCATACGCCACGAAACTGGTGGGAATGAACTGGGTGTTGCCCATCGCCCCGGCCCAGGAGCCTTTCATACGGTCCCGCGGGATATCGCCATTGGCCAGAATCTTAAGTGCGGCATAGAGCTGGTTCTTAGCAAACGATTCGCGACGGCCGTCGTAGCCTAGCGTGGCCAGGGCATCGATCGTCTCGTAGTTGCCGTAGTTGGCTCCGTAGTTGGACTCCATACCCCAGATGGCCGTGATGATCGAGCCCGGCACGCCGTAGCGGGCCTCGGTGTTGCGCGCTACATCCCGGTAGGCCTCGTATTTCTCACGGCCGTGAGTCACGCGGGTGTCAGAGACCGCCGTGTCCAGATAATCCCAGATGGCGCGGTTGAATTCCGGCTGGCGGTTGTCTAGCTCGATCACCCGCGGGATCAAGGCCGCGCTATCGAAGGCATCGGCCAAGGTGGCGCCCGCCACGCCGCGGGCCGCGGCCTCCCGACGAAACCCGGCTACCCAGTCAACAAAGCCGGTCGATGACGTTGTGCGCGGCTGCTGCGGGGCCGTCTCGGCCTGCGGGGTGCTGTCAGCCGTTGCCGGCTTCGTGGTCGGTACCTCGGTGGACTTCGCCGTGTCTGTGCTCGCCGGTGCGTCTGCGGCCCCTGCGCTGGCGCCGTTGGTTGCACAGGCCGCTAGCCACAGCGTGGCCGGAACAACGAGAAGAGACAGTCGATAAGCCATTGAAATGCCGTCGGTAAGAAGCCCGTCGCCAAGCTTAGGGCCTGTCGCTGCTTCACGCGAGCGCTTCATCACGCGCGGGCGCACCGCCACATGCGCCCGCTCGCGTCGCGCTACTCAGCGCTGTCTTTGTTCGCCGCCTCTGTTTCGGCGTCTGACTGCGGGGTGCGATCACCATTGTTACGCACCCGCGCACTGTCGTAGCCCTGCGAGCCAGCGGCTGCTGCGGCCGGCACCGAACCGGCGGTCGACTGGCTGGCACAACCGGCCGCCGCAAGCGTGATGATAGCCAAAGCCGGCCCGATGATCGGTCGCATGAGAATTCCAGTTTTAAGGCGTCAAGCAACTGTACCGGCGGCATGCGCGGATGCCCAGGCCCATTGGAAGTTATGCCCGCCCAGGTGGCCGGTAACATCGACGACCTCGCCGATGAAATACAGCCCGGGCACGTCGCGCGCGGCCATCGTGGTCGAGTCCAGGCACCGGGTATCCACGCCGCCGTACATGACCTCGGCGGTCTTGTAGCCTTCGGTGCCGCCCGGTGTGACCTGCCAATCACCGAGGCGCTTGGCCCATTCGGCGCGGCGCGGGCCGTCGAGCTGTTTCAGCCGCACGTCGCTCAGACGGGTGTGGGCCGTGATGTCGTGGCACAGCCGCTGGGCCAGGCGTTTGGGCAGGCGTTCGGCCAATACCGAGGACAGCCGGGCGTTGGGCCGTTCGGCCGCGCGTTCGCTCAGCCAGTCCTCAATATCCGGCCCGGGGAGCCAGTCGATGGCTACCACGTCGCCCGGCTGCCAGTAGGACGAGATCTGCAACATGGCCGGCCCCGACAGGCCGCGATGGGTGAACAAAAGCCCGGCATCAAACACCGCGTCGTTACAGCGCGCCTCAACGTTTGCGGCCAGGCCCGAGAGCGCGTCGTAGCCGGCGTCGCGTTGTTGATCGAGCGTGAACGGCACCAGAGCCGCCCGCGTGGCCTGCACGGGCAGGCCGAAGTCTCGCGCGATCGACAGTCCGAAATCCGACGCCCCCATCTTGGGGATCGGTAATCCACCGGTGGCCACTACTACTGATTGCCCGGTGTAGTCGCCCGCATCGGTGACTACGCGGAAACCGCCGGTAGCCTTGCGTGCGACCGATTGAATGGCGACCCGCGTCTCGATGGTCACGCCGGCTGAGCTGCACTCAGACAACAGCATCGACACGATGGCCTTGGCGCTGTCGTCGCAAAAGAGCTGACCGCGCTCTTTTTCGTGATACGCGATGCCGTAGGCGTCGACGAGTGCGATGAAGTCGGCGGGCGTATAGCGCGCCAGCGCCGACTTACAGTAGTGCGGGTTGGCCGAGAGAAAATTCGCGGGCGAAGTGTGTAGGTTGGTGAAGTTGCAGCGCCCGCCGCCGGACATGAGGATCTTCTTGCCGCAGCGCTTGGTCTTTTCCAACACGCGAACCGAGCGCCCGCGCTGGGCAGCCACGGCCGCACACATCAGACCGGCCGCGCCGCCGCCTAGCACGAGGACGTCGCTGTCGGTTGCCGGGCTAGAAGCTCGTTGCGACGCGGTATTCTTCATCGCGCTATTGTCGCACGCCGGCCCGTGGCCACCGACGGCTTGGCGCGACGGCTCCTAAAAGATATATTTTTAAAAAAACGCATCGGCGCGACCGATGCGATGCGTGATCGATTCCACTGGCGGGATCGTAGTGAGCATGGAGGAGAGGGCCTTGTACGAATCGATCGTTGGAATATGCGTATCGCGATCGCCTGTTTTCGGGCGGCGAGATTCAGACGGCATAACAGGCGCCAAGCGCGACTGCCGCTACCGGGGGCGTCATGGTCGATGAGTCCACGTCGTCGATGCCCTCGGCATCCGATCCGCACGCCGGCGATAAGCCGGTCTCTTTTCCGGCGTGGCGCGACTGGCTGATCACAGCCCCGATCGCGCTGCTGTTGCTTCTGGCGATCGCGTTCGGTACCAGTGCGTTCATCCACGGCCAGCTTTTAAGCCTCGGCGGAAGCATCTGGCACGACTACAACATGCTGCGCTTTGATATGAGCCAGCCGTCGTGCAACCCGAACATGGACGTCGATGCCGAAGTGCAGCGACGCATGGCCAACCAGAAAGCCGATACCGACAGCCTGTTCGATACCGGCCCGGCCGATCCCGAGTCTATTCGCCAATCGCTGACCAGCCAGCGCGAGCAGTGCCGCGAAAACTTCGAGATCTACGACTACAATCGCGAGCAGACATCGACGGCCACGCTGCAAAGCTTTCGTAGCGTCGAGCTAGCGGCCGGTCAGCTCAATACGGTCGGCCAGGCCTGGCAGCCTTATATTCTGGTCTTGCTGATCATCTTTGGCGGCCTGATCGCCACCATCAAGAACGAGCAGATCTCGCTACGCCCGCCCAAGAGTGCGACTGACTATCGTGTGTCGGCCGGCGCGCAGTTTTTGGTTCATGTCGCGATGGCAGCCAGTGCGATCGCGTGGATCCGTATCGATGTGGGCGGCGATACCGCGCTCAACAGCATCTGGTTGATCGGTTTCATCTTGCTGGCCGCGGCCAGTCTGTTCCGGCTGATCAAGGTTCCGGCGCACACCGAAGACAACTCGCCGCTCAAGGCCGGTCTGGCGGTACCGCTGTATTGCGCACTGGCGTTCACATCGCTGGCGTATTTCTTCTTCTCGGAAAACTATCTGGCCGGGCCGGTCGTCCAGTTGACCAAAATGATCCGGTTCGCCGATCTGTATACCGGCATCGGGCTGTTCGTGTGGGTGGGCATGATGCTCAAGCACACACGTATCGCCGAGTTGATCTTCGGCCTGTTCCGCTCCTGGGAAATGCGGCCCGAGTTCGTGGTCATCATCGTGGTGCTGGCCTCGGCCTGGCCGACCGCCTATACCGGCGCGTCCGGCATCTTCGTGCTGGCCATCGGTGCGGTGATCTATCAGGAACTGCGCATCGCCGGGACCTACCGACAGCTGGCGATCGCCTCCACGGCCATGTCGGGCAGCATGGGCGTGGTCTTGAACCCCTGTCTGATGGTCGTGATCATCGCCGCGCTCAACCGGCAGGTGACCACCGACCAGCTGTTTGGCTGGGGGCTGTATGTCTTTGCCCTGTCGGCCGCGCTGTTCTGTGCGTTTATCTATCTCACGCGCAAGAGCCGACCGCATCTGGCCACGCCGGACGATGCCCTGCCGAACACGCTGCGCGCCGCGGTGCCCTTGGTTCCGTACGTGCTGCTTGCCGTGGTGGTCATCTTCGTCTACACGCATCTAATCGGTCAGAGCTTCAACGAGTTCTCGGCGCCGGTGATCCTGCCGTTGCTGCTGCTGGTGCTGCTGGTCTATGACCGCTGGCGGGCCAATCGCTTGTATGAGGCCCAGATCAAGGCCGCCGACCGCGGCCAGGCCAAGGCACCGGCGTACAAGCCGGCCGGCTTTGGCAACGCGCTGCGCGCCTCGACCGCCGAAACGGCCAACCTGATCGGCGCCCTGCTCATGCTCATGGTGGGCTCGATCATCTTCGGCGGCGTGATGGAGCGCTCGGGCGTCATGGACCTGTTCCCCAGCGAGCTGGGCAACATCTGGGTCACGGTCGCCGCACTCACGGTCATGTTGGTGATCATCGGCATGATCATGGATCCGTACGGGGCCATCATTCTGGTCAGCGCCACCATCGCGCCGGTGGCCTATCACAACAACGTGAACCCGGTGCACTTCTGGATGATGGTGCTGGTGGCCTTCGAGCTGGGCTATCTCTCGCCGCCGGTGGCGCTCAACCAGCTGCTCACGCGTCAGGTGGTCGGCGAGGCCGAGTTCGAGAAAGCCCGCGCCGAGGTCGCCGACGATCCCAGCTTCTGGCGGCGTCATGAAGCCCTGCTGCTGCCCATCACGGTCATGGGTACGTCGTTGCTCCTGGTGGCGTTCATACCTCTGATCTTTATCCACGTCTTCTAGGCCCGGCATGAATCGCCCGATGCCAAGCGCATCGGGCGTAGGGGCCACCGAGCATGTAAGCTGTGTGCCATTAAGCCGGCGGGACAACCCCTAACCGGCCGGGGGCAAACACGGAGTACGGCATACCATGGCGTGGCTAGAAACGCTCGAGCAGGCGATATATGCGGTCATCAATCCGGTGACCGAGTTTGTCTGGGGGTATATCCTCACTTATCTGTTGCTGGGGGCCGGCCTTATCTTCACGGTCGCGACCCGGTTTCTGCAGTTCCGTCTATTCGGCCACATGGCGCGTCTCGTATTTGCCAAGGTGGGCGAGACCGGTCGCGGCGTGAGCTCGTTTCAGGCGCTGGCCACGTCGCTGGCCGCGCGTATCGGTACCGGTAATCTGGCGGGCGTGGCTCTGGCGCTGTTCGTCGGCGGGCCGGGGGCGATCTTCTGGATGTGGATGACGGCGCTCGTGGGCATCGCCACCACGTTCATCGAGTGCACGCTTGGCCAGGTCTACAAGGTGCATCACGGCGACGGCATCTATCGCGGCGGCCCGGCCTATTACATCGAGCGGGCTCTGGGGGCTCGCTGGATGAGCATCATCTTCGCGGTGTTTCTGATCATCGCCTACGGCTTTGCCTTCTGCGGGGCCCAGGCCAATACCATCGCTCAAGGGCTAAACGGCGGCTTCGGAATTCCGAACTGGGTCACGGCGATTGGCCTTGTCCTCTTGGCCGGTCTGGTTATTTACGGCGGGCTGAAATCCATCGCACGCACCGCCGAGCTGATCGTGCCGGTCATGGCCGTGGGCTATTTCTTGGTGGCTCTGTGGATTCTTCTGGCCAACGCGACGGCCGTGCCGGCCATGCTGGCGCTGATCGTCAAGTCGGCGTTCGGCTATGGGCCCGTGGCCGGCGGTGCGGCCGGCTATGCGGTGGCCGCCGCACTGCGGAACGGGGTCCAGCGCGGTCTATTCTCCAATGAGGCCGGCATGGGTTCGACCCCGAACGCAGCCGCCACCGCCGAGGTCAAGCATCCGGCCACGCAGGGCCTCGTTCAGGCGTTCGGCGTCGTAATCGACACGCTGATCATCTGCACCTGTACGGCGGTGGTCATCCTGCTGTCCGGCGTCTACGACCAGATGCTGGATGCACACGCCCAAGGCGCCTCACTCCAGGGCATCAAGCTGACCCAGGATGCGATGTTCGATCACCTGGGGCTATTCGGTCAGTATTTCATCGCGGTGGCGATCCTGTTTTTTGCCTACAGCTCGATTCTAGCGAACTTTGCCTATACCGAAATCAACGTCGAGTACCTATTCCAGAAGTCCGGCCGCACGGCAATCGCGATCATTCGCCCGTTCATTCTGGCCATGGTGGCGATCGGCTCGGTGGCCAGCCTGGATTTTGTCTGGCACTTCGCGGATCTGGCCATGGGGCTGATGGCCACGACCAACCTGATCGCGATTCTGCTGCTGTTTCCGATCGCGATCCGGGTGTTACGCGACTATGAGCGTCAGCGCGCCGGCGGCACCACTCGTCCGGTCTTCAACAAGCGCGTCTTGAAGCGCCCGGAACAGGTCGAAGCCGGCATCTGGGATTGACGCTTTCAACGTACTCTCGTCTGCCTATCGTCGTTGTGACTCATTGAGGCTCGTTATGTTGCGATCATTCATTCCACGCACCTTGTTGTTCGGCCTCGTGTTGCTGGCCGCCGGTTGCAGCCTGGCGCCGCCCAAATCGTTCCCGGTCGCCGATAACGTGGATCTGGATCGCTTCATGGGCGCCTGGTACGTCATCGCCCACATCCCGCCCTCGAAGACCGAGAACGCCTACAACGAGATCGAGCGCTACAGCCGCGGCGAGGACGACGACACGGTCAACGTGAAGTTCACGTATCGCGAGGGCGGGTTCGACGGCCCGGAAAAAACGATGCGGCCATGGGCCACGGTGCTGGATGACCCCAGCAACGCGCTATGGGCCATGCATTTCTACTACGTGCTGCGGCTGCAATACGTGATCTCCTACGTGAGCCCCGACTACGACGCCACGATCATCGCGCGCGACAAGCGCGACTTCGTCTGGATCATGGCGCGTACGCCACAGATCGACGAAGCGCGCTATCAATCGCTGGTCAAGCGCGTGGGCGATATGGGCTATGACACCGACAAGCTGCGCCGGGTGCCGCAGCAGCCCCTGTCGCAGCGCGACGATCTATGACGTCTGATCGAGCGGACCGTGCCGGGTTGATGAATGCCAGATAGCGAGTCGGCGCGCACGACGCGCCGCGCCGAATGGCGACGCCTATCTGGCCTGACGCCTTATCTACGCGCCCACGCCACACGTGTATCCATTGCGCTCGGATTTCTGATTGCAGCCAAGGGCGCGTCGGTGCTGCTGCCGATCGCACTGGGACGCATCGTTGACAGCCTGGACCGCTCGGAGCAGACGGCAGCTGTGGTTCTGCCGTTGGCTCTGCTTTTGGCCTATGGCGGCCTGCGGCTGGCTTCGGTGCTGTTCGGCCAAATTCGGGATCTGGTTTTTGGCCGTGTGACCGAACGCACGATGCATCAGATCGCCCTGTCGGTGTTCAAGCATCTGCACGCGCTGGATCTGGATTTCCATCTGTCGCGGCGCACCGGCGGGCTGTCGCGCGACATCGAACGCGGGCTGGGCGGCATTCGATTCCTGCTGCGTTTCATGTTGTTCAACATCCTGCCCACGGTGTTCGAGATCGCACTGGTGGCGGCTATCCTGTTCTATTACTACTCGCTTTGGTTTGCGGCCATCGTGCTGGCCAGCGTGGTGGCGTACGTTGCCATCACGGCCACCCTGACCGAGTGGCGCACCGGCCATGTACGCGAATCCAACCGCCTGGATACCCGCGCCAACACCCGGGCGGTGGATTCGCTTCTGAACTACGAGACGGTCAAGTACTTCGGCAACGAGCACTACGAGGCCGATCGCTATGATCGCGCCCTGGACGGTTGGGCCGAGGCGATGGGCCGTGCGCGACGCTCGCTAGGGCTTTTGAACACGCTGCAGGCGCTGGTGATCGCGGCCGCCGTGACGGCAATGATGATCCTGGCCGCCGATCGCGTGGTGGCCGGCACGATGACGCTAGGCGATCTGACCATGGTCAACGCGTATATGCTGCAGATCTTTCTGCCGCTGAACGCGCTGGGCTTTGTCTATCGTCAGCTCAAGAAAGCCATGGCGGACACGGCGCATATTTTTGCGCTGCTGGACATCGAGCCCGGCGTGGTCGATAGCGGCCAGGCCCAGCCCCTGCGCACCGAACGCCCGACCGTTGTCTTCGACGATGTCGCCTTTGATTACAAGGCCGACCGCGCCATCCTGCGCCACGTGAATCTCACCATCGGCGCCGGCGAGAAAGTGGCCGTGGTCGGGCACAGCGGCGCCGGCAAATCCACCCTGGCGCGTCTGTTGTTCCGGTTCTACGACGTAGACGCCGGGGCGATTCGTATCGACGGCTGTGATATCCGCGAGCTTGGCCTAGCCAGCCTGCGGGCGGCCATCGGCGTGGTGCCCCAGGACACGGTGCTGTTCAACGACAGCATCGCCTACAACATCGCCTACGGCGCGCCCGAGCGGGCCACCCGTGACGACGTGGCGCGCGCGGCACGCCTGGCACATCTCGAGGATTTCATCGAGCGCCTGCCCGAGGGCTACGACACCGTCGTGGGCGAGCGCGGCTTGAAACTCTCTGGGGGCGAGAAACAACGTATCGCCATCGCCCGGGCCATGTTGAAGAATCCGGCCATTCTCATCTTCGACGAGGCCACGTCGTCGCTGGATACCCAGGCCGAGCAGGCCATCACCCAGGCGCTCTCCGAAGCCGCCGCCGACCACACCACGCTGGTCATCGCACATCGGCTGTCAACGGTGGCCGACGCCGATCGTATCGCCGTGATGGACGCCGGGCGCGTGGTCGAGACCGGCACGCATAGCGAACTATTGGCCCGTAACGGCCAGTACGCCGATATGTGGCGTCTGCAAGGCGTCGACTAACGTCGGGCCATGTTCGGCGTGCGCGGGCGCCGGATGAGAAGCAACGCCGAGACCGCGGCCAATACGCTCACCATGGCCGCAAAGCTGATACCGGCGCTCGCCAGCCCAAAACGCGCCGCCATCGCGCCGAGACCCATCACCGGTATCGATATCGCCACGTAAGCCACCACGAAAAACGTCGAGGCCACCTCGGCGCGCTGTCGTATCGGGCTGGCCGCGGTAATCGCGCCCATACCAGCTCGAAACGCAGCCCCCTGACCGGCGCCTGCCACCAGACCGCCCAGAATCAGGCCGGTCAGCGAGGCCGTGGCAATCGCCGCGATTACCCCGGCCATGCCGACGATTAGTCCGAGACAGCCCACCGGCAGACGTGCAGCCTCGGGCAGGCGGCCCTGCAGGCTCTGGCCGACGATCGAGCCGATGAACACGCCGAACACGATAGCGCCCGTGAGTGCGTGGTTGTCGTAGCCCAGAATCGAACCCACGACCGCGGGCGCGACAGCCGTGAAAAGCCCCAGCACGGCAAACCCGGCAAAGCCGGCGATAGCGGCCGGCACGAATACCCCGATCACCTCCCGTGGTACGGACGGCCGGCGGACGGTCAAGCGCGGGCGGGCGGGCCGTTCGGCGGTCTCCGGCGCCAGAGTCACGACCCCCAGGGCCGCCGCGATCGCCAAAAGATCCACGATGAAACACAAATGCAGCGGCCAGGCCAGATACTCGGCGAGACACCCGGCCAGAAACGGGCCGAAGCCCAGACCGCCCATATTGGCCGCAGTCGCGATCAGCGTCGCCCGGCCCTGCCAGGCGAGCGGCGCCATCTCGACGACGGCCACGGTCGCCGTGCCTGTAAAAATACCGGCCGAAAACCCGGACAGCAGCCGGCCAACCAGCAGCAACGACAAGCCGTCTGCCATCAGAAAACACGCCGCGCTTGCCGCCGACAAAACGAGCCCCAGCGCCAGCATCGGCCGGCGGCCGATCTGATCCGACCACGCGCCGGTAACGATCAGGGCCGCGATCACGCCCACGGCGTAAGCCGCAAAGATGACGGTAATCACGAGCTGGGAAAACCCCATCTCGGCCTGATAGATGGGGTAGAGCGGCGTGGGAAGAGTCGTCCCCATCATGGTCACGGCAAACACCGCGGCCAGCGCCAGAAAGAAGACAGATGTATCGCGCAAGCCGGTCCTCATTATCTATACCGCCCAAACAAGAGAGCTTAACTGCAAAAAAAAGCCCGACAGCCGAAGCTGCCAGGCTTTAACAGCCAATGTTATGGCATTTGGTCGTTAGCTCTCGGCCTCGAACCACGAATCGATCAAGTCGGCATGTTGCTTGCGAAAGTCAGCGATCGCTTCGTCATAGCTGGTCTTGCGCGCGTCGTACATGGCGGCCTGCAGGTCATTCAGCGGGATATGCATGTTGCCGAGCACGGCGGCCAGCTGCGGATAGTCCTTGGAAAAGCCGCTGCGGCCCAGCGCATCAATATGCTGTGCCGCCCCCAGCGTGCCCTTGGGATCCTTCAAAAAGCGCAGGTCCCACTTGCCGAACATCCAGTGCGGCGTCCAACCGGTGACCACGATCCATGCCTTGTCGTCATAGGCCCGAGACAGCGCGGCGGTCATCGCTGCACCGCTGGCTGAGACCAGACGATACGAACCGTCCAGGTCATACGCCTTCATGGTCTTGTTAGACAGCTGCATCAGACCGGCCCCGGGGTCGATGCCCTGGATCTTGCCGCCCAGCTTGTCGGCGACACCCGGTTTTTTCAGATCGCTGATCGAGGCCAGCTTGTTCTTGGGCACATAGCTGGGAACGACCCAGCCCAACTGTGCGTCTTTGTACAGCGTGCCCAGGTTTTCGACGTCGCCCTTGACCTTGGCGTAGTAGTCCTTGTGGGTATCGGGCAACCAGGCCATGAGCATCGCATCGAGATCGCCGTTGGCGATGCCCTGGTACTGCACGCCGATGGCCGACATCTGCAGATCGACCGAATAATCGGTGCGCTCTTCAACCAGCGTCTTGAACAACTTGGTTACGAACTCCGCGTCTGACCAGGCCGTCCAGCCGATCTTGACGGTCTTGTCCGACTGGGCCGCCGCGCTCGTGGCCGCACCCAGCGCCAGACCGGCGAGCAAGCACAAGCTTGCAAGTACACGTGTACGAATCTTCATAGCGTATTCCCCCGAAAATGAACCCTTATGGTGGCAAGCCCGGCATAGGGCTTCAAGTGCGCGCCTGATTACCGAAAAGCTTCGAAAACGCGCCGAACAGGCCGGAACCACGGCGCCGCGTGCCGATACTCTGTGTCAGGCGATCCAGAATGATCGCCAAAATCACCACGCCGAGACCGCCCTGGAAGCCCGTGCCCAGGCGCAGCTGCTGGATCCCGGCCAAAACCGGATCGCCCAGGCCGCCGGCACCGATCATTGAGGCGATCACGACCATCGACAGCGCCAGCATGATGGTCTGGTTGATGCCGGCCATGATCGACGGCAGCGCCAGAGGCAGCTCGACCTTAAACAACAGCTGCCAGGGGTTACAGCCGAACGCGCGGCCGGCTTCGACGTTCTCTGCCGGGACGTGGCGTATACCCACGTTCATCAAGCGAACCGCCGGCGGCATGGAAAAGATCACCGTCGCGATCACGCCCGGCACTCGGCCGGTACCGAAAAAGATCACCGCCGGGATTAGATAGACGAATGCCGGCAGCGTCTGCATGAAATCCAGCACCGGGCGAATGATGGCCTGCATGACGTTGGACTTGGCCATGGCCACGCCCAGCGGCAGGCCCAGCCCGAGCGCGGCTAGCGTAGCCGCCAGCACCAGGCCCAGCGTATCCATCGTGGCCGGCCAGAGATCCATCCCCAGCACCACGTAGAGCGAGACCAGCACGAACAGCGCGAACTGCCAGCCGACCCGCCACAGCGCGACGACGGCCAGGCCAACCGCCACCAGCGGTGCCGGTATCGCATTGAACAGCGTCATCAGCTCGTCGGCCACAAAGCCGATGACGGTCGCTACCAGCGAAAAGAACCACTCGAAGTGATCCTGCATATAGTCCACGACCGCAGTGAACCATTCACCGATGGGCAGCTCGACGGTCAGCCGATCGGTCAGGTGTTGCCAGAAGCCGTCGGCAGCCCGGGCCGCGGGATAAGACAGTTGATCAAGCATGAGCATCTCCCGTTGCCGACACCGCGTCGCCGGCTTGTTCGTCTGAGCGGTTCAGCGCGTGCAGTAACACCGAGCGCGAGACGGTTCCGCGGTAGTCGCCGTCGTCGTCGAGAATGACGACGGGAAACGCTGACGTGGCGACCGGCGCCAGCAGATCGTCCAGCGGCGTGTCAGCAGAAAACGTCGGCACGTCGGCCAAGAACGCGCCGGTGATCTGGCCTTCGGCGTCCGGGACGACCTCGCGGATACTGCGCTTGAGCGAGTCGGCGCTGACGGTGCCGAGATAGCGCTTATGGCGATCGTGGACCACAGCGCTGTCGCGATCGTGCTGGTCCAGCCGCGATAGCGCGGCACGCAGGCTCATGCCGGGCCGGTCGACGATCGTCACCTGATCGCGCCGGGCGATATCGCCGGCCGAGAACACGTGCGAGACGTTGACATCGCGGAAGAACGAACGGACATAATCATTGGCCGGATGCCGCACGATCTCCTCGGGCGTGCCCACCTGGACCACCTCACCGGCCTGCATGATCGCGATCCGATCGCCAACCCGCATGGCCTCGTCCAGATCATGGGTGATGAAAACCACGGTGCGTGCCTGCTCGGACTGCAGCCGGAGCAGCTCGTCTTGCATCTCTGTGCGGATGAGTGGATCGAGCGCAGAAAACGCTTCGTCCATCAGCAGGATCGACGGGTTGACCGCCAACGCACGCGCCAGCCCCACGCGCTGTTTCATGCCGCCGGACAGCTCATCGGGGAAACTGTCTGCGTTAGCCGCTAGGCCCACGGCCTCCAGAGCGGCACGCGCTGCCTTGTCACGTTCGGCGCGACCGACGCCGGCGGTGGCCAGGCCAAACGCCGTGTTTTCGAGCACGCTTTGATGCGGCATCAGGGCAAACGACTGGAAGACCATGCTGATTTCGCGTCGGCGCAGCTTGATAAGTTCGCCGCGGCCCATGGTCACGATATCGCGCCCGTCGATTTTGACCGCACCGCTGGTCGGCTCAATCAGACGATTGAGCATGCGCACCATGGTCGATTTACCCGAACCGGACAGACCCATAATCACGAAGATCTCGCCTTCGTTGATATCGAAACTGGCGTTGCTCACGCCGACGGTCATGCCGGTTTCGGCAAAGATTTCGTCCTTGCCCTGGCCCTTCGACACCCGGGCCATCGCCCGTTTCGGGTGCGCCCCGAAAATCTTATAGACGTTTTCTACACTGAGTTTAAAGCTCAAACAGTCCCCCTTTTGGCGAGCCTCCAGACGAGCCGATTCAACGATCGCGCTCGACGATGTTCGTCGGACGATTCGAAACCGGCGCGCTGCCTAATACTAGCTTAGTCGGCGGCGATCATTGCACAACTGGCGCTTTCGGATCGATTTGTGTCGCATACATAATAATGTTGATTGTCAGCAACGCGGCCACGTGCACCGTTTGTGTACCCCCTTGTGATAACGCCCTGACATCGGGCTCACATGACGCTTTATTGAACGTTTCTTTAACATTGCGTGACCGGATCACTGCTAGCCTAGCCTGCATGCCTGACGATCCATCGATGGCCGTACGCTTGCAGGCTTTGACCGAGCGCCCCGTCTACCCGGTGATGCGTCGGATGCGACGCGCGTTCATGCGTCGCCTGGGCCGCTGGTCGCGCGGCGCCTATGACGTTCGACTGGTTTACGACCACGGCGAGCCGGTCTACAAGAAAGTGGTCTTCAACTCGGCTCATCAGGCCGGGCGCGTGGCGGCTGCTCTGCGTGCCTACGGCGAAAGCGTTTTCGTGCCGAGCCTGCGACACCATGCGGGAAACGCAATCTGGGTCGATTACGTGGCCGGCCACGCATTTGACCCCAATGCCAGCGATCAGCCCAAGCGCGTGGCCGAGTGCTTCACAAGCTTTGCACTACGCCCTTCGCGCGGCGTCGCACTGGCTGACTCCGGCTTGATCGAAACGCTCTATGAACGGCTGGCCACCCTGAGCGAGCACGGCGTGCTTGATGCGGCTCTGGGCCGCGCCCTTGCCGCACGAATCGCCCGCTTCGACGGTCGGCAAACGCTTCGTTTCGGTTTCGATTATGCCGATCCGATTGCTGCCAACCTGCTGACGCGGGCCGACACCGGTCAGACCTGTGCCATCGACGTAAAAAACGTCCGCCAGGACGGTCTCGTCGGGCTGGGCGTGGCCAAGGCCCGGGCGCGCTGGCTCGACGAGGCCGGGCTGTCCGCCATCTTGACGCACTGGCAGCGTCAGGGCCTGGATGATGTCGTTCGATCGTTCGATTTCGTCCAGGTCTACGAACGTATCGAGCGTGTCGCCCAGCAGGCGGCTACCGACATACGCAGCCGTGGCGGTATCCGCAAGCGAGACGCCAAGATCGACAAGCTTCAGACACTGCTCGGCTGATGCACGTCTTTCCCATGCGCACCTTGCCCTGGCGTGCGTTTTTCGCCGGTTTTGGACTGCTCACGCTCGCACCGATCGGCGTCATCGCTGCTGCGTTGTATGCCGGTCCTGCTCTGGCCGGGTGGCTGTTCGTGCTGATCGTCGCCACCGCGGCCGGCCTAATGCTGGCCGTGCAGATCGGGCTGATGGCCATGGTGCTGTTCGTAGCCACGCGCAACGAAATCACCCTGCGAGGCGGCACCCTGCACCTAAAGGGCGGCGAGTTTCATGAACGTGTGCCACTGGAGACCGTCGTCGGTGCCGAACGGGTGGCTGCCCGCTCGGCCGAGGGGCTAACGGACCTTAGGTGGCGCAACGGCATCACCCTGCCCGGCTTTCGTGTGGGCTGGTATCAGCGCCGCAGAGGCCCGTCGGCTGGGCGGTTCGTGTTCGTGTTGGCCACCCGCGCCTCACCGCTGCTGCATGTAACGACCAACAACCGGTTTGACGTGTTGTTGGGCGTGGACGAGCCTGAGGCGCTGGCCGAGCGGCTGTTGCGTAACGCGCCGGATGATCGCGACTAGGAATAAGCTCCTGGCGGGGCGGCTATCGATCTATCTGTCTTCAATGGGCCCTTATCGCACGGAGATGTCGAGTGGCAATTTGAAGTGATTTACTCTCCCCACAAGCGGCTTTTACCGGGCGTTTTCGCGCTGCTGCGCGAGTGTCTTTTCTTGTTTGCGCAAGAAAAGGCACCAAAAGAAGCGCACCCATCCTCGGCGCCGGCTTCCGCCGGTGCACTCCGATGCTCACGTCGAGGCGATGCGGTCAGGAACTCGCATCGCTTTCGCGATGCTCAAACATGCTGACCGCACCGGCGCGGTGCGCCGGACACGCCTCGACGCTGCGCGTCTACGTCGCCTCACAATGGGGCCCAATACAGCGCGGGCGATCCCAGTTTTACGCTGAGCTAGCGGCTTGCGGGGTTTTTGCGTGGTCATGTCGGCTTACGGCCTTTGGCCTAAGCCGACCTACGCCGACGGACGCACTCCCAACCTGCCGCGCCGTGCCTGTATTGAGTGCCCTTCAGGGCCGGCGCAGACGCTCGGGGCGAGTGGGTGTCCGGCGCACTGCGCCGGCACGGCCAGCATGTCTGAGCGCGGCCAAAGCCGCGCGAGTTCCTGGCCGTGTCCCATTCGCCCCGAGTGGCTGCGCGTACCCGCGTAGCGGGCAGACATGTAGGGGGTCCTTTCCTTTGGTTACTTTCGTTTGGACAAGCAAACGAAATGAACTCGCACAGCAGTGCGAAACCGGCGCTAAAGCCATTCTGTTAAAGCTATACCAGGCGCAACAGGTTCGCGCTCAGGTCGGAATGCCAGCACGCCGCCAAACCGCCACCGCCGGCTTGTAAACCAGATAGCGATACAAGCCATTGGTCACGAACCGGGCATTGTATTGCCGCGGCGCGCGCCCGGCGCTGATCGCCCCATCCGCGCCGACCTGCACGCGGGTGGCCGCGCGCCGCTGGCGAGGATAGACCTCGCGCTGGACATAATCGAAAACGATCTGATCCTGCGTATTGGCTTCATGAATCGCGGCCATGGCGGCCCGGTCGGCCGTGAGCGCGTCGCGAATACGCTGGTCGCTGGCTGCATTGACCCGTCGGGTCAGCGGCGTAAATGGTGCCAGCTCGAGCGCGTTCTGCATCAGCGCTAAGGATTCATCGAAGCGCTCCATCAGCCCCACGAACGCGATACGCGACTCGATTTCGGCAATGGCCGCATCGGCATCCGCCACCCCGGCCAGGGTGACGGTCTGCACGTCGCGATATATCGGGCGTTGAATCCAGGTTTCGAAATCGCCCTCGCGACACCGCCCCTGGGCCACCGAGTATTGATACTGCGACAACGTGCGCTTGGTCGGATCGCGCAGGAACGTATAAAAGCGCAGATCGTCCACGGCCTGTTCGAGATCGGAGGTGCTGCGCACGCTGTGCCCGGCGATCGAGGCAAGCCACGGGTTGATGCGCATGACGCGTCGCAGGTCGGCTGCGGTAAACACGTCGGCATCGTCTCTGAAGCGCTTGACGTCGCAATGTGCTGCGCCGTAGGCACAACGCATGATGTGCTTGAGCGTCTTACCGGCCGTCTTTTTAATTAATATGGATCAGTGCGATCATGCCGCGCGCTCTGAGCGAACGCCGCGTCGGCAGGTGACTGAAACAGACGACGAGCGTCGGGGGAAAGAAATGGTGGCCGGAGACAGAATCGAACTGCCGACACTGCGATTTTCAGTCGCATGCTCTACCAACTGAGCTATCCGGCCACACACTCGCCGTTGCGGCGAGATGCGTATTAAACCGATAGTCGCCGCGTGGGTCAAGACCATCGGTTTCAAAATCATGACGTTGGCGGCACGAAGTGGGTCTCGGCCGTCTGCCCGGAGCCAAAGAAATATTCTTCGGTCTGCTCGGCCAGAAACTCGCGCGCCTTGGGATCGGCGAGATGCAGCCCGTATTCGTTGATCAGCCGGGTCTGCTCTTGCAGCCATTGCTGCCAGGCCACCATCGAGACGTTGTCGTAGATGCGCTTGCCCAGCTCGCCCGGCAGCGGTTGCCGAGGCAGGCCTTCGGCTTCATAACCGAGCTTGACGCATTGCACGGTGTGACTCATAGATTCAGATCCGATTGCGGTGTATCTAAAAGACGTGCGATAGCCGCGGGCACGCCGGGACGCGCCTCGCGCGTAAACCACGCCGTCTGGTCGTCCATGATACGAGTGCCGGCACGGGCCTGCACTCGGTAAGCCTGAATCTGCAGCAAAAAATGCGTGAATCCGTGGCTCATGGGCGCCAAACGGCGGATCTCTGCAACCTCGATACCGAAACGCTCGCCACAGAACGCGGCGATAGCCTGTTCTGGGTCCATCTCGGGGAGGCTCCATAGCCCGCCCCAGATGCCGCTCGGCGGGCGTTTTTCCAGCAGAACGCGGCCGCGTTCGTCTTCGATGACCAGCATGGCGGTATGACGCTCGCTGCGTTTCTTTTTCTTGCGCGGCGCGGGAATCTGCTCCTGCCGGTCGTCGCGATAGGCAATGCAGTCACCGGCCAGCGGACAGCGTGCACAGGCCGGACGGCGGCGCGTACACAGCGTGGCCCCCAGGTCCATGATGGCCTGGGTGTAATCCGTCACCCGCTGGGCCGGGGTATAGCGCTCGGCCAGCGGCCAGAGCTGATTCTCATAGGCGCTGGTACCGGGCGTGGCACGCACGCCGGCGACGCGGGCGATCACGCGCTTGGCGTTGCCGTCCAGTATCGGCGCCCAGACGCCAAACGCCTGGGCCACCACCGCCCCCGCGGTCGAGCGCCCGATGCCGGGGAGCGTCATCAACGTCTCGACGTCGTGCGGAAACTCGCCCTCAAAAGAGTCGACCACCACGCGCGCTGCCGCGTGCAGGTTGCGGGCCCGGGCGTAGTAGCCCAGCCCCGCCCAGTAGGCCATGACCGTATCGCTGTCGGCACGGGCCAGGCTGTACACGTCGGGAAAACGCGCCATGAAGGCATTGAAGTAGCCAATGACGGTGGCCACTTGGGTCTGCTGGAGCATGATCTCGGCCACCCACACCCGATAGGGCGTGCGCGGATGCTGCCAGGGCAAATCATGGCGGCCGTGGACGTCGAACCAGTCCAGCAGGCGATCGGCGATGGCCGCCGGCGCGGCCTCGGAAGAAATCTCGGCGTTGTCGCTCATGTCAGTCGGCTTTCGGCTTGGCCCGCGCATGCGCGTCGGCGACCTGTTCGATGGCGCGCCCGGTATCACGGATCTGGCCGGCCAGCGCGCGGCGAATCGCCCAGGGGCCAATCAGCGGCGGCACCCAGAAATTCGGAACCAGCGCGGCGTCGAACGCGATACGTGTCTGCCCGTCGCCGGCCGGCTTAAAACGCCACTCGGCCCGGCCCTGCTTGAAATCCCCGGCGCCTGGCACAAACCGCATGATAAGACGCTGCGGCGGAGACAACGACAGGTCCGCCACCTGTCGAACACGCTTGCAGTAAAACGCCACGCACATCGAAAGCGTCGACGACAGACGCCCGGGCGCGATCAATCGGCTCTGGCGGATCAGATCGGCGGCCTCGGCGAGTGCTGAAAAATCGGTCGCCGCGGCGAAGGCGGCCGCCGGCGGGCGATCGATGTCGAGCTGCCCGGTCACAACGTACTGGGTCGTGTTGTCCGAGTCCTCGGTGCGGACCGACAGATCCTTGAGTTCGGCCGCACCGGCGGCAACACACAGCCCGCTCAGCACGACCGCGAGCGCGACGCGTGGCCGATCACGAGCCGGCATCGCCGTCGGCCTCGGATTCGCCGGACGACATCGGCGGCTCATCGCGTCGGCGCTCGATCGTCAGCTCGGCGTCGGGATAGACCAACGAACCGGTCAACCGCAGCCGCGCCGGCGCACGGCCTTGAGAACGCGGCATGAGCTGAAACTGATAATCCAGCGCATCCTTGGCCAGGTCATAGCGGCCTTCGCCCTCGCCCCGGAGCCGGTCGTTCTGCCACGCCATATGGGTGGTGCGGGCCACGCCGTGATCAAACGTCAGGTTCGCGGCAAGCGCTTCGATCGGCGTGACTGGCGCGCTGTCGGACGGCGGCATCGACTTCCCTCGCGCTCGCGCAACCGCCTGATCCAGATCATAGCCGGCCAGCCGAGCGTCGGTGACCGATACCGATGCCTGGCCGGCCAGCGCCTGACCCAGCGCGGTGTCGTTGTCGCCCTGGGTGGCGATATCCAGATCGATATCGGCCATCCCGGTAAAGCGCTGATCACGCGCCAGATCAGACATAAACGCGCCCAGTGCGATATGACGCATTTCGGCCGTCAACATATATCGCGTGGTATCTACCTTGCGCTGGATACGCCCCGACGCGCTCAAGCGCCCGTCATAGGCGGCTGCGGTCAAGCTCGCCAGCTCGGCCTCGTCTGGGCGCGCTTTGATTCGGGCCTCGGCATCAGCGAGCGACAGCCCGGCAGCTTTCAGGGCGCCGACGCGCAGCGTGCCGTCGAAGCGGCTCTTCTCCAGTGCAGGCCAGAGCTGGCCGAGACGTTGCGCGCCGTCGTCATCGGCGGTCGTGGTATCGGCGCGGTCTTCGGGCGGCAGATAGCGATCGACATCCAGCCGGTCCAGCCGCAGATCGAAACCGACGAGCGGATCATCAGACATCGCGACGGTGGCCATGCCCGTCAGATGGCTCTGGTCCAGCTCGGCAGCGATCTGCTTGAAGCGAACACGCTCTTCATTGCCTTCGAACTGGGCGTCGAAGCCGGCATGCGCCAATGCGGCCGTGTCGCGAATCAGCGGCGGCGCGATACGAAACTGGGCCAGCACCGAGCGCGGCGAGAACGGCTTGATCGTAAGCCGCCCGCTATAGTGCGTATGCGCGCCCAATCGCTTGCCATCGATCTTGCCAGTCACGGCCAGCCCGCCGCTCTGCATCAAGAAGTCGGCCAGTGAATAACGCCCGGCCGCGAAATCCGCCTCACCGCTGGCGGAGACGCTGGCCTCCTGCAAGCCACCCGGCACGCTGTTGCCGTCGACCAAGAGATTCAGATTGAGATGAGAAAACCGATAGAACCGATCCGCCAGATGCGGCTCGATCCGCGTCATCAGAAACACCTCAGCGCGAACTGCACTGTCGGCGCGACGCAGCTTACCGCTGACTTCTAGCCGAAACGGCGCGCCGTCGGTCATACGCCCCGTTTGCAGCCGGCCAGCGCTCCATTCCCAGGTCTGCTGCCGGGCCAAGTCGACATAACGGATATCGGCGTCATTGATCTCAAGCGCACTGACCGACAGCGAGGCAAGCGGCAAATCGGTGGCCGAGCCATCCAGCGCAGCGGTGTGACTCGGCGCACCGAGCGACTGGCCCGGGCCGGCGGCCAGCGCATCGATAATGCCGTCCCAGTTATCTTGGCCGTGCGCGCCGCGAGCCAGCACCATACGCAGCCCGGAAATCGTGACCGCGCCCACGGCCAGCCGGCCGGCCAGTAGCGCGAGCGGCCGGGGCGCGACGCGCACGCGGGCGATGTGGGCCAGCTGGGACTTGCCCAAATCACTGGGGTTGCCGACCTCGATGGACTCAAGGCGCACGGCCGGAAACGGCAACAGATCGAGCGCGATCGGGCCGTCGATACGCACCTGACGGCCCACGCTCTGGCTGGCCAACGCCTCGATACGGCTGCGATAGGCATCCGGATTGAAGCTGACATACAGCCAGGTCACGCTGCCGGCCACAGCCACAATCAGCGCGCCCACAAGCCCCAGTGCCCAGATATGCCAACGTTTCATGAGGTGACGACCATCGCAATCACTCGTGTTTAAGGCGCATCCTGCGCGGTGGCGTCTGCCGGGTTATTCTACCGCCGATGCGCGACCCGCGCGGGCGGCGACGCCGACCATTTGAAGCCACGAACATCGAAGTTATGCAGATTGAAGTCAACGGCCAGACGGCCGACTGCCCGGACGATGCCACGTTGGCCGGGGTGCTCGAGCAACTGGGCTATGGCGAGCGCCGCGTCGCCGTCGAGCACAACGGCGAGATCATCACCCGGGCCGATTACGCCACCACCCCCGTAAACGCCGGTGACACCTTAGAAATCGTGCATGCCATCGGCGGCGGCCAGGCCGAGACCGTGGCCGATACCTTCACCGTGGCCGGGCGCACGTTCACCTCGCGCCTGTTAGTGGGCACCGGCAAGTATGCCGATCTGGATGAAGCCGACGCGGCCATTACCGCCTCCGGGGCCGAGATCGTGACCATGGCCATTCGGCGCACGCCGGCGCTGACCGACCCGGCCGCACGCGAGGCCCGCAACCTGCTGGACGTGGTCTCGCCGGACAAGTACACCCTGCTGCCCAACACCGCCGGCTGCTACAGCGCCGACGAGGCGGTGCGTACCTGTCGCATGGCGCGCGAGCTGCTCGACGGGCACAACCTGGTCAAGCTCGAAGTCATCGGCGACGAAAAGACGCTGTATCCCGATGTGGCCGAGACGCTGGTCGCCGCCCGCGAGCTGGTCGCCGACGGCTTTGACGTAATGGTCTATACCAGCGACGACCCGATCGTGGCCAGAAAGCTCGAAGACATCGGCTGCTGCGCGATCATGCCGCTGGCCGGGCCGATCGGCTCGGGCCTGGGTATTCAGAACCGCTACAACGTCTCCGAGATCGTGGCGCATGCCAGCGTACCGGTACTCGTCGACGCGGGCGTGGGTACGGCCTCCGATGCGGCCATCGCCATGGAGCTGGGCTGCGACGGCGTGCTGCTCAACTCGGCCATCGCCGCGGCCGGAAAACCGGTTCTCATGGCCCAGGCCATGCGCCACGCGGTCATCGCGGGTCGCCAGGCCTATCTGGCCGGGCGCATGCCGCGCCGGCGCTATGCTACGGCCTCATCGCCGATGACCGACTTGGCGTTTCAATGAGCGATGAGTCCGCGCACGCGCCGCGTCGAATCAAGAGCTTCGTCAAACGCGAAGGCCGGCTCACGCCGGGTCAGGAGAAAAACCTCGCCGATCTGTGGCCACGCTATGGCCTCGAACGACCCGACACGCCTATCGACTGGCCCAGCGTGTTCGCACGCCGCGCCCATCGCACGCTGGAAATCGGTTTTGGTGCCGGCGAAGTCCTGGCCGATTTGGCCATCAATCACCCCGAGCGGGACTTTATCGGCATCGAGGTCTATCGCACCGGCGTGGGCCGCCTGCTGGGCGCGCTCGAGGCGGCCGGCGCGACCAACACCCGCGTGTTTCGCGACGATGCCGTCGAGGTGCTGGCCGCGGCCTTTGCCGATAATTCGCTGGATGAAGTGCTGCTGTATTTTCCCGATCCCTGGCCCAAGAAGCGCCACCACAAGCGCCGGATCGTCCAGCCGGTCTTTGCCGACGAGATCGCCCGCGTGTTGGCACCCGGCGGGCTCTGGCGCCTGGCTACCGACTGGGAAAACTACGGCGAGCACATGCGCGACGTGCTGGATGCCCATCCGGCCTTCGAAAACGTCGGCGATAACGCCGACGGCACCGTCAGCGCCCCGCCGCGGCGCGATACCCGCTTCGAGAACCGCGGCTTGAAAAAGGGTCATGTGGTGCACGATCTGGCCTATCGCCGGCGATCGTAGGCTCGGTACGCTTTTTGCTTCGGGACAAGCCGGGTCGAGGGCATGCGCCTGCGACCAACGGCGCGTGGCGGGCCATGTCCTGACACGCTAGCGTGACCTGGCCGACGACGACGTCCGGCGGCCTATCGTCTTGTCTGGGGGGGCACTATGAACGATCGCTCTTACGCCGGGGCCCGCTCGCCCGTGCTGGGCGTGCTCGACGGTCTGGATCGCGTGCTGGGCTGGGCCGAGCGCGTGATCGTGGCGGGCAGCGTGCTGGTCATGGCGCTACTTATGGCCGCCCACGTGGTGGGCAATCTGGTCTTCGGCCAGGGCATTCCCGGCACCTATGAGATCACCGAGCTGCTCATCGTGGTGATGACGTTCGTGGGCGTGGGCTATGCCACACGCTGCGCGCGCCATATCAGCATGTCGGCTGTCTACGACACGCTCTCCGGCACGCCGCGCAAGACACTGCTCATCGTCATCAGCCTGGGCACGGCGGCGCTGATGTTCTATTTCGCCTATAAGTCGGCGCAGTACGATCTCGACATCTTTGAACGCGGGCGGGTGAGCTCGTCGGTGGGCATCCCGCTGTGGATGGTCTATATCGCCCTGCCCGTGGGTTTTAGCCTGGCCGGCATCCAGTATCTGCTGACCGTGGCCCGCAATCTGGCCAGTCCTGGGACCTGGCGCTCGTTTCGCGAGCGTGAAGGCTATGCCGACGTGCCGGATTCGGGCGACGCCGCCGAGGGAGGCCTGAAATGACGCTCTGGCTCGGCCTGATCATGGGGGTACTCCTGCTCATGGGCTTTCCCATGATGGTGCCGCTGGCGGTGGGCACCCTGTTCATGATGTTCACGGGCATGACGTTTTTCGGCCCCGACCAGATGGTCTCGTGGATGATCACCGGCGTGGGCAGCTGGGTGCTGGCCGCCGTGCCCATGTTCATCTTCGCCGCCGATATTCTTACCAAGGGCCATACCGCCAATCGGCTGCTGGATCTGGTTGACTCGTTCACCCGCCACCTGCGCGGCGGCCTGCCGATCACCACGGCCGTGTCCTGTGCGCTGTTCGGGGCCGTCTCGGGCTCGACCCAGGCCACCGTGGTGGCCATGGGCTCCCCCATGCGCCCACGCCTGCTGGCCAAGGGCTATCCCGACAGCTTTGCCCTAGCGCTGATCATCAACGCCTCGGACGTGGCCCTGCTCATCCCGCCGTCGATTGGCTTCATCGTCTATGGCGTGGTGATGAAGACCTCGATCGGCGATCTGTTTCTGGCCGGCATCCTGCCCGGCCTGCTAATCATGCTGCTGTTCGCCGTCTATTGTTATATCGGCGCCCGCATTCAAAAGATCACGCCGGAACCACGGGCCAGCTGGGCGGACCGGCTCAAGGCGCTGCGTCGCACACTCTTGCCGCTGGGGTTCCCGGTGCTGGTGGTGGGCGGTATCTACGGCGGCTATTTCAGCGCCGTGGAGGCCTCGGCGGTGGCCGTGGCCTATGCCTTCGTGCTGGAAGTGATCATCTATCGACAGGTCAGCATTCGGGATCTGGGCTCGATCGCGCTGTCCACCGGGCTGATCACGGCGGTGGTGTTCGTACTGGTGGCGCTGGGAGCGGCGTTTTCACAGACCATCGGCACCGCGGGCATTCCCGAAGCCGTGCTGGGCCCGGCCATCGAGGCCATCGGCACCAACCAGTTCCTGGCGCTGCTCTTGATCGCCGCAGCCTTCTTCGTCGGCTGCATGTTCGTCGATCCGATCGTGGTCATCCTGATTCTGGTGCCGATCTTCAAGCCGTTGATCGACTCGGCCGGGCTGGACCCGATCCACGTCGGCGTGATCGTGACGTTGCAGGCAGCCATCGGCTCGGCCACGCCGCCCTTTGGCTGTGACATCTTCACGGCCATCGCAGTGTTCCGGCGCCCGTATATGGATGCGATACGCGGCACGCCGCCGTTTATCGCCATCCTGCTGCTGGCCACCCTGATCCTGATCGTCTTCCCGCAGATCTCGCTGCTGCTGCCCTCGCTGGGTAGCGCCAGCTAGTCGCGCCGCAGACAAAAAAGCCGGGCTCTCGCGCCCGGCTTTTTCTGGCCAACGTGTAGTCTGCGCTTTAGTTCTTGGCGTTATCGAACTCGTGCAGCAGGATATTCAGGGCCTGCTTGCCCTGTTCACCGGTGTTTTCGACGAAAGTCTGCCGAATCGGCGTTGCCAGTTTGCGAAAGGCGTTTCGCTGGGCATCGTCGAGCTTGATGACCTGAATATCCGACTTGGATTTGATGGTATCCAGACGCTCCTTGTTGAACCGGGTCTGGATGTCGTAGCCGGTCTTGACCAGGCCATCGGTCACGCTCTTGACCATTTTCTGCTGGTCGGCCGACAGGCTCTTCCACCAGTCCAGATTGCCCATCAGGGTGGCCACGAACTGGGACTGATCGGCAAAGATCATATAGTCCTGTACTTCGTAGAAGCCCATCTCCTCATGCGCGAACACCGGCTGGATATTGCCCTCGGCCTGGCCCTGCTGCAGCGCGCTGTAGAGCTCGCCGTAAGCGATGCTGATCGGGTTGGCGCCGTAGGCCTTGTAGGTGGCCCGCAGCAGGCTGTTGTCCATCACGCGAATCTGCAGGCCCTTCATATCAGCCGGCGTATTAATAGCCTTGTTGGCGGTCCACACCTGGTAGCCCTCGGGCAGCTCGGCCAGTGGCTTTAAGCCGCGCTTGGCAAAGGCCTGCTGCCAGGGCTTGCTCTGGAGAAACGCCGGCGAGTTCAATACCTGGGCGGTTGTCCATTGATCCGACGGCATCACGAAGTTCAGCGACAGCAGCTGGGATTCCGGCACCGTGCCGCCGAGTGCGCCCGAGCCAAAGCCGATCTGGATCGCCCCGTTCTGCACCGCATCGTAAAGCGCCGAGTAGGTCGAGCCCCACTTGCCGTAGGGCAGAAGCTGCACCGTGATATCGCCGTCGCTCTTGGCTTCGATCTGTTTCTTGAACGCCTCGGCGTAGGCGTACTGGACGCTGGTTTCGGTCTCTTCCAGGCCCACGCGCCAGGTCTCGGCCTGGGCCAGCGTGCTCATGCCGGCGATGCCGAGCGCAGCCGCCGTGAATACAAAATGACGCAGTTGCATCGCTATCCCCCTTTGGATGGTTGTCACTTCACCTAAGAGCAAGGATCGTGCCCTGTCAACTTGGCCCGGGCGCGTGGCTTATACAGCTACAGCGTCGAAGGCGCGACGGCGCGTGGTTTACACTGCCGGGCCCCACATTCGCCGGTGCAGGCTCTGCGCATCGGCGCCAGCAAGGAACCCGCATGGATTATCGCCCGCTCGGGAGATACCGACATCCAGGTGAGCGCCATCTGTCTTGGCACCATGACCTTTGGCGAACAGAATACCGAAGCACAGGCCCACGAGCAGCTCGACTATGCCGTGGCCAACGGCGTGAACTTCATCGATGCGGCCGAGATGTATCCGGTGCCGCCCAAGGCCGAGACCCAGGGCCGTACAGAAGAATATATCGGCAGCTGGCTAGCCAAGACCGGCAAGCGCGCCGACGTGGTTCTGGCCAGCAAGGTGACCGGCCACGCCCGCACCAATATGGATTATGTCCGCGACGGCGAGACCCCGCGCCTATCACCGGCGCATATCCGCCGCGCCATCGAGGGCAGCCTGTCGCGCCTGCAGACCGATTATCTGGATCTGTACCAGCTGCACTGGCCGGACCGCTACACCAACTTCTTCGGCCAGCTCGGCTACAGCCACGATGCCAGCGAAACCCCCATCGCCATCGAGGACACACTGGCCGAGCTGGGCAAGCTGGTGGATGAAGGCAAGATCCGCCACGTGGGCCTGTCCAACGAAAGCCCCTGGGGCACCATGCGGTTCCTACGCGCGGCCGAAGCCGACGGCCTGCCGCGGGCGGTATCGATCCAGAACCCCTACTCGCTGCTCAATCGCTCGTTCGAGATCGGCCTGTCGGAAGTGGCCATCCGCGAGCAGGTGGGCCTGCTGGCATACTCGCCGCTGGCCTTTGGCATGCTCACCGGCAAGTATGAAAACGGCGCGAAACCGGACGGCGCACGCCTGACCAAATGGGAGCGTTTTGCGCGCTACAACGGCGAGCGCGGGCGTGATGCCACCAGCCGCTATGTAGCCATCGCGCGCGAGCACGGCCTGGACCCGGCGCAGATGGCGCTGGCGTTTGTCACCTCGCGCGACTTCGTCACGTCCAACATCATCGGCGCCACAACGATGGAACAGCTCAAATCGAACATCGATTCGGCCGAGCTCACGCTGTCCAGCGAAGTCATGGAAGCCTTTGAGGCCGTACACGCGGGCAATCCCAACCCCTGCCCTTAGTGGCTATGGCACGCCTTGATTGACCGGGCGTATTCGACAGCCAAAGAAAAAGCCGGCACATGAGGCCGGCTTTTTTGGGTCTGCGCTAGCCCTCGTGGGCCGCTGCGCTGGGGCCGCTGTGATCAGCCGGTCGCCTTGTGGGCTGTCGCCGGCTGGGCGTGGTTGGCTTCACGGGCAGGGACATAGCGGTAGTATTCGATGCCCACGTCGCGGAAATCGGCCTGGTCCGTCTCGCCGATGTGATCGACCACGAACTCGTCGCTGGCCGGCGCCGGTTCCACGTCGGCCGGATGACCGTCGTGGAGCGCTGCATACTGGTTAGCATCCAGATTTAGGGGCGCCCCCAGAGCTTCCTGGAAATTGATCTTGGCGGCGGCCGCCTCCCAGCCTTCGGCCACGCGCATGGGCAGGGCTTCGGCGGCGTCGCCGCTGCCATAACCCAGGGCCAGCCAGTGCTGGCCGCCCAAGGCCAGCGTGGCGTCGTAGGCCTCGGTGAAGCCGGCAGCCAACCAGGCCGGCAGTGCGGCCGTATACAGATTACCCAGGTCACGCATGGTGTCGCTGCCCAGGCCCAGCTTGCCGGCCACCAGGTTGGTCCAGAGCTCGGTCTTGCGCAGATAGCGCATCAGATCGCCGGCCAGCGGGAAGGCATCGTCGCCCGAGGCGCCGGCGGCTACGCGCTCGCGCATGTTGGGCGAGGCCCCGGCGATCTCGGCCAGCAGGTCGTTGAAATCCACGCCCGTGCCGCGGGCGTATTCGGCCAGCTCGGCGTGGTTGTCGGCATCGCCGTCGGCCAGGGCAAACAGATAGGCCATCGCCCAGCCCGCCGAGGGCATGCGGTGATACGGCCGGTGCATGAACACGGCGTCTACGGTATGAAAATAATCCGCGCGCCGGCCGCCGCCCTGCCGCGCCAGCATGGCGTTCATGGCCTGGCGCGTGGCATCGACGTAACAGCTGGTGGAGTAGCGGCCGTTGAAGACTGGCAGGTCTTGCATCTGGCCGTCCGAGCGCTGCGGCTGGCCACGAAAACGAGCGAACGGCTTACGGAAATCGACCATCCGATAGTCCGAGGCACTGCCCGACCGGGCCAGATCGACGTGCAACAGCTTGGGCTCGGCCTCAAGCAGGATCGCGACCGCGCCCGCGCCCTGCGTCGGCTCACCGGTGGAGCCGCGTTCGTATTCGGCGATATCCGAGCAGACCACGATCGCCTTGCGGGTCGCGCCGTCGGTGGCCAGAAAGCGCAGCGCGCCCTTCATGGCATAGACACCGCCCAGACAGGCGTGCTTGAACTCGGGCACCTCGCATTCGCGCGACATGGCCGGCTTGCCATGGGTGGCCAGCGCATCGTCGAGCATGCCCTTGACGATCACCGCCCCCGCCGAGTTGTCCGAGGACGACTCGGTGCCCAGCGCCAGATAGCCGATCTCCTGCGGGTCGATATCGTAGGCCTGGATCAGACGCCACACCGCGTTGGCTGCCAGCGTATAGACACTCTGCTCGGGCCCGCGCATACGAAAGCTGTGGCCGACCACCTTGCGGATCTTGTCCCAGGGCTGGTTGTTCCAGGAACACCAGTCTTCGAGATTGACGCGATACGGCGGCAGATAGAGCGCCAGTCCACTGATACCCGGCATGGCATGCCTCGTCGTTTGACGTCGCGCGGGGCGCGGCGATGGGTTTTGAAGGAGGCCATGCTAGCAAAGCGCGCCCCTGCACGCTCGCGGTGCATTCGGCACGCCGCACGATTTGCCGTATCCTCTCGCGCGAAACTGCCCGGTAGCACCGTCACCATGAGCCAAGCTAGCGCCCGCGCGCACAGCAACATCGCGCTGATCAAATACTGGGGCAAGCGCCAGACGCATCTGAACCTGCCGGCGGTGGGCTCGATCTCGGTCACGCTCGACGATCTGTATACCGATACCACCGTGCGCTTTGACGACACCCTGGACGGCGATTGCGCGCGCATCGGCGGCGCCGAGGTCGACGTGGCGCGATTTTCAGAGTTCGTGGACATCGTGCGCGCAGAGGCCGGTATCGACACGCGCGTGGCCATCGAGTCGCATAACAATTTCCCCACCGGCGCCGGGCTGGCTTCATCGGCTTCGGGTTTTGCAGCCCTGGCGCTGGCCACCGCAGACGCCGCTGGACTGGATCTGACGCCCCGGGCGCTGTCGATTCTGGCCCGGCGCGGCTCCGGCTCGGCGGCCCGCTCGATCTTCGGCGGCCTGGTCGAGATGCACCGCGGGATCACGACCGACGGCAGTGATGCATTTGCCGAGCCGATGCTGGATGCCTCTTCCTGGCCGCTCGAAGTAGTCGTGGCCATCACCGACAACACCAGCAAGAAGATCAACTCCACCGCCGGCATGAGCCACCTGGATACCCGCTCGGATTACTACGAGGCCTGGGTCAATCGCGCCGAGGATGATCTGGCCGACATGCGCGCCGCGATCGCCGCACGCGACTTCACCGCCGTGGGGGCACTGTCCGAAATGAGCGCGCTCAAGCTGCACGCCCTGATGCTCTCCACGCGCCCCGGGCTGATCTACTGGAACGCGGCCACCGTCTCAGCCATGCACGCCGTGCGCGAGATGCGCGCGGGCGGCCTGGAGACGTATTTCACGATCGACGCGGGCCCCCAGCTCAAGGCGCTCTGCGCGCCCGGCCAGGGCGCTGCCGTGGCCGCCGAGCTGGCCCGCGTGCCCGGCGTGCTGGATACCCGGCTGACCGGGCTAGGCCCGAACGCGCATCTGCGATGACGCCAGGCGCGATCCACTTCAGCGCCCCGGGCAAGCTGTTCTTGCTAGGCGAATATGCAGTACTGGAAGGCGCGGCGGCGCTGCTCACAGCCGTTGATCGCCGGGCCCGGGTGCGTCTTGCGCCCGCCCCCGATAACCAGTGGCGAATCAGCGCGCCCAATCTGGGCCTGCACGACCAGCCGCTGGCCGGCGATGGCAGCCTGCCGCCCGCCTGCGACGACACCCTGGCCGACCGGCTCAAGGTTTTTGACGCCGTGCGGGCCTATGTCGCGGCGCGGCTGGATCGCCCCCTGCCGGCGCTGACTGTGCATATCGACACCGCCGACTTTGCCGTCGACGGCCACAAACTGGGCCTGGGCTCAAGTGCGGCCGTGGCCGCAGCCCTGACCGCTGCCCTGGCGCGCGCGGCCGAGTTGACGCTCTCGCAGCAAACGCTGGCCGAGTGGGCCATCGCTGCACACCGCGCGGCCCAGAACGGCACCGGCAGCGGCGGCGACGTGGCGGTATCCATCTACGGCGGACTCATCAGCTATGTGCGCGACACCCCGCCGCAGGCGCTGGCCTGGCCCGCAGCACTTACCGGGCGTGCCGTGGTCACCGGGCAAGGCGCCAGCACGCCGGACCTCGTCGCGCGTGTCTATGCCTATGGCCAGCGTGATGCTGCCGGTTTTGCCGCCGATATCGCCCGGTTGGGCGGCCTGGCGCGCGAAGCCAGCAGCGCGCTGGCCGATACTTCGGTCTTTCTCGACCTGGCCCAGCGTTACTTCACCGCGCTAAAAACGCTGGATACGCACGCGGCGGCCGGTATCGTAAGTGCACGCCACGAGCATCTGGCGGCTCTCGCCGCCCAGCACCGGGGCGTATTCAAGAGCTCCGGGGCCGGCGGCGGCGATGTGGGGCTGTTGTTTGCCAATCACCACAGCGCCAGCGCGGCGCTGTACGGCGCGTTCGCCGCCGCCGGTGCCGAGGTGCTGGATCTGGGTTTCAACGCGCCGGGGCTGTGCCAGGAGCCGGCGTGAGCGCGCCAGCCCGGCTCGGTTAAACTACTGTAATACGCATTGATCGCGGCGGGCCCGCGAGCGTCTTTCGACAAAGGAACGCCACGGCATGAGCCATTCCCGTATCCCGCAGTTCTACAAGTTCTCGGTGGCCGACCGGCTGCGTGCCTTGCTCGAGCGCGAGGTCATCAGCGAGGTCGAATACGATGCGCTGATGGACGGCACCCATCTGCTGGATGCCGACACCGCCGACCGGCTGATCGAAAACGTCATCGGCGCCTTCGGCCTACCGATGGGTCTGGGGCTGAACTTTCAGATCAACGAGCGCGACTATCTGATCCCCATGGTGGTTGAAGAGCCCTCGATCATCGCGGCCGTCTCTTCCGCGGCCAAGCTGATCCGGCGCTCGGGCGGCTTCACCTCCACCGCCGAGCGGCCCATGCTCATCGGCCAGATTCAGGTCGTGAACGTACCCCACGCGGCCCATGCCAAGCAGGCCGTGCTGCAGGCCAAGGAAGAGATCCTGAACCTGGCCAACAGCCTGCACCCGAACATGGTGGCCCGCGGCGGCGGCGCGCACGATGTCGAGGTGGTCACCCACGGCGCCACGGCTAACCACGGCGAAATGCTGGTGGTACATCTGGTGGTGGACACCCGCGATGCCATGGGGGCGAATCTCGTCAACACCATGTGCGAAGGCGCCGCCCCGCTGGTGGAAAAGATCACCGGCGGCGAAGTATTCTTGCGCATTCTGTCGAACCTGACCGACCGGGCGCTCGTGCGTGCGCGCTGTGTGATTGCCCCCGAAACACTGGCCACCGGCGATCGCGCCGGCACCGAAGTCCGCGATTCGATCATCCTAGCCAACGAATTCGCCGAGATGGATCCCTACCGGGCCACCACCCATAACAAGGGCATCATGAACGGCATTGATGCCGTAGCCATTGCCACCGGCAACGACTGGCGGGCCATCGAGGCCGCGGCCCATGCCTATGCCGCACGCACCGGGCGTTATCGCTCGCTCACCCGCTGGTATGCCGACGACGCTGGCAACCTGGTGGGTGAGCTGGAGATGCCGCTCAAGGTGGGCACCGTCGGCGGCCAGGTGGAATCCAATCAGGCGGTCAAGATCGCTCATCGCGTGCTGGGTATCGAATCGGCCGCCGAGCTGGCCGAAGTGATCTGTGCCGTGGGCCTGGCGCAGAACTTTGCGGCCATCAAGGCGCTGTCCACCGACGGCATCCAGCGCGGGCACATGACGCTGCATGCCCGCAGTGTGGCCATGGCCGCTGGTGCTACCGAAGCCAACTTCGACGAAGTGGTCGACCGCCTGGTGGCCGGCGGCGATATCAAGGTGTGGAAGGCCCGCGAGATCATCGCCGGTCTCGACGGCCAGGACGTCAACGACCCGGCCAACGCCTCGGCCACCAGCACGCCCAAGACCGATGTCGTTGGCCACGGCGAGGCCACCGGCGATTTCGGCTACGGCAAGATCATCGTGCTGGGCGAGCATTCGGTGGTGTATGGCCGCCATGCCATCGCTGCTCCCATTCCGCTGAACGTCCGCGCCGAAGTGCGCCCGCAGGCTTCTGATATCGACCTGCTGATTCCGCGTTGGGGCGTGGAAATGCGCTTTTCCGAGCCCGAGGGCAAGATCAGCTCGCTGCACGAGTCGATCTCCCTGATTGCCGAGCGCTTGGGCGTGGCCGATCGCGGCATGCGTATCGATGTCTTCCCGCGGGTGCCGCGCGCCAACGGCCTCGGCGCGTCAGCCGCCCTGGCGGTGGCCGTGATTCGTGCCATGGCGCGCGCTTTCGATATCCAGATCTCTGATCGCGAAATCTCCAACCTGGCCTACGACGTCGAGAAGATCGCCCACGGTACGCCCAGCGGTATCGACAACACCCTGGCCACCTTTGGCCGGCCGATCCTGTTTCGCAAGGACAACCCCCAGGCCCGCGCCGAGATTCGTGACCTGGCCACCCCCAAGCCTATTCCGGTGGTCATCGGCCTGTCCGGCGTAGCCACCCTGACCGCGCAGACCGTCGGTAACGTCCGAGCCGCCTGGCAGAAGAATCCGGCCCGCTACGAGGCCATATTCGACCAGATCGACGGCCTGGCACTGGCCGGGGTCGACGCGCTGGCGCGCGGCGATATCGCCGAGCTGGGCGATCTGATGAATATCGATCACGGCCTGCTCAACGCGCTGCAGGTCTCCTCCTGGGAGATCGAAGAGCTGGTGGAAATCGCCCGCTCCAACGGCGCGCTCGGCGCCAAGCTCACAGGCGGCGGCGGCGGCGGTGCCATGATCGCGGTAGCGGAAAGGGATCGCGTCGAAGGCGTCGCTGCTGCCATGCGCGCGGCCGGCTACAATAGTTTCATTACGGAAATCCGCTCATGAGCCAGTCCATGAACGCATCGTCATCTCCCGCCGAGCCGCGGATCGTGTCTTTTGACGACGAACCGCTGATCCTGGTCGATTCCGACGACAACGTCATCGGCCATATGCCCAAGGCCGAGGCCCATCTCGGCGCGGGCGTGCTCCATCGCGCGTTTTCGATCTTTCTATTCAACGACAACGGCGACGTGCTCATGCAGCAGCGCGCCGAGGGCAAGCAGCTTTGGGGCGGATTCTGGTCCAACAGCGTGTGTAGCCACCCTCGACGCGGTGAAACGGTTGCTGCGGCGGCCAAGCGGCGCCTGGAAGAAGAGATTGGCGTCGAGGCTGACGTACACTTTCTCTATCAGTTCGAATACCACGCCCAGTTCGGTGATATCGGCGCCGAACACGAGATGTGCTCGGTCTTCATCGCCCACTCGAACGCGGCAGTGGCCGGCAATCCGACCGAAATCGCCGACTTTGCCTTCATGGCGCCGGACGAGCTCGACGCGGCCCTGGCTGCAGAGCCCGATCGTTACACGCCGTGGCTGAAGATGGAATGGCCGCGCATCCGTGAGGCCCACTGGGACGCCGTCACGACCCCGGCCCGCGTCGGCTGACTCTGCCAACAGAAAAGCCGGCATAAAGCCGGCTTTTTCATGGCGGACGGGTCACCAGTTCGTAGCGGGACCGTTATGGCCGTGGAGGCACATCAGCTCGCCCCGGCGTCCTCATCGCCCTGATCGAGCGCGCTGTCGCTAGCCGGCGCAGATGGGCTAGAGCCGGCCTCGGCCTCGAGTGCGGCCGCAGGGCGCGTGCTGGTCTCGGAGGCCTTGGCCACCGGCACGTCCGGAATCGCCGGGTACTTGGCCAGCTGCTTCTGATACTGGTCCAGAAAGCCGTCTGAACCGTTCTCGCGAATCGAGCTGGTGTACTGGCCGCGTTTCAGAGCCAGGTCACTCACGCCCTTGGCGACGACGTTGACGATCTTCCACTGGCCGCTGCTTTTATCGAGCACATAGTTGATCGGCACGGTCTTGCCATCGGCGTGGATTACGGTGTTGACCTGGGCGCGGCCGCCGGGGGCATCGCCGGTGCTCTTGATCTCAAACGACTGCCCCGAATAACTCTTGAAGCGCGAGGCATAGGTCGCGATCGTATCTTTGCGGAACATGGCCTGGTACTGCGTCTGCTGCTCGGCGTTCAACTTGCTCCAGGAGCTGCCCAGCGCCAGACGCGCAATACGATTCAAATCGAACGATCGATCGATGACCGGCGCCAGTTTTTTGTACCGCCCGTCGAAACCCAGCGTGTCGGCCTGTTTCATCGTGGCGATCAGCGTGTCGTCCAGCGACTCCACCACGCTCTTGGCCGGCGCGGCAGCAGCAACGCTCCATACGCTTATGCTGGCACACAGGACGGTGAGTCCGATCAAGCTTCTGAACAAACGTGTCGCTGGCTTCATAACAATTCCTTGGATTGGTTCCCGGCACGCGCTGGCAGTCGAATCCTCGACGCCGCGTGGATGAGTATGGGGACCGGGCCCGTTTCGACAAGCGGATTACATCGCGCGCAACGTGTCTGTGTGCTGAATATTACAGCGTCGCCAAGCGCGATTCGGCCTAACTCTCACGCTCGCGATGATAGTCCCGGCCGCGCCAGGCGCTGCGCAGTCCTTGCCAATATCGCAGCGCCGACGACCAGGTCATGGCCAGATATATTGTGCCGATAAGCGGCATGGCCAGTGCCCACGCTCCGGCTTGACGATAGAACACCAGCGTTGGGACGTAGCTGGCCGCCATCAGGCACCAGGCCACGGCACCGAGGGCCTGGCCCGCCCCCTCGCCGGCCAGAAGTGCCACCGGCGGCACCCAGAACATGACCACCATGGCCACCGTACAGCCGGCCAAGAGCCACGGCGAATATCGCAGCTGGCTATAGGCAGAGCGCGCGACCATGGCATGGATGCCGGCGATATCATCATAGCCTCTAAGGCTGATCGCCGAGCGCGTCACGCCGACCCACGTACGACCGCCGACATCTCGAATACGTCGTGCCAGCGTACAGTCGTCGATGACCGCATCGTGGAGGGCACCAAAACCGCCGATCTGCGTGAGGGCACGACGCTCGACGAGCACACAGCCGCCGGCAGATGCCGCGATCCAGCGTGAGCCCGCGTTGGACAGCGCGAACGGATACAACAGCTTGAAGAAATAGATGAAGGCCGGGATCAGCAGTTTCTCGGCCAAACTTGCCATGCGCAGCTGTGCCATGAGTGAGACCAGCGCCCGGTTTTCAGCCACGGCCCGATCCTTGAGGCCGGCGATAGTGCCCGGTGCGATCCAGATATCGGCATCGAGCAGCACGATACGATTAGTGGTCACCATCTCGCGGGCCTGTTCGAGGGCCCAAAGCTTGCCGGTCCAGCCTTCAGCCAGCGGCGCGCCGTTCATCACCGTCAAGCCCGCTAGCCCGGTGGCGCGTGCGATATCGGCAGTGCCGTCCGTCGAGTTGTCATCGACCAAGATCACGGACAGGCCCTCGCCCTGGGCCTTGAGTGCCCCGAGCGTCGCAGCGATCGACTCGGCCTCGTCGCGCGCAGGCACGATCACCGTGATATCCGACAGATCAGCGGTATCCACTCGGCCGGGATCGGCCGCGAAACGTTCGCGCATGAGCCAGGGCAGCCAGGGCTGAACCAACACGCCCAGCCAGACGACGAGCGAAGCCAGGGCCAGCCAGAACAGTATCGAGTCGAACACGCGAGCGCCCTCTCCAACACACCGCTCACGAAAAAGGCCGCCGGTCACCCGACGGCCTTATCGTGCATCAGCGGTTCATACGAACTCAGCTGATTTCTTTTTCCTTGGCCGAATCGGCGCTGCTACGACGACCGATCGAAGAGATCGGGATCCGCGTGGCCGTGGCCTGGGCGCGATCGCCGTAGAGGATCGGCTGTTCCTCGGCAAAGTCACCCGACAGATCCGGGCCTTTCATCATCACCTTCAGCGCCTTGAGCGGGTGCTTGAAGGTGTCTTCGACTGCCGTGCCTTCATAGCCGCAATGCGCCATGCAGTTGTCGCATTTCGGGTTGCGGCCCACGCCGTAGTTTTCCCACTGCGTGTTTTCCATCAGGCCCTTGTAGGTCTTTTCGTAACCTTCGTCGACGAGCAGGTAGCAGGGTTTCTGCCAGCCGAAGACGTTATAGGTCACGTTGGACCAGGGCGTGCACTGATAGGACTCGTTGCCCGCCAGAAAGTTGAGGAACAGCGAGGAGTGGTTGAGATTCCAGTCCGAGCCGCGCTCACGCCCCTTGGCGAAGATGTCGCGGAACAGGTTCTTGGCCTTGGAGCGGCCCAAGAACACGTCCTGGCGCGGGGCATGCTCGTAGGAGTAGCCCGGCGACACCATGATGCCTTCCACGCCCAGATCGGTGACGTAGTCGAAGAAGTCGGCCACTTCTTCAGGCACTTCGCCGTCGAATAGCGTGCAGTTGATGGTCACGCGGAAGCCGCGGTCACGGGCCATCTCGATGGCCTCGACGGCTTTCTCGAACACGCCTTCCTGGCAGACGGACTCGTCATGGCGCTCTTTCAGACCGTCCAGATGCACCGACCACGTGAAGTAAGGCGACGGCTCGTAGTCGTCCATCTTCTTTTTCATGAGCAGCGCATTCGTGCACAGATAGACGAACTTCTTGCGCGCCACGATGCCCTTGATGATCTCGGGCATGTCCTTGTGAATGAGCGGCTCACCGCCGGGGATGGAGACCATCGGCGCGTCGCATTCGTCGACCGCGTTCAGGGCATCCTCAACGCTCATGCGCTGTTTCAGGATGTCCTTGGGGTGATCGATCTTGCCGCAGCCGGCACAGGCCAGATTGCACTGGAACAACGGCTCCAGCATCAGCACCAGCGGATAGCGCTCAACCCGCGCCAGCTTCTGCTTCATCAGGTAGCTGGCCACTTTGTACTGTTGAATCAGCGGTACGGACATTTGAACCTCTTGTTGGCACCCCGTCCCGGCCAAGCGGCACGCGGGCGACGGCACGTATCGATCTGCCGTTGTCTTGCGGCTGCATTATACATACAGACGAATAATTAACGTCCATTGTTGCATATCACGACGCTATGATCTCGTCGAAAACATGCAGCAGTTCATCCATATCGGTCGCGTCCAGATTCCCCATGGTCGAAATCCGGAAGATATCGTCGGCGAGCTGGCCCTGACCGGCATAGATAACGAAGCCGGCCTGCTTGAGATGGTCGTGTAGACGGCGATACGACACCCCGGCCGGCAGGCGATAGCTGCGCAGCACGCAAGAGGCCTGTGCGCGCGGTACCAGCTCGTCGATCCCGCGGGCCGCCAGGCCGTCGCCAACCTGATCGGCCAGCGTTTGGTAATGCTCACGCCGAGCAGGCCAGCCCCCGGCCGCGCGGTGCTCTTCGAGAGCTGCATCCAGCGCATAGAAAGCCGGGATACCGGGGGTGAAGGGCGTACCGCGCGCGGCCTGCTTGGCGGCATAACCGGCCAGGTCCAGGTACAGGGCGCGAGTGGTGGCCTGCTCTAGGGCCGTATGCCGAGCCAGTACGAAGGCCGCACCCGGCGCGCCGTGCAGGCACTTGTTGGCCGTAGCCGCCACCGCAGTCACCGCCGGCCCGAAGTCGATCGCCTCGGCGCCAAAGCTGGACACCGCGTCGATCAGCAGCTGCGCGTCATGCGCCTGGCACACGGCGTGCACCGCGTTCAGATCGTTCAAGCGACCGGTCGTGGTTTCGTGGTGCACCACGGCAACGTGGGTGGCGTTGTGAGCTTGAATCGCTTCGGCCAGGGCATCGGGGCCGATCGGTGCGCCCCAGGCTATATGCAGCCGGGCATGCGCGATGCCATGCACCTCGGCCATGCGCGTCATGCGCTCGCCGTAGACGCCGTTTTCGACGACCAGCAGCGTATCGTCGGCGCCCGGCAGCGAGGCGATCATGGCCTCGACCGCCGACGTGCCCGAGCCGCTGATGACCACCGGCGCCCAGTCCTCGGCGCTGTTGTCATAGACAGAAAGCAGCTGGCTGCGGATCCGGTCCTGGATATCAAAAAATTCCGGTTCGCGATGGCACAAATCAGGCCCGGCCAGGGCTGCACGCACACCGGGGCTCAAGGTGACCGGGCCAGGGTTGAGCAGTCGCAGGCGACTCATGCCGACACGGCTCCGATATGCGCCATCAAGCGCTGCCGGATCTCGACCGGCGTAGCCGACGGGCGCGGCAGACCCGCCTCCGGCACGCCGCGCTCGATATGCAGATGCGCAAAGGCCGGGCCCTGTGAGCTGCCAGCCAGCATCTGATCGATCACGCCGCGCTCGTGGCCCTCGTAGGTGGTGCGATAGCCACAGGCCGCCGCAATCGCCCCGAACGATAGCCCGGCCGAAACGGTCGCCTGGCCGCCGGTGGACTCGTGCACACCGTTGTCCAAGAGCAGATGCGCCAGATTGGTGGGCCCGTAGGCCGCCAGCGTCGACATCGCGCCCAGGCGCATGAGGGCCGCACCGTCGCCGTCGACCACGATCACCTTCAAATCAGGCCGCGCGATCGCTAGCCCCAGGCCCAGCGACGGCGCACAGCCCATGGAGCCCACCATGTAGAGATGATTGGGCCGGTCGGCCAGGCCGTAGAGGGTGCGCCCGGCATAGCCGGTCGAGGCGATGATCACGCTATGGGCGGTGTCGGTGCGGCTGACCAGATGCTCCAGCGCCTCGCCTCGAGAAAGCCCGGGCACGTCCGGGGCACGCCGCGGCGCCGGGCGATAGGTGATGGCTCCGCGGCTCTGGCTGGGCGACGCGGTATCGACCAACTCTGCCGGCGCGACCGTGTTTTTCTTCATCACCAGGCAATACGGCCGCCCGGTGTCTGTCATATGTGCTTCGGCCCGCGCCAGCGCGCCGTCGATGGCATCGACCTCGTCAGGGAAGATCTCCCAGGGGATATCCATCGTCTCGAGCATATCCGTCGTGATCTGGCCCATCAGCGCGTGCTGCGGCTCATCGCTGACTTCGGGCGCGCCGCGCCAGGTCACGATCAACAGGATCGGCAGGCGAAACACCCAGTTCAGCGACGTCAGCGGGCTCACTGCGTTGCCCAGGCCCGAGTTCTGCATCATAGCCACCGCGCGCTGGCCGGCCAGCGCCTGGCCGGCTGCGATCGCCACGGCGTCGCCCTCGTTGGCCGCAGAAATATAATCCAGGTCCGGAGCGTCGATCACGGTGTTGATGAACGGCGTGAGAAACGAGCACGGCACGCCCGCATAGTGGCCGTAGCCGTAGGCTGCCGCGCGATCGATGAAGTCACGGGCTTGGATCATCGGTTGTCTCCATAGGCAAAAGACTGTGCCGCACGCAGATCGTCCAGATCGTTCACGTCCAGCCAGTGGCCGGTGATGTAGATCACGTTCACACGGCGCCCGGCGGCCAGCAACGTATTAAGCAACTCCGGCACCCCGGCGGTCTCGAACCGCCCCTCGCCGCGCAGCGTGTCCAGCGCCTCGGCCACCCAGGCCCGGCCCTCGCCGCGGCTGCGCATGATGCCGATCCAGCGGCCGTCGGGCGCGCGTGCCGGCGGATCGTTGGAGCCCACGTGCTCGAGTGTGACGTCTTGTGCGAACACGGATCGATCGTCGGGTGCGCTGCACCAGGCTGGGTCACGTGCGGTGGCATGCCCGTCGCGCGGCTGGGAGTCCACCACCACCGTGATCGGATAGTCGGTCTCCAGCAGATCGCTCAAGACGTGGCGGCGAAACAACAGGTCACCGTAGACGATGAGGTTATCGTCGCCGAAATGCTCGCGCGCGCAGTTCAGCGAAGCCAGCTCGCCCGTGGTCTCGAAAGCCGGGTTTTCGACCAGTTTGACGCCGGCCACGTCGAAGGCCTCAGGTCGATAGCCGGCCACGGCGGTAATGTTATGCAAGCCGTGCTGCTTGAACACATCCACCAGATGCCGCAGCAGCGGCTTGCCGGCGATTTCCAGCATTGCCTTGGGCCGGCCCTCGGTCACCGACTCCAGCCCCTCGCCCCGGGCCGCGGCCAGCACCACGGCATGGGTGGCCGCACCGGCATCGCCGCCGTAGCGTTTTTCCGCTTCGCGCAGCTCCGGGTCACCCTGTAGGCGAAAGATTTCCGAGACCGGGGCAATACGGTCTTCCACGCCGGTCAGCGTCTCGGTCTGACGGATCTCTCGTACGGTGCGCTGCATGGCCGTGACCGCCGCGCGCACCGTGTGATTGGCCCAGATGACGAGGCTGATGCCGGATTTACGAAAGACATCGGTCGGCGTGGAGTAATACTTGGTGGGCACGATCACGAGCGGGCAAGAGCCGTCCCAGCCGGCGGCAAAGCGCTGGATATTGTTGAAACTGCGCGCCTTGTCGTGGATCAGGATGGCATCGGCGCCTGCGGCCTGATAGGCCTTGGCGCGGTCCAGGGCCTCCTCGACCGACCAGCCGGCGATCAGCGCTTCGACCCGCGCCACGATGCAGAAATCCGGATCACGCTGGGCGTCCTTGCCGGCGCGGATCTTGCCGCAGAACTCGTCGATATCGGCCAGGGGCTGGCGTTCGCCGTCGATGAAGCTGTTGGTCTTGGGAAACAGCTTGTCTTCGATGCACACCCCGGCCACACCGCGGGACTCCAGCTTGGTGACCAGACGGCGCAGATTGTTGAAGTTGCCATAGCCGGTATCGCCGTCCAGCAGGATCGGCACGCTGGTGGCATCCGCCATGAACTCCACGGCTTCGAGCACCTGGGTCCAGCTCGCCTCGTTGGAATCGCGCACGCCGAAGGCCGCCGACACCGCCAGCCCGCTGGCCCAGATGCCGGCAAAACCGGCCTCCTCGACGATCCGGGCCGACAGCCCGTTGTGGGCCTCCATGATGAATTCCAGCGAGCCGCTGTTCAGCAGGTGACGCAGGGCGCGGGTTTTAGACGCAGGTTTCGACATGAGCGGGTTCGTTAGGTGTTACAGCGCGGCCAGCGCCGGGAGAATGTCGTCCATGGCACGGTCGACGTCGGCGGGATAGTCGATCTCGATCCAGGGCGTGCCGGCGATATCGATCGCGGCGAAACGCGCCTCGCCCGCTGTCATCAGCGTCTGCAGCGCGCGTTCGTGCGGGGCGTGTGAATCATCCGCGTGGGCGTTTTCGCAGGCCAGAAGCAGTGCATCGGCGGTCGCCGGCGACAGGCGGAAAAAGCCGACCGATTCACCGACCCGGTCATAGGTCAGACCGGCGGGCAGCCTCTTGTCGAAAGCCACGATTCGGTCATCGGCCAGCGCCACTTTCACGGCCTCGGCGTCATCGGCGCCCACGCCGGTATCAATCGCTACCCGATCGGCCGCCCCGTCGCCCAGGTACGCGGCCAGCAGGCGTGCGTCGTAGAGCACATCGGCATCCATGAGCAGCACATCGTCATCGGCCTCGAGCACGTCACGGGCCGCCAGCACCGAGGCGGTACTGCCCTCGCGAAAGGCGGCGTTGTGCCGAGTATCCACCGTCATTTCCGGGGCCACGTCTGGGGTCATCGACGACAGCGCCTGCTCGATCTGCATGGCCTCGTTGCCCACCACCACCGTCAGACGATGGACGCCGGCCGCAGCCAGCAGGCGGATATGGCGCTCCAGCAGGCTCATCTCGCCGAAAGGCAACAGACATTTCGGCCCGCCGCCAGTGATGTCCTGCAAGCGACGGCCAACGCCGGCCGCCAGTAATACCGCGTGCATATGACGCTCCTGAATAATTGAAAGAGGTTTATCGCGAGGCCGGTGGCGCAACGGGACTCGGGCGAGACGAGATGTGTCGGCCCTCGGCGATCTGCCACGCTACGAGACCGGGCACGCCAAAGACCAGCTCGCGTACGCGCTTGACCAGCGATACGGCGATTCCCGTCTCCATCGACAGCCCGATCAACGGGGCCAGCAAGGCAAAACCGCCCTCCTGAACGCCCAGCGCGCCCGGGATGGCAAACGCCGCGCCGCGGATCGCCTGGCCCAGCGCCTCCAGCATGAGCGCTTCGCCAAGGTCCACCGGCTCACCCAGGAAATACAGCGCCAGCCAAACTTCACCGATGCCCACAAACCAGCCCACCAGCCGCCAGGCCAGACCGCGCAGCACCACGCTGGGGCGGGCATAGATATCCGTGATGGCCGCATCCAAAGCGGTGGCCCCGCCCACAAAATCCAGGGCGTTGCGGCCCCCCGCGATCTTCTTGAGCGCACGGGCCAGCACAGCGAACAGCCCGCCGCGCTGCAGACGATAGAACACGGTAAGCAAGGCCAGCATCACGGCAATACCGATACCCACGCCCCAGGCCAGCTCCGAGCGGCCCAGAAGTGCAACCAGCATCAGCAAACCCGCGATGGCAAACAACATCTGGCCAATCGCCGCCAGAGTGGTATCCACCACAACCGTAGCGCCGGTTTCATCGGCGGTGCGCCCGCGCTTGATCAACAGCCGGGCCTTGGCGATATCGCCGCCGATCTGGGCCACCGGCAGCAGCCCGTTGACCGACTCGCCGATCCAGCGCGCCCAGACAATGCGCGCTGCCTTTGGCCGGGGCGCGGCAAACAGCAGGCGCCAGGCATGGGCATCGATGACCAGCGGCACCAGGTGCCAGGTAGCTACCGCGGCCAGCCCGCCGAGGCCAATCGCCGATAGCGCCTTGGCGACCGCGCCGAACCCCTGCCAGGCCAGCACCGCCGTAAAGAGCGCGATGCCGACCAGCAGCATCACCAGCGCCGTGCGTTTGACCATCAAGACGCGCCGATCAGCGTTTGTTGCGCGAAAAGACTTGCTTGAAGCCGAAGTAGGCAATCGAGTCCTTCATATTGGACATAAACCGCTGCCAGCGGCCCATATGCGCGTCGGTGACGTATTCAAACGTCAATGAAATCCGGCGCTCGTTTTCGCCCAACGGCGTGATGCGGTGCCAGACCTCATCACCGTTGAAAAAACACATGGCCCCGGGCCGCAGATTGCGACCGTCGGCCACGGTCTCGCGATCGGCCTGATTCTTGAACAGCTCGAATTCCAGCTGCGAGGAGGATTCGTCGACCACACCCAGCAGCAGCGTGTAGCGCTTGCCGGCATAGTAAGAGGTATCGAAGTGCCAGCCGATATGATCGCCGGGCTCGGTATAGAAATATAGCGCGTAGGCGTGGGGATCCGACTCGGGACAGACCTGTAGTGACTCGCCGGTCAAACGCTCCAGCCAGGCGATGAACTTGGGGTTCCGATAGAGCGCCGGAATCTCCGGCGCCAGCTCATCCAGCGTATACCGCGACACGCTGCCGCCCTTTTTGTGGCGCGGAATATAGTTGCGATGGATGGCATCGGCCAGCTCGGGAATCCGGGCCTGAAACCGTGCCGTGGTATCAGCCGGCAAGAACGCATCGAGAAAGATGAACTCGTTGTCGGCTTCAAACCGCTGCTTGATGGCCGCGGTGTCCAGGCTCTCGACAAACCGGGCATCGTCGCGCGCGTCGGCCTCGGCGATGGCCTCGTTGACGGTCGTGGTGCTCATGTCCGCTCCATGCGTTGTAATGGATTTAGGGCGTGTCGTCATAAGATAAGGCGGCGCATCGGCGGCCAAGCCGCGGCAAGACAAGGCATCGCGAGCGTCGCGTGGTCGTTCCACGTGAGCGAGCC
>MDSW01099070.1_pt1 | contig 56977 bp, 91 predicted proteins | sample 811171 | NCBI WGS metagenome assembly MDSW01 (sample SAMN05326641, study PRJNA326480) | marine metagenome | isolation source: seawater | place: Atlantic Ocean: North West | collected 2012
GAAAAATTACCTATGACAACTAGAGATAAGATGTTAGGTAAAATGCCTTTAATTAAAAACACATTTTTTGAAAGCCTGAAAGATAAACCAAATGTAGTGGCTAATATGTGGACTAAAATGACTAGAGGTACTAAAGATTTCTTTACAAGTACTGCTCATAGTAGAAGGGTTGTTTTAGATGAACAAGGTAATCTTACAGATCAATTGCCAATATTTTATGTTGGTTCTCCAAGAACAGAAGAACAATTGAAAAAAATTCTTGATGATATAGAAGCTTTAGAAACAAGATATAAAGAAGGAGGTTCTAATGCAATAAGCTTTGAAGATTATAAAAAAGAGTTAGAAATTCTTAAAGGAGAAGAAGCTAAAATAAGACAAGTTCCTACAAGATCAGAAATAAGTAAAGATATGGCTGATAGTTTACTAAGATTTACTGCAATGGCTGAAAATTATGAAGTCATGGGACAAGCAGAAGATACTATAAATGCCATGTTAAAAATAATAGAAAGAAGAACTTATTCAACATCTGATAATATTGTTACAGCATATGTAAAAGGTAAAAAAGAAAGAGTAGGAGAAGTTAAAGGTACAGATTCAAATGTTTATAAAAGAGCTAAAAAGTGGATGAGCATGGTTTATTACAACAATGATTCAATGAGCAAATCTGTAGCAGATAAAATGGTATCTAAAATAATAAGATATTCTTCTTTATCCTATGTTGCTTGGAATCCATTTGGTAATATAAATAACTATGTGATAGCAAGATTAAATAATGGTGTAGAAGTAGCAGGACAAAGATTTTTTTCTGCTAAATCATATGCAAGAGCAACAGCAGAATTTAATAAAAGAGTTATGCCAGACTTAGCAAGAAAAACAGCTTTTGCTGGTGGACAATTTGCATCAGGTCAATATGATCAGTATGAAGCACAATCAAAATATGAAGCCTTTGTTGAATTATTTAGAATGATGGATAATACTGCTGATATCCGTGAATCTGGTTATAATGGAAAAAAAGGTTTATTTTCTAAACTTATGGACTTAGGTTATTTACTACAAGATGGTGCGGAATATAATGTACAAACTAAAGTAGGAATGGCCATGATTATGGATGTTCAAGTTAGAAGAAGTGAAGATGGCAATGGAGGAGAAACATTGAGTTTATGGGATGCTATGGAATTTAACTCAGTTACTCATAAATTAACTTTAAAAGAAGGTTTTGATGAAGTAGCAGAAAGAAATAGTGCTGATCCTAAAAGTGGAGAAAGAACTTGGAAAAAATATAATGACCAGTGGAGATATCAATATAGAAATAAAATACGTGAAGTAAATAAACAAATACACGGTAACTATGCTCATGAAGATAGAATGGTAATTCAATCACATTGGGGTGGTGAATTAATAGCTCAATTTCACAAATGGGTTGTCCCTGCTATTAAAGCAAGATATAGAAAAGAATATTTTGATGAAAATGTAGGATGGTTAGAAGGTAGATATAGAACTTTATTTCAATTAACAAAGTGGGCTTGGAAAAATAAAGCCAACATGAAAAACCTTAAAGAGCAGTTTAAACAAGATTTTGGTGAAGGCAATAGAGCTAAAATGAAAGTGTTAAATCTTTGGAGAGCAGGGGGTGAAATGGCTATAATGTTTACTACACTTGCATTAGCAAGTTTATTAAAAGGTTTATGGGAAGATGATGATGATGACTCACCAACAATGAGAAGACTTAAAAATGCTACAGTGTATCAAGCAGATAGAGCATATAAAGAATTAATACAATTTGCTTGGTTTACACCAGATGGAGTAAAACAAATATGGCAAATGGTAGGATCACCTATAGCTTCTACAAGAACATTAGGAGAATTAACGGAAGCTTTTGTTTCAACTGTAGATTATGCATATTATGGATTAACTCAACCACCAGAAGAATTTTATAAAAATTCAGATATTTATTATCAAAGAAGGCCGCGTAAAGGTCAACTTAAAATGGCAAAGGAATGGAAAGATGCAGTTCCAATAATATACGGTATTCAAAGATGGGCTGATTTTGAAAATCAAAAAGACTTTTATATCAAGTAATATTAGTAAATTTATAAAGTTTACTTTAATATGGATAAGTCAAAACTTAGCTATACCATTTTGGATAGTTGGTCATATACATTTATCAATTCACAATTTTCATGATTTAATAGAAATATTTTCATCTATTGGTATGAATGTTTTGGTAGCAATAGGATTTTTGTTAGATTATAAGAGTAATGAATTGGATAAACATAATCAACAGGAAAAGAAAGCTGACTCCAGTAGAGAGAATAGCTAGTAGAATAGGGTATTTAGGAGCTGGACTTTTAATAGCCGGACAATGGACATTAGAACCAATTTTATTTATAATTGGATTTTTATGTGTTATTGTACAAGTTATTGTACGTAAGCAATGGAACTTGGTAGCATTAAATATAAATGGTTTATTAGCTTGGTTAAAGCATTTACTTTTATAATAAAAGGGAAGCATTGCTACTTCCCTTATTATTAAATTGGTAAATTATAATATAATTTTTCAATCCAACACATGACTATTGAATTTCACAAGCTCCACCAGCACAAGCTAGTTCACCTGTTAGATTTGTTTCATCTTTTTCTTCAATTACCTTAGAAAGATCTATTTCTTGTAGATATACTAACATATCTTCATATTCTTTTTTAGTAATGTCTTGAAAAGGTGCTTGTTTGTATGTACCTCCATTATAAGGTAATACAGATAATCCATTATAATACTTACGATTATCCCACATCCATTCACCTGCAGATTCCCATTCATGTTCTTTTAAGCTAATTGTTGCAGAAACATTATGTGTATTAGATCCAGTTCTATGACCTGGTTTAATCCACTCTTGTGCTATACGTTTAACTCTATCTAACAATTGAAATGGAGACTCAGTTCTCATTATAGCTCCAGCAGGAGCTTTTTGAGGAATGCTGATTACAGCCGTAGTGTGAGGACTAAAATACTCATCTTCAACTAGTTCAGGGATATTCTTAGAGAGATACTCATAAATAGCTTCATTCTTACCTACACGTAAAGTACGTATATAATAATCATTATGCCAAGCATGAATACCTGAAGAAGTACCTAAAGTAAGAGATGTAGTTCCTGCAGGTTTTACAGTTGTTGTTCTAGCTGATTTGTTAATATTAATTAACTTTGCAATTCTAGAATTTTCTCTCTTTACAACATCTGCAGCTTTAGTCATATCATAACCTAATACAGCACCGGATCCAATTCCTGTCATTGATACACCAATAAGTGCATCTTTTTCAGTTGTTTCTCTCCAGATGTCTCTTAAATAATGGAAATCAGTATAACCTGCTTGAAGTGTTCCAATAAATGCAGCAGCTTTAACTCTTTCATTAAGATCTTCTTGAGATGCAATATTAGATACATTAACTTCACAAAGATTGCAGAATTGATATGGACGTAATGCAATTTCACAACAAGGATTAGTTCCCCAATCTTTATCATTATTAAAGTAAATACCAGGTTCACCAGCACCACTCTTTTCTACACGTTCCCAAAGTTTCATAAAAAATTCTTTAGTAATTTTATGTCTCATCAGGACAGCAGAGTTATTAGCACGGCCACGCTGTGGATTTAATTCCCACCAATCACCAGATTTACTTGCAATCATATCATTATCATCAGCAGAAAATAAACTAATTAAAGCAGCTCTACGAATACCACCTGCTAATACTGCATCAGCAATATGACAAACAATATCATGAACTTCTAAAGTTGTTAATTGATCACCATCCTCTTTACTTTCTAAAATACCTGTTAATTTAACAATGCATTCTTTAAGTGGTTGAGGTCCAGGTGCTTTACCACCAGATGTTACAAGTCTTGCACCTTTAGCACGGATATCTGAATAATCAAATTCAATACGAGATCCTTTACCATTAAGATAAGACTTCATAAGCACTTTAATAGAATCAGCCCAACCTTCAATTGAATCACCAATTAAAAATCTTCTACTTCTTTTTGTATAAGGTTTGTTTATAGGAGGTAATTTAGCTACATGATGTTTTTGAACAGAGTATCCTACACCAGTTCCTCCCAATAATAAGAACATAATCTCACTAAATGAATCAACATGATCTATAGGTAGATATGCACAGTTATAAATTCTATTAGGAGATATTTCAATTGGTTTACCACCAAACTGCATACTTCTCATAGAAGGAAGAACTTTTTTATCATATACCATTTTATAAACCTCTTCAATTTGAGAAGAAAGTTTAGGATATTTTTTAATATGCATGTTTTTATTTCTGGTAACTAACTCATTCCAGGTTTCCCTGCGGTTTAGTTCTGGAACAAACCTTGCATACTTCATATAGACAGTGATTTCACTTAGAATTTGATTACTTAATTCCATATTGATTGTTTTAAAATGTTAATAATTAATATATAATTGATTACTTTATCAATTATTGGTTTTTGCTGTAGTGTGTATTATAAGATATAAAAATTTAATCTATTAAACAACACGTTCATATTTAAAAGTAGTAAAAAAAATACCTACATGTATTCCAATACAATTTTTAAAAGTTTCTTCATCATTGCGTATTTCACAATTTCTGATTTTTACTCCTATCAATGGTTCAGAAGGTAAAAAATCAATACTGAAGTTATTTTTTTTATTTAAACCCTTATGATTTTGGGCATTTGTATGTCTTTCTTCCATATATATTTGATTTATATTTAGTTAAAATTAAGGAAATTAGATAATTTCTTTGTATATTATATTATATGCATTAAATGTTTAATGCTAAGTAAAATGTTTATATTTTGTAATGTTAAATAAATTAGGTCATATACTAAAATATTATGACTCAGAACCTACTGAGATTATGCAAGGTTTAATATGGTTTTTATTATTCCCTATTATTTACATATTAGAAGTAGGTTTAAACTTATGGATTCTTATCCCAAGTATTTTAATTGGTTATGGCACATTGAGAGCAGTGTGCTTTTTTTCTTTACGTAAAAGAAAAACTTTTGCTTATGCATGTTTTATATTATCCTTAGTAGTCTGTGCGTTATTTTTATGTGATGGAAGGCTTTTAAAAGATGCAACGCATCTAGGTTGGATATTTGTAGCTTTTAGTGCTTTAACAAGTTTAAAAAGAGTTACAGCAAGATATTATGCTAAAAAAACAAGTATAAAAAAATAATATAATGGAAAATTTAGATAGTTTAACCACAGTACTTGTATCTCTGATGACAGTTTTGTTTTCAGCTGGTGCTTGGAAATTTTATGAAAAAAGAATGGCACTAAAACACGAAGCAAGTTCAGATGAAAAATCAGAAAAGAATATGTACAGAGATGATTTACGAGAAAGGGTAAGAAAACTGGAGTCTTTATTAGAAGAAAGTTCTAAAGAAAAAGATGAAATGAGAGAGCAAATTCTTTCTTTGACGAGTGAGGTTTCTGCACTTCAGGTTAAGGTTGAGCATCTTGAAAAAGAGAATCAACGTTTGAAAAATATATAATTTTTTTGTATATTAATAGTATAAACTAATAATCATGAAAACAATTTTAAACGGTATATGGACATTCAGCCTTAAAAAAGGTTGGGATTGGATTTGGGATCAAACCACTATAGACGAAAAAGCTATAGAAGTAGCTAAAGAGACTAAACGAAGAGTAAAAGCAGTTGGTGAAGAACTCAAAGATGTGGGTGAAGCAATAGCTGAAGTTGCCGATCAAGCTGGTGATGTAGCAAAAGCAGCAGCTGGTAAAAAACGTCCAGGTAGAAAGAAAGGTTCAACTAATAAAAAGAAAAAAGATGCCTAATTTAAACGGAAAAAAATACTCTTATGATGCAGCTGGAATGGCTCAATATAAAGAGGATCTTAAAAAGATGGAAAAAATGAGATCTGGAAAAGAAGTAAAATTACCAGTTTATAGAAAAGGTGGTTGTACACCAATGAAACTTAAAAAATAAGTTATGGGTTGCGGATGTGGTAAGAAAAAAACTGTTAAACCAACAAAAAGAATAAAAAATACTACTTTATTACAGAGTGGTAGAATAACTTCTGTGTATGATCAAAAAAATGCACAAGGAAGAAAATCACATAAATACGGTAGATAATGGGCACAAAAAAAGTAGCAGGTAAAGCATTAGGTGTTGTAAGGTTTAAAGATCTGCATGCTCAAGTAAAAAACATTGATAGTACTATTCAAGGTAATTTAGCTCTTGGTACTCCAGGCCCACAAGGTCCACAAGGATCAACCGGAGCTACAGGCCCACAGGGACCTGCCGGACCTCAAGGAAATACAGGAGCACAAGGAAATGTTGGGCCTCAAGGCCCTGCTGGTGCTACAGGAAATACTGGTGCAACAGGTGCTCAGGGTCCTCAAGGAGATCCGGGTGCAAATGGTGCAACAGGAGCTACAGGAGCTACGGGTGCTACTGGACCACAAGGGCCAGCGGGACCATCTGGATCAGGTGGTGGTGGAGAACATTTTAAATTAACTTATGTTTCACCTACAGCATCTGGTGTTGGCGGCCCTCCAGCAGGACCTCCTTCTCAACCAGGTGGTATTGATCAATTTTATTTAATTGATACTTCTGGTAATTTTAATACTTGGAATACTGCAGAATTCTTAAGATTTAATGCTAGTTCTACTTATAGTGCAATATTTGATTTATTACAAATCTCTGTAGGAATGAGTAATTTAAATCATGCACTCTTAAAAATTACAAAGGCGGATGCCCCGGAAACATTTAAGCTTTTAAAAATTATTTCATTTTCTAAAGTATTTTTTCCTGCATGTCAGGTTGAAGAAATTGATAGTGGAATAGATCCAAATGATACGGACCCAACAGCATGGACAAACAGTGAAATAAACTTTCAAGTAATTCCTACACCATTACACCGTAAACAAATTACACAAGTAAAAACTACTGGTGGTGAAACTGGAGCTATAGCAGCTAATCCTGTAAGTACTGTAACTTATTATTTATCAACTGATGCCGCATCAGGACAAGGAAGTGAAATTTGGGTTTGTATAAGTAAAGGTGATGAATTGGGAAATCCTACACCGGGAAGTGTAGCATTAACAGATTTAGGAAATTATGCAAATACAGGTGGAGTTACATGGTCACAAGGACCACAACTTGGTACAAATGCTGGGGAGTTAGATGATGAACCAATAGTAATACCTAAAGATGGAGCTACATATTATATAAATTGTTATGATAGATATGATGATGCTTGGGATTCCAATGAACCATTTGATGGTAATAGTAAAGCATGGGTTTTAACTACAGAAACTAATCAAGGAGGTAGCATTATAGCATCTAACACAGATCCGGATGATGGTTCAAGTGGTGGATTTAGTGGTTCATGGTCAACTGGTGATGAATGGGAGCAATCTACATCATTTGTTGCACCCGCTACACCTGCAACAGTACCTTATACTGCATTAAGTTTAAATTCTGATGGTACAGAAAGAAGACTTAGACTTGATTTTCATGCATCATCTGATATACATAGAATTCATTTTAATATTGCTATAAGAGGAACACAAGGACCAAGTAGTGGTGGTGGTACAGTAAGTATAGGTTATGCTTTAGGTGCAACTACAACTAACAATTTACCTGGTACACCATATGTAGGATCCAAACAATATACTTTAAATGGTGCAGGAGCTGTAACAGATATAGCAGATTATATAGATATTGAAAATCTTACATTTGGTCAATTATATACTGTATATCTTGTTGCTAAAGCAGATCCTGATTTTGAATTAGCTCCAGTAGATATTTATAATGTTAATAATAATAGACATGGTTATTATATACATCATGAACCTTTAGCATTAACTCTTAATCCTACGTAATCATGGCAAGCAAGAAAAAATGGATTAAAGGAGCTATAAAAAATCCTGGCTCATTAAATGCAGCAGCAAAACGTGCTGGTAAAAGCAAATCAGAATTTTGTAAAACTGCAAAAGGTAAAAATAAGAAACGTTGCACATTATGGAAAACTTTAAATAGAGTTAGGCCATCTAAAAAAGCAGCGTATGGTTTTGAAATTCACTAAAAAAAAGAAATTATGCCAGTTCCAGCTTTTGTAACTAAAATATTTGGTGGCTTATTTGGTAAAGCAGATAAGATCATAGATGAGATTGTAACCTCTAAAGAGGAAAAAATGACTCTTAAGAATGCATTACAACAAATGCTTATTGACAGTGAGGCAGAGCTTCAAAAAAATGTAACAGAGAGATGGAAGGCTGATATGTCTTCTGATTCTTGGTTAAGTAAAAATGTTAGACCTATGGTTTTAATATTTTTAGTTCTTTCTACAGTAATAATGATCTTTATTGATGCTGGTTGGATTGAGTTTGATGTTGAGCAAAAATGGACAAGCTTATTAGAATTAGTCCTTATTACAGTTATTGGTGCCTATTTTGGTGGCAGATCTGTTGAAAAAGTAAGAAACACTAATAAGAAAAAATAATGAGTTTTGGAACTTCAGGCTGGGATATTTTATTAGTATTACATTGGCCTCATGATAGATTTGCTTTAGGTTGGGAATATATTGGACCAACAAGACAGTTTCCTGCTACAACAATTAGTATTTTTTTGTTTGTAGCAACAATCAACATAAATATTTATAACTAACTTACAATCATGAATGAAAAAGAACAATGGGTTTTCATCTATTGGGATGATTGGCGTCCGAAAGATAATGACATTGAGGAAAAACCTCAAGAGCATCCTCAAGATAATTAAATGTAGTATCTATAGAACTTTGATAATTAGAAACATCCATTCCTTCCCAAGGACAAAGATATTCTTTTGTAGTTGCACAACTAGTTAACAACACGCAAATAAATATTATTAATACTTTCATACTGCAAATATACATCTCATATGTAAACTGTATATTTACTAAATATTAAATAAAAGAAGCATGTGGTCCTGGCTTTAACAGTCTTGGCTTTTCACTCCCACACACTTTCTTTCACTCAACCATCTATAATCTACCCAACCTTTTCAGTTTACGATAAATTGAGATTGGTTGATATATTATACCAATTAAGAAACCATATATTGCTATATAAGCTCCTATTAAAGGCCATATGGGCATGTGTCCATAATACCACTCATCCCATACAATTGGGGTGGCATAAATAGCCTGTACTATTCCATAGATAGTTGCCGGGATTTTCATCATTTGTGACCATCCTTGCTTTACGTGTTTGGTAAAAAACCATATTAGGTATTCTTTCATATTTGTTGATTTTGATTTATAATCTTTTTAGTCTTATTTTAATATCATGTGGAGCTGTTTCATCTCCACCAAAATAAGGCCATAAAATATATTTATTATAATTAGTTCTGATCCCACAATTACGGGGAACCATTTCACATGTATTATTTACACATAATACATAATACTCTGATTGTATATCAATGCTACATGTATAATTAACATTTGGTTTTATATAAGTTATAAATCCATATGTAAAAATTTCATTTTCATGTTTAAACCATAAAAGTTGTAAACGTTCATTATAATATCTCCATCCAAACCTTATAGAGTTATCCATATGGTGTGATTTGCAATCACTAACTCCAAAAAGTTTATTTATGTCAGCTTGATTTTCTTCAATTGTTGTTTTATAAATTGCAGAACTGTCAAACTTGACTTCAAATTCTAAATAGGTTGAGTTTGTTGATCTATATTTAAAAGTAGATCTGTGGGTGCCTTCATAAATGGTAAATATTTCCATACCTTCTTGGTCAATTTTTTTACAACCAAAAAGAAGTAATAGAAATATAAACAGTTTTCTCATTTATTAATATCAATTGTTTTAATTTCACCTAATCTATACCATTCTCCTAATTCTAGATCATCATGTGTTATAATTATTTCAATACCGTGTTTAGGGCTTTGTAGGTGATACATGTTTACACGAACTTCTTGTATTACTTGATATTTCTTACATCCAAAGAAAAAAAATGGTATTAAAAGTAAAAGCCTCATACCATAAAGATAGTAAAAAAATTGACACTTAACAGAGGAAGGCAGGCCAGAAATGCAAAAACTGGCCTGATTGGTTCCTTCCGTAAAGATCAATTCTTGTTAAATGGATCTTTTCTGTTTATAATTAAATATAATACAGTACATAAGATAAGTAGCTTTAGTATTATAATTATCATCTGTGATAAAATATATTTTCTTTAAAATATACTTTTGGATAAAAATGCCTATCATCATCCCATTCTCTTTCTCCATCTTGAATTTCTTTTAAAGTAAGATAAACTGTTGCGTGTTTTTGTTCATAAACAACAGCAGGAAAAAAAGAATTAATTTTATCATAATCTTCTGAATCTAAATATTGACTATTTAATTCAAATGATTTCTCATTAATTTTGGAAACTGAAAGATCATGACATTTTAATAAAACTTTTAAGTTATCTAACTTAATTTTAGAATTCATCATATCTTATAGTTACCCATTGTAAAAAAGTCTTGTGCCTCAATATCTGCTGCTGCATTTGCTGCTTCTTCAGGTATACTGCTAGGATTATCTGTAGGATTAATACCCATACTAGATAATACATTAGATGTATAAAATTCATGAAACTTTTGCAAATCACTTAACCAACTAGTAGGATGAGACTTTTTTAAAGCGTGTGTTACATGATTATAAAATACCCATGCATTTTCTTGATCACACTGATAATCATAAGAAGGATTAGTCATTTCTTTTTTAACCGTAGAAAGATGACTTGTTTCAAGAATATTTTCCTCAGCATATAAACGTCCTAATAATTCAGATTGTGTTTGTTTATCTAAAGTAATATTTTTCATATTTCTTTTATCATCCACAAGTCTTTTATAGAATTTTTCAGCACTTTTGATTTGATTACTTATTTGCATTCTAGCATCAAAATTTGCACTTCCTGTATGTTTTCTTGCATATGACATCATATCTCCTGCACACATACCATTATTACATACTAAAACATATCCTCCAATTGCACATTGAAATCTTATTCTTTTATTGTAACTGTTTAACCAAGCAAACATCATCCCCAATTCAGTTTCTGAATTTAAATTAGGATCTGAATAGTTATTCTTTGGTTTTATATAATAAATGCCTTGAGCAATTTGTGCTTCATCAGTACATCTATATTGCTCATCCGTAATTACAAATCCAGATGCATTTAATAAATTTATGGTGTTATCTATAACTTCTCTATGAGGAATTACAGTATAACTTTTTTTATGATTTGGTGTTGCAGCATTAATAATATCATATTTATCTGCAAATTGAATTTTTTTTGGCATAATTAATCAATTAATTTATTAGTTAAAGGAACATCAGCTTTTCTTCTTTCAAGTTTAGCTTCTCTTGTTTTTTGTATAATGTATTCCCTAAAAGTTCTTTCATCAAATTTAGGGTTAACATTTTTTAGCATTTTACATAAGTTTGCTAATAACTCATTTCTACATCTATCATTAACGACAGATATAGAAATGGCATCAGCAATTAAAATAAAATCTTTTTTAGTCATTTAAGTTATTTTTTTTAAGGATTTGTTTTTCTTCCTTAGAAATTTCATCCCAATTATATTTAGGGAGACTTTCTTCTTTAACAAATTGACCGTTGATCATTTTTCCTTTTCTTTTTGCTATTACTTTATATGCTGATTCAAGACATTCTTCAAGAGATACTTTTTGCATTTTAGCTTGAATAATAAGAGTGACCATAATGTCACCCATAGCATCTATAATCTCTGCACGGTCATCACTATTGATAGCCGTGCAAAGCTCTGTTGTTTCTTCCAATGTTTTTAATGCTTGGGCCATTGGTGTAGCTTTTTCAAAGATACCTTTATCATCCGCCCATTCTTCTACGGCACATTCTAATTCAAAATAATCCATTTTTTTAATTTAAAATAATTGTAATTGATTTGCTGAAACTTGTAATATATTATTGATTTCTTTTTCTATAGCTTGTAAATAATAGCCATTATCAATATTATAATTTTCCCACTTGGGCTCAAGTTTCATATCATTATAGATATGTTGTAACCATTTTCCAGCTTCTAGTTGTATTTCTCTTTTATCTTCTTTGTTTACTTTAATAATTTTTACGCCAGATTTGGTGATATAATATCTATTGATTTTTTGCAATTCTTCTTCATTAAATTCACCATCTTTAATATACCTGGATACTTGTTTCCAATTGCCTTTTGATTTACCTCCTATACAATAATCAAGAATATTTTTATTTTTACTTAAATATTCTTCTGGAAGTATATCATGAATAAAGTAATTGTAAATAGCTTTAGGTATAATTAGTTTTGATTTATTCTTATGAAGAGCTAGGCCATGAAAATCAAATCTACCTTTCATTTTGGCAGGTGCATAAAGAAATTTATTATTTACTATTTTAAATAAATAATGCGGGTTAGATTGTTTGATTTTTCTCCAAGTTGTGATGTCTACTTCTTTAAAATTATTTAGACCAATGTAATTATTTACATCACCTAAAACTAATTTTTGATATTCATCATGTTCTAAGTTCAAATCAGTTATATCTTCCCATTCTTTACATATTTCCATATACTGATCATAATATTCTCTAGGTATTCTAGTTTCAATACCATCAGTATTTTGTAATAACGCTACAGCTCCCGGTATTCTTTCCATTATCATTTCATATAACATCATCAAACTAAGTTGACCATTTACAGTTATACGCATACATAATTCAGGATCATAAAAAAAACTGTTTTCATCATTACTTAAACCAAAAGTTGAATTAAGTATAATTTTATAAACATAATTCATAGGATTGCTCTTAGGAATTTTCTTTCTTTCTTTAAAGAACCATTCATACTGATCACAAAATTCTTCTTTTGGAAAATGTGCTGGGGACCATTTATTTTTAATAGCTAGGTTTGGATAAAAACTAGTAACATCTGAAGACATAATCATATGTTCATCATCAGATACGTAAACACCCTTTTTTCTAGCTCCGTGGACACCACCTAAACCAAAATGTGTAGAAACATTTTTATAATCAATGTGATATTTAAATTGACCTTTTAGTCTCATAGCATCTAATTCAACAGCTTTAAACCGGCTTAATAGATTCTGAAACTCCAGAGACTCAAATTTTATATAAGGAAGTATAATATCATTTAACTTAATAGTATCACGATAAGTTCTCATCTTTTTAATCTCACCTTTATAAATATTAAGCTTTTTACTTAAATAATAAGCAAATAACTCTTTACTAATTCTAGGTTCAGATGCTGAGAATAAATTAATATTATACTGCTGCGTAAGTTCTTTACGTAGTCCTATTTGTGATTTTGATCTATTATAGATTTCTTTAGTTGATTTTACATCATTAATACAATATCTAATTATAAGATCAATCTCCTCTTTAGAAGAAATATTACTAGTATGCTCAATGGGCATGTCAATAATATTTTCCCAATCCATGCTATATTGGATCCATTTAAGACTAGATCTTTTAGCGGGATTATCCCAATGATGCATTTTAAAAATATCAATTTGACCAATAGTTAAATGCCATTGTGGATACACCTGCCATTGTTTACTTTTAGATCTATTGATACAATCTTGAGCCATCTGATAAATCCAGGCAGCTACTTCTTCTGAAGTTTGAGTTAATAAAAAATCTTTATTATTCAATATATGCTGAGTGATCTGTGCATCAAATGCTAATCCATTATAAGATATATGCCACTCTCTATTTTCAACGTTATTTTCTAAAAAACTTATGAATTCTTCTAAATCATTTTGCAACGCATGTATAACAAAGACTTTTACCTCTTCTTTTTTATAATGTTCAAATACGCCTACAAAACAATTAGATAAAGTTTCATAGTCCATTACATAGTGGTTCATATATTTTTAGAGTTTTTAATATTATTTATTCTTTTTCTCAGTGCATGTTTAAACTGTGCGTTTAATTGCGGCAGTTTAACATACCATTCTAAGTAAGGAAGATCCTCACATTCTTGTATAAGCTGATTTTTATATTTACCAAAAGTAAACTTTTTTACTTCAAATGTTCTAGTTTCAGTAATAGTAGAATATCTAAATTGAAATTTTCTTTTTCCTTTCATTATTGGTCTACTCTCATCAGCACTTTCTTTAATTTTTGTTACGGGAATTCCCAACATTTCACCTGCCAATTTCATTGATTCAAAGTTTTGACGTGTGAAAATATCCATTACTGGTTTCATAATTTAAAAATAAAAAAAAGGGAAGCACATGCCTCCCTTTTTATGATAAACATAGAAAGAACTTAACAACTTAAGCGTTAGGTCCTAGAATAAGATTTGAAGGCTTTACATCTTTTGTTTCTACAAAATATTGATCAGTATCAAAATCTTTGAAATTAATAGCAAATAATGCTAAAAATGTTTGAATATCCTCTTTTTCAGTTAAATAAAATTCAGAAAAAGTATCTACAGATACTCTTTGCTCTTTAACTGTTTTTCCGGCTTCTTTGTTTGGAAACTTTAATTTTTGAGGTTGTCCGTCTTCATTTAGTCTTGGGACCATATGAAAAGACTGTTTCATATTTTTTGTTATTACAGCAAGGATTGTTGTTGTAGGATCAAACATTGCTTCAACATATGGGCAGTCTAAAGTGACTGGCACTAGATTAAAAGTTTTGACATTTCTAAATGTCCCTGTAGTAAGGAGCATGTTAGCTCCAACGTTTGGTTTTGTATTTGCCATTATTTATTTTTTTCCAAAGATACAGATTTATTTTTGATTTGCAAGTTTTTAGGTTCAGGATCTACTAAAGTCTCTTTATCTAAATCCGGTTTGCTACACAGTTCATAAACATCTTGAATAGCTTCAATTTTTACACCTAAGTAATCAGCATATGTTCCGTGATATTCTTCTGGATTAATATAACTTTGTATATAATTAGATACTGTTCCAACTTCACCAAAAAAATTAGATATGATATCTTTAGTTTTTACACTAAATTTTGAATATTTACCTTTTCTAAATACTTCTAAATCTCTTTTAAAGGGACTAAAATCAAAAACATAAAGATGTGTTTCATCATCTAATTGATAATAGGCTTCAAATAACTTATGAGATTTTAAGAATTTAAATTCAAAGTTTTTAAACTTTTTTATTTCTTCTGGATCCACAGAGTATAAACAAAGAAATTTGTTTTCTAAAGCATCATATACATTATTCCAAGCAATAAAAGTCTCAGAAGGGACATGTGTAATTCCCTTTCTAAGACTCAACAGTGGATATAAAAACACTTTGCTTTTTTGAAAATAATCTGTATATATACTCTTCATTTATAGAACAATTTTATTATTTAAAAACTCATATGGTAATTCATACTTTTTTTCCGTGTAATGATAATTAACTTTTTCAAGACAATGTTCCATTTTATTGGCCCATCTTCTTAATGTTTCACCAGACACATCAAAAACATATACCTGGTTATATTTATCAATCACCACAAATTTAAATAATATTTTATAATCTGAAGCAGCCTCATCTAAATTATCTATTACTAATTTAGTATAAACTGCTGCTTGTAAATCATAATTCCAATAATCTATTGCATCTGTAAAGTCAGTAATAGTTTTACCAGTAGTTTTTAAATCAACTATAGTTATTGTTTTTTGATCATGATTGATTTGATAATAATCAATTATACCCTTTAAGCCAAACTTATATGATTGTAATTTACTGGTTAATTTATTTTCTGCATATGCTTCAATAGGATCTAATTCAAAATCAGTTTGTGCTAAGTTAAATAGAGACATTACTTCTTTGTTTGATTTAATAATCTCCACTCTTTCTTGACACCTAGTTAATGTATCTTGATCTATAACATCTTTTCCAGTAGTGCACATAAATTTATAATAATCTTCAGCATCACTGGTCTTTACTTTAGCAATTCTTGATTCATCTGTTTTTAATGATTGATAAAGATTTTGTTCTTTTAATGAATCTAAAATTACAAAGTCTTCTACATCAGCTAAAACAGGAGCATCTGTATGCATAGTAACATTCTTAAGAACCTTTTTTATGTTATCAGAAGGGACTTTTCCAGGAACCATTGAAAACAAATTGTTTAGATTATTTGGTTCAAATAAAAGACAGTGAATTACACGGCCTTCAATTAAATGTTTATCTGTTCTCTCCTCTCTATCTAAAAGAACATATTCTTTATAGAATAGCTTAGGAGAAAATAACATCTTATTTATAGAAGAGTAACTAAAATTAAACTTCTTTTTATAAAAAATATTTTCTTTTTCTTTATCTACCATTTTTCTTTTTTGGTTTTTCAGGTTTATAATTATATACTGCAGCCAGTCTGGCAGGAAGTACTTTTGTATTATTACAACGTGTACAACAGGGACCTTTTTTAACTGGTTCTGCATTATGCGGATAAAGATCTTTTATCTCTTTCTCACATATAACACAAATTAAGGATTCCATTCTGGATATTTTTCAGATATATTTCCATTAGATGCAATGTCTTGTATATCTTTCATTTGTTTTTGAATATCATCATTTGATATTTCTATATCTAATACAGTAATACCAACATTATCAAGTCTTTCTTTCAATAATTTATTTTGTAAGTAAAACTTAGTGGCCATCCAAACAAAATAGTTTAGTGAACTCATATTATTTAACAAAAACTCCCGGATGTATTCTGTTCTCTTTTCTTTTATTCTATCTATTTTTCTTTCAAGAATATTTGCTAATTCTTTATCACTCATCCCCTGGAGATGTGATAAAATTATATCATCTTTATATGGGCCATACTTTTTCCCGTGTTCTCTGTATTCTTTTTTAGGTTTTTCTTTACTCATTTTTTTTATTTTTCAATGATTCAAAAGCAGCATCAGTTAAATCCCACCTATTTAATTTAAACTTATATCCTACATTAGATAAAGCATAATTAATCCAATAACATATACTTCCTGGAGGTTCACTATCAAGTATTTCTCCATATTTTTCATTTAGAGAAGCTTTCATAACTTTTTTACCTACATAATCATACAATTCTTCTTCACTTATTCTTCTCTTTGAATGTATTTTTTTTACTGCAGCTTTTGTTATACTTCTTACTTTTTTATTTCCGGTTTCAGTAAACATTTGAAATCCAGATTTTTCTATTCTTTCTAATAAACTTTCTAAAGTCATAATATTATTTTTAAGGAGGAAGGGGCCGTGCACTAAAAAGTACACAACCCACAATCAATTATGGCATTCCTCCCGTTAATTTAAAATGGTAAATCATCAGCAGTATCAAATATCAGATTATCTTTCATATCTGTATAGACACTTACATTTTTTAATGACCATTTTCCATTTTGTGCTTCTAATTTTTCTTTCCATTCAGGCTTTAATTTAAAAGCACTTGTATCTAGATCAAAAATAGAATTTTTACCAAAACCTGCATTTCCACTTATAACATTAGAAAACATTCTAGTTACTGTTTCTTTAAATGCAAATTCAGTTAATGCTCCTTCTTGATCTAATTTTTTTATAAATGATTCAAAACCATGAGCATTTTGACTACCATAAAGACCATCTACAAAAGAACTCATTCTTGTTCTTAATGATTTCACATTAACAGTGTTCCAATTTTTAGCATATCTTAGACTATCATTATTATAATAAAATAATAATGCTAAATATGGAATTGATTTTTCAATGTTACAATTAGCCATTAACTCTAAAGCTAATGTGCAATTTTCTCTATCATCAGCTTCTATCATTTTTAAACATTGATGATAATCAGCTTCTGTAAAAACATGTGAATCTTCTGTTGTAAATTTATTTAAATCAGTATCTAACACTAATGTAGCAGAATTTAATATAGTTTCTAGTTTACTCCAATCTTCAGCTTTAACATACCAAGGAGTTTTTCTATTGATATCATTCCATTTTGGAGAATCATGTGAACTATAATCATTTAATAAACTTTTTAATAAATCCTTAGCTGGGCTATTTTGATTATAAGAATAATCATTTGTCACAGTAATTCTACAATCATCTTCTAAAAGCTTAAACCACTGAACAACCTTAATCCATGCTTCTTCTACAAATTTATCATCTTGTTTCATTTTTTGAAGCACTCCTTTAAGCTCTTCTTTTGATAAAACAATACCATTATATTGTCTATCTAATGTAGAATCTAAATATTTATAAGATATTATTGAATAATCAGCTTTATCTTGATTTCTAGTAACAGATAAATTATATTTTTCCTTTAAAACATCTACCTTTTGTCTAGGTAAATCTAACTTAGGAAATCTATAGATAGTTGCATCTTGAAGATCAGTTGCATCAATAGTTTGAACTAAAAAATTACTTTTTAATTCATCTTTTTGTGTATCTCTAATAGACCATCCTTCAGATGCAAACACCATCATTCCAAGAAATTCACTTTCAATAGCTTCTGGTATTAATCTATTACTTACGTTATAATCAGGATAAAAGTTAAAATGTATATTATATAATTTATGTCTCATTTTTAATTGTTTTTTTTAAATATTTACGATACTCTGGTTTAACACTTACTTTAAATACATAAAGTTCTCTATTACAAATAGATATTTCTTTTCTTACTAAAGGTTCAAGATGACAAAAACTTTCATGATTTAATTGCCCTTGTTCTTCTAAGTATACAATCATGTCTTCTGCACTTTTATATCTAAGATTATCCCAACCAACATTTTCTAACCAATATTGCACATCTTTATTTCTATTAAATTTGTGCATAAGGTTATCCATTTTAGAAATAAATTCCCAAAATAAATGAGGAACTCCTGTTGGATCAATGGTTGGAATTAATTTACCAGCTAATTCAATGTCTTCATTATTATAATTATTACATTGACTATAAATTAAATCTCCAAGCTCTTCAGTAAATGGAGTTTTAGTAGCAGAAGATAATAGTAAATCATCTATTGTTACTGGAGTAATTAAACCCATGTCAATTTTAAATGCAAGATTTACTGCCAATCCAGAAAGACACCAAACATCATAACAACTATTTCCAGCTGTATGATCATGACGTCTACCAAATTCTTCTAGTTTTTCATCCCAAATTGCAGAACCATTATCTAAAATCCATTTATTAGCTTGATTTATAAAACTATAATTATTAGGATTATCAAATTCACTAACAGATTCATAATTCCATAATTTAAAGGTCATATGGCTATTTAATATTTTTTCACCATTATTTAAATGTATACTAGTATTATCATCATGAACAATAACCATATCAGCTAAGGTATAGTCATTTGTTATAGTTATTTTATGCTCTTTACAAGCAGCTTTTATCCTATCTAAAGAGACAGGAGACTTAGGATAAACAAAAGCCTTTTTACATGAACTAAAATTTTTAGTTGGAGCTGCAGTTAATATATTATTTATTTTATCATACGTTGTTTCAGATTCTGATACTAACACTTTACCAAATTCATATCCTCCAGATAAAGGAACTCCCATAAAAGAGAGCTCCTCATCTGTTAAAAGATTATAAAAGAAATGGTCCAGTGCATCTTGATCAAAATCTTGATATACTGTTTTTTTTGCCATTTTATTTCATTGTCATTTTAATAATCTCAGGCTTCATCATAAGTTTATTAAACTTTTGTTTGTTACCATTGAATATTGTTCTTACTACTAAATACTTAAGATCATTAGTAAAATAATCTTTAGTGCATAAAGTTTCAAGTCTATCTGTTATCTTCTGACTGATAGTATTTTCCTTAGAATATACCACTGAGAAGTTTGCAAGTCTTGTTGCTAATGTTGATGCAATATCTGCACGATAAGCATCATCTTTTCCAATACAATTGGTTAATTCACCAAGAATATATTGCTCATTATCATGAGTTAATAAATCTTTAGGTGTTACCAGCTTATCCAGCTTATTGTTAATGAAAGTTGTAAACATAGATGCAAATTCATCACCTACAGAACCTTCACCAATCATTTGGATCATAGGAAGATTATCTTCAAATGACTCAAAACTAGATATAGAGTTAAAAAAGCTAGTAATAGATCTTGCATTTGTTTCTTGAGTTACAAGTTCAGGGTGTAATAATAAGAAGTTAATACATCTTGTATCTATACCTTCTTCTTCTGCCCAACGAGCCCATACTTCAACATCAAATTTAAGATTTGCAGAAATAAATCTAGTTTTTTGTGCAGAATCTATTGAGTTAACCATATAATCTCCATTATCTGGATTTGCAGTTAAAACAATATGCCAATCTTTTGGTAAAGACCAAGAAATATAAGTTTGTCTATCTACTAATTCCATAACAGCTTGAACAAATCTCATATCTGCACGGTTCCAATCATCTAAGATTAACATACCACCTCTTTTTACATCAGCAATCCAGTTAGGAGCACAATAAGACATTCTATTTTTACCAGTAACTTTCCAGCCTTGCTTTAAATACTCTTCAACAGCAAGTTCATCAACCCACTGACCAACTTTTTTAGTTATAGGAGCCATTGCTGCTTGAGCAGACGCTGCTGCTTTTTGTGCTGCTGTATAATTAAGATCATCTATCTTTTTAGATGGAACTTTCTTTTCTTTATACATTTGAAATTGTCTAACAGGAAATCCTACAAGATCTCCTAACTCTTCAATTTGAGCTAAATTTAATTTTACGCAATCTAGATTATTTTCTTTTGCAATTTCCATTACTGTAGATGTTTTACCAATTCCTGATTCACCTACTACTTCAATAGCTACAGGAAGTTTATTTTCTTCTTGTAAAAATCTGTTATTAGTTATTATGTGGTTAATAAACCCTTTTAATTCATCAATGTTTAAATTTACTTGTGCCATAATTTTTATTAGTTTAATTGTATTTTAAATCCGGGTAATTCTTCATTGATCTCACAATGAGAACTATGAACCCATAATGTATTGTTTGGACAGTTTTCAGGGCTTGATGCCTCTCCATCTGTAAAATATATAAGTGCAGTATATGCACGTTTATTATCATTATAATGATCTATAACAGGTTGAAATGATGTACCACCTCTACCGTGTATTTCCCAATCTTGTTTTGGATTAAATTCTTGTATGCCTCTAAAAGCAGAATCACATTGTGCAACAGTAATCTTATGACCTGTTTTATGCATATGTGTTAATTCACTCCAAAATTCTTCCAGTTCTTTAGTACTAACTGATCCGGATGTATCTACGCCCACAAGAATATGATTTTTAAATTTAACTTTAAGACCAGGGTTTTCACTGTATCTTTTATTAAATTTTCTACGCATTTTTCTTGTATAACTCACTGTAGAATTTCCAACAAATCTTCTAAGATATCCTTTCCAATCAAATTTTGGAGGTTCAACATGTCTTAGTCTTTGAATTAAATCTGCAAGTTCACCTGGAATATGACCACATCTTTTTTCAGTTGTTTCAGCAGTCTCCTTAATTTGATGTTCAATTTGTTTTTCAACCAATTTTTTATCTGCTTCATTTAATTCATCAAATTCAGCCCAAGTTTTATGATCATATTGACTATCACCATCCATTTGTCCTAACAAAGCTTCTAATGAAGGACAAGTTCCACTTTGTTGAGCTTGTTCAAGTAATTCATAATACTTTTTAGTACCCGCTTTAGCAGGAAGATTTAATTCAGGAAATGTATCTAAAGTTAATCCACCATCAGGTAAATCATTTTCATTTATATATTGATTTATTTCTAAATCAGCTGCTATATTAAATAATTTATGATCAGAATATAAATCTCTCATTGTCAAATGACCAAATGAAACATGAAGTAATTCATGCTTTAAAAGACCAATTTGTTGTCTTATATTTAATTCTTGAAAAAAATCTGGATTAATAGCTAATTGAATACCTATTCCTTTTTTACTTACACCTGCAGTAGGTATATCTTTTCTATAACTTTTATTTAATCCAATAAGAAAAAGCCCGTAAAAGGGCTCTTCTAAGATTAAAGTTTTAACGGTTTTTGCAACCTTTTCACTTATTATTATACTCATAATCTTAATTTAAGTTTTGAAAAATAATTTTCTATTGCTTGTTTTTCAGGAGTAATTTTATTCATTTGATATGCAATAATATCCATAATAGAAGATTTAAAATCTTCATTTTTTCTTTTGAATAAATATTTCATAAGAGATAACAAATCTTCCCAGCTAAAACTACCATGACGATAGTTCCACATTGGAGTAATATGATAACCATTATCCTTAAGTAACTTAATTTCATCCATAAACTTATTATATTCAGAAAATGTTTGCATATATCTATATCTACGCCCATGGTCTAATGCTTTAATAAATAACATGTGATATGCTATATCCAACTTAAAATTTTTAATATTAGAAAAAGCTACCTCCATATCTTCATCAGTTCCCTTTAACATTTTTTCTAATACTATAAAATCTTCTAAAGTCAATATTTTCTTCATATTAATCCCAGTTTATATTTGATTTTACATTAAGAAATGGAAACATATTATTAATATCACCTATAAGATTTTTTTGGACAACATAATTGAAAAATTCTATTAAAAGAGGATCTTTATTATCTTGACTTTTAATCCATTCATATAATTGATCATATTCATATCCTGCTCTATTATCCCAAGTACTTATTTTTAAACGGCTTACAAAACTTTGATAAGCACGTGAATTATTATTTGATATTAATTGCATTATTAATATAGTATAAGGAGTTAGATAACTTTCTGTTTCCCAATCATAAAAATGCAAGGATGTATCTTCTATTATTTTATAAGCTATTTCTTTATCATCTTGATTTGGAGAATTAATTAATTTTATTAACCCTTTTAAATCAGACAAAGTTTTAATGGATTCTGAAATAGATTCTTTATTTGTTGATTTTTCAACTTTTATTTTATAATCATGTTTATATAGTGTTTCCATTAGTCTTCAATTTTTAAAGTTCTAAGCATCCACGTTGGATGTTTTTTTTCATTCATGTTAATAATCCATTCTTTTGCAGAAGGTATATAATTATTACAATCTTCTTTTACATGTTGTTCACCAACATACCGTGTATACACAGTTTTACCATCAGAATTAGTAAAATGTTCTCCAAATATTTTTTCACATTCAAAGATTCCTTCACTATGATGTCTATACATTCTATGATAAGAATTGCCAATCCAAGATTTAGTTTCATCAAACCAATTATGAATATGCATATAATCTTTTTCTAAACCACCCCATTTTTTTACAGATGATTTAGCATGTTTTAAAGGATGGGCCATTAAATATTATTTAATAGAGTTCCGGCATCCTCATATTCTTCATATGTTCTTTGATTATAATCAATTGTGTAAGTTAAATCACTTAATGATATATCAATTGATCCCCAACCACCTTCATTGTTAACCCAATCACCCACTCTATTTACATAATTTTCAAAAAAATGATATGTTAATTCTTCAATATCATCAGTAGTAACAAAAGGTTCACAACCTTTATAGTCAGATATGCAATTACCGTCAGGATCTAAATATTCTATTTCATGAATAGAACCGTCATCACCTCCTCCATCAAAATGAGCTCTGATTGTATGTACCCCTTTATTTAATAGGGCCAGTTTTGTTTTTAATATTAATTGTTTTCTTTTTCCTCTTTGCATTTTTTTCATTTATAATTTCAATAATTACACCAGGTTTTTCTTTATCATATGAATATGGTTTAAATGCTGGAATCATAAATTCACAATTATCATCTTCTATCCAACCGTGTGTAACCATATCATCTTGTACAGTTTGTGCTGGATTTATGTAATCAAATTTATGACGTGTGCCTCTAATGAAAGTAAATGAAATTGTAGCAGGTAGCTTATGCTTTGCCAATTCTTTTTTAAATTGATTAGCATATTTCTGATAGTAGGATTTAGTGTCTTTCCTATATTTCATTACAGTTTTACTTGATATAAAGTATTTACCTGTCCATCTTCTTCCATTTTTACTTGAGGGTACATTCCCTGGTATAAACCATTTCATAAGTTTAGTGTTTGTTTTAATAATGGTTTTAGTTTTTCATGTAATAGATCTAACCCATGTAAATGCAAAGCATCTGCAGGATCATTTTCTAAAGGACAAACAAAACCATTTATATTATATACTTCTTTATATCTATTTACAGCTTTTTTACCAGCAGTATCATTATCAAAAAGAGTTATAATTTTTTTATACTTGTTTTTTAAATTCTCAATAAGAATTGGTTTTAACATTGTGTTTTCACTGTCAGGAGCTATTAATTCAATATTGTAGCCTATTCCAGCTAAAGACATTACATCTTTTAGGCCTGAAGTGATTACCAAATAAGGTTGAGTATATGTTAATTGATCTAATCCTTGAGTATGCACACATACTTTTATAAATTTATGCTTTTTTTGTGCAGGTTGATATATCTTATAGATAGAACCATCCTTTTTAAAATAACCATAAAGCTTAGACCCTTTAATTTTAATAAGATCAGTAGATCCGTCCTCTCCTTTTTTAACCATATTATAATATTCCAGTGGCTTAACATTATATGTATTGAGCATTGTAGCACCAATTCTAAATTTTAACCAAAAGTTTTTATCTTCTTCTGTCCACTCTCTTGGTTTAACATAATCCACTTTATATTTTTCTTGAGCTTTAAAATTTGTATTTAAAAACTCATTGTTTTTTATAAATGAATTAAAGTCTTCAATAATTTTTTCTACAGCACCGGGATAACCAACATGAAATAGTTCTTTTACTAAATCAATTTTACTACCAAATTTTCCACTTGAAAAATCTTTGTATTTATATTGTGCATTAATTTGATCTACAAAAATGCACATACTAGGTGTTCTTTCATTGGGATTAAATATTGATTTTATTTTAACATCCTGACCAGTTAATTTTTCTGGTAGATCTAAATAGTATTCAAATACCCAATTACTTGGAACATCTTTTTCAGTAAAAACTAATTGTTTTGTATTAAACATTTTCCAAATATAATAAATTAAAAAAAAAGAGAAGTGGTATTGTTGATTATACCACCTCTCTATTCTAATTATGAATCCTATATTGAAAGGATCATTTACGCAGACATGCTAAAAGCAAGTTGTATCTTCCACGCAAATTGTTGGGCTAAATGCTTGGTGCATCATTCTGCATTTAATTAAGGACAATATCTCACCAGTGTCCACCACATAAATTTATAAATCAAAATCAGATGCACTACCATTTTGACTCACTGGTTCAAAATTAGTAGCTGCAGGTGCTGAATTTTTCTTTTTTAAAGGAATAATATGATTATCCTTATCAAAAGTTAGAAGTCTAGAGTTTTCAGTATTTAATGCTTCCATTGGAATACCATCTTTAGACATTCTAGGTAAAAATAAATCTTGGTTAGTATAACCTTCTTTATTTTCCCATTCTTTTCCACCAACACACATGTTAAACCATGCACTATCAGAAAAAATGTCATTACAAGATTTCATAAACTCTTCAATAGTAGATGCTTCTACTTTATCAAGCTCATCTCTTTTACCCAAAACTTCAGAAAGATATACCATAGCTTTCATCACTTCATTATCTCTACTAATTTCTCTTCCAGATGGAAGTGTAGCATCTTTATACGGATAAGGAGAAAATCTCACTCTTCCTACTTGGCCTTGATATCTTGGACCATTTGGATTATTTACATCTAATAAAAATCCTTCAAACTCTCCACCTACAGGCTCTGTTTCAACATTTAATAAAATGTTATAAGCTTCAGCATCATATGGCGTTTGATCAAAATTAATTGAATTAATTCTTACAACGTGATTACCAGCACTAATTACTGGTTTAGTCTTGCCGCTCCCAACGGTCATGTCCTTAGTATTTAACATAAGTTACTTTTTTTTGATTAATTAATTATTTATTGTATTCTTCTATATGTTCTTTTACATATTGAAGGTCATTTGGAATGAATTGATCTTCAAACATCCCCATTGGTGATTTGCATGTATTCTCTCCATTAGTTTGTGTTTCAAAACCATAGTCAAGAGTACCATCATCATTTTTACGTACTTTACCAAAAAGTACCATTGAAAAAAGGCCTTCTAAAGTTAAAGCATTATCTATCATTTTACCAACAGTTTTAGCTTTAACTCTTCTGTGACCATTAATATCCGTTGATTCCTCTGAATGAGTTAAGAAAAATATACACAAATCATCTCTCAAATCTTTTGGATATTTTGCAACCTGTGCCAGGTTAGTAGCTATTTGAGTAAATTTATCATATCCTTTTTCATTAGCTCTATCAAAGTATTCAAAGCTGGACATATATTGCCAATCATCTACAACCAAAGTTTTAATATGAGTCATTTTTTCATTTACATGACGCATTGCTTTTATAATACCTTGTGCAGTAGATGCTGCTGTCATATTACCTGCAGGATTTTCTTTAGAAATTAATGTATAATTCTTTTTCCATCCTTTAAAAGGTAAAGGTTTGTTTGCAATATTTATAATGAATGTTTCTTCAGGATTTAAATTCCTAATAGAAGTAGATTTTCCACTTCCGGATTCTGCAATTACTAATGTACTTTCTGCCATTATTTTAAATTATTTATTGTTAATATTTCAGCTAGTTTATCTATTGAATCAGCAATTCTGTCTAATTTTTGAAGTAAATTAGAACTTTCTGCAGTTTCATCTGGATTAGGAAGATCAGCAAAATCTTCTATTATAGATTCTACTTTTTTTGGATTCCTGGTATTAATATCATTAATGATATTTAATTCAGATACAGGAACAATATGTCTTTCAAATCCTGAATTACTTGTAACAAGTTCATATTCTTCTTTCCAATGTAAATTTTTATGTAAAAGATAAAGAGTTCTTTTAGGATCTTCAGTATCATAATTAATACTTACAAATTCTGTATAAACATCTTGTTCTTTTTCAAATTCACTAGGAAAGAAACTTACATGTAATTCATCTTTTCCTGGTGGCCTATAAGCCATCTTAGGTATATATAGAGCATTTGGAATATTATTTTTATCAAAATATTTTTGGTGCTCTTTTCTTAAATTTTTAACTTTTTCTTTGCGTTCCGCTGGAGTCATGCTTTTTGTTTTTGTACTTATCATAATTATCTTCTTTGCTGTTGTCCTGGTGTGTTCATTTCTGCAATTTCCATTTGTTCAAAATGTGCTTTGAAAAAACTCATTCTAGTGTCCCCATTTCTAGCTTTTAAAAAATGAAGAACTAATGTTCTATCATCTTCTATAATATATCTATCAGGACCATAAAATCTAATTTTCTGTTTAGCAGGACGGTTAATACCAATCAATGTATCTGCATGTTGTAACATTGCATCTGAACCAAATATATCTGATTCAAGAATATAATTTCCATACTTACCATCTACAGCTCTATCTGGATTATCAATATTTCTATTGAGTTGAGACAAAGCAATAAATAAACAAGGATAGTCACGCTTACATTGTGTAAAGAATTCACCTAACTCAAATAACATATCTAATCTATTATTTTGATAAGGTGCTCTTTTTACAAGAATAGTATGATCCAATGTTATTATAGTTTTTTGACCTTTGTGTTCATTCATATACATGTCTATCTGATCACGCATTTGATTTACTGTCATAGGAGTTCCTATAATATCTACTGGATATTTTACTCTTTCTTTTGCATATTGATGACAGACATTTAAAACATCTGTTGTCAGTGTGCTTCCTGCACTGCATAATTCTTTATAAGTTTTACCAGTTATAGAACTAAATTCTCTAATAGCTGAAGTTCTTCCAACCATTTCAAATTGAAATTCTAAAACTCTAAAATTATCATCTGGATTTAATGTAAATGATTCTCTTATTATTTGATCTTTAATTAATGTTTTACCTGAACCAGGTCTTCCACCAATTACAGTAAGAGTATTCCATTCTAATCCATCTGTAGTAGCATCATTAAATTTAGGCCATGGTGTATATATAGACTTTTCACTTCCGTTTTGTCTATTAAGCATATACTTTAATGCATCATTAAAAGCTGCATATTGCCCAACCCACGCTTCTTTATTTTTACTCATACTATTTTTGCTAATAAATTTTTATAGCATTTATATTCAAGATTAATTCTTCTTTCTCTTAATGTTTTAATTAAAATTTTTGGATCATTTCTTATCCAATCATTAATACATTGATCTTCATCATTAATTCTTAAAAAATCATTGCCATATAATTTATTTTTCTTTTTAATATTAATTGGTTTCATACTACTTTTTCTTTAAAATGATCTTCTATGGTGTCAACACCTTCTTTAATCAAATCACAATAATCAGCAAGTAATGAAACCTTTACCCTATGCTTATCTTGTTTTGAGACAAAATATTGACTTGTTACCATATATAAATATTCAGCATCCCTATATTCATTAACATACATTTTTGTTGCTTTAATTACATCATCCCATGTATGATCATAGTTTTCAAAAAACCATCTAAATGAATCAGTTAATGCTTTGACATTTTGTCTAGCTGGTTTACCACTGGGTAATTTTTTAGCAGGAAAGATTTCTCTATATTGTTTAATCTTCTCATTAAAATCTTTTCCCATTAGCTGCAAATTTGTTTTCTTTTTTGCTTTTAAAAAATAATTATCCAAATGGGCCATTAAAATTTTTCCTTCAACAGTAATATTATAACCTCCTTCTAATACAGGTTCTATATACTTATTATTTTCAAGATCTTTTATATCTTGATCATTTACTATAGGCATTGAAACTTTATTCTTGAGGGAAAAAAGAAAGAATGCTTGGTTTGGTGTTATTTTGTGTTTCAATATTATTTTCAGAAATTCCCACATAATTTTTTACTTCTTTTAAAATGTTAGTATGTATTTTTAAGAAACTGCTTGATTTACAAAAAATATAATTTTCTGCAGATTTAATAGCATTTATAACACTAGCATGATTTTTATTTATATGTCTAGCTATCATGCTTTTATTATGACCATGAATAAATGATATTAAACAAAATGCTTGTAAGTGCATTTGATAATTAAGTTCTCTAGTTCTATATGAAAGGAATTTAACCTGATCATATTGAGGATAATCCTCTTTTAAAATATTTAGTGTAATTTTTTCAATTACTGGTAATGATACTTTTGCGTCTCCAGAAATATCTGTTTCTCCAATAATTACAGTGACCTTCTCACCAAAATTATTTTCAAATGAAACTTTAAATTCCTCAATAGCATTATGCATGCTATGAAGCTCATCTTTTATAGACATATGTTAGTTTATTTAAGAACAAATATACGAATTTTTAATGACATTTAAGTGCAAAATAAGATCTAATACACTTTTTTGGTTTAAAAAAATTTTACTATATTTGTCCAATGTTATACAATTTAAAATTACTGCGTGATCTTGAATTATTAAATAATTTACCCAGCCACAAACAATTTGTGGTCTATAGTAACTCATTAAATACAAAAAAATGTCAGAAAATAAAACCTCAGAAGCAGCTGCTTCCAAAAGAGAAAGAAGAAAAGTAATTGATAGAACTAAAACAATAACCGGACTTACATTAAATGCCTCCATTGTTCCAACATTTCAAAATATTTTAATGACTCTTATTGCTCAAATGAAAAATCCAGAAGAAATTGCTGGTATTTATTCAAAAATTAATTCAATTGAAAAACATATTCAAGAGGAAAAAGAAATTCCTATGGAACTTGTTTTAAATCAATTTGAGCAAATGATTTATACTTGCACTTATTTGGTTCAATATTGCCAAGAAGAAGCAGAAAAACAGGGATGTATGGTTGAGATAGAATCAAATCCTCTTGATCCTGAACAGACCAAGAAGATGTTTGATTTGATTCTTAATGAAAAAGATAAAAGTGATAGTGAACAATCACAAGTTATGAAAGATTTAGTAAAGTCTTTAGATGTTAAAAAAATCTAAGTTCTTAATTGACTTCCATTAAAATCACCTATTCTTATCAATTCTTGAATTACTAAATTCAATTCAGATTTATCACAATCTGCAAATGATTTACAATACTCTTGATTATCTTTATTAAAACAAAGTCCAGTATGTCTTTTGGCCATCATTTTAACTTCTTCAAAAGTATAGCCAATATCATTAGCTAATTGTCTTATCATAGCATGTACTCTTGCCAGTTGGGCATTAGATCCTTTACTGGTTGTAGATATGCTAATAAATATTTCTATATTGGCCCCATCAGGGATATCTTCTATAAATTTTTTATATCTTGTACCTTGAGCCTTAATTGGATACGTGACTTCACCATCTTTTTTGATGGCTTTAACAAATAGATTATTTTTCATTTGATATATAATACATCTCTTTTCCTTTTTTATGACCTTTAGTCCATTTTTGGATTCTGTATTTATCTCTGCATTGACCTAATAAAGCTTCAGCTTCAGATCTAGATGGAATATCAGTGAAAGATAAAGTATTATATGTAATAAGAATTTCTTTAGTTATTTTTTCAATCTCATTTGTTTTAGGATTCAATCTTTTAACTTTTCTTTCTTCTCTTACTTGCTCTGCATTTTCTACGTGTATTGTTAGTCTCATATTTTATATTTGATTTGTAATTGAGCAACCCTCTTGTTCATCTCCAGGATCACTGATGTAAATTGTTTTCATTATATTCTTTAATGGTTTTAAATTTGGTTAGTAATAATAAATGGAATAAACTTATTCCTGTAATGCATATTATTTCTCCAATTAGTAAACTAAATGCCATGGATATACCACCAAATATGTAAATGTAAAAAATATATACATACCTTTTGGTTTTCCATAATGGAAGTAAACATGCTAAAAAAAATGCAATTGCAAATACATTATGCAATCCTCCATATAAATCAACTGAAAAAACAGTTAATAATATTAATAATAAACCAGGTATTTCCCAGTTTTTTATTTGTAAGAAGTAATAAGCTGTTGCAATATTTGCTAATATAAATAATGGTTGCAATGGTGTTTGCCAATATGATGATAATGAGGGTTCATAACCATGTATTAACAAACAAAGGTATGGATATGTGGATGCTATTAAGATTGTTAGTAACCTCCAAGCATACCCATATGACTTCATTTTAGTTTAAAATATAATTATTAGAAAATAGTTGATACATAATAATATACGAATTTTATTTCAATAATTACTTGAATCTCACTGTATTCCTATCAATTAAGATAAAATCATACCCGCATGTGGTACAATTCATTTCATTATTCTTTGTTTGCACCAATTTATCAGTTAGACAATTTGGACAAAGAATATCTACAGGCTCAGTTAAAGCCTCTTCTTTTTGTAAATTAATGAATTCTTCTAAGGGACCGTTGAATTCAGCTTCACGCATTTGCATGAAGATTTCTTTCATTTTGCCCATTAGAAGTTTCCTGGTGCTACTTGTAAAACTCTAAGTCCTAAAGATCTCCACATATCAACTACTTGATCACGGTCATCAATAACATACATAACATCATATTTAGGTCTAATATGATCCATATAGATTTCAGACTTAATAATGTTATCTTTTCTAAAGTCACCGGCTTTTCTCATATAAAAATCATCAAAACCTACTTTATATTTACGTAACCATGTTACAGTATCTTGTTCACAAATACCATCTCTACCTGTAGTAATAATAATTTTATATTTATTAAGACTTGCTAAATCTTGTACAAGTTGAATAACATCTTGATGAGGTCTATCTTGTAAAACTTTATCCCATTCAAATGGACTTCTTACACCTTTCATGTCTGCCAATGTACCATCTACATCAACAATAATTGCTTTTTCTTTTGCCATATAATTATTTTTAAGTTAAACGTATTTTTTATTACATTGAGGGCATTCATATATTACACCATTACCCCAAGAGTTATATTCAATTTCACTTTCCATTGGTGTATTGTGACAAGGACTCTTTGGTTTAAATAAACCTAATATTAATTTTATCATTTTAAAATATATATCTAATTGTATTTAAGTTAAAATATTGACTATAAATCTGTCTAAATTGATTTAATAATGTAGTCTTATATTTTAACGGATATCTCATTACTCCACCACCATTTTTAATTTCACTAGACAATCTCATTATTTCTCTAGCTTCTGGTGATGCACGTTGCATTTGTCTTTGGTGATTAGTTAATGCAATTACTTCACATTTATTTTCACCTGCTACATCATTTACTAAATTGAATAAATGATCATATTCAGTTTTCCATTGTTTATAAAATATTAAAGGACTATAATTTAAATGAACTTCCCATCCTAATTTTTTTAATCTATTAATATCATGAACTCTTGATTCAATTTTCTGCATCTTAGGTTCTAAAACATTTGAATAACGTTGAGGCATAAGACTTACACGTACCCGTGGAGCTTTATTAAAATGATTTACATCTAACTTTAATAATCCTGGATACTTAGTAGCCATAGTGCTATTAAGTTGAGGATGATCATCATATCTTTTAAGATAATCAATCAATGGTTCTGGCATATGTTTTTGCATCAGAACTAAATCTGAATTACAGGCAATATCTACCATAGTATATACTGGATCTTGTTGATTAGGAATTTTTTTATAAGTTTTTTCCCAATCAACTACAGATCCAAATATTTCATCTACATTTTCATTTACAAAAACTCTTTCACCATTAAATCTAGCCATATAACAATATGTTTTAAGGCATCTACCTAAACATCCATAAATAATATTTGGTGCAATGCAATCAGAACTATTGTTATTGGGTTTTGTAATTAAAGTTTTAGTTTTTTGTTTTTTTATCATGTTAAAGGATTAAAATAAGCAATCTTATTACGATCAAAATTTTCCAAAGCTTTTTCTAACCATACTTCATCTACAGTGTTTTTATAACATAGTATATGACATATAGCTGTTTCATCTTGATTTAATCTTAACAATCTACCAATCCTTTGAGATGTTTTTCTTTCATTGCCATATGAATGCATAATAACACCTTGTTTTAAGTTAGGTATTGTAACACCTTCTGATAATTGCAGTACACATGATAGTTTATCAATTCTATTATCTTTAAAATATTCTAAATTGTCTTCAGATTGTTTATTATTTGAATGATAACTATGTTTACATACTCTATCTGCCTGAGCCTGAGTATTTGCAAAGATTATACACTTTTCATTTATATTTTTAAGAAGTCCCTTTAAATAGTCTTCTTTAGATGTATAATCCATAATGCCTCTCATTCTCAATATAGAGGAGAATTGTCTTTGCTTTGGAGTAACTGCTTGTGCTAGTCTTTCACATAAATAAGCATAATCTTTTTTTTCAGATGTATGCCATTTACCACCATTTTTAGCTTTTTTCATTAATGTAGGTAATCCTGATAACTCAAGATGATGAATAACAATTTTATAATCATTTAAAATATTGCTATCAGCTGCTTGATCAACAGTAAAAGTGTAAACAATAGGGCAATATTTTTGTACCATTCTCCACTTTTCAGAACCCTTTCTTTTAGGAGGAGTTCCCGTTAACCCAAGAATCCTACCTTTAAACTGAGACAAAAATGGTTCATGACTTTCTAATAAACTATGACATTCATCTAAATAAACACAATCAAAATCATTTGGGTTATGTTTATTTATAGACAAATATGTAGTAAATGTTATATGAGGTATTAATTCTTCTGCATCAATTTCAGCAATTTCATCAATCCAAGATTTAAATACAGAATGCTTTGGACCCACAATTAGATATCTTGCAAAAGGATCATAAAAATGTTGCATATGATTTAAACCTATTCTGGTTTTACCTATACCCATTGACATTCCTAAACCACATCTTTGATGTTTATATGCTTCTGTTAAAGCCTCTTTATTAACAACATCTCTATTCAAAGTTGCTGTCTTCTCCATATTTCATTCTTATAATATCTCTAATAAATGCAGCTCCTTTATAATCTTCTTTCATTACTGCCATTTTTAAACTAAATTGTAAAAGATCTTTTTGATCAAAATCACCAATAAGACCATCAGTTTTTTGAAAAGAATTTGATTCTGATTCCATTACATTTGCTTCTTTAACTTCTTTTAAAAGATTTACTATGTTTTGTTCTAAATTACTTATGGTTTTTTGTAATGCATTATACAATTGAACTCTTTTATATAAAGATCCAATATAAAATCCTGATAATGCTGCACATAAACCTATAGTTATATTTAATATTATTGATTCCATATCATTGTTTTTTTAAAATTGTTTGTAATTCATGAAATGCTTCTTCTGGAGTGTCTCCTTTACCTACTAAATATGTAGCTCCATTAAAATATTCTCTTTTACCATCAGATGGAAAACAAAACCAATGTTTTCTATGATGATTATAATGAAATAATACTGCATATAGCTTATTTCCAAATTTTTCTGTAAATGTTTGATGTATATGAGTAACAGGCGGTCTGTATACAGAATCCTTTACTTGTCTATACTCTCTAATGTTTCTTTTCTTTGCCATAATAATTATTTTGATTGAGAAAATCCCAATTCTTTTGCGTCTTGTGGATGTTCTTCTATCCACATATGACAATTTCTACATACTGCAAGCCAGGTAGTTGTATCTAAATGATACTTTCCCCGGCCTTTCATATGATGCACATCTGTAGCTTTAAGCATGCAATTATGTATTACAGCTTCACAGAGTGGTTTATCTTTAAAAAATTCCTTTCTTAATTTAGAATAAGAATTATTTTGCTTTGCTAACTTTTTTGAGACTTTTCTCATTTTTAATTGGTTTTAATGATAAAAAATCCTTTGGTAAAAGTCCTTTTGATATATAAAATAATATTAAATCATCATAGGTTAAACCTAAATCTTTTAAACTTATTTTATTTTTATATGTAAGATCTACGTCATTAATAGATGCATTTACAAAACCTTTAGCTAAAGAACTATTAGTAAATATACGGAATATTTCATTTGATCTTTTATTGCAAATGACTTGTTTCCACATGTTTAACTCATTCTGTCCTCTTTGCCAAACTTTTTTGATTCTTCTTTTTTTGTCCCAATGCATTTTCTGAACTTCTTCAGGTTTATATACATTTAGGCCGTGTAACACTCTTTTAAATAAAAAATGTTGATGCGGATTTAATTTAGTATAACATATAGTTTGTACTAAATTTTTTGGTTGAGTTTGATATTCAGATAATAAACCTAAATATGCATATCTCTCTTCTCTTTTTTTTAATTCCTCAATTGCTTGAGCTTTATCTACTACTTTTTTAATTTTTTCTATTTGTTCTGGTTTAAACATAAGCGTTATTTTAAGTGATTATTAAGATTGATATGAAAAAAAAATAGAGGTAGTTTTTACACTACCCCTATTTAGATGAAAAAATTTACAATATGATGGTATTGTAAATATTAATGTGATTTTATCACACTAATTTCTATAAATCAAATTCATCAGAAGACTCATCTTCTAATACTAAATCATCAGAAGCATCTTCTATTACTTCTTCAGTAACTTCAGCTTTTGGCTCTTCTTTAGCTTTTTTTGATGATTTTTTTCCTTTTTCTACAGCTTTTTCAAACTCATCAGCTGCTATATCATTAGCACCTGAAGTATTTGAGTTAGCTTCTCTGATTGCTTGTCCATTTGCATGTGCAACTAATGTATCTTCTATAGATCCAGTTCCATCATACATAGTTTTTCTATATATTGGTTCACCATCAGCATTGCAGCAAATAATACCTGTTTCACCAGCTATTTTAAGATCTCTATCTGGATCTGATTCACTGAACGGTGTAGTTTGTTCTTGAATTACTATATTTCCAGGTAATTCTTTTTGATTTTGAATACCCATATCTTCTAAATCTTCTACTTTACCGTGAAGTAATGTACTAAGATTTGTTTTTTTTACCCAGCCTGTTGCTGTAAATGTAACTTTTGTTTGTGTCAATCTAACATGACCAAATTCTGGATTGTTTTTAGACACTCTAATTACTGCACCCATATCATTAGGCACGATTTGAACTTTAGCTTTTTGCATTTTTTAAAGTTTAATAAAGGTTAATAAAATAATTGATTGATTGCTAATCTTGATCATAAAAATCAGCATCATTTAGTTTGTCAGCTTCATCTAGTTCATCCAATCTAGGCTCATATTCATGTTTTTCTTCTTGAGCTTCAATTGTATCAGACTTAGTTGACGATCTTTTAGCAAAACTAAAAGCATTAGGATTGTGACAATCACTAGTATAAGCAGATCCCAAACCATTTAATTCATTTACCTCCTCTTCACTCATAGAGAGAAATTGTTCAAGAGATAATTCAATAATTCTTCCGTTTGGTAATTGATAAATCATTTGTTAAAAAATAATTTTAAAAATAATTAAATCTTTACACTTTAGACGGATAAAAAATTTTAAATGTTTAGGATTTGTAAAAATAAATAGCATAATTATAGCTATCTACACTAAAAAGATTTTTCTATTTGATCTTTTAATGTATTTAGCGTCTTTTAATTCAGCTATTTTTCTTGAAACAGTCCGTTGACTAACATCTGCTAAATCAGCAATAGTACTAATAGATGGATAGCAACTTCTGTTTTTGTCTGCAAATAAACAAAGTATAGCATATATACCTTTTGCTTGCAATGTTATACTTGGATCAGACATGACTTTATAAGAAATTATACCAAATCTAACTTTCTTCCCCATTAGTGAGAAATTTAAAAGGCACTTTATGTGTCTTTATTAGATCTTTTGTATAAACTGTTGTTGTATATACATGGAATTTTTTTTCTTTTACTCCATATAATTCAACTTTCATCTTCCAATAATAAGGATCAAACATCTCTATATCAGAGTTGTAACTGTCATCTCCTAAAATTTTACCATAGATAAAAGGTGTTGCATAGCCACCAAAATCAAATACTTTTAGAAGACTTAAATCTTCTAACTCATCAGTTGAATTACATACTTCTGTATAAGTACTTAATGGTGTTCTAAACACATCTCCTATTTTAAATGGTTTATATTCTTTTGAAGTGTGCATTAAAGTCATTATTAATTCTAATGAATTAGAATTTAAAGATCTTAATATAATGTCATTTATAACAGAACTATTTACATGATTGCTTTTAAAAATGGGATCTATTATTTTGCTGACAGTTTCTTTGTTAAGATTATATGATTCAGTTTTTTTCATAATTATAATTTTAAGAAGTAAAAGGGAAGGTGTAATTAAATACAAAGCCTTCCCTTTCCCACTCACTCAACCAAAACAAGTAAGATAAAAATCCTCTTCTTTTAATGTGGGTTTTAATACTGGTACTGTTAGTGTGACACTGGTGTCATTCAAAAAACCTATTATCTAATTCAAGATGTAAATTCTTAAATTGATTATGATAGATTGTATGTTGATCTGGTGCATCTAAATACATCCGTATAGAATCTTCTAGTTTACCTAGATTAATTCTATTTTCTAACAGTTTTTTACTTAAATCTTCAATAGATAACGATTCCATATTCTGTTTGAATATTTTGTATCTAAGATTTAATGCATTTAATTCTTGTATATTATCATAATGACCATGTACATGAAGTCCTGGCTTTATTGTTCTATGAACAATGCAGATTTCTAAGTCTTCTCCTTTATGGGAATACATATGTCTAGTCTCAAAACTTATTGAATCATGAATACCATTATTATCTGTAAAAGTCTCATGCTTAAATCTTATGCCTGGAATATTACCATGTTCTATAACATCTTTATGCATATAATTAGACAGTGCTTCAACTTTTTTTTGAATTTTATTAGGCATTTTTATATGCTTAGTAGACATCAAATGTGTTTGATTATCATTAATTACATATCTATGGTTTGTGAAACCACCAAAATATGTGTTAGAAAAATCTAAAACTTGTTGATCATTAAAGTTCATTAAGCTAATCCTGCCTTGATGGCCTTTAAATAATCTATTACGATCAAATTTATAGATGCTTTTACTATCTAAACGAGCAATAGCTTCTTCAAGTGGTTTGTGGTTGTCAATTGTAGGATTAAATTGTGTATCTGGTTTGTTAAAAAAGAATTTATTAAAGTAATATTTTAAGATTTTCATTGTTTTGGTTTTAAATGAATAAAAAAAGGATTACCAGTTTCCCAGTAATCCTAGCTATTGTATCACATTATGCGTTAATGTGCTGACGTCTTTCTTTAGTGAAAGATTTTCTTCTTTTAGCTATACGCTCATCTTCCTTCATAGTTTCAAGGATTGCTGCTGCATAACAAAGTGAAAATAAACATGTTACCAATATAAACATCTTGGCAGTCATGTTAGTTATAAAAATTAATGATAACACTGCTATACAAACACTTAGTACAGCAATAGTAAAATGAATATGTCTTTTCATGGTTTAAAATTTAAGGGTTATATCAAAGTATACAAAAGGTAAGAGTAATACGTATCTGCTATCAGATTCTTGTCCGAACCCAATACCTATACCTTTAAAACGATTAGGTTTAAATCTTACTTTAGGTAACATTTTTACATGGTTGAGCTGTACTAGCATAAAAAATGCTACAGATATAACAGCAATATTCATTGTTCCAATAATTAATATAGTCAACCAATCCCATGTTATGTTAGTACTTAACATTACGAGGATGTCAGTTGTAATACATAGTAATGGTAACATTACGGTGTAAATAAATTTACAAATTCTCTGAGTTGTTTTTTTCTTCATGATTTCTATGTTTTGTTTTACGTGAGTATTTCTTTTTGTTCTTATGAACGGAAGGTTTCATTGCATCATATACTTCTTGCATAGTAACCTTAATTACTTTTAGTGGTTTTTTTTTCATAACGTTTTGGTTTAAAATAAACAAAGGGTTGAGAATGTGGCCCTTTATTCTAAGTTTATACTTGCCATTTCTGACTCAATTCACACTATGCATTACTGCATGTACTTAGAATACACACGGATTAAGATGTCCGCCATCACTGCTATTATAGACATAACTTCACTTTCAAACTAACTTCCTTGGCAGGATTAAGAGAGAACCACCTCTCCTAGATAAATTTTACTTGATTCATTTACATTAGGCCTTGCGAGCTTTATCTGCACCTGTATATTACAACAGGATAAGTGTATTGTTGGGGTATCTCCCACATACAATAGCCTCTACGTTAATTTTGCTTTTAGTTATTGAACTTTCATTGGCGTTCTGTTAAAAGGATTCAGGTTAGTAGTAGAAGACACGTAAAGTTTATATAATCATGCCAGCTTTTGACCGGTTTAGACTATAACTTCTACCTACTTTCATGGGCCTCCCCATTAATCATTGTTTTAAATCTATTGTCACAGTATTTCTACTAGCAACTAGATAAAATTCTAATAACAGCTTTTGATCCGGTGAGATCATACTACCATTACCTATCATAACGCTTATTGATGTTTCCATCTCAACAACCAGCCTGTCTGATTGTCTATGCTACTGTATCACCTCAAGAGGATTTGATACACCATAACATAGATGTTACGATACCTTTCAGTGAAATGCATTGCTGCATCAGAGAGTCTATTCCATATTCAACTCTCTTTTATCCCATTGCTGGTTTATCCTTATGGCCACGAAGGCTGACCAATACTTTTTAATAACAATTTCTAGGCACAAATAATGCTATACTAAATGTCATAACGACTTATATCTTACTTGGCTATAGGCTCTTTTATTTAACTGCCTAGAATTATTATTATATTCCTTGTTCAAAATCATTAAGTTCATTGAACATATGATCCATTGCTGCTTCTTGGAAGCAAGCTTCTATATTACCCATCTTGGGTTTTGTTTGTTTGTCATCTTTGCATAGTTGTGTCAATGCTCTTTCAGGTGTGACATAACCTTCACTTACATCTTTCAGTAAATTATATATTTGTTTTGTTGTCATACTTTTTGGTATTAAGTTAAACAATAGTCTAGGTACTATCTCTAAGGCCAACCCTTTCTTGAAGGCTTTCCCTAGACTACTGTATATTTTAAAGCAGTTTTGATTCATGCTTAGGAACCCACTCAACCACAAGATTCCGGATACCAATATGCTTATCCTGTATATAGAGAACATACATAGGAAGAACAAAAGGTATTAAGTCTGTTTGTTTTAATTATAGTATCAGTGATAGCTATATTAATTATTACTGTGGTTGTTGTAAATATGGTGGTGATTAGTGGAAGAATGTGGTGAATATGACCTCACCCTAAGAGAAACACACACAAATAAATAAAAATGTGTGTGGAATTAAAGAAGTCAGTGGCAAATATTATAATTTACCCTGACGTAACACTAATTTGTTGAGTCTTCTTGTCTCTTTAGTGTTTAGATAGCTTGATGATACTATGTTCTGGCCTATATAGTAGTTATAGTCAGTGTCAATGCCTTTAGCTAATTGTTTTGCATATGCACTAATATGCTTTAATGCCATGTCTTGTGCTGATCTGTATGTGATTTTATTTGCCATGTTGTGGTTTTAGAGTGGTTAAAAATAAGTGCACTGCCACGGTTAAGTAGCAATGCACAGTAAGAATCAAGTCAACACCCTTTTACCAACCGGTTTGGTGCAGGCAATTAAATGGCAATGCCAACCTGCAGGGTGAAACCCATTGAAGCTTATGCTTCAACAGGTAGGGCTGGATATAATCCAGTCTCCTTGCCAGTCTCTCTATCTAAGATAGGGTTAGACTTGTCAAGGTAGAATCCTTTCACAGGTGTTCCCTGTGCTAAAGGTTTCTTTTGCATGGCAAGAAATTCTTTGCTTCTGCTAAGGATTTTCTTCCCGTCAATCTTTAGATTAAGGGTGCCATATACAAGCTCACGCTTGTTGTCCGTCTCAAAAGATATTCCTTGAAACTTTGTTTCTTGGACTTTTGCAGGACTTTCTGTAAGCATAATGGTTACAGGACTACCATCTGGATAGTTCTTTCTATCAGCATGGTTCTTCTTATCATAAGCATAAGAATAAAAAAAGAGTGTTTCATTCATTTTTTTTTAATTTAGGTTAAACATATGGGGGCCAACGGTGGCCGGGATTCAGCTGGGGAGCAGTACAATAGAACCTTATTACAATGCCAAACACACAATTTTTTACTAGGGGGGAATAAAATTTTTAAATAATTGGTGGGGGAATAAGTTGAATGTATGGGACAAATTCAGTATATTATTGTATAGAGATGTTCATTTAATACAAACACATGGAAGAACCTAATGAAGAAAATAGTGAGCTATCAAAGCTAACTGAAATGGAGATCTTATTGTTAGAACAAGAGTTATTGGCCATGGCGTATGAGAACTCTTATCTCCTTATAACTGATAAGACTACCTTTGAGGATCTATTGGTTAAGAAGCATAAGACTGGTAACTCAGCTATTCTAGCTCATGACCCTCATTTAGATCTTAACAAAGGTGAAGTAGAAAATATCATTGATCACTTCATTGAGTTAGAGGAATATGAAAAATGCCAGGAATTAAAAGATGTAATAGATGTTGAATGTAAATGAAATCTGGTCAGCAAAGGTTAAAGAAAGAATTTGGACAAAAGATTCAAACCCTAACCATCTATATGGTGAAATTACTGAAATGGGTGCTGTAGATATAATAGATCTTTTTAAACCCACAAAGGATGATGTAATAATAGATATTGGTTCTGGAACCGGCAGACTTTGTGCTCATCTTGCCGTAGAAACGGATGCAACCGTAATAGGCGTTGAGATGAAAGATTCAAGACATAGAGAAGCAGTAAGAATGTTTGGTCAATATGGATTAGATAATCTAAAGTATAAATTTGGATCTTATCCAATGAAGTTAGATAAGGAACCAACTATAGTAATTATACATGGTTGTGGTTTTGATGCAAAAAACATAAATAAAATCTGGGATGCATTACCTGATGGTGTAAGAGTATTGCATAATACCGGTAAAAGCAAGATCTTTGAGGAGCTTAAGGAAAAGAAAAATTTAAAAATAAACGTAGGCTACATGAAAGGGGCTGGAGCTAGTTTTATTTATGGTGTAAAAAAATAAAATTATGGAACATATACCGGATATAACAATAGTATCTTGGACATTAGGCATAATCGTCATGTTTTATATAGGTTGGAAAAGACGTAAATAAAAATTAATCCAATAAACTTTTAGTATTTAAACTTATTTTATATATATTTGTCATAATAACAATTATATTAATTTAAAAACCAATATTATGGAAAACGTTGTTGACAATGTAGAGAACACTACAAAGGAAGCTCCTGAACTAACACCACAACAGTTAGAAGAAAAGAGAGCAGAAATTTCAAAATTTTACAAAGACAATATCAAGCATTTAAAAGTGCAATTGGAGTATGAAACTCTATTATGTGATATTGAAAAAAGAAGAGCAGAAAGAACGCAAGCTCAAATGTTTATGGTACAAGCACAAGCTGCAGCCAATGGGCAACAAAACCCAAATGCAGAGCAAATGTCTGAAGAATTTGAGAAAGCAATGAAAGAAGGAAGGACTCTTAAACGCACTAAGTAATGAAAACTATAAGGCGTGGAGATCACGGAAGTGACGTGATAAAACTCCAAAGGTTTCTGGGGATTGATAAAGATGGTATTTTTGGTCCTCAAACTGAAAAGAAAGTTAAAGAGTTTCAATCTAAGTATAACTTAACTGCTGATGGAATAGTAGGTATAAAAACTTGGAGTGTATTAGAATCTACAGCTGTTAGATTAGGTGATGATTATTGTGATAGTGGATACTGTCAGTATAGCCGTCAACAAATTGAAGATGCACTTAAAGCAAAAGGTTATACTTATTTTAAACAAGATTGGCTATTAAATATAGTAGGAATTAGAAACTCTGAAACAAAAAACAGGCTTACTAATCAATATGATGATCTTATGACTGTCTCTTATCAAGACGGCAATCATATGAAGTATCATTGTTGGCCTATCACAACAGATCCTGGTGAATACTGGATAGATCATCCTATGAATACAGATGGATGTGCTATTTTAGTACCAGGTCAGTATATTAAAACATATAAAATTACTAAACACCTTGGAAAGTATGATGCTTTATGCCAAAGAGGTGGGAGGGTAAGTGTGTATCGTGATGGAAACCGTGATGATATTTATAATCATGATCCTGAAACTGTTGATGTAGGATATTTTGGTATTAATATTCACCGTAGTTCAGCGTATAGAAAAGGAAGCTATATTAATAAATATTCAGCGGGATGTCAGGTATTTTCTGATCCGGATGACTTTGATGATTTTATGGCATTGGCTTATAAATCAAAAGATGCTGGTTATCCGTGGTTTACGTACACCCTTATTGAATCTAAAGATATAATATAATGGCACTTGTAAATAAAGTAGATAAAAGAGTAAGAGTATCTGTTGATGAAGCAATCAAATATCAGATACTTACTCACTGCTTTTTTAACAATATTCAAATAAGTAATTCTGATCTCAAATGCTTGACCCAATTGGCAAAAGATGGTGAGACAGAATTAACTTTATTTTGCAAAAAAATATCAATTGTTGACATATTTAAAAGTCCACAATCTGCTAGAAATGCTATAACCAAAGCAGCAAAAAAGAATCTTATTGTTAAAAGAGGTAAAAATAAAAAAACTATATCCATTAGTAAAGAGCTTAATGTGCAAACAGATGGCACAATATTATTGGATTTTAAAATATTAGGGCATGAACCCCAAGAAGCATAATACCTTTAAAAAGGATATTGCAAAAGAAGTGGGGGTTCATCCTGATGTAGTAGATGCTTTTATTACTTTTTATTATGGAAAAGTAAGAAAAAATTTATCTGATTTAAATTGTTGCAATTTGCATTTAGATGGATTAGGTACTTTTTCTTTAAGAAAAAAAAGATTAAAAGATAAGATCAAAAGATATAAAAGCATATTAGGCAATTTAACAAAAATGACTTTTGGTGGATATGACAAACATGTTGCAGTAAAAGAAAAGTTAAATAATCTAGAAGATGCTTTAAAGTTGATTGAAGAAAATGAACAAAGAAAAAAAGATTGGTTAAAAGAAAATGCTGAAAAATGAAACTAGGAAAACTAATTAATGCTTTTAAAAATGCTGACCAAATCATGGAAGGTCTTAAAAATAATATTTTTAAAAAAGAACATGTAGAAGCTGTAGCTCATTTAAGATGGCAACAATGCAAAACATGTGAAAAATTAGATAAAGAAGGCAGTGAATGTGTAGCTCCTGGTACTCAACCATGTTGTGGAGATTGTGGATGTAGTTTAAGTTTAAAATTAAGAGCCCTTTCTTCTGATTGTCCATTAGATAAATGGAGTGCGTTAATGGAAGAAGATGTAGAAGATAAAATAATAGAACAAATTAAAAGCAAAGAAAATGGCAGCAAAGAAGAATGATATTAGAATTACATTAACTGAAAAAGACTTTGAAGATTTTCCTAATGACCAAGATTTAGGTAAAATGGCAAGACAAAAATATATAAGTGTATTAAAAGTAGTAACTCCACCACAAGATTATAAAAATTATAACTGGGTTTATCCAGGCCCTACAAAACTATAAGTTATGGCAGTAATATTTAAAGAAGATGGTCATGTGTATGAAAGCTTAGATCCTAATTTAGATAAGGAAGATATTAAGTGGACTAGTGTAACATCATTTATTGGTATGTTTAAACCAAAGTTTGATGCTAAAGCACAAGCAAAAAAATCATCTAAAAATAAAAGATCTAAATGGTATAAAATGCCTGAAAAAGATATTTTGGCTGCATGGGATGGTGAATCACAAAGAGCTATTAAATTAGGAAATTGGTATCACCTCCAAAGAGAAAAAGATCTTTTAGAATTTGAAACTATTGAAAGAGAAGGTACAGAAGTACCTATCATCCATCCTATAGAAGATGGGAATGGTATTAAAATAGCCCCAGAACAAAAGTTATCTGATGGTGTTTACCCAGAACATTTGGTTTATTTAAAATCTGCAGGTTTATGTGGCCAAGCAGATTTAGTAGAAATAGTAAATGGGACTATTAACATTACAGATTATAAAACAAATAAAGAAATTAAAGAAAAAGGATTTACTAATTGGGAAGGAATTACTAATAAAATGTTTAACCCGGTAAATCATTTAGATGATTGTAACCTTAATCATTATAGTTTACAATTAAGTTTATATGCGTATATTATTAAAAAGCATAACCCTAAATTAAAAATAGGTAAACTTACTATTCAACATGTTAAGTTTAAAGAAGTAGGAAAAGATTCTAATGGATATCCTATTAATGAACATGTAGATGGAGAGCCAGTTATGGAAACAATAAAAATGTATGATTTATCATATTTAAAAAGTGAAATAAACTCTTTAATAAAATGGTTAAAAACAAATAAAAAATAAATATTATGCCAACACCAAATAATTTTATAGAAGTAAATATAGTTCAAGCAGTGCCTGAAGCTAATACAAATGTTAATCCACCTACTTTAAATACAAAATTTAAAAGTGGTAAAATAACTTTTAATCCAGATGATATAAGTGCTTATGGAGAGTATTGGGATTCAAATGGACAACAGTTTATAAGTGGCAAAACTCAAGTAGCTCTTGGACTAACTGGATTTATTTATAACGGAACTGTATCAGCTTTTGAAAATGAATTACCATAATGGAATATATTGAACAAAGAAAAGATGCTAAGTACTATAAGAAATGTAATGAACTTATAGAAAGAATAGCTATGGATAATAAATCTAAATCTATAATTGATATAGGTGGTTGGAATGGATTTTTTGTAAAGAATACTCCTATTGATAAAAAAGTTTGTTTGGATAAAATAAATAGAGAGCCAGAAAAAGGTGTGGAGTTTATAAATGCAGATTTTTTAAAATGGAATGCAAAAGAAAAGTATGACATTGTATTATGCATGCAAGTGTTAGAACATTTAGAAGATGACCAAATTTCCCCTTTTATAGAGAAATTATTTAGTTTAACCAATCATGTTATTATTTCTGTTCCTTATAAATGGAGAAAAGGCTGGTGTAAATTTCATAAACAAGATCCAATTGATCATGGCAAATTAAAATCATGGACTAACAGAAGGCCTTTTGAATCCTATTTAGTAAAAGATGGTAAAACTGAAAGATTAATCTGTTATTACAAATAAAATTATGATAGTTAAATTATTTGATATTCAAAATGAAAAAGTTGTATTAACAGAACATTGTTATACATTGGATTTTTTAAAAACAATCATGGATACATATCCTGATACATATATGCCTGTATATCAATATTTATTTTATATGACATGTCCAGATCCAGAAGCAAATCCTTTCTTCAATTTACCGGAACATGAAAAAGAAGATATAATAATTGATGAAATAGGATTAGAAGAATCTACAGAAGATCCTGCAATAAGACATGCTTTAGATAGATGTGGTTCAATGTATGAAACTCCTACATTTAGGGCATATATGGGAATTAAAAGAGCTTTAGATAATATGGCAACATATATGGCCAATACTCCTATTACTGATGGAAGAGATGGTAATATATCTCAAATACGTGCTGTAGCAAAAGATTTTGATGCTATTAGACAGTCATTTAAAGGAGCATATAAAGATTTAAAAGATGAACAATCCACTTCAGTACGTGGAGGACAAGGACTTGCTTATGACCAATAAAATACCAAAATATTATATAGGTAAATACCACGGGTATGAAGCCAGAAAAGTAGTAGAAGATTTTGAATTATCTTATAATACAGGAACTGCTGTTACTTATTTATTAAGAGCTGAAAGAAAACATGATGATCCTCAAGAGTGTATTCAAAAAGCAATTAATCACTTAGAATTTGAATTAGAAAAACTAAAATTAAAAAAATGAAAGGACAATTTAAAAAATCAAGAGTAATGAATGCTTTATATGCTAAAGCTATAGCAGATAAAGAAAAAGCATTAATGGCATTAGACTTATTAGAAAATCAAGCAGTTGGTATTGGTGATCATACAGCTGAAGATTTTTTTGAAGATGCTGAAAAATCACTACAATTATTAATTGATGCAGATGATAAAATAGAATGTCTCAAAAGACATTTTAGTATAGAAGTATGAACAAAAATTTAGTATATACATCAGCAGGAGACAACACTGATTTTTATAAACATTGGTGTGGTAATAGTAAAGATTATGATCTTTGGGTAACATATTATGGTGATGATGAAAAAAAGTATAAACTATATTCAAAACATTCAGATTATATTACTAAAAGAAAGGGTTTTAAGTTTCAAAACTTTTATGATTTATATAACAATAAAGATTTATCTCAATATGAAAGAATATTTATTTTAGATGATGACATTATAATATCTACACAGGATATTAATAAAATGTTTAATATATCTGAAAAATATGATCTTAATATTTGTGGACCCACATTTAACCCAAGATGCAAAATATCTCATCCTAAAACTATAAATAATCCTAAGTGGTTTATGAGATATACAAATTATGTTGAAGTTAATGTTCCATTATTTAAAAAAGAAGCTTTAAGAAGATTGATGGATGTTTTTGATCCTAAATTAGTTGGTTGGGGGATAGATAGATTGGCAGCATGGGCTAATGGTTATAATAAAATTGCATTAGTAGATGCTGTTGTATGTATAAACCCACAGGATGCAGCTAAAGGTGGTGTAAGAGAATTAACAAAAGGAGATGAAACTTGGGCTATTAGGGCTGATATTTGGCATGAAGTTGCAGATAGATATAAAGTACCACGTAGATCAATAATCATAAATAAATCATTTGTTAGTATAGAAGAAGGATTGAGTGTATCAGATCCAGGGCATGATAAAACAATAAGCTTTGAAAAAAATAATAAAGATAAAATTGCAATATTAATGTTGGCATATAAATCACTTGATTATCCAAATGTTTGGTTAGATTTTTTTGATGAAGGTTCTGATAGATCTAATTTTTATACGCATGTTAAAAATAAAGATAAATGTACAAGTAAACTTTTAAAAGAAAATCATATTAAAAAACATATACCTACAAAATGGGGAGATATCAGTTTAGTTAAAGCAACAAACAATATGTTAGAAGAAGCATATAAAGATGAAACAAATAAAATATTTATTTTAACATCAGCAGATACAGTTCCATTATATGGCTTTGATAAAATTTATGATGATATTATAAACAGTAAAAAAAGTTGGTTTAATATTTTAGAGCAAAAAGAAACTCATACTGCGTGTTCACAATTCTTTTTACTAACTAGAGAGCATGTTAAATTAATATTAGATAATAGAGATAAAGAGGACACCCATGACATTCCAAAAACAGTTCCTGATGAAAGTTATTATTATAAAATATTATCACAATTAGATAAAAATAATATTGAAAATAAAAAGATTATGCAATGTAAAATTGATAATAGAACTCATAGATGCATTTATAATTCTTTAAACATGACTAGTCTAAAAAGAAAAAGAAAAAGCGGAGCATATTTTTTTAGAAAAATAGAACCTAATAATCAACATATAACATATAACTATTTAAAACATACAAGATGAATACAAAAATCATTCCCGTAGGAAACAAAGTATTAATAAAGCAAGATGAAGTTCCAGAATATTATGGAAATACAAAAATTTTAATTGCTGGTACAAGAGAAAAAGAAAATAAAGGAACCATTGTTGCAGTAGGAGATTTAGTAAATACAATGAAGCAGGGAGATCATATTCAATTTGCTGATCATGCAGTTCCTGTAGTAATGACTCATGAAGGTGAAGAGCATTTGCTAATAAACATCCAAGACATTTTAGCTATTATTGTGAATGTATAAACAAGTACCTACATATGAAAATGGTAATTGGACTACTACAGATTTTTTTGATGAGGAAGAATTTATAAATTATTTATTATCAATATTTAAAGAACCTGGTAAATATGATTTTGATAAAACAAGTTTTATATTTAATCAAGAAGCTAGAACATTTAATAAACAAGGGTTTTATTGTAATGCACCATTTAGATCTAAGGATTTTATTAAGTATTGGAATATTGAAAAAGATAAATGCAGAAAAGGTGTAATATATAATAGTGAAGGTAAATCATGGTATTTAACTAGAGATTATTATATGTGGTTAAACTTTCTTCCTATTTATGATAAAGAAGAAAAAGCTTATGGATTTGCTAAAGTTAGAGATGCTCAATATCATATGGCGTTGTATGAATTGCTTGCTGAATTACATAATAAGCATTCTGCTATATTTAAAAAACGTCAAATAGCATCTTCTTATTTTCATATGGGTAAAATTATAAATACTTACTGGTTTGAAGAAGGTAGTGTTTGTAAAATTGGAGCAAGTCTTAAAGATTATATAAATGACAAAGGCTCTTGGAAATTCCTGGAAGAGTATAAAGACTTCCTTAATGAGCATACGGCTTGGTATAGACCAAGCAACCCAGAAAAGGTTTTACTTTGGCAACAACAAATAGAAGTTAGAGTTGGCAATAGAAAAACAAGTAAGGGTTTAAAGTCTAAAATACAAGGAGCATCATTTGAAAAAAATGCAACAACCGGTGTAGGTGGACCAACAACTTATTTCTTTCATGAAGAAGCTGGTATAGCACCTAAGATGATGGATACATATGAGTATTTACGTCCTGCAATGTCTTCAGGTATGATGACTACAGGTATGTTTATAGCTGCTGGATCTGTGGGTGATTTAGATCAATGCAATCCTTTAAAAGAAATGATATTAAAGCCGGTTAATAATGATATATATGCCGTTGAAACTAATCTTTTAGATAAAAATGGAACTATTGGATTATCTGGTTTATTTATTCCAGAACAATGGTCTATGCCACCGTATATAGATGATTATGGTAATTCTAAAGTAAAAGAAGCTTTAGAAGCAATCATGATTGAAAGAGAAGAATGGAAAACAAAACTTAATCCAGAACAATATCAATTAAGAATATCTCAGAAACCAACTAACATTGCAGAAGGATTTGCATATAGAAAAGAATCTGTATTTCCACAAGGTATTACATCTAAACAATTAAAAAGAATTGAAGATAAAGAATATGGATATGAACTTCTTGAATTAGATAGAGATGAAACAGGAGTTATAGCTAAAAAGAGTAATAGATTACCAATATCACAATTTCCAGTAGATAAAAAAATGCAAGATAAAAGTGGTTGTTTAGTTGTTTGGGAAAGACCAATTAAAAATCCTGGTTTTGGTACTTATTATGGATCTATTGACCCCGTCTCTGAAGGTAAAACAACTACATCAGATTCTTTGTGTTCAATATTTATTTATAAAAATCCTATAGAAATTACAAGAGAAACGCCTGATGGATTAGAAACATTTATAGAGAAAGACAAAATAGTTGCTTCATGGTGTGGGAGATTTGATGATATTAATAAAACTCATGAAAGATTAGAATTAATAATTGAATGGTATAATGCATGGACTATAGTAGAAAATAATATTTCTCTTTTTATACAATATATGATTTCTAGAAAAAAACAAAAATATTTAGTTCCTAAAAACCAAATACTATTTTTAAAAGATCTTGGATCAAATAAATCAGTATATCAAGAATATGGCTGGAAAAACACAGGAACTCTTTTTAAATCTCATTTAATATCATATGCAATTGAATATTTAAGAGAGGTTATTGATGAAGAAACTGATGAAAATGGAAATGTAATAAGACAAACTTTTGGAGTTGAAAGAATTCCGGATGCAATGCTAATTAAAGAAATGATGGCATACTATCCAGGTTTAAACGTAGATAGGTTAGTAACTTTTTCTGCATTAGTTGCTTTTGCAAAAGTACAGCAATCTAATAGAGGGTATGTTAAACGTAAAGAAATTGATAAGGCTAATTCCTTGCATAATTCAGAAAATTTGTATAAATTAAAGTATAGTCCGTTTAGTAATTTAGGACGTAAAAAGAATAAAGGATCTTACAGTAAAAAGGTAAGATCTGGGTTTAAAAATTTTAAATAATGGATTATTACATATCTTGTACACATAATTACACTCATATTACGTATATTATAGTAGATAGTATTATAACAACACCAACTAAATTTATCATATAAAATGAAGGTATTAAATGCAATGCAATTAAAAGCTGGAGCAAAAGCTGAGGATGGACCAACTACAGCTAGCTTAACTCAACCTATTCAATTCTTACCAAAGAAAAAAAAGGATGATGATTGGGCAGCCTGGAATTTAGATTGGTTAGAATTACAAGGTTTAGAATTCTTAAGAGAAAATGCTAGAGGTTTATTAAAAAACTATAAACTTGCAAAAGGCATTATTACTAAAAGTGATTACATAGTTGAAGAAGCTAATGAATATGGAGATTTAATGGATATTTTAACTAAAGAAGATGAAACAGCTCTTGAGTTAAAATTTTACCCAATAATTCCAAATGTAATTAATGTATTAGTAGGAGAGTTTTGTAAAAGATTTAATAAAGTACAGTTTAGAGCAGTTGATGATTTATCATACAATGAAATGCTTGAACAAAAAAGAATACTGGTTGAAGAAAATTTATTGGCTGATGCAGAACAAAAGCTTTTAGCACAAATGATAGAGCAAGGGATGGATCCATCATCAGAAGAAGCTCAAGCAAAACTTAATCCAGATGCTTTAAAATCATTACCGGAAATAGAAGATTTCTTTTCTAAAGACTATAGAAGTTTAGTTGAAGAATGGGCTAGCCATCAATTAAATGTAGATGAGGAAAGATTTAAAATGAAAGAATTAGAAGAAAGAGCTTTCCGTGATATGTTAATTGCAGACCGTGAATTTTGGCATTTCCGCATGTTAGAAGATGATTATGATGTAGAATTATGGAATCCTGTTTTAACTTTTTATCAAAAATCACCAGACGTAAGATATATATCTAATTCTAATTTTGCTGGTAAAATAGATTTAATGACTGTATCTGATGTGATAGATAGATATGGCTATCTTATGAATGAAAAACAATTGCATTCTTTACAAAATATTTATCCTGCAAAATCTGCAATGTATCAATTAAATGGATATCAAAATGATGGTTCATATTATGATCCTACTAGATCTCATCAATGGAATACAAATAGCCCAAGTTTAAATTATAGACAATTTGTAAGTAATTATGGTCCTGGAGGTGCAGGAAATGACGGAGATATTGTAAGTTGGATTTTAAATGAAGGAGATGACTTAATGCATTGGGGTGAAGGAGAATTAATGCGTGTAACAACAGTATACTGGAAAACTCAACGTAAAGTAGGTCATTTAACGCATATTAAATCAGATGGAGAAATAATACAAGATGTTATTGATGAATCTTATAAGGTAACTGAAAAACCAGTTTATGATACATCATTATTTAAAAATAAATCTAAAGATAATTTATTAGAAGGTGAGCATATAGAATGGATATGGATTAATGAAGTATGGGGCGGTGTAAAATTAGGACCAAATCTTCCAGCATTTTGGAAATCAAATATGTCTGATAATATTAATCCTATTTATTTAGGTATTAATAGATCTAAGCCTGGAAGAATACCATTTCAATTTAAAGGAGATACTACACTTTATGGATGTAAACTTCCAGTAGAAGGAAGAGTATTTTCTGACAGAAATACAAAATCAACATCTTTAGTTGATTTAATGAAAGCTTACCAAATAGGCTTTAATATGGTTAACAATCAAATTGCAGATATTCTTGTAGATGAATTAGGAACTGTAATTATGTTTGATCAAAATGCATTACCAAGACATTCAATGGGTGAAGATTGGGGTAAAGCAAATTATGCAAAAGCTTATACAGCAATGAAAGATTTTAGCATGCTTCCTTTAGATACATCTATTACTAACACAGAAAATGCAACAAATTTTAATCATTATCAAACACTTAATCTAGAACAAACAAATAGATTAATGTCTAGAATTCAATTAGCTAATTACTTTAAACAACAAGCATTTGATGCTATTGGGGTTAATCCTCAAAGAATGGGACAACCAATAGCACAAGAAACAGCAACGGGAGTAATTAATGCAATGAATCAATCATATGCACAAACAGAATCATATTTTGTACAGCATTCAGATCATTTAATGCCAAGAGTTCATCAAATGAGAACAGATCTTGCACAATATTATTATAGTACAAATCCAAGTGTTAGATTAAGTTATATAAATTCAGAAGCAGAAAAAGTTAATTTCCAAATAAATGGTACTGATTTATTGCTTAGAGATTTTAATATTTTTTGTACAACACGTACTAATCATAGAGCTATTCTAGATGAACTAAAACAATTAGCTCTTACTAATAATACAAGTGGAGCAAGTATTTATGAATTAGGTAATATTGTAAAAGCAGATTCTATAGCTGAAGTATCTGATATTCTTAAAGATTCAGAAATGAGAATGCAGAAACAAAGACAAGAAGAAATGCAGCAACAAGAGAAAATGCAACAAGATCAGATTGCTGCTAAACAGCAAGAAGAAAAAATGAAACTTGAATTTGAGCAACAAGAAAATGAAAAAGAAAGACAAAAAGATATTACTGTTGCAGAAATTAGAGCTGCTGGATATGGTGCACAAGTAGATGTAAATCAAAATCAAGTAAGTGATTTTCAAGATGCAATGAAAGATATTAGAGAAACATCTCAATATAGGGAGCAAATGAATTTTAAAAGAGAAGAAAATGTTATGAAAAACTCTTTAGCAAAACAAAAACTTGATGTAGAAAGAGATAGAACAAATGCTCAACGTGAAATTGCAGATACAAAATTAGAAATAGCTAGAGAAAACAAAAATAAATATGATATTGCTGCTGAAAAAGCTGAAAAAGCTAAATCCAAAAAAGATAAAAAAGATAAAAAATAGATCTTTATAAATAAAGATTTTTAATGATAGCTATATACTACAAAAAATCATAATAATTTTTAAAATTTTTGAGGTTTATAAAACAAAAGTTTGTTATATTGTATATAGAGATAGTTTATAAATTATTTTAAAACCAACAATTATGAGTAATGAAACAAAAACTGTGGAAACAAAAGTAACACAAGAAAATATTAACTTAGATGAAATCTTTGCTACAGAAGTAGGTGCAAACGCAGATTCTGTAATATCAACACCAGAAAATACAGCTAAGAAAAACTTCTTTAAAGTTAAAGAAAAAGTAGATATGGATTCTTTTACTGAACCAACTACTGAATCAGTTGCTGATACTAAAACAGAAACAACTGAAGAAACATCTGAAACAATTACTGAACCAGTTGCTGAAACAAGTGAAGCAGAAAAAGCTGGTGATTCTGTTATTAATGAACTGGATGCAGAAACTTTTGCAACAGAAGAAACAGAACCTGTAACAGAAAAAAAAGAAACTAGAGGTAGAAAAGCTATAACAGGAATGGCTGATGTATTTACTAAACTTATTAAAGATGATAAGATAGTACCATTTGATGATGATAAATCTTTAGAAGATTATAGTGCAAAAGATTGGGAAGAATTAATTCAAGCTAATCTAGATGAAAAAGCTAATCAAGTTAGACGTGAAACTCCTCAACAATTTTTTAATTCATTACCACAAGAACTTCAAATAGCTGCACGTTATGTTGCAGATGGTGGAACAGATTTAAAAGGTTTATTTGGAACTTTAGCTCAAGTAGAAGAGCATAGATCTTTAGATGTTAAAAAAGAAAAAGATCAAGAATATATTATAAGAGAGTATTTAGGTGCCACTGGTTATGGTTCATCTGAAGAAATTCAAGAAGAAATTGAGATATGGAAAGATCTTGGTAAGCTTGAACAACAAGCTTCTAAGTTTAAGCCCAAACTTGATAAGATGCAAGAGGCGGTTGTTGCTAAAAAAATTCAAGAACAGGATTTAAAGAAGAAACAACAAGAACAAGCATCAAAACAATACATGTCAAATGTATACAATACACTTAAAGAAGGAACATTAGGGGATATGAAAGTAGATAAAAAAACTCAATCATTATTATATAATGGTTTAGTTGCACCTAATTATCCATCTGTAAGTGGAAAGAACACAAACTTATTAGGGCATTTGCTTGAAAAGTATCAATTTGTTGAGCCTAACTATACGTTAGTAACTGAAGCATTATGGTTGCTTGCTGATCCAACTGGATATAAAGCAAAAATAATGGAAAAAGGTGCTCAAAAATCTGTTGAAAAAACAGTAAGAAAATTGAAAACTGAACAAGCGGGCAGTGGTGGAAATTCTTTAGGAACGGATAGGAGAGAAAAAGCAGTAGCTAAAAAGTCTACTAAAAGAACTATACCAAGATCTAATAACATTTTTAAAAGGATTTAATCAATCAATATATATAGTAACAATTAATAATTAATAACAAAAACAAAAAACAATCAATTATGGCAACTCCAATGTTAAACAACGGAATTTTCCTAAGAGATACTCAGTATAATGCTAGTTCTCATGTTGATTCTTATCACCTAACTGCAATGTTAGGATCTTCAGAACCTATGGATATGGGTCCTGTTGATTTGTGGGCTATGACACAAAAGGTAGAAATGCCTTTGTATCAAATGGCTTCTTTTGGTGGAAAGAATACAATCATGGTGGATAATGCAAGAGGTGAGTATAAATGGCAAACTCCAATCGCACAAGATTTACCTTACATCACTGTAGATGTAGATCAAGGTAATGACAAAAAAGGTATAGATGGAACTACCTTTAAAATTAAACTAAACAAAAGAACGTTTGGTCATGGTGACATTATCACTTATGATAAGTATAATGGTGCTGAACTTTATATTACTGCTGATGATATTTTACCAGCTGGTGACGGGTTCATTTACACTGTTCAACTTGTAAATAATGATAATACAGCATTTCTTGATGATGCTTATTTAGCTGCAGGAACTAAGTACTTTAGAAAAGGTTCTGCAAGAGGTGAGTATGGTGAAAGATTTTCTGACATTGAAACAGGATCTGGTTTCCGTGAATTCTACAACTTTGTAGGTGGAGCTGAAGCACATGTACATTATTCAATTTCTTCTAGAGCAGATTTAATGCTTAAAGGTGGATTGAATGCTGATGGTACTGTTCCAGTTACAGAAATCTGGAGAAATTTTGATCAAGATGCTAATCCATCTGTTTCTTCTATTGAAGAATTAGTTGGTAATATGGGTAAAGCAGGTGCTAGAGAAGCTTTTGAAAGCGGTAAACTTTCTAGAACTTTTGTTACTAACCTAGAAGCAGCTCATCTTTCTAAGATTGCTAATGACATTGAGACTTACCTTATGTGGGGTCACGGTGGTAGAGTTAAGCAAGATGGTCCAGATGATATCAGAATGTCTGTTGGTCTTTGGAAGCAGTTGGATAACTCATTTAAAAGAGTATACAACAAATCTTCTTTCTCTTTGGATATGTTCAAAACTGAACTTTACAACTTCTACCAAGGTAAAGTTGAATTCAAAGGGCCAGACCCACAAAGAAAACTTGTTGTACAAACAGGTATTGGTGGTATGCAAATGATCAATGCAGCTATTGCTAATGAAGTATTTGGTTCTGGATTAGTTCAGAATGCTTCTGATATAGGTGCAGTTAGTGGATCAGGAATGGATTTAGATTATGGTTTTGCTTATACAAGCTTTACTATTCCTTTCCTTGCTAACGTTAAGTTTGTACTTAACCCAGCATTTGATAACCTACACACTAATGATATTGAGAATCCTCTAATTGACGGAAGACCATTAAGCTCTTATAGCTTTATTA